>Ga0207689_10003114_pt1 | contig 15221 bp, 15 predicted proteins | sample KBSMisM52_FD_184312 | JGI IMG/M metagenome (GOLD analysis project Ga0207689, IMG submission 184312) | Miscanthus rhizosphere microbial communities from Kellogg Biological Station, Michigan, USA - KBS Miscanthus M5-2 (SPAdes) (version 2) | ecosystem: Host-associated > Plants > Roots >... | reverse complement strand
GCTACCATCTGCTGCTGACCACCGGACAGCGCCGTGCCCGGGTTGCGGCGCTTCTCTTTGAGCGCGGGGAACAGGCCATACACCGTATCCAAGGTCCAAGGCCCGGCGCGCTTGCGATACGCGCCGATCATGAGGTTTTCTTCGACGCTCAGACTGGGAAACAAGCGTCTGCCCTCCGGAACCATGGCAATTCCGCGACCGACGATATCGTGAGCCGCCATGCCTCCGATGGGCGAATCGTCGAAGACGATGGATCCCGGCCTGGCTTTGAGCAGTCCGGTAACGCTCTTGAGGAAGGTCGACTTGCCGGCCCCGTTTGCTCCGATGATCGCGACGATTTCGCCGGCGCCGATCTCGAAGTCGACACCGAACAGCGCCTGGAAATCGCCGTAGAAAGCGGTAAGGGCAGAGGTGGACAACAGCGCGCTCATACCTCGATCCCCATATACACGCGTCTCACCTCCGGGTTGTCCATGACGGCCTGGGGCTCACCCTCTGCGAGCATGGCGCCGAAATCGATCACCATCAATCGGTCCGCCACTTTGAGCAGCGCGTGCACGACGTGTTCGATCCAGATCAGGCTGATACCGCTTGCGCGTATCTCGTTAATGAGATCTACCAGCGCGAGGGCCTCGTGGTCGGTGAGCCCTCCGGCGATCTCGTCGAGCAGCAGCAATTTGGGTCGAGTGGCAAGCGCTCTCGCCAGTTCGAGTCGCTTGCGATCCAACAAGGTCAACGACCCGGCCAGCGCGTTCGCCCTTTTCTTGAGACCCGTTCGCTCGAGTACGTCCACACACACCGAATAGGCTTCGTGTTCATGCAAGGCGGCCCCGTGCGTTGCGGCTACCAACAGATTCTCGAACACCGTCATACCGATGAAGGGATGAGGAATCTGGTAAGTGCGGCCGATGCCTTTGCGGCAGCGTTGATGCGGGAGCAGGCGCGTCACATTCTCGCCTTGGAACAGCACGCCGCCACGGTCAGGCCACAGGTCCCCGCTGATCAGATTGAACAACGTGGTCTTACCTGCGCCATTCGGGCCAAGCACTCCCAAGGCCTGCCCCTCCGGCACATCGAGCGTGATATCGTCGGTAACCTTGAGGCTGCCGAAATTCTTGCTCAAGCCATCGAGCGACAACAGCACGCCCATTCCCTCCCAGCAATAAGACGCCAACCACCCACCGCGGCAGATTTCTCCGTCCTGGATTTGATCGAATCGTGCGATGCGACGACGGCCAGGACTCGGACCCTGGCCGCGCCGCGAACGAGAGTTGTCAGCCGATCGGCTTGAGTTTTCCGGCGGTGGGAATGTTGGGCGCAGTCTGGTTATTCACGATCACCAGATCGTACTTGTATTTCTTGCCCTTCACCCACTGACCGCCGACCAGCGGTGTCTTGGCCACATTCTTAACGGGTCCCTTGCCCCACGCGATCGGACCGACAATGCTCTGCAAATTGGTGGTGACGATCGCGTCGCGGATGGAAGTTTTGTCGTCGACGCTCTTGCTGCGCTTGAGCACATCCACGCCGACTTCAAACAGGGCGTGCACGAAGCCCAGCGGCTGAGTCCACTGTTTCTTGGTAGCGCCCTCATAAGCCGACGCAAACGCGGCCGACGTAGCCCCAGTCAAAGACGATTTGAAGGGATGGCTCGGACTCCACCAGACTTCGGTGGAAAGACCATCACCCAGATCGCCCAAGGCTTCGACCGAGGCCGGGAACAGCAAAGCCTTGCCGATAGAAGCGACTTTGGGCTTGAAGCCCTGCTGCGCGGATTGAGTCCAGAACGTCTTGAAGTCGGGCGGAATCACGACGCCGGTGAGGATCTCCACTTTTGCTTGTTTGAATGCCGCGATCTGCGCGCTGAAATCCGCGGTGAGATTCTGATAGCGACCCGGGTCCACCAGCGTGAAGCCGTTCTGTTTGAGGGGGCCCGGGAAACCACGTTCGGGGTCGCCCCAGGCATTACCATCGCCGTCGTTGGGGAACAGACCGCCGACTACCTTATCCGTCGGCACCGATTTCCATAGATTGGTGAACACCGCAATCACATCCTCGAGTCCCCAGAAGAAGTGGTAGGTCCAGTTGAAGCCCTTCGCCGGGTCACCGCCGCGGCCAAAGAACCATGGCTGCCACGGAGCAATCGTAGAAACGCATGGCACTTCGTTGAGTTCACACTGATCGGATACCGGATTGGTGGTCTCCGGCGTCGACGCCACCAGCATGAGGTCGATCTTTTCCTTCAAGATCAGGTCGGCTGCGACCTCAGCCGCACGGTTTGGATTGGACTGGCTATCCTTTACCAGAATCTCGACCGGATAGTTCTTGCCGCCGATGGTGATACCCGCCTTGATCGCTTCTCGTATGCCGTCCACCACGAACTTATCGGTCTCGCCGAACGCCGCCAGCGGGCCGGTCTGTGGTGAAACGTAGCCGATGCGAATCTTGCGGGCGGATTGCGCCCAGACATAGTTGCCGAACTGGGCCAGGCCCAAGGCAGCGCTAGCTGCGGCCGTGGCTTTGATGATCCTGCGGCGCTCCGGTGAAACTGGTGCAGCAATGGTCGGGGATTGCTCCGAGATTTTTTTCATTGTCTCTCCTCCTGATCTTGTTATGAAACGCGACGTCATGAAAGCGGGTGCTACGGTGTTATCGGTTGGTTTGAATTTGTCTCCGGTTCGGCTATACCCTGGTTCAATCTTGACCCGATATCTCGGCAGGTTTCCTTCCGTGGAACGCGTTGTCGAGCAGCGCTCGGATCGCGCCCAGTTCGATGGGCCGCGGGTTGTAATAGGGACGCTCGGTAGCTAATCGTGCTGCCCGATCGAGATCCACTTCCTTCATGCCGATTTCTTTCAGCGTGAGTGGTGCTCCCAGCGATTTCTCCAGTTCCCAGATACCGAGCGGCGCGTCGGATACGCTCAGCGCAGCGGCGGCGCGCGCCATCGCGTCGGGTGCAGCCGCACGGTTGTAAGCTGCAGCGTGAGGGAGAATGACCGTGTGCACATCCGAATGCGGCAGATTGAAGCTTCCGCCCAACGTGTGACACAGCTTGTGATGGATCGACATGCCGACCGCTCCCAGCGCGGCGCCCGCAAGCCACGCGCCGTACAACAGATCGCTGCGCACTTCGATATCGTCTGGATTCGCCTTGAGCTTCGGCAGGGAGCGGCCGAGTGCCCGAATTCCTTCCTCCGCCATGAGCGAGACCACGGGGTTGGCGTCTTCGGCGTAAAGCGCCTCAACGCAATGTGCCATGGCATTCAGCGCGCTGGTGATGGAAAGAGGTACCGGCAAGCTCAGTGTAAGCAAGGGGTCATAGATCACCGTCTTGGGTAGCACACGCGCGTCGCGACCGGTGCGCTTCTGCCCGTTTTCGGTCAGCCCATAGATGGGTGTCATCTCCGAGCCGGCATAGGTGGTCGGGATGGCAAGAATTGGCAAGTTCGACTCCAAAGCGATGGCCTTACCCAAACCAACCGTCGATCCGCCGCCTACCGCAACAGCACAATCCGCGCTGAGACGTTTGGCCTCTTCGCGCGCCGCGCGTGCTGTCTCGACAGGCACGTGCATCACGGCCCGGTCGTACAGCCCAGCACATCGCTCACCCAAACTGCGGGCGATATCTTCGGCCTGGCCACGCTGCTGGGGCGTGGACAGAACGAGCGCGCGCTTGGCACCGATCCGCTCAATCTCACGCTGCAGATGCTGGAGTGCGCCCGTACCGAACACGACGCGGCCGGGCAATGCGTTGTAGGCGAAGGCCTTCATGCAGGTACCAGCGATTCCTCTGCGAGCAACGGTACGCCCGTTAAACGCGTGAGTTCGGCGAAGCTCAATCCTTCCACCATTTCGCGTACCCACAGACCGTCAGGCCTCACGTCCAATACGGCCAAGTCGGTGTAGATCCGGTCGACGCACGCGACTCCAGTCAACGGATAGGTACAGCGCTCCACGATCTTGCTCTGACCATTCTTGGTGAGATGCTCCATCATGACGAATACGCGCTTCGCCCCGACGGCGAGATCCATGGCGCCGCCCACCGCCGGTATGGCATCCGCAGCTCCGGTGTGCCAGTTGGCAAGGTCGCCATTCGTTGAGACTTGAAACCCGCCGAGCACGCAGATGTCGAGATGGCCGCCGCGCATCATGCCGAAGGAGTCGGCCTGGTGGAAGAATGCGCCACCCGCCAGCAGCGTCACCGCCTCTTTTCCCGCGTTGATCAGTTCCCAGTCTTCCTTGCCCTTCACCGGTGCCGGTCCCATCCCGAGCAAGCCATTCTCGCTCTGCAAGACGATTTCGCGATCCTTCGGCAAATGGTTGGCCACCAGGGTTGGCAGACCGATGCCGAGGTTCACGTAGGCACCGTCCGGGATATCGCGCGCTACACGTGCTGCGATCTGGTCACGATTGAGCTTGCGCATGATAGTTCGTCCTCGGAGAAGTAGTCCACAAGTGATCAGGCGGCAGGTATCAGATCGCCGGGTGCGTCGACGCGAGAACGCGCGACGCGTACTACACGCTTGACGAAGATCCCCGGCGTCACGATGGCTTCGGGATCGAGCTGACCCAATTCGACGATACGGCTGACTTGCGCGATCGTGCATTTGGCGGCCGTCGCCATTACCGGTCCGAAGTTGCGCGCGGTCTTGCGATAAATCAAATTACCCCAGCGGTCCGCGCATTCCGCCTTGATCAATGCGAAATCCGCGTGGATCGGCGACTCGAGCACGTAGCCGCGGCCAGCGATCACGCGCGTCTCCTTGCCTTCAGCAAGCTGAGTGCCGAAGCCGGTGCGCGTGAAAAACCCGCCGATGCCGGCGCCGGCCGCGCGAATGCGTTCCGCGAGGTTGCCCTGAGGCACCAGTTCGAGCTCGATATCGCCGGCCCGGTATAGGGAATCGAACGCGTGCGAATCCACCTGACGAGGGAAAGAGCAAAGGATCTTGCGTACACGCCGCGCCTTGAGTAGGGCGGCAAGACCGGTGTCGCCGTTGCCTGCATTGTTGTTGACGATGGTGAGATCCTTGGCCCGCTGTGCGATGAGTCCATCGATCAATTCGCTCGGCATTCCCGCCGGACCAAAACCACTGATCATGATGGTGGCGCCGTCGTGGATATCTGCGACAGCTTGCTCGATGGAGTCGATGATCTTGTTGATCATGTCTAGTACCTCTTGGCGTTGCGCCTTACATCATCGCGATCAACGTAACGCAATGCGAACACCCTCGGCGTTCACCTCAAGCGCAACCGCCTCGAGCGATGCGCCCGCGCAAGGCCCGTCTTCGCAATAGCCGTCCTCGAAGCGGAACATCGCACAGTGCGTCGAACAGTAGATATGTTCATGCGCGAACAAGGTGAAGCGATCCGGCTCGACGTTCAAAGGGACCGAGAAGTGCGGACAACGGTTCACGTAACCGAATACGCGCGAGCCGCTGCGAAGGATTAGCAGGCGGAACGCTTGCCGCCCTTCGCCGAACAGGAACTCCTTGGCCATCCCGTCCGGCACATCCTCTACACTGCACACGCGCGTGCCGGGTTCCGGTGCGAAGTCGCGCTCGCGCCAGGCCGGGTCCTCGGTAGGCTGCAGCATCATCGGTGTATCTGGCTGCGCAGCACGCCGCCCACCAACTCCGGCGGGCGCGGCTGCCGTGCGCACGATCGCCTCAGAACTCGACCGGATAGGGCTTGAGCTGTCCCGATTCGTACAACTTGGGCAGATCAGAGCGTGCGTTCTCCCACACCAGCAACATCGAGCGCTTGGTGGCAAAACCCTGGTGCCGAATGTCGGCGGGCATCGCCGCCACGTCGCCGGCCTTCATCAGCACCCGGGCGCGCGGCCTGCCGGTCTCTTTATCGCTGACATCCCACTCGATTTCATCCGACAGCTGCACGAACCACTCCACTCGATCGTTGCCGTGGATGATGGGAAGAATGTATTCCTCGGTCGTAGGGCAAAAGAGCGACTCGCGGCATACCGATGTCACCGAGGGATTCCAGGTTACGTCGGAACGCGACAGATACTTGAACAAGTTGAAAGCCTGCAGCTTGCCCTCGTAGCCAGGCTCGGCGCGAATCTCGGGTTCATCCTGCGCTACGTCGACGAAAGCGCGATTTACCGGCAAGTCGTCTCGCAACGGAGAATCGCCGGGAATTCCGGGCATGCGTTTGGTTGCCACCCGAAATCGTTCGATGGCGGCGATGTTGTCGCCTTGTTTCGTGCCGGCCCAGGTCGACCCGGTCTCCTCAGGTGCAGCGAAAGGGTCGAAGCCGGCGTTGCACCAATCGCGCAACATGGCCTTGCAGGTTTCCATGGCAGTGGGCGAGTCGAACTCTTCGACGTAGGACAACCCCGCCTTGTGGTAGGCCTCGTTGTAGCGCCCGGCGAAGAACTGCACCCGTCCGTAAAGGTTACGCGTGCCGAACATCGCGTCGAAATTCACCCAGCCGTAGAAGAAGCCCCACGCGACGTCGCGCATCAACGCACGCAGGAAAGCGTCGGCGGACATCCGATGCTGTTGGCGCGCACCCTTTGCGGACCAGCCGATGGTGACGAAATACTCGTCGCGCTCGAAGCTGAACTGACCGAGTTCGAACTTGCGATAGTGAGTTCTGGAATCGGGCGCGCTTGCCTTCACGCGCGAGGATGGCTTGGCGGCGGGCGCGGCGGTTTCGAGCATTGCCATGATGTTTACTCCTCTCTGCGAATAAGTGACGAATCAACTAACCAAGAGCGTTGCCCGCAGCTAGTGCAGGCAGATCTCCCGCCATTTCTGGACAGTGAGATCGCCAAGAAGGGTCTGCCACAACATCACGGAAGGCTTCGCGCTGGAGAATTGGTAGGCGGCCCCTTTGGGCAGCAGCGCCTGATGTCCACGCTTGAGACGGATGGTGCCCATCCTGCTTCCTTGCGGCGCGCCGGGAAGCTTGACCGTACCTTCCTTGCCCGCTGCCACGATCGCGCTGTGGTTCGCCAGTTCCACCAGCGTGACAGTAACTTCCCCGTCCATCACCACGACAAACTCGTCGTGGCTCGCAGCGAACCAGTCCGACGTTCCTTCGGCCCGGACTGCCTCGATCACGTATTCGAGATTCTTCCCCACTGCGATCTTGTCGTAAGGTCTGGACTTGCTCGCGACCTCGAAGATATTGGAGAAGCAGTAATTCTTCGGGTCGTCATTGATGATGGTCAGCGCGCCCTTTTCATACTTGTCGAGCGAGCCGAAGGCGGTCTGATAGCTACTCATGACACTCCTCCATTTATTAGTAGACGTTCTATATACGAACCGACGTTCTTACTGCGAACAATAAGCCTCCATCCTAACCCTGTCAAGGTCTACTAGCTCTCTCCTGCATCACAAATACTCATTTAATATCATATGATTACCAACAAATATCAACCAGACACTAAAAATCTGCCCTTGCGAGATTTCTGTTCGCCATGCGAACATGTGGGGCAAGCTCACCAGAGGTCGCGATCCAACCTGTGCCCGAACTCCAGAAACCCAACGACCAATTCGTGCAGTCCTTTGCCCGTGGGCTGTCCGTCATTCGTGCGTTCGGTCCGGACGCGCGGGAGATGACGTTGTCCGAAGTCGCCGATCGCACCAGCCTCACGCGTGCAGCGGCGCGCCGCATCCTGCTTACGCTACAGCAACTCGGCTACGTCGCTGCTACCGGGCGTAAGTTCTTCCTTACGCCGCGCATCCTGGATCTGGGCTATTCATATCTCTCCACGACACCGCTCTGGGATCTCGCAGAGCCCTATATGGAGGAATTGGTGAGCCGGGTGCACGAATCTTCTTCGGCCTCAGTGCTGGATGGTACCGACATCGTCTATATCCTACGCGTGCCAACCAAGAAGATCATGACGATCAGCTTGAGCATCGGCAGCCGCTTGCCCGCTTACTGTACGTCCATGGGCAGGATTCTGCTGGGAGGCTTGTCTGGAGAGGAATTGGACAACATACTCCGGAAGAGCGACTTGAAAGCCATCACGCCACACACCGTGATCGACCCTGCACGGCTGAAGCAAATCATCCGCGATGACTGTGCCAAGGGCTGGTCGCTGGTCAATCAGGAACTCGAGGAAGGCTTGGTCTCGCTCTCGGTGCCGATCCAGGATCGCACCGGACGCATCGTCGCGGCAATGAACGTGAGCGGCCAGGCCACGCGCACTTCCGCGGATGAAATGGTCAGAACTATCTTGCCCCAGTTACAGCGCACCGCCTTGCAGATCGGCGACGCGCTCAAGATGCGAGCGGCCTAGCCCACAACTCTCATCAAGTCTTGCTCGCGGCCTTCTAATCAGCCTTGGCCTGATCTGCCGACAGCATTCCCACGAAGCCGCGGATGTCGGCATACCAGATGTTGCCCTGACGATCGGCTGCCACACTGAATGGTCGCGCATCTTCGCGCGGGAATCTGAACAGACGGAACCTTCCGTCCTTGAGGCGCCCGAGGAGGCCGCCACGCATCGCACCGAACCAGACCGACCCATCTGGTGCAACGGCGATTCCCGATATGGCAGACACGCCTTCGGGAACCGGGAACTCTTCGAACTTGCCATCGGCGTATCTGCCGATCTTGTTGCCGCGAAACTCGAGGAACCAGACAACTCCTTTGCCGTCCACAGCAATATCGCTAGGCGCACTCCCACGCGTCGGAATCTCGTATTCAGCGATTTCGCCGGTTGGCGAAATGCGCATCAGCGCGTTGGCACTCTGCAACGTAGCCCACGCAGTGCCGTCGCCGGCTACCGCCACGCCGAAAGGGCCTCCGCGCATGGAATCGATCGGATTACGCGTAAGCACACCGTCCTTCAGGCGTGTGACGCTGTAGCTGGTGCTCTCAGCGAACCACACCGCGCCGTCGGGTGCGACGGCGAGTCGCGCAAGGCGTGCAATCGGGGTACCCAATGGGAAAGAGGTCACCTCGCCGCTCGGAGAAATCTTCTGGATTGCGACGGCCGGGCCGTCGGCATACCAGGCGTTACCGGCCGCGTCCACCCCGAGACCGAGTGCGTCGACATTGTCACCCTTCTTGGTAAATCGCTGAATCTTGCCGTCGCGCAACACACCCACGGCGTTGGAAAAGTCGATGCTGAACCACACCGCTCCATCCGGCCCGATTGCGAGCGCAGCCGGAATGTCCGAGGCGACGGTCATAGGGTATTCGACGAACATAGCCTTGCTGGGACCGCGCGTGCGCCAAGCAACCGTTGCGGCGACGGCCACCACGATCACGACCGCCAGGCCAACGAACAAATAACGCCGGAAGACCGAGCGACTGGGTGACACAGCTGTGGTTGTAGAACTCATAGTCGGCTTGCTCCATCTTGATGGTAGAGGCGCGATAGCTTCTTGGCAGCAAACCATCCGCCGATAATCAGCAGCATCAGCGAGGCCGCTCCGCCCGCAAGACTGACCGGGTCAGCCTGAGAGAGCAGATTGCTGCCCTCCTCGGCTCTGCGCCAGATGTCGGGATAGGGCGAGAGCGCAAAGCCTGCATAGAGCGTGGTCGAATCGTGCGGGTCGATCGTCAGGGGTCCGGCTTCCAGATGCACCGGCAGCGTACCTTCCACCTGTCCCCAGGTGTTGCCGCCATCGGCACTGCGCAGAAGTCCTCGATGGGTGGTCACCGCAATGATCTCGCCATTCTGAGTGGCTGCAATCCCTCGCACGGATATCCCTGGCCCAGGTAGCGGCGCACCCACTGCGTGCCAGGACGCGCCCGCGTCATCGCTCATATACAGTTGATCCGCCGCAGCGGACCAAAGACGCGTCGCAATCGTCGAATCGCGCGCAACAGTCTCAATACCGCCGTGCGGCAGCCCCGCCCCACCTGGTTGCCAGTGGACCCCCGCATCGCGACTCGACCAGAGTTCGCCCGCGACCACGGTCAGTATGGTATCAGGGGAGCCGGGCATGACTAGTAACGCTGCGGCCGTAACGTCCGGCACGCCCTCACCGATCTTCGTCCAGTTGCGACCATAGTCGTTGCTGAGCATGAGACCGCGGGAACCGGCCAAGTAAAATCGTCCGCCGGCCGCGCCTGCGATGATCGCACGCGCGACGACGGGTCCGCCGGGAGTCGAAGCTTCGTGCCAACGCGCTCCATCCTCGGTATAAAACACGCCGGCGGAACTGGATGCTGCTGCGCCCTTGCCCGCCTGATCGAAGGCAACTGCCAGGGTCGGGCCGATCAATTTATCGGCGGCCTCCTGCGTCCAGTCACGTCCGCCGTTGCGGGAGCGTAGTAGGCGCGAATCGGTGGCGTAAAGCAGGTGGTTCGCATCCGTCGGACTGACCGACACTGCGAGCGCCCCGCCGATAAACAGCCCAGCATCGACTGGCATCCACGTCGCGGCATTGTCGCGCGAGCGGAACAGTCCTCCCCAGGCACTGGGATCATGCCCAAGCGCAGGCGCCGCAGTGAGAACGAGAAAGAGCCCAAGGCTGGCAGAACGAAGGAGCACGAAAAATTCCGGACCTTGAAAAAACTACGAGGAGCGGGGGTCACCCCGCTCCTCGTAGCACAGACTACTACTCGTGACAGGTACTATCAGGGCTTGCGAGATTTCTCACCCGAGGCCAGCGTGATCTCGGCCACGTGCGCACCGTTCAGCCCGACCCAGGAGTTCTTGGTCAGCGGATAAGCATCGGTGTAGCTCGTGGGCTCATGCGCACATACGCAGTTCTGATACCCACCCGTGATCTTGTAGCACTTCTCGTAGGCCAAGAATTGCTGCACGGTGTCGGTCTGCTGAGGATTCGCGATCATCCAATCGCGTATCCCTTGCCAAGACGAGTACGCATCGCTGCCGAACACGACTTTACCAATGGCGGTGGGCACCTCTAACAACTGCGAACCGGCCGTATGAGCGCGGAAAGCAGGATGGATCTTCACGCCAGGCGCGATCTCCATCTCACCATCGACGATCACAGCCTTGCCGCGAAGCACCTTGGCATAGATCTGATCGACCGTCTTGGGCGGATAGCCACAGGCCGGCGTCCGGGCGCAACCGCCTGGCGAGGTATTCACAGCGCTGATCTTGGGATTCGGATAGTTCAGCGCCCACTCGATCCCGCGCAGTTCTTCCTTCTGAACGTACAGAATGGCATTTGGGAACTCGTCCAGGCTGCCAGCGTGATCCCAGTGACCATGGCCGATGACGATCTTGGTAACGTCTTCCGCCTTGAACCCGATCTGCGCCATCTGCTTCGACAGCGGCGACCAATGGGCGGTGCCGGTCATCTTGTGATAGTCCTCGGCATTCCAGCCTGCGTCCGACAGGATCAGTTCCTTACCACACTTGATCACGCCCACGTTGACAGGCAGATCCACCGTGTTGATGTTGTTCATCGGGCTGGTGCTACCCGGCACGAAGGCACGATCCGGCATGAACGCGCCATAGGGCACACCCATAAACGTGCTGTTTTCAATCAACCAGACGGAACAATTCTGTGCTTGGGCGCTCGTCGCACCCAACCCGGCAACCAAGCCGAGAGCCGCGACGCCTAGTGCTAACTGCTTTTTCATGATTCCACCCCCCAATATGAGGTTGTTGTTGAACTACCGTTTTGACTCTCGCGGCAACCAGCCGATCCAGCGCCGACCACCGTTTGCTGCTAATACCATCAGTTCGGTTTGTACTCTCCCGGCCAGAGTGTCTCGCCGACTTTGAGCAACGTGGTCGACGCCTGCTCGCTCATACCCTGCGCCTTGATCAGATTGTCGTCGCCCCCGCCCGGTTTGACAGCCTTTGCCATTTCGATCGAGGCGTCTTGGTACGTTTGCAGGGCACCCGCGTATTCCTGATGCAGAGGCTCGAACGAAGGCGGCGGTTGTACGGCATGTATCTTCTTGCCAGCATCCCGGTAGATTTCCGTAAGCGCCGACACCCGCTTCTTGAACTCGGCCTTGTCGATTTCGCCCATCTTGTAAGAAATGCCTGCGAACGACATGCGTATCGCTGCCGTTCGCACCGGCTCATGTATCTGCCACAAGTCCGAAGCGTAGCGCTCTTCGGCAGCGCTCATCGCTGGACGCTGAGCGTGTTCTCCCATCGGAGCGCCAACAACCTGGGCATCGGCTTGTTTAGTGGTGCGGAACTCACGCACTACAGCGTACGCAACCACCGCTGAGAGTGCCACGACCAGTGCCCCGAGAGCGATGGTCTTAAAGGTAGGGCCGGCCATTCGTGGCGAAACGCTTTCTGCTTGCATGTTGGACCGCAAATCTAGTCGTTCCGCCACTCTGCGTCAACGCTGCACTGCGGCGAAATAATCCTACGTTTCGAAAGAGTATCCTACGAGCCTGAGCACCACTCTGCGAAGTCGTCTCTAGTTCGGCGACCACTTCGGATGATCGCTAAACAAGCCATCCACATATCCAATATAAAACATCAGAAACAACCCGAATCCAAGGCTCAGAACACCGGATGCAAAACGCATAAACGTGTTGATGCGTGGCAGCTTCGACGCGGAGTACGCAAATGGTGCAGCGATCGCCGCCGTGATCAGCATCATGCCTGCTACCGTACCCAGACCATACACCAGCAGATAGACGACGCCCCACCAAGGATCGCGAATCGCATTGAGCACCAACAGTGCCATCGCAGCGGAGCCGGCGAGTCCATGGACTATGCCCACGATAAGCGGTCGCAGCAACTGATAAGCGGACAGCTTGCCCAGGTGGCGGTCCAACCACGCCTGCGGCGTCTGTTCGGGTCGGTGCCCGTGTCCGCCGATACCGTGACCGTGAGGATGAGTGTGCGCGTAGTCGCCGTGTGCGTGCGTATGCGCGTGATAGCTGTGACCTTTGTAAGGTGCCACTGCATCGCGAATGCGCTGGGTAATACCGCTGAGGCTCATGACCCCGAGCAATACCAACATCACCCCGACGGCAAATTCCATCGCCAGACCGACATGCGGGGGGATAACCACGCCGAAAAGGATGATCGCCCCGCCTACGACCGCGACCGTCATCGTATGTCCGACGCCCCACAGCGCACCGATCAGCGCCGCCGATCCGAGTTTACGCTGGCGGCTTACGATCGTGCTGATCGCGATGACGTGATCGGCATCGGTCGCGTGGCGCATCCCGAGAAAGAAGCCCAACGCGACGAGAGAAAACAACGTGACCACGTTCGAGGCTCCCCGCTTATTCTTGTATGGTTGTTGTGGTGTAGTGTTGACCGGCCTGACGCAATCGGTGTCCGGCCCGCTTGGCCGCCAGTATAGCGCCCAATTCCTGTCACAAGGCCTTGAGAAACGCCATCAACGCCTCGCGGTCCGCCCTAGACAGCCCACTGAAAGCCTGACGCGAAGCATTGGCTTCTCCACCGTGCCACATGATCGCTTCGGTAAAATTGCGCGCGCGGCCGTCATGGAGAAAAGCGCTCGCGCCGTTCACTGTTTCGGACAAGCCTATTCCCCATAGAGGCGGCGTACGCCATTCGCTCCCTCCAGCCAGGAAGTCCGGACGGCCGTCGGCAAGTCCCTGTCCCATATCGTGCAGCAACAAGTCGGTGAACGGATGGATCGTCTGCCCGGCCAGTTGAGGGAGTTCCCGAAATCCTCCGGTCTTCAATTCGAGCACGTGGCATTGCGCACAATGTACGGTGCCGAAGAGTTGCTCGCCACGCTGCACTCTCGGATCGTCAGCCTGTCTGCGCACTGGCACCGAAAGCATGCGGACGTAGAGTTCCGTTGCAGCCAGCCTGATTGGCGTGATTTCCGGCCTACCCGCGACCATGAGTTCCTTGCAACCCTTCTGGATCGGCGGGCAGTTCTGCTCGGGGTAGACGGGGGTGCTGAGTCCGATGTCGTTGATGAAGGCCGCCGCCACCTGCTCGCGGACGCTGCCGTGGTTGGCCTTCAATCCGAAGCGCCCGAGCACTGTCTTGCCCTGGCTTTCGTCCCATACGCGATTGACGCGGCCATGAATGCCGGCTGTCGACGCGCGTTCGGACAGTTCGACGATAGTCTGTTCCGGTATCGCCTCGAGCAGTCCGAGACCGATGAGAGGAGGTGCAAGGCGCAGCCCGACCATCGTATCGTCGCCCAGCGGGCCATATGCGAGATCGGAAATCGAAAGCAACGGCGAGCGCAGGCTTATCGATTCGCCATCGTCCAGCGTGACGATGTGTTCCTGCCACCCAACGCTGAAGCTACCCTCAGCCGGAATCACTCCTTTGACGCCGAAGATCTGAAGTTGATCTCCGTAATAGGGATGCGGTCTGGGTCCCCCGTTCGGTCCGTCGCCCTTTAGACTTATGCGCACAACCATGTTGGGCGCCGCCTCGAAGGGAACCGTGATGTGATGGTCGCGCGGGAGGCCTTCCGCACCCCTCGACCGCATCGACGCACCCCATGCGAGTCCCCTGCCATTGCCCATATGGCATGTCGTGCATGCTTGCGCATTCGAGGTCGGGCCGCGGCCAAATTCAGCATTCTCGAACCAGAAGAATGCCCATCGGTTGTTGAACATCTTGTGGCCCAAGGCGAACAACTCGGCCTGTTTTGCATCCATAGCCGGCGATGGATTCGAATAGGCCGACTCGGAGGCATCGACAACGCTGAGTTGTCCGCCCAGGCGCGATTCGGCAGCAATTTCCGAGAGGGGCTCTTCCCACGCAATCGCAGGTACAAGCGCAAGGGCTCCGATGAAACCGCGCAGTGCGAGGCTCACGGTGCGCACCTTCAATCTCCTTCGAGCCAGTGCCGGAACCAAGGGGCGCGACGCACGGCGATGTCGCAGAGATACAGCAGCAGCGCTATCCCGGCGAACCAGGGCCACATGGGCGTGCGGCTACTGCCGCGATCTCCCTGAGCCGCGAAGATCTCCCCGATCTCCGGCGCTAGTTTTCCACCGGTCTCCTCGGCCAGCGCGCGCAGCAAATTCATGTTGGGCGGAAGGCTGCGGTACTCGTCCGGATACGGGTAGTAGAGGCGGCGCTCTCCTGCGTGTCGAGTCATGTCGCGCGTAATCCCACCACCCTCGACCAATTCGAAGAGAAACGGCGCGGCGGCAGAAGTAGCCACCGGCACGTTCCCGGCATATTGACCCGGGGCGGTCTGCCGCAACTGCAGCGTGGTCTTGCTTCCATCGGGTTGCGTGATCCGCACGCTGGGCGTGAGGCCGTTGCGCCATCTTCCGTCGTGACGCCAGTCCGACCCTGCCATGCGGTGCTGACCACCGTCACCTCGTGCCGTCGC
>Ga0207689_10003113_pt1 | contig 15226 bp, 10 predicted proteins | sample KBSMisM52_FD_184312 | JGI IMG/M metagenome (GOLD analysis project Ga0207689, IMG submission 184312) | Miscanthus rhizosphere microbial communities from Kellogg Biological Station, Michigan, USA - KBS Miscanthus M5-2 (SPAdes) (version 2) | ecosystem: Host-associated > Plants > Roots >... | reverse complement strand
GTGTATTGGCTTGCCGATGAAAGCGGCCCGGTGAGTGGACAGGTAGTAGATATAGAGCAACATCCTTTTATCGGTAGAAACCCACCGAAAGATTCGTCGACGATAAAAAAACCGTAACCAGTAAACGTTCACGTTTCAACTTTTACATTTCTCATTTTATATTTTACATTCTAACAGTTACCCACATGCCAAACCTAGCAGCATTTCCAAAAGCATTTATGCAGGCACTTTGCAAAGACGGTACGATGAAGGTGAAAGAATGGATTGAACTCGCCGTCCGGTTAGATATTGACGGCCTGGAATGGTATGCCGGTTTTTTGGAAATGAGTGACAGAAACAATTGGCCGATGTTCCGGAAGATGGTAAACGACTACGGGAAAACAATTCCCATGATGTGTTGTTCTCCTGATTTTACGCATCCTGATAAAACATTCCGGAATAATGAAATTGAAAAACAGAAAATATGGATTGATATGACACATACGCTCGGCGGCTCCTATTGCCGGGTACTATCCGGTCAGCGACGGCCTGAGTTGTCGATTGATGAAGGTGTAAAACTGGCAGCTGATTGTATTTATAACTGTCTGCCCTATGCGCAGGAAAGGAACATCACGTTGATTTTGGAAAATCACTATAAAGACGATTTCTGGCAATACCCGGAGTTTGCACAAAAAATGGATGTGTTCTGCAAACTCGTTGATGCGGTGCAGCATCCTTTTTTTGGTGTGAATTATGACCCAAGCAATACTTATCTCGCAGGCGAAGATCCGCTTGAATTACTGAAACGCGTTTCGCATCGCGTGGTCACCATGCATGCAAGTGACCGCTATCTGAAAGAAGGAACGATTGAAGACCTGCGGAAAGAAGAAGGCGGCGCAGCCGGTTATGCAAAACGGCTGAGTCATGGAGAAATTGGTAAAGGACTTAACGATTATGATGCGATTTTTTCCGAATTAAAACGCGTCGGTTTTAACAGCTGGATCAGCATTGAAGACGGCGTGGAAGGAATGGATCAACTGGAACGAAGTGTAACCTTTTTGCGAAAAAAAATGAAACAATATTGGTCTTAGCCAACAGAAGTTATTATTTATGCGATAATTTACAGTGCTGATAAAGTTCCGATTCATTTATTATCTAAGGTTTGCTATATGAAAAGTAAAAGACAACCGCTGCTTGTCGTACTTGTATTCGTGGTTTTTTTTGTGATTTCATTTCTTACAAATATCCTGGGACCGCTTGTACCAAACGTTATAGACAGCTTTCACCTGAGTCTTGGCCTTGCAGGCTTCCTTCCGTTTTCATTTTTTGTTGCGTATGGTGTAATGTCTATTCCGGCTGGCATTCTCACGGAGAAGTTTGGTGAAAAATTTGTTTTGATTTTATCCTTTGCGCTGGCATTGGCTGGAGCACTTGTCTTCGTTTTCTTCACCAGTTTTGGAGTAGCCTTGTTTTCCCTGTTTATCATCGGCCTCGGTATGGCCATGTTGCAGGTTGTTATTAATCCCTTGCTTCGCACAGCCGGCGGAGAAGAGAATTTTGCTTTTTACTCTGTTATGGCACAACTGTTCTTTGGACTGGCCTCTTTTCTCAGCCCGCTATTATATAGCTATCTTGTTCAGCACATCCACACAAGCGATAGCAATTTATTATTGAATACACTCAACAAGGTTGTACCTGCAGAATTGAAATGGGTATCACTGTATTGGGTATTCGCCGTTGTGGTGTTGCTCATGATCGTTCTCATTGCACTAATAAAATTTCCCAAAGTAGAATTAAAAGAAGATGAAAAAATCGGTACGGCAGCAAATTTCAGGGAGTTGCTGAAAAACCGGTATACATGGCTTTTCTTTTTAGGAACCTTTACTTATGTTGGTACTGAGCAGGGCATCGCGAACTGGATTTCAAAATTCTTACAGCTATATCATGGAAAAAGTCCGGAAACGACAGGCGCAACAGCAGTTGCATGGTTTTGGGGTTTAATGACATTGGGTTGCCTGCTTGGTTTGGTGCTGTTAAAACTGTTTGATAGCCGCAAAATATTGATGGCGTTTACAGCCGGTGCTATGATCAGCCTGACAGTAGCATTAATTGGTAGTGCCAACGCTGCTGTGATTGCGTTCCCGCTTTGTGGCTTTTTTGCTTCAGTAATGTGGTCAATCGTCATATCACTTGGATTAAATTCTGTGTCCACTCACCACGGCACATTGGCAGGCATTCTTTGTACAGGTATTGTGGGAGGTGCCATTGTACCGCTTGTTATCGGCGGTCTTTCTGATTTCATTGGGTTAAGGTCTGCAATGTTTTTAATTTATATCACGCTGGGCTATTTATTCAGCATGGGTCTTTGGGCGAAGCCGTTAATCAATAATGCAGTGAGAAAATTTTCTTTTGCAGATATTTTTAAATGAGTGATAAACGATCTTACCGTCATTTGAAACATACCGTAGCAAAGATCTCTTTTTTAACCATACAAGACATACAAGGCATACAAGATGTATTTTTAATTTGCAGGCAGCTAATATCAAACAATGCGGTATAATTGAATAACTAAAAAGAGATTCAAGTCTGATACGTTGTAGCTTACCTTGTATGCCTTGTATACCTTGTATGGTTGACAAATCCTGACTGTTCAAAGTCGTTGCCTTATTCTGTCATATCTTGCAATAACCTGGAATAACTTACAATGGAGAAAAAAAATATTATCGGCATTGATCTTGGTGCCACCAATGTACGGGGTGGCATTGTCAGCGGTGATAGCATTACTAAAATACATTCATCCCGGATACATAGTGACGGGGCTGCAGAAGAAGTATTGCAGGATATCATCAAGGTAGCTGATCAATTGGTTGACAATTCGGTAACAGCAATCGGCATCGGTGTACCCAGCGTGGTAGATATTGAACAGGGAATTGTATATGATGTACAATATATCCCTTCCTGGAAAGAAGTGCCATTAAAACAATGGCTCACCGAAAAATATTCTTTGCCTGTATATGTTAATAATGACGCGAATTGTTTCGCTCTCGGCGAATATCATTTTGGTAAGGGAAAAGGAACCGATTCAATGATCGGTCTTACACTTGGAACGGGTATTGGCGGCGGCGTAATTGTGAATCGCCATTTATATCCCGGGCACAATTGCGGTGCGGGTGAATTTGGCATGATCCAATATCTTGACCATGTGTTCGAATATTATGGTTGCGGACAATTTTTTCAAAACGTTTACCATGCAGACGGCGAAATCGTTTTTCAAAAAGCAAAAGCCGGTGATAAACAGGCATTGCAATGGTATAAAGAAATGGGTACACACCTGGGCAATACAATTAAAGCCATCATGTATTCATACGATCCGTCACTCATCGTTTTTGGTGGCTCTGTGCGATTCGCTTATCCTTTTTTCCAGCATACGATGTGGGAACGTATCCGCACTTTCGCTTTTACAAGATCGATAGACCGCCTGCGGATTGAACTATCCGAACTCGAAAATAGTGGCATATTGGGAGCAGCTGCGCTTTATTATGATTCGCAATAAACGCCTGGACGGTCAATACAACCGCTCTCAAATGAAAACAACCCGACCCGGCCCATTTAAGACACGGCCGTAACTCCATTTGCCGGCAAATAAAAACTGAGAAAAAATAAATGTACTTTTAAAAGACAAACCTACTATTATGGCAGATCAAACTACATTACTCGGCCGGGATGAGTCACCATCGGTACCACCAACATCCGATGAAAAAACACTCGCACTGATATCGCATATCGTTACCCTTGTATCACAATTCATCGCCCCGCTGATTATATATCTTGTAAAAAAAGATGAATCAAGCTTTGTGGCAGCTCACGCCAAAGAATCGCTTAATTTCCAACTAACGGTGCTCATCATTTGCATATTACTCATCGTTACGCTTATCGGGATTCTGTTGTTATGGATTGTAGGAATTTATGTGTTTGTACTGGTTATCATAGCGACAATAAGAGCCAGCGAGGGGAAATTGTACAGGTATCCGTTTACCATACGGTTTATTAAATAAGTGTACGGCTTGCCGTTGCTTGAGGTGCCTTCCCGTGAGAAACGCGTACGCCGGGCGTACAAAATTGTTCCAGACAATTTGTTGATGCGATTTAAATAACAAACGCATTTTGCAAATAAAGATCTGCTACTGCGTTTGCCTATATTTTATCATCGGCAAAACCATATTGCGCCAAAACATCTTTGGGCACACCTTGCCATTTATTTGCCACATTGCCGACATAGCCAAGATCTTTAAATCCCATTTCTGTGGTGAAAAAACCAGATGCTGTAAGATCCCGCATGCGATTGAAGAACGCAACGCCTGCTTTCATTTCGGGTTTTGCTTTTAAGGGAAATGCTATTTCATTTACCAATTCCAGCTGCTGGTTGCTGTCCGATTCACGAAACGTTTTACCATAGCGATTGAGGCATTGCATGTCGATCCAGCGCAACCCGCCTCGCATAGGCACCTGGTGCTCCGGTATATCTTTTACAATAAATTCTATAAACTCCGGCACTTTGGCATCAGAGGCACTTCCCGATTTATCATCGGCAGGTATGATCATATCTGCAAGCACCGTTATCGTTTTCATTTCATGCTCGGTAAAAAAGGTTTGTGCCTTCAATTGGTTATTTCTTTCTACCTCAAATGCCTGGCGCCCCGTCTCTGCCTTTACGGGTTCTGCGGCATTTTCTTTTTTTACTGTATCATCTTTACAAGCCTGCAATAAAGCTGCTGATGCCGCCGAAAGACCAATTGCTTTTAAACTTTCCCGTCTGTTCATGACAGTTATATTTATAAGATTTGAAATTAAATATTGAATTTACCGCGTTGTTCAACAATATATTCCGCGGTGCGCATCGACAAGGCGAGAATCGTCCATGTAGCATTCTTATCGCCCTGCTGTACAAAAGGTGCCGCGTCGGCTACAAACAGATTTTTACAATCGTGCGCCTGGCAATATTTGTTTAATGCAGATTTCTTCGGATCATCACCCATTCTCACCGTACCTACTTCGTGAATGATTCTTCCCGGTGCTTCCAATCCATAATTTGTTTCCGGTCCCTGCGTCTTTGAGGTCATGATCGCTCCCATATTGTGCAATATTTCTGTAAACGTTTCCTGCATATGCTTCGCCTGCTTTATCTCCGCATCCGACCATTTATAATGAAAGCGCAACACAGGAATACCATATTTATCCACGGTATCCGGATCGATTTCACAGTAGTTACTTTCATAAGCTATCGCTGTTCCTCTACCGGCCATGCCTACACGTGTTCCGAAAAACCGGCGATAATCATCTTTCAGTGACAGGCCAAAACCTCCTGCTTCTTTTTTATTACCATTTTTATCCGGCACCAGGCCATTCATATTTTGTATGCCACGCCCAAAACCATAAGAAGGCATACCCATACCGCCTCCAAATTCAATATGATAACCGCGGGGAAAATCAAGCTTTTTATTGTCGAGCCACCAGGGCGAATAAATATGCAAACTGCCCAATCCATCTTCATTATAACGTTTGCGATCCAGCAATTGCGGTAAAAACCCTCCCATACCCATACCGGTTGAATCATGAAGATACTTTCCTACCACGCCGCTGCTGTTGGCCAGCCCACCGGAATGGATGGCCGATTTTGAATTCAATAATATCCGCGCAGATTCACAGGCGCTGGCTCCCAGTATGATCACTTTACCCTGCACCTGGTATTCCTGCATATCATCCTTGCTTACATATGAAACCGCTTTTGCCAATCCATCTTTGCCGGTAATCACTTCACGGGCCATTGCGTTGGGGATCACCGTTAGATTGCCTGTCTTTATAGCTGGTATCACAAGGCAGGAAGATGCTGAGAAATCGCCGTATACCTTGCAACTGCGGGAGCATTGTCCGCAGTAAAAACAAGCGCCGCGATCTTTATTTCCCGGCAACGCTTCCGTAAGCACCGATCCCCTGCCGGCAATTACCTTCACTCCTGCTTTTTCTGCTCCTTTTTTAATAAAGAGCTCATTGAGTTTTGGCTTGGGCGGGGGTAAAAAAATACCATCCGGTTCATTCGGCAACCCTTCCACGGTACCATATATACCAATCAACCGGTCCACCTTATCATAAAATGGTTTGATGTCATCATAACTGATCGGCCAGTCTTCCGTCAATCCATCAATATGGTGACTTTTAAAATCGTCTGGTCCCATGCGCAATGATATACGCCCCCAGTGATTGGTTTTGCCACCGAGCATTCGTGAGCGAAACCATTGAAAGTCGGTTTGGTCTTTTGTAGTATATGGCTCACCATCTAATGTCCACCCGCCATAAGCGGCATCAAAATCTCCAAACGCCCTGGTACTCCCTGCACCTCTTCGTGGAGATTCCCATGGCCATTTCAATTGCAGTGAATCTTTCTTTGGATCAAAGAAAGGACCCGCTTCCAGCATCAGGACTTTCAAGCCTGCATTGGCCAATACATAACCTGCCATTCCACCACCCGCACCCGAACCGACAATAACGGCATCATAAACTGTTGCTGATTTTTTTATTTGCAGATCACCCATAACAGAAATAAAATTTTTGAGGAAGATAATTAAAGATAAGAAAGAGAATGTTGGAAAGATAAAATACCCGGTAATCGTAATTTTTATTTTTTCAGCTGTCCATTTCAATGGGACAAGTTATGACAAGTCACACTGGTTCCGTTTCGACTATTGTTTTATGTATTTCAGCTATACTGTCTACATAACAGATAAGATCATTTATATCGTCCTGTGAACACGGCGATTGAATTCTTACAGCATACCCTACGTTAGATCCGGGTTCACCTTTTTTGCCAATAACTATTTGTTTCGAAATTAAATGATCCGCATGATTTGCACCAATGTAAACATTTCATATTTAATTTTCCGCGGAACGAGTTGCGTTACCTGAAATTCATGAAGCAACAATCGAAAAATTTTTTATAAATTCTGGGGAATAATAATACCTTTCTATATTACTTACAAAGCCGACAATTAAAAATGGAAAACTGGCGGAAGGTTTTAAAACCCGTACTACTTTCCAGGTCATTCAAAATAAATCGTGCAACAATAGCTGACTATTCATTTAAACCAGGCAACTATGAAAAAAAGAAACATTAAAAATCTATTTCTTCTTTTACTGATCACCATTGTTTCTTATGCAAATGCGCAATCTCCTTTTAAAGTTACTCTATTAGGAACCGGGGCCCCGGTGCCATCCATGGAACGTTTTGGTCCAAGTATACTGGTTGAAGCAGGCGGACAAAAACTTTTATTTGACTGCGGACGCGGCGCTGCACAAAGGCTCTGGCAATTAAAAATTCCGTTGGGAAAAATCAATGCATTGTTTCTTACGCATCTTCATTCAGACCATATCGTTGGTATTCCCGATGTATGGCTCACCGGTTGGATACCTGCTGTCTATGGCAGAAGAGAATTACCCTTACAGGTATTGGGACCTACAGGCACAAAAGACATGATGGACAATCTTGTTAAAGCTTTTTCGTGGGACATTACCACCCGTGCCAAAGAAAAAAATAAAGCAGACAGCGGGGCTTTGGTGATTGCAAAGGATATCAGGGAGGGAGTAATTTGGGAAAATAAGGAAATTAAAATAACCCCCTTCACGGTTCGTCATTCAGATTTTATCGACTCGGCTTTGGGTTATAAAATAGAATATGCAGGACGTACATTAATTCTTTCGGGAGATACGCGTTACAGTGAAAATTTAATCCGTTACGCAAAAGGCGCAGATGTGATCATTCATGAGGTAGCAGCAGCAAACGAACAAACGATGCAGACCTCCCCGTTAGTTAACCAGATTCTTGGATTTCATACATCGCCGGAAGAAGCCGGAAAAGTATTTGAGCAAACAAAACCCAAACTTGCAGTGTATTCGCACATCGTCCTGTTAACAGCAGAACCATCAATACCACCGCCAACAATTAATGAAGTAATACTTCGCACCAAAAAAACATACAGCGGTGCGGTAGAGGCAGGTGAAGATCTTCTGGGTATAGAAATAGGCGACAAAGTGATCGTGAAAAAACAACAGCAGCAGAAATCACCGGAAGTTATTAAATAAGAAAAACAGGAATAAATTTTTATACGCAATTTAATTTTTCACCCAAAGTATGGCTTGCATTTCATATGCCGAACTAACATGAGTTTATACGTTTTGGTGCTGGTACTTACCGCCGCTGTTCTTCATGCTACATGGAACCTGCTTGCAAAAAAAACAAAAGGTAAAACTCCTTTCATCTGGTTGCAGTATATCGCCAGCAATTTTTTGTATCTGCCCTTTCTGTTTGTTCAATCAATCAGGGATCACATCAGCTATTCGCTACCATTGTTATGGTTTTCTTTAACCAGTTCAATACTGCATCTCGGATATTTCATTGTACTGCAAAAAGGTTACAGAAGTGCGGACCTTTCGGTAGTGTACCCGCTTGCCCGGGGATCTGGACCACTCCTTTCATTTATAGCAGCTATTTTGTTTTTACATGAACAGTTAAAGCTAAGTTCGGTAATCGGGTTGCTGTTAATCATTGCCGGCGTTTTAGTTATAACCAGGCTAAGTTTTAAAATGGAAAACAACAGCAAAATAATGACAGGCATTACATATGGTGTATTAACAGGTCTTTTCATCGCTCTTTACACGTTTAACGATACGGTTGCTGTAAAAACATATGCCATATCTCCTTTGATACTTACACTGGCGACCAATCTTTTCAGTGTCGTTTTGCTTTCACCATTTGTTTTACGGCAAAAAGATGAATTGAAACGTGAACTGAAGACGCATAAATGGATCATTGTTGTCATTGCATTATTAAGTCCCGCCGCATATATATTGGTATTGGAAGCATTGAAATATGCACCATTAACGGTTGTTGCTCCGGCAAGAGAAACAAGCATTTTGCTCGGTGTGTTTATGGGCTCAAGAGTATTGAATGAAGAAGACGGAAAAAGAAGGCTGATTGCAAGTGTGCTGATACTTGGCGGTATAGTTGCATTAAGTCTTAGCTAAAAACAATTGACTTTTACTTTCAAAAATTATTTAAGGAATTCAGTTAACAGGTTTCGAATAGGCAACAGTCACATGGTAGTTATTTCCTGGTTTTATATCAAACAAAGCATAGGCAGTCCCCTTTATTTTTCTAACGATATACTGCGTTTCCTTGCCATCGACATAGACATTGCTGAGTGAAATCCCGTTGTGAGTATTAGGAATCATACAGGTAAGGCTTTCTGTAAACTTTATAGGTGAACTGATTTCAAATGACAATTGATTATTACTCCAATCCATGTTATTAAAAACCGTGTTTTCCTTCGCTCTCAAAAATTCAAGCAATTTATATTCGGTCCACACCGGTATGTTTTTCAGAGACGCATAGTCCAGCATTTGCAGCAACGGTGTTTTCGAAAAAAAATATTCATTATTATGTGCCTTTATACTTACTAAAGAATATACTTCATTATCCATGCTGCGGTCCAAGAGCCCCTTAAAGCAGTTATAGAAACCTGTGGAATCTCTATGTTCCATATACTGCTGATCGTATACATTGTTCAAATGCTGGTAAATGTCTAAAATTTTCCCATCCTCGTCCGCAAATTTCATAGCGAGACCGCTTCCGGTATAGTTACCCTGCCCGGTACCCATCGCGCCTAAAAAATGGCCCTGGTCTGAACCGTTATCGTAATGTGCGTAGTTAGCATCCAATCCCACGCCATGCTTCTCTTCCAGTTTCGCCTGCGCGGTAAAATCGGCGTCACCATTTTTATTTTTTCCACACCATACAAACCAATGATTCACTACAGTATGCATTCCCGTTATACCATATCTTTTTCCAAGCTTCACTAAAAGATCAGTGTAAACGGAATCCATCGTTGCCCAATCCGGGTTTGTTGCCTGTTTTGTATCGTCGGGATGACCGGATATTTCAAAGCCCTTTGACTGCCATTTATCTGTCCATTCACGAGACACAAGATCAGTTTCCTTTATATAAAGTGACATCTTCGCCGCCTTTGCATCCACATCACGGAACTGCGCATTGAATTCGTCTTCCTTTGTATCCTCCCCGTCATTATTAAGTGTGATCAGCGACGATAATTTATTGGGGAAATACCATAAACGCGGTAACGGCATACGTTTACTCATCATGTTTTGAATGCAGTGGGTGAGCAAACGCATTTGTTCATCCGCCTGGTTTATACAATTGTTCAAAGTATCCACCCAGCCATTGGTAAATAAATCCATAGCACGGATTCCGGTGATCCCATCCTTTTCTTTGGAAGCCTCGGCAGGGTTTCCCTGCCTTGTGTAAATTATATTCTGCGGAAGATTATATAAAAAAGCGACTGATCGACCTTTCCCAAAATTGTTTTCTGTTACGGCAGGGCACACGCTTTTTTTACCCGATACAAAAGACGCAATTGCCTTTGCGCTCGTTAATTCACAGGTATTTATGTCGACATGCGTCTGCAAAGCTTTTGAAATAGTCCCTTTTCCCGGCTTTGTCATTGTATCTACCCATATATAAGGACTTTTGATTGTCCCGACCGACTGTTTAATACCAAAAACATCATTCATTTTTCCAGGGGGAGCAAACGCAACCAGGTTTCCGCCATTTCGCACGTACGTTTCGAACAGGTTTTTTTGTTTATCATTTATTTCATCTTCAGCTAAGATTATAACATGAAATTTGGCAAGGTAAGAAGTTGTGATTTTTTTATCCGCTATTGAATCCAGTTGAAATTCGTTGAAACCTTCCGCCTTCAGTATTTCTGCAGTATATAACCCGGCATTTTTTTGGGTGGCAAGAATCAGTATCGGGTATACGTTAGCATTAACGGTTTCTCTCAACTGCATACGTTGGTACACAGTTTTCGCTTTCAGATACCTGCGTTCAATTGAATCAATAGTTTCAGGAAAATAGTTTCGCCATTTGCCGCCCGGCTTTATATTTTCAAGGATATTATCGATCCAGTGAATAAAAAAGTTTAAATCATCCGGGTTTGCTTTCATAGGTTTCTTATCAACTGTAATAAATACCGGCGCTGTATGCGTTTGATGTTCGTTTGCATCCATTCGTCTTGCACATAACCAGCCGCTTTCACTAATTGGCTTTTTTATATTCAGTAAAAGTGGTTTTCCGGCTGCTGCATTTCCCGTATGCGTTGCGATAATTTTTCCATTAAAAACAAGTTCAATTGTACCCGTTGCCGGAGTCAGGGAAGACCACTTAACACTTATGCTCACATCGCCTTTATTCATGTTTGTCTCTTCGCCCGGGCCATATTTTTGGTTCACTTTCAAATCCAGGAATTCATTATGCCCGTTTCTTGAAACAACTGTTTTGCCCTCTTTGATAGCTTTTATCCAATCATAATAAGTCAGCTTACCGTTAACATGCGCATAAGTTAATAAGTTTCCAAGCGGCTCTTTGTCGTTACACGGATAATCTGTTCCTGCTGCAAGCCCGATCCGGAAACCACAATTTAACAACCTGTAATACGCTTTAATAAATGCTTCACTATTGTAATTACCTCCTTTTGCAGATTTATTTGAATAAACATCTTCTGAAACAAAATCAATTGTTTTTAAAGCGGCTTCAACCGGGTAGTCTATCGGAATACAGCAATTCAAATCATTCTGTATACTGTCATTTAAATATTCGAAGTGGGCAAAACCTTTAACCGCATCCTGTTGCCTGGCCCATTCAAGAATTTTATATGGTGATTCGTTCCAGATTTGTTTTGCATTTTTTAAACCAAGTAAAACAAGATGCCCGCCCAGCGCCAGGTTACTGAATTGGGAATACGTCGCGTCCCAATGCCATTCTGTATCCCAATGCATAATCCTTCCCGGCTTCGATTCCGGCGCATCCTTTCCATTTACTTTCTTTAAATCCTGTTGCGCATATTTCACTTCACCGTTGCCCATATCGGCAAGAACCGAAATGACAGCAAGGTTATTTTTCTCCATCATTGACGGCAGCAAACTATCTGCTATAACATTTTCATCACCACAGTTCTTATGTACATGAATATCGCCGGCATACCATCCTGCAGGTTCCGGGGAAATATGACTAACGCCGATGGGTATGCTACCTGAAGTAGTAATTGCAAATATGCAGTCGGCTGGAATTTGAGCTGTTACTTTATTGTTGCCTCTTACTACCTCTCCTGATTTCCTGAAATTGTATTCGCTATCCGTATAAAATAATTCCTGGTTATGGATCGCAGGCAGATTTAAAAAATTGCAGTCCAGCGATACTGCAGATTTTTTTTTATTAATACCGATAACACTGACACTCTTTGAAATTTGATCATACACGGATAATATGATAAGGCTATCGTTATTTAGAGTCACCGGAAGTTGCCAGCAGCCGGGATTAATGAATCGCGATACCTGTTGAATTGCATAAAATGTTTTACGGGGTGGATATTTCCTTGCAATCGAATCATAAGCAAGCAAACCCCAATAGCTGAATGGCGACGGTGCGTGATGTTCGTAATAACTGTCATACCCTTCCCATGCAATTGCGGCGGATGCCCCGTTTTTAAGAATATCAAGTAAATAGTTGACAGACTTTTTTGCAAAATTAAAATCATATTCTCCCAAAATTCCATCGTCACAACCGTTGCACCACGCATTCCACTCCGTCATCCAAAACCGCGAGTGAGGAAACCGCGATTGACGAATAAACTTTCCGATCTGGGGTGTATATCCTCCGTAACTATGGAAACCGAGTCGCCCGATTTTCGACATAACCAACGGATCATCCATCATCGCAGGTATAAATTCATTTATCGCTTTATCGGTGTTTGCATTGTCAGGTGCTACTATCCGGATACCGTTCATTATTCCCAATGATTCCATTCGTTGAATCAGCTTTCTAATGATCCGCGTATGTTGTTTGCCATCGAGATGCGGTCCTTCACTGTATTGATGATGATCGGATTCATTTGTCGGCGCAATAAATCCAAATTTCAGATGCTTTGTTTTTAGTGCATAATAAAAGAATGAAAGGATCATTTCTACATATTCATCCTCATATTCCGGCAATATTACCTTCACTCCCATCCATTTCGGGGCAAACCCCATAAAGTTGATCATCAGTTTATCAGCTATGCCGCGATCATTCAGGTACCGGATCATGTTCCACACTTTCTGAAACTTCGGCGTTTCATAAAGTTTATTATAGTACTCCCAATTAAAGGAAAACGGATCATTATTGTCATTGACATCTTCCCATTTTTCAACAGTTTCAACAATTACCCGCCATATCGATGCATGCATGGAGTCAATGAGTAAATCGAGTGCAGGTATCAATTCATTACCATTCCAGCTTCGCGTATTCACATTCACGCCGATACCATCTATCTGTTGCAGTTTTTTTGCACCGTCAATTATAACATCAACTTCGGCCGGCTTTTGATTTGACTGGGCATTGATAAAATTACTCAACAGGCAAAGGGCTAATATGGGGAATGTTTTTTTCATATCGGGGAGATTCTATCTGGCGATTCGACCAGCAATGACAACTTTTCCTGCTTTATTTCTTTTGACAATAAGTGCATAATCGCCATTACCTAAATCTTTAAGCGTAAAACCAGGCACTTTATTCTGACCTTCCTGGAGTTTGACATTATTCAACAGGACTTCAGCCGGCTTAAATGATATACGGAAATAGTCCGTACCGCTTTGATCTGTTGCAGTATAACTGACACGATTATCCGAATAAATAATATTCGTGGCAATACCCGGTGAATATAAAAAATGATTTTCCCCGCGGGGCGCCCATTCCGGAACTGCAGCCAGCACATGATAAAACATCGACGGACCTTCACCGTAACTATCCGACCACCATGAATTGACACCTTTGCTAAAGGGACTTTCAAACACTTTGCCCGTTGAATCATTGCAATAGGTTACAAAATTCAAAGAACGGAATGCTTTTTCTTTAAAACTTGTATCACCCGAATAACCAAACCATTTTGCACACTGGGCAGCATACCTTGCGGTTTGATAATCCATTTTTGGCATAAAGGCAACCTGTTCACTCACCACATTGGCGCCATGGAATGATGAAGGTTCACCGGGCGCACTCTTTTCAATAAAATTCTTTTCTGTCCATTTGATTAAGCCCGTCAACGTGTTTTTCCATTGCGGATCAAAGTCAGGGAAATCTGAAATATATAACCCGGCATTGCTCGCACTCAGGTTACTAAGATTACCCGTTCCCGTTATATAGGTGTCGGTGTGTCCATCCACCCACAAGCCGTTTTTAACAGGGTATTGCAATATCCATTGGCGGACTTTATTACGGGTTACCTTATATCTTTCAACATCACCTGCACCCGCTGCAATCAACATATCAAATAACCGGATGCAGCCAAACCAATTGGCACCATAATCTGAAACTGTTCTGCCGGTTTTCAGATTCACAACATATGGCCATGGTGATTGCCGGGCGTTTCCGTTTCTCATTTTTTTACATAAAGCAGTGGCAACGTTGATCGCGGCTATTTTATATTTCTGCTCACCATAAAAAAGATACATCCTGAAATAAGTTGTACCGATATCTCCTGCATGATCTACCTGTGCATCATCTTCAGAAAAACGTTTTGCCGAAGTAAAACCGTTGAATTCCATGGCGCCGGCATTTGCCGCTGTCTGAGGAAACTTACCCCAGGAATAATCTGCCGGCGTAATTCCATGTTCCAATGAATAATCAACCATCCCTTTTGTTATTGTCAAAGGCATGGTATCACCGGTATATTGATAGTAAAGTCTTGCGGATTCAAACCACATGGGAATTTTTTCGCCGATATCATTCATCCAGGTATCCGGTAAAAGAATATTGCCAGAGTCTTTAAAAGCACAATAAAAATAATATTGACGAAAGGAAGAACGTGGTTCAGGACCGGGGCAAAACGGCGTTTTGGTTAATACAAAATTCCATCGCAGCCGCAGGCAATGATCATAGGCATTCTTTTCACCTACGGCCCATGGCATAAGTTTCGATTGTTTATCAAGCACAACATGATGTCCGCAAAACAGGGTATCGGTGATAGATACCTGGGCGAAACTCTCAATAAGGCTGGCATTAAAAATAAGCAGCGAAACAGTTGAAAAAATAAATTGGCGGGCTTTGGGCATATGGCAGAGCATTACAGCAAAGTAATAATGAAAA
>Ga0207689_10003112_pt1 | contig 15230 bp, 13 predicted proteins | sample KBSMisM52_FD_184312 | JGI IMG/M metagenome (GOLD analysis project Ga0207689, IMG submission 184312) | Miscanthus rhizosphere microbial communities from Kellogg Biological Station, Michigan, USA - KBS Miscanthus M5-2 (SPAdes) (version 2) | ecosystem: Host-associated > Plants > Roots >... | reverse complement strand
CTCGACCAGGGTCTCCGTGGGCAGCTCGATGCGACGAGCCTTCTCGGCCGCGTGGCGGAGCGGGGCGGGAACTTCGCCCTTTGGCATCTCCGTGCCGAGGATTCTGAGGGTTTCAGCACACGCAGTGTCGAGCGTAACGCCACGATCGGTGAGCACCTGCGCCGCAATTCCCTTTTGTTCGGCGAGCAGGCCGAGGAGAAGATGTTCGGTTCCGACGTAGCTGTGATTCAGGTCGCGCGCGTTCGACATCGATAGCTCGAGCACCTTCTTGGCGCGCGATGTGTACGGCAAGTCGGGGCCCGTGCTGGTGCCAAGCGGTCCCTTTCTAACCGTTTGCTCGACCATGAACGCCATGTCGTCGAGATCGATGTTCAGATTCTGCAGAACGGTCGCGGCGACCCCGTCACCTTCGCGAATGAGACCGAGGAGAATGTGCTCCGTCCCCACGTATTCGTGGCGCAGCCGACTCGCTTCTTCGCGCGCCATGCCCAGAACCTTTCGCGTTCGCTCCGTAAAGTTGTATCCGTTCATTAGTACCCCGCTTTTTCACAGATCCGCGCAACTCTTGTTGATCTGACGGCAATCCGCGCAAATGAGCTTGCACTTTCGCCATTCCAGCTTCGCCGATCCGCAATAGTCGCATTGCTCGACCGCGGCATCGGGCGGGGCAGACACTCTCTCCTCGACGCGGGCGTCGACGACGACGCCCGGTCGCAGGAACGGAACGGTGTGGCACGGCGGCATAAAGAATGATTGATGCATCACACCCCCGGCCGGAAGGGGAGCGGGCATTGTACCTTCCAGCCGACGCTGACCGGGCGACATGAGCCAAAATCACGATCACGAAAGTCACAACGGCAACTTCGACATCCACGCCGCGGCCCGGCGTGTTCTTCTCGCCGCCAAGTTCGAGCCGGACATCAACCAGGCGGCGCACAAGCAGCTCGATGCGCTGACGTCGCCCGCGCCGATGCCCACCGGCGTCCGCGATCTGCGGCAGCTCCCGTGGTCGTCGATCGACAACACCGAGTCACGCGATCTCGATCAGGTCGAGGTTGCCGAGGCGCTCCCCGACGGATCGATCAAGCTGATCGTCGGCATCGCCGACGTGGACTCGCTCGTTCCGAAGGGGTCACCGATCGACGAGCACGCGCTGGCTAACTGCACGTCGGTGTACACCGGCATCGATGTCTTCCCGATGCTCCCCGAGAAGCTGTCTACCGACCTCACGTCGCTCAACGAAAACGCCGATCGTCTGGCGGTCGCGATCGAGACGGTCGTCGACAAAAACGGCGACGTCGTTTCGTTCGACGTGTATCGCGCGATGGTCCACAACTACGCCAAGCTCGCCTACGACGAAGTCGGCGAATGGCTCGGCGGCGGAAACGTGCCGGACAAGGTCAAGGGCAACGCGGTTCTGTCGAGTCAGCTCAAGCTCCAACGCGACGCGTCGCAGCGGCTCAAGGCCGAGCGGCTGCGGAACGGCGCGCTCGAGCTGGAGACGATCGAGGCGACGCCTGTGACCAAGAACGGCCGGATCGTCGACCTCGCGGTGATCCACAAGAACCAGGCGCGCGATCTCATCGAGGATTTCATGATCGCGAGCAACGTGGCGATCGCGAAGTTCCTCGAGGCGCGCGGGCGCTCGGGCATTCGGCGCGTCGTGCGCGAGCCGGAGCGCTGGGGACGCATCGTCGAGCTGGCCGGACGGTACGGTACGACGCTTCCCGCCGATCCGGATTCTCTCGCCCTCGCCAAGTTCCTCGCCGAGCGCCGAGCTGCCGATCCGGATCGCTTCCCCGATCTCTCGCTCTCGATCGTGAAGCTCATGGGACCCGGGATCTACGCGCTCGACCTGCCGGGCAAGGATCCCGGTGGGCATTTCGGCCTCGCTACGCACGACTACTCGCACGCAACCGCGCCGAATCGCCGTTACGCCGACCTCGTGACACAGCGGCTCGTCAAGGCGGCGCTCACCGACAAGCCGGCACCGTACAGCAATGACGAGCTGGCGTCGGTTGCGGAGCGCTGTACCGAGCGCGAAGATGCGGAGAACAAGGTCGAACGCACCATCCGCAAGACCGTGGCGGCGCTGCTGCTGCGCGATCGCATCGGCGAGACCTTCGACGGGATCGTCACCGGCGCGAACGAGAAGGGCACGTTCGTTCGAACGATTCGTCCACCCGCGGAAGGAATGGTCGTGCGGCACCATGAGGGGTTCGACGTCGGCGACCGCGTGCGGGTCAAGTTGGTGGGAGCTGATCCAAATCGGGGATTCATAGACTTCGAGGGTCGAGGAGAGCGCTGAGATGAGACGTCTCGTAACGACGGTGGCAGCGATCGTCATTCCCGTGGTCGCGTCGGCACAGGACACGACGCAGTCGTACGCCTCGCGCTGCGGCGCCGTCGTTTCTTCGTCGGACCGCGGCGGATGGGCACCGCTTCCACGCGGCGACGTTTTCTGCCCGTTACTCGCCGATCCGAAAGGCATGCACTCCTTCGTGAGCTACCAGCGCGGCAAGCTCGCCGACATCGCGCACGATCTCGGCGCCGTGGGCATCGCCGACGAGTTCGCGTTCTTCCGCAGCGGGAGCGCGAACACCGACAACGCCGTGCAGCTGGGCGCATCGGGCGGGGTCTTCGCGCAGTTCGACGTCGGCTCGGCGTCATATGATTTATTGAATGCCGACTATCTCATCGCGTTGCCGCTGACCTTTCGCGCCAACTTCCTTTCCGGCCGGTTTCGCGTCTACCACCAAAGCTCCCACCTCGGAGACGAGCTGCTGCTTCGTCCGGATCACCCGGACCGCCAGAACCTCTCCTTCGAATCGCTCGACGGCCTCCTGTCGGTCGACCTCGGCCCATTGCGCGCCTACGGTGGCGGCGAATACTTCTTCGTGCGCGACCCCTCGGATCTCCCGGACCGACTCATTCACGGCGGCGTGGAGCTGCGGCCGCGGGCCGAACTCAGCTTCGGCACCGTCGGTCTCGTTCGGCTCGTCGGCGCGGTCGACGTCAAGAGCGTGAACGACACCACCTGGCGCACCGGCGTCAGCGCGCGCGCCGGTTTCGAGGTGAGCCGCCCGCGCGAAGGCGCGGTCAACGGCCGACGCTGGGGACTATACGCCGAGTACTACGACGGCCCGTCGCCGTACGGGCAGTTTCTACGCAGCAAGTCGCACTTTACGGGAGTAGGGTTTCACTTTTCGCTGTGACGCGGGCGATGGGCGATGGGCGATGGCAGAAACAGCGCTGTCATCCTGAGGAGCGCAGCGACGAAGGACCTACTGTCTCGAGTTAGTTACCAGATGGGGACAATAGGTCCTTCGCTTCGCTCAGGATGACAGCGTTTTTGTTCCGCCCACCGCCCACCGCCCACCGCCCGGCGCCCGGCGCCCGCCTCACGGCTCCCTCCACTCGACTCCGTCCTCCTCAATCAGCTCGTCCGCCTCTCTCGGTCCCCACGAACCGGCCGCGTAGCCCGGCATTCGCTTCGGCTTGTTGGCTTCCCAGTACTGAATGAGCGGATCGATTACGCGCCACGCGGCTTCCACTTCATCGCTGCGCGTGAAGAGCGTTGCTTCGCCGATCATGACGTCGAGTAATAGCGTCTCGTACGCCGGCGCGCTGACCTCGCCGAACGCATTCGCGTAGTCGAACTCCATATCCACCGGCGCGATCTCGATGTTGGACGTGAGCGCGACGGCGGCGCCGGGGACCTTTACCTCAAAATTCAGAGCCACGCCTTCGTTTGGCTGCACTCGCATGACGAGCGTGTTCGGCCGCATCGCTTCGCGCGTCAGGTGACCGAACATCAGGTGCGGCGGCGAACGAAACTGCACCGCGATCTCCGACGCGCGCTTGGCCATGCGTTTGCCCGATCGCAAATAGAACGGCACTCCGTTCCACCGCCAGTTGTCCACGAACAGGCGCACCGCCGCGAACGTCGGAACTCTGGAATCGGACGCGACGTCTTTCTCCTGCGTGTAGCCCGGCACGGGCTTCCCGCCGACCGAGCCGGCGGTGTACTGCGCGCGCACCGCGTTGTCGGGAATCGTCTCCGGTGACAGCCAGCGGACGGATCGCAGGACCTTCACCTTCTCGTCGCGCACCGCGTTCGCCGACATTTGCGCCGGAGGCTCCATCGCCGTGAGCGAGAGCAGCTGAAGAAGATGGTTCTGGAACATGTCGCGCACGACGCCGGCTTCTTCGTAATACTTGCCGCGCTCCTCGACGCCGACAGTCTCCGCCGCCGTGATCTGCACGTGATGGATCCACTGCCGGTTCCAGATCGGCTCGAAGATCGAGTTCGCGAACCGGAGCACGAGCACGTTCTGCACCGTCTCCTTGCCGAGGTAATGATCGATGCGATAGGTCTGGTGCTCGGCGAACATGCTGAGCAGGAGCGCGTTCAAATGCTGCGCCGACTCGAGGCTGCGTCCAAACGGCTTCTCGACGACGATGCGCGCCCAGGGACGGTCGTTCACCGTCCGAGTGCGCGGCGCCAGGCCGCTCTTCGACAGGTTGGTGACAATGGGCTCGAACACACTCGGCGGAACGGCGAGGTAGAAGAGGCGGTTGCGCTCGTCGGGCGGACACTTCTGCTCGATCTCGGTCAGCCGCTCGCCGATCGCGGCGTAGTCCGCGGCGTTCGTGAGATCGGCCGACACGAAATGCAGCCGGGTACAGAGATCCTGCCACAGCGCTTCGTCGAAGCGTCCCACCTCGTCGGACGCCGCGAGCGCCTGCCGCATCTGATCGCGAAACGTGTCGTCGTTCTGGCTGGGGTCGCGCCCCACGCCCAGCACCTGGAAGTGTTCGTCGACGAGGTGCTGGTGCATCAACTCGTAGATCGCCGGCAACAGCTTCCGCCGACTGAGATCACCGAGCGCGCCGAAGATGATCATCGTGCACGGATCGGCGCGATCGCGCTCTGCCCGCGCTGCGTGCGCCATCGGGCGCGCCGAAATGACGGGAGCCGGCGAGCTCACGTCGTCTTCACCGCGTGGCCGCCGAACTCGTTGCGCAGCGCCGCAATGACCTTGGCGCCGAACGAGTCGGTCTGGCGCGAGCGGAAGCGCGCTTGCAGCGAGAGCGTGATCACGGGCGCGGGAACGTCGAGATCGATCGCTTCCTGTACCGTCCAGCGACCTTCGCCCGAGTCGGCCACCCAACCCTTGATCGCCGAAAGCGACGCGTCGCGCGCGAACGCCGCGGCGGCGAGCTCGTTGAGCCAGGATCGGACGACGCTCCCGTGCTGCCAGACGTTCGCGATCTGCTCGAGGTCGAGCGACGGAAACGTCTTCGACGCGTGCAGGATCTCGTAACCCTCGGCGTACGCCTGCAGCATCCCGTACTCGATGCCGTTGTGCACCATCTTCACGTAGTGGCCGGCACCGGTCGGTCCGACGTGCGCGTACCCGTCGTCCGGGGCGAGCGCGCGAAAGATCGGCTCACAACGGGAGACGGCCGCATCGCTCCCGCCCACCATCAAGCAGTAACCGTTCTCGAGCCCCCAGATACCGCCGCTCGTTCCGGCGTCGATGAATTCGATGCCGGACGACGCGAGCTCCTGCCCACGTCGAATGCTATCGTGAAAATTCGAGTTGCCGCCGTCGATGATGACGTCGCCCTTCGAGAGGCTCGGCACGAGCGCGGCGATCGTCTGATCGACCGGATCGCCCGCCGGGACCATGATCCAGATGACCCGCGGGGCACTCAGCGCACTAATCACCGCGGGCAAGTCATTCACACCGGTCGCGCCGATCTTCTGGTACTTCGCGACCACGTCCGGGGTTCGATCGTACGCGACCATCGAATGACCTTTGCGGAGAAGCCGCTCGGTCATGTTCCCACCCATCCGGCCCAAACCGATCATTGCGAGTTGCATGCGCGTAGTCCCTTGTGGCTGTTCTGGAATCATCGTCCGGTTGGGCTTCGCTAACTACCTAACGCAGAGGCGCAGAGGAGCGCCGAAGGCGCTCGGGCCTCAGCGCGCAACGAGCCCGGACGAGTTTTTCTTGGGACTGCTGCTCGGGATGCCCCTGGTGGCTTTCCGAGCGGCCGTTCCCAAGAAATCTCGGCTCGTGGCGTGATGTACTACGGCTGCCCTACGGAACCCTCCGCGTCTTTGCGCCCTCTGCGCCTCTGCGTTAGGTAGCTGCGAGTGGTTGCACCGATCAAAACGCTAACCAGGGTCGAGATGACAGCCTCAAACCGCCAAACCCCGCGCCCTCATCTCCAGACGGAGCCGCTCCGCATCCCGATAATGGACCGTCTGCATCCCGAGCCCCTCCGCCGGTCGCAAGTTCTGGACGCGATCGTCGATGAATAGGGTGCGCGCCGGATCCGCTTGGGTCATGCCGAGCACTCGAGTATAGATGTCGTGCGTCGGCTTTCGCGTCCCGAGCCAGCAGGAGGTGAAGAACGTAGGGAAGATGTCGGCCAGGCCGAAGCGCTCGATGCGATAGGTATTCAGCTCGGCGCACTCGTTGTTGAGCGTCGCCATTCGGACGACCGCACTGTCGGCCAAATCGCGCGCGACGGCGATCGACTCCGGCCAGGGAACGCTCTGCTCGAACATGAATCGCCGAAACTCGTCCTTGGTGAATGAACGGACCTCCCCAAAGACCGTGACGTCGAGATACTCGTCGAGCGAGATCTGTCCGGCTTCGAGCGCGCCAACGGTTTCTTCGTGGCGATACTGAAAATCAGCCGGGTCGAGATGGAAGCGCTCGATCGCCGCGTCCCTCTGCTCGCCATCCCAACCGTTACTGCCGAGCACGCCGCCGACGTCGAACAGCACGAGCTCGACGGCCGAGCTCATCCGACCAGAACGGCGCGAGCCGGAGATCCGTCGAGACCAGCCAACCTCAGGGGGAGCACGCGAAGTTCGTATGGCCCGAGTGGCGGCAGCGAGAGATCGAGCCCTTCGACGATGATCACGCCGGCGCTGAGCAGTGTGTTGTGCGTGCGGTGATGTCCCGAATGGAACTGCTCGATCGAGAAGTAATCCACGCCGACGAGCCTTACGCCGAGCGACAGCAGATAATCCGCGCCGTCGGGCGCGAGGTAGGTGTAGTCCTCGCGGAAGTCGGGGTCGCGAATGAACGACGAATTGCGAGTCTTGATGAGAATTCGCTTATGGTCCTTCAACTCGTGGAGCTTGAGCTCCTTCGCGCCGACCGACATGCACTTGTTTCCGACGTCGACGAGGACGGCCGGCCCCATGAGAACGTCGAGCGGCAGCTTGTCGACGCTCTGGCCGTCGTCGAGCATGTGTTTCGGCGCATCGACGTGCGTGCCGGTGTGCGAACCGAACGAGAGCGACGACACATTCGAGCTGCCCCCTTTCGCGATCTCCTGTTGGGGCTCGATGCGAATCGGCGGATTTCCGGGATACACGGCGCCGCCGTTCGAGATGGGAACCGAAATGTCGTAGTAGGTCGCCACGTCTGAAAAGCTAACGAAACTCGCCTGTAACGCAGCCAACGTGCAAACTTTCCGTAAACCCTCTGGCTGCTTCCCTTTGCCTGCCATTGAATAACAAGCATGCGCCGTTCACCCCGCCTGGTCGGCACCGTTGGGCTCCTCATCCTCGCTCTGGTCGTCTGCGCCGTCCTCGCCTACCAGGCGTGGGACGCCGCGCGGTCACAGCGGGAGACGGCGGACAACACCCTTCGTGATTACGCGAGGATCGCCGACTGGCAGCTGACGCAGCAGGCCAAGAATGCGCTGCTTACCCAGGTCGTCACCGCCCTCAGCTCGCAGGCTTCGCAGGTCGATCCCGCGCATCTCGATCGCACGGTGCTGACGCCGGCGCAGGTCGAGGACGTCGCTCGCGTCGTGGTCGAGTGGTGTCACTGTCTGTCGGGCGTTCGCTATTTCTTCCGCTACGACTGGCGCGACGGAACCCTGCGTACGACGGAGACCGATCTGTCCGACGCGGATCTCGCCTGGGCGCGCGACACAGTCGTCGCATACACGAAGTCGTTGCCGGCGCTCAAGGATCGGAGAGTTCTCGCCTTCGGGTCGCCCGACGGCCGCTTCGGTCCACTGAAAAACCTCGCCGTCATTCTGACCAACGATTCGTATGCGATGCTGCTCGGTGAGCGAAACAAGCGCGCCGAGCTCCTCGTGTTCGTCGTCGCGCGGGACATCGAGCGTGGCGAGCCGGTGGTCGTGTACGGCTTCGCGACCGATCCAAAGCCGTTCCTCTCGCCCTTACTGGAGAACATTCGCGGCAAGGGCGGATCGCAAAGCGCGCTGCTGCCACAGTCGCTCATCGGCGAGCTGAGCCCTGATTCGATCCTTTCCATTTCCGTCACGACGCTCGCCGGAACCGAGGTCTATCGCTCGCCCGGCTGGGCCGCGCCGACCTACAGCGCCGCCGACACGATCGAGCCGAGCTTCGGCCGTCTGGTGATGCGCGTCAGTCTGCGGCCGGACTTTGCGGGAATGCTCATCGTCGGTGGTCTCCCGGGATCGCGCATTCCCGCGCTCGTGGCGCTTTTCGTCATCGCGGCGGGATTGCTCAGCGTGGCGCTGCTACAACTCCGTCGGCAACAGCAGCTCGCGCGGCTTCGCACCGAGTTCGTGTCGGGCGTGTCGCACGAGCTACGCACGCCCCTCGCGCAGATTCGATGGTTCGCCGAGCTGCTCCACCTCGGAAAGCTGCGCACTGAGGAAGAGCGCGAACGTTCGGCGGGCATCATCGACCAAGAAGCGCGTCGGCTCACGTATCTCGTCGAGAACGTTCTCAACTTCTCACGGTCGGAGAAGGGAACGAACCGGATCTCGCCGTCGCCAGCCGATCTCGATCATGAGATCCAGGATGTGATCGAGCTGTTCGCGCCGCTCGCGCGGGCGCGCAAGATGATTCTGGCTACGAACCTCGACGCGCATGCCGTCGTGACCCTGGATCGGGACGCCCTGCGCCAGATCCTGCTCAACCTCCTCGACAACGCCGCCAAGTACGGCCCCGCGGGACAAACGATCACCGTGGGCTCCGAGATCTCGGGCGGCATCGCGCGCATTTGGGTCGAGGATCAGGGCCCGGGAATCCCACATGAAGACCGCCGCCGGGTGTGGGATCCGTACGTCCGACTGAACCGGTCCGCCGAGTCTGCGACCGGCGGCAGCGGAATTGGACTGTCTGTCGTCCGCGAGCTCGTCGAGCTGCACGGCGGACGTACGCGCGCCGAGGGAACGCCCAGCGGCGGGGCGCGCGTGCTGGTGGAACTGCCGCTCAATCAGCCGGAGCAGCCGCCTCGGGGAGGGGCGTCCGATTCGGCCGAATCCAACCTGCAACTCAAGGTGGTGCCATGACGTACTTGACCCTCGTCGACGGCGTGCCGTCGCCCACGGACACAGCGACCATGACCACGGCGCGCATTCTCATCGTCGAAGACAACGCGAATCTGGCGTACGGACTCCGCACCGGTCTCGAGATCGAGGGGTACGATGTTCAGGTCGCCGAGGACGGGGAAACCGGGCTCGAGCGGGCGAAACGATGGAGTCCCGACCTCGTCATGCTCGACCTCATGCTGCCCGGCATGGACGGGTATCGCGTCCTCAAGGCGCTCCGTGAGAGCGGCTCGGAAGTCCCGGTTCTCATTCTGACCGCGCGCGGCGAAGAGGCCGACAAAGTCCTCGGTTTCCGTCTTGGCGCGGACGACTACGTCACCAAACCATGCGGCGTTCTGGAGCTGTTGGCTCGTGTCGGGGCGCTGCTGCGTCGCTCCCGCCTGGCCGATCACCGCGCCCCTGCCGACGCGATCGAACGTTTCGGGACGATCGAGATCAATCCGTCCTCGCGAACGGTGACCAAGGAAGGCACTCCTGTTGCACTGAGCCCAAAGGAGTTCGATTTACTCCTGGCCCTGGTTCGCCGCCGCGGCGCGGTCGCCTCACGCGTCGAGCTGCTGCGGGAAGTCTGGGGTCACCGCGTCGAGGTGATGACGCGCACAGTGGACATTCACATCGCGGAGTTGCGCCGCAAGCTCGAAGACGATCCATCGCAGCCGCGGCATATACTCACGGTGTGGAAAGCGGGATATCGACTGGAGCCATGACACGTCTTCACCGTCACCAACATCTCTCGGCCCCACGCCTCCTTGGCGTGGGGTTGTTTATTTTCGCCGCGGCGTGCCATCGGCACGGACCGTCGGCCGCTCCGGCGCCGGTGCCGCCGGCGCCGACACCGACGCCTCCAGCAGCGACGGTCATCTCGAGTGGAGCGACGGCGATCGGCGCGATGCATTCGCGCTACGCGCCGTCGTGGTTCAAGACGCTCACGTTCGTGCAGAAGACGACGCTCTATTTGCCGAGCGGCGGCGAGCTGGGTCAGACGTGGTACAACGCACTGGAGATTCCTGGCCGCTGGCGCGTGGACACCGACCGCAAGTCACGCAGCGGCGTGCTGTACGTCGGCGACTCGGTGTTCACCTTCGCCTCCGGCAAGCGCACGAGTGCCGACAACCGGTTGTACGATCTGCTCGTCCTCGCCTTCGACGCCTACACGCAACCGGCGTCGCGTACGCAGGCGGAGCTCCGCCGGCTCGGCTACGATCTATCAAAGTTTCATGAAGGGACGTGGCAGGGCCGGCCCGTGTACGTGATTGGCGCGGTGCGCGGCGACACGACGTCGGACCAGTTCTGGCTCGACAGCGACCGCCTCGTCGTCATTCGCATCATCGGAAGCGGACGACAGGGCCGCACCGACACGCGGCTCACGAACTACGTCCAGACTGGCGGTGGTTGGGTCGCGACGGAGATCGTCCAGCTGGTGAACGGGAAGCGGCGGATCCTCGAGCAGTTTTCGAATCTGCGAACGAACGTTGCGTTGAGCGACGATCTGTTCGATCCGCGAACTTGGTCGAGCGCTGCGCACTGGGCATCGGTTCCGTAGCGCGTTACGGCCCACCTCCGTGTTTCGTGTCGGCTCCGAGGGCATTGACTGGCCACACGGACGAAGGGTGAACGGATTCTGAGGATTGGTGGGATGTATTCGATCGTCCCCAGTGCATTCATGACTCCGCGCTCCAGAGCCAGGAATGTGTTGTGAACGGCCTCAGGACGCTTCTCTACCGTAGCCTCCCGAGGCCGTTCACTAATCAATCAGGCTCTTGGAACAAGGAGTCGTGAGCTGAAGAGGAACGATCTCATCATCCCACCAATCCCCAGAATCCGTATCCCTTCGTCGGTGTGGCCTGACGCAGCGCACGGGACGGGAACACCCACGAGACACTAATCCTTCGTCCGCTGCCGACTAACCGCGTCGCCTCGGTCTCTGTTTGGCGGAGATCGATTTGATGATCGTCGGTCCTTGCCCCGTCGCCGGAAACTGAACTTTCGATTGCGCGACCGCAGCGCGCATTAGGGCATCGACGCCCGCCTCGGACAGCGTCGCCGCGCTTTTCAGGCGAACGAAGCGATTCAGTTTCCCCTCGCCCTGAAGAATCCCGTCCGGATCCTCGAGCGACGACCCGCGCAGAAATGCGAGCCCGACTCCGTTCGCCGCCGCCGCGATCGAGAAGATGGAGTCGGATGGGCGCGCCGTCGGCGAATAGCCGATGACGAAGAAGTTGTAATTGTCGTACACGATCTCCGTCGCCGTCGGATATCGCTTGCGCATCGCGGCGCGGGTGGCGCGAATCAGTTTGGCGTTGTTCGCGTCGAACTTGGCGATGAACCCCGCAAGTTGCTTCGCGGGCGATTCCGTCTGCTTTGGCGTCGGGCTACGGGTGCAGCTTCAGTCGCTGCACGCGCCAGTTGAGGAGCTCAGCGACATAGAGCTCGTTCTCGGACGGACAGGCGATCTCGTGGATCCAGCCGAACTGCTTGAGCTCCTTACCTGCTTCGCCGAGCACACCGACGACCTTCCCGTCGAGCGTGAGCTTGTAGATCCGCCCGGGGACGGCGTCCGCGCTGTACAAGAATTGGCGTGGGCCTGGCGTAATACAAATTGCCCACGGCGCGCCTGATACGCCGAGTCCGTTGTTCTCGCCGTTTGGCTGCGCACCGAGCATCACGTTCACCGGTTTGTTGAACGGGACGTCGATGGTGAACTGCCGCAGGAAATTTCCGTCGGAATCGAAAACCTGGATGCGACGATTGGTGCGGTCCGCGACGTAGATGTTTCCATTCGCGTCGGCCGCGATCGAATGCAGGATGTTGAACTGGCTCTGCCCGGTACCGCGCTCGCCCCACGTCTTCACCCAGCGGCCGTTCTTGTCCACCTTCACCACGCGCGAGTTGTTGTAGCCGTCGGCGATGAAGATGTTGCCGGCCTTGTCCCACGTGACGTCAGTCGGGCGATTGAAACCGCCCCATTGTGGCCGCGGCGTCGCGCCGGCCGGCGTTGCCGGCGGCGCTTCAACGGCTTCGGCGCGGCGGCCCAGCGCCATCAGAACCTTTCCCGCGGGACTGAACTTCATCACCATGTTCGTCCCTTCGTCCGTCGCCCACAGATTGCCATCGGCGTCGATACGGACGGTATGGGCGAAGGCGAACCCATAGAGATCCTTTCCGATCTCCTTGAGGAAGGTGCCGTCCGGCCCGAACTCGAACAGCTGCGACGCCACGCCCCCGTGCACCGTGCTGCGCTCGCCGGTGCGCACGAACGCGTAGAAGTGCTTGCGTCCGTCGACGGCGATCCCGGCGACTTCGCCAAAATTCATTCCTGCCGGCAGCTTCAGAAAATCAGCCGAAGCCTCGAACTGAATCTCCGGGACGGGAGCGGGCGTAGCCGCCGGCGCCTGGAAGAACATCTAGTGCTTTCCTCCGCTCGACGTCGACACCTGGTTCGTCAGAACCGAGTGGAACACCGCGACCGCCTTTTTCATCTCCGGCATCGTGCCGACGGAGATGCGCGCGTGCGTCGGGACGGCAGGGAAGGATCGGCCGATCGCGACCTTCTGCTTCACGCACTCCATCTTGAACGCCTTCGCGTCGCGATGGATGTCGACCATGAAGAAGTTGGCTTCCGCCGCGTGCACCGTGAATCCCGCGGTCTCGAAGAACTTGCGCGTGAAGGCGCGCGCTTCGGTATTCTTGCGAACTTCCTGCGCGATGTGCGCCTTGTCGGCGACCGTCGTCGTCGCGGCGGCGAGCGCGAGTTGATTGACGTTCGAGCCGAGGTTCCACGACTGCATCTTCTTGAGCGTGTCGGGCTGGCCGACCGCATAGCCGGCGCGCATGCCCGCCATCCCGAACACTTTCGAGAAGGTTCGCGTCACGACGACGCGGGGATTGGCGATCGCCAACGGGATCACCGTCGCGTATGCCGGATTGGCGACGTACTCGTGGTAGGCTTCGTCGACCAGCACCACCGCCTCGGGCGACGCTTTCATCACGTGATCGATGTACGCCTCGACGTCCGAGTGGCTGTGCACCGTCGCCGTGGGATTGTTCGGATTGCAGAAGTAGACGAGCCCCGCGTTCTTCGACGCATCCACCATCGCGTCGAGGTCGAGCGCGAGCTTCGCGTCGACCTTCGGTGCGTTGACCGGATGATTCAGGAAGCGCGCGAAGTTGCCGGGAGCCTCGAAGGTCGGTTCCGGCGCGACGAGCGCTTTCGATGACGACGTGAACGCCTGCACCGCTGAGCGAAGCAGCTCGCCCGATCCACAGCCGAGGATGAAGTTCTCCGGCTTGAGACCGTGCACCTTCGCCAAAACTTGAATCAGATCGTCCTCGGACTTCGTCGGATAGCGATTCGCGTCGACGAAGTGCTTCATGATCGCGTCGAACACGTGCTGTCCGGGTCCGTTCGGATTCTCGTTGCTGTCGATCCGGACCATGCCGGGCTGCGACGCGAGCAGGCGATCGGCGCGCCGCTCCGCGGTGCCCTGGAACGCGAACAGCGCTTCGTGTCCGCGCCAGGAGATGAGAGGCGAGGCGATCAAGCCTGATGCGCCGGCGCCGAGGGTGGCTACGAAGGAACGGCGAGAGACGGCCATGACGGGCTCCCAATTGAGAAGGGGCGGGGCGATAATAGCGCTCTCCGGCGCGCTTGGGAATGCGAGGCCCTTACACAACGCATTCAGGCCCTACACGCCGTGCCACAAGCCGGATAGTACTATATATGGCCGGAGGTGAAATGGAGGGAGTGTCCTGAACCCGATTCGTCTGATCGCGCTCGTCCTGACGGCTGCATGCGCCAGCGCCAAGTCGACTCCCACGACATCTTCGTCGGCGGCTCAGCCCGTCACCCGGGCCGAGTCCGACCGGGCCGCCGCGGCCAGGGCGCGGACGGATAGCACGCGTCGTCCCTACACGGCGGCGGACATTCATTTCGTGTCCGGCATGATCGGCCATCACGCGCAGGCGATCGCGATGTCGCAGTGGGCGGAGAGCCACGGTGCCAGCGCGACGATCCGCACGCTCGCCGGCCGAATCATCAACGCCCAGCGCGACGAGATCACCCTGATGCAGAACTGGCTGCGTGATCGCCACCAGCCGGTCCCCGAAGCCGACCCGCGGGGGATGAAAATGGACATGGGCGGCATGACGCATTACATGACCATGCCCGGTATGCTCACCGAAGAGCAGATGAAGCAGCTCGACGCGGCCCGCGGCACCGATTTCGATCGCCTTTTCTTGAACTTCATGATCCAACACCATCGCGGCGCCGTGCAGATGGTGAAGGAGCTTCTCGACACGCCGGGCGCCGCGAACGACGAAACCGTCTGGAAGCTGGCCGCCGACGTCAACGTCGATCAGACCACCGAGATCACTCGCATGCAGCAAATGCTGGCTCTACTCACTATCCAGGGACGGTTGCCGTGACCACTCTCACTTTGCGACTCACTGGTCCACTCCTCTTACTCGCCGCCGCGGCGTGCGGAAGCTCGACGTCCACCGCCGTCTCGACCGCTCCGGCGCCTTCGTCCGCGTCACCCAGCATGACGACGTCGCCACCGAGCCCCGATCCGCGCATCGGCCTCAAGGCCGGCCAGTGGGACGCCGGCCAGGCGGCGTGGAACATGAAGCTCGTCTCGGCGACGCGTCCGCCCGAGAAGTTCGTGAATGGCGTCAACTCCGACCTCACCTTCCTCGGGAAATACGCCATCCAGGGAAGCTTCAACGGCTATCAGGTCTGGGACATCACCAATCCGGCCGCGCCGTCGATCAAGACGGCGTTCTACTGCCCCGCGTCGCAGAGCGACGTCTCCGTTTACAAGAACTTGCTCATCGTCTCGGCCGAAGCGCCGACGGCACGACTGGAC
>Ga0207689_10003107_pt1 | contig 15253 bp, 19 predicted proteins | sample KBSMisM52_FD_184312 | JGI IMG/M metagenome (GOLD analysis project Ga0207689, IMG submission 184312) | Miscanthus rhizosphere microbial communities from Kellogg Biological Station, Michigan, USA - KBS Miscanthus M5-2 (SPAdes) (version 2) | ecosystem: Host-associated > Plants > Roots >... | reverse complement strand
GAACCGCGCACCACGAGCACACTAATCACGAACCACGAACTACGGCTTCACTCACCCAAGCTGATACTCCGGCGTGCTCATGATCAGATGCAGCAACATCCGCAACGGATCTTCCATGTAGGTTTCCGCCGTTGGGATGTCGCTGGTGGCGAGTTCCTTGTTCAAGAACGCAACGAGTTGCTTGCGCTGTGCATCGGACACAGGGACGCTTAGAAAGCGCGCGCAGAAATAATCGACGACTTCGGTGGTGTTCTTCAGTCCCTGGGCCTTTACCATCGCAGTCAGATCGATCTGCGGCAAAGTGCGCGGAATCGGTTTGACTTTTTCGATAGCCATCTGCCATCCGCGATAGCTGGCGTAGCGAGTGTTGAAATCCTCGTCCCGATCGGCCATCTTGTTGGACATCGCCATCTCGCCGCTGCCGCCCATTTCCTTGCCCACCGGCTTGGTGGCCGTGGTGATGTCGAGGCCAAGAGAAATTTTTTCGTGCACGGCGCGAATCTCGTCGCCGCTCGGATAGACCGGATAGCGGTCCGCCGGAATGAAGGTCACGTCCGGGAACACCACGTCGCGCGCGAAATTGCCGCGCTCCAGCAGCAGCCCAGGGGTGATCCAACTCTTCCCTTGCGCCCACCCCGCAACTGTCGGCGGACGGAATAATTGCTGTCCAAGAGTGGAGGTGACTTCGTTGAAGTCCGGTGCGCCCGGGACTTCCTTCAGTCCGAGCTTCTTGTAGGTCGACACCACCAACTCGGTGGGGCCCTTGATGTGGGTAGCGAACGAGGGCGGGCTGTAGAAGTCCTTGGACAAGAAAATAGTGTCCAGCAATGGGGCGATCTCGTAGTTGTGCTCGCGCAGCACCGTGCCCAGCTTTTTCTTCATCTCCGGAGAGATGTCCTGACGTACGAAGAAGCGGTAGATCTTCCCGGCGATGTAGTCGGCGGTGACGGGTTGCTGCAGGATGATGTCGATCACTGCCACCCCGTCGTAGGGGCCGGTGTGTCCCAGGACGGTCTTGTCGGTGTCGTCGTGCTTATCTTTGTTCACGACGAAGGTAAGGTCTACGTAGTTCCAGCCGGTGAACGCGCGCGCCGCCTCGCGAATATCTTTCTCCGAGTAGTTGCCCACACCCATGGTGAACAGCTCCATGATCTCGCGGGCGAAGTTCTCGTTGGGCGCGCCTTTTACGTTCACCCCGGCATCGAGGAACGTGAGCATGGCCGGGTCCTGTGCCACGCCGATGACGAGATCACGGAAGTTTCCGGTGCCATCCCGGTAGAACAGATCCAGCTGCAGCAGCATCTTGCGATAGTCGCGAACCTTCTCCTCGTTGGTCGCGAAGTGGCCATGCCAGAACAGCGCCATCTTCTCTTCCAGCGGGTGGTTCGTGGTGAGCATCCGGTTGGCCCACCAGTAGGCAGCGCGATTGGTTTCGAGCCGGCTCGCACGCAGCCAATAGAAGAATTTGTTTACGACGGGCTGCATGGGGCGGTTGCCGCCGGTCTTCACTTTGACGCCGAGGGCTTCGCCCTTGTCGCGTGCTTCGTCCGTGGTGGCGGGTCGGCTGACCGGGAAGGGCTCGATGCCTGAGTCGTGAATGCCCGAGTGTTCGAATGGTTTGAGCTGGCTGTTGTCGACGTCCTGGAAGTGCACCAGGTACCTTACTGCCTGCGCGGGCGTCATGTCCGCGAGGCGTTGAATTTCCGCGGGTGTGCCGCCGAAGCCCGCGCGCTCCAGCAGGTGCGCCGCGCGCTCATAGCTCCAATCCTCAGCCGGGATCGGAGACAGGTCGTTGGTCCAACTGGCCGGACCGGCTGCATGGACAGATTGATCGGCGGACCATCCCGGTGTCGCCATGGCCAGCATCACGCTGGTGGCCGCGGCTACGCTCCGAAGTGCATAGGAAATGGTGCTCATTGGGGCTCCTCCTGCGACTGCTGTTGCAGCGGGACGCGTGTTTCCTCGGACTGCCTAGTTCGCATTACTGACCTTGAGGCCGCGCCTGACTTCCGGGATTTTCTCACGCAGACCCTGGGGTTACTACCGCAAATGCTGGCGGATCGCCTAATGATTTTCATGAACTATGCCTTTTAGGCGATCAAACCCATTAGTGGCCGATCTCTACAGACGAGCCATGTATTCCACCATCTTGCGTCGCATTGCCTCGTCCGGCATGCGCCCGTGGCCAGCCTTCAGGTTGTCGCGTGCGTGGCTAGCTTTGCTGGTCGCAGGAATCGCGCAGGTAATGGCCGGGTGCGACACGATGTATTTGAGGAAGAATTGCGCCCACGTCTCGCAATCGAACTCCTTCGCCCATTCTGGGAGCGCCTTCCCGCGCACACGACCAAACAGGCTGGCCTTAGCGAAGGGGCGGTTCGCGATGACCGCCATGCCCATCTCCTGGGCCAGCGGGAGGACGCGCTCTTCGGCCTCGCGTTCGGACAGGGAGAAATTGAGCTGCACGAAATCGTATTCCCTCGTCCGTATCAGCGCTTCCAACTGATCGTAGGCGCCTTCATGGTAGTGGGTGACGCCAACATACCGCACGCGTTCCTGTTGCTTCCACTCCTTGAGCGTAGCAGTGTGCGTTCTGACGTCGACCAGGTTATGGATCTGCATCAGGTCCATGCGTGATGTGCGCATGAGCCGAAACGACTCTTCCATCTGTCGGATGCCGGCGTCGCGCCCGCTCGTCCACACCTTGGTCGCAAGGAACAGCCTGGGGCGTAGCCCGAGTTCGCTCTGAAGGTCACCCACCACTGCCTCGGCCCGGCCGTACATGGGCGAGCTATCCACCAGGCTGCCTCCCTGCTCGACCAAGACCTCGAGTACTTCCCCGAGCGGCGCGCGATCGGCCTGCGAGGCGCCTACGTCGAACGCATCGTAGGTGCCCAGTCCGATCACAGGCAGCGCTTCGCCCGATCGCGGGATGGTGCGTTCCAGCATCCCGCTCCCTCTCGGTTTCTCCGCTGCCCGCACTTGTCCCATCGCCAGCAACGTGCCGATCCCGGCGAGCTGCCTTATGGCGTCACGCCGTCCACCAATCGATTCCAATTCGCTCATTTAGAGTTCGCCTCTAGATTCAGAGTAAGCGGGTGTTTAATGTACAACCTAAGCTCAGCCTTCGATTTGGTTCCGGCCGAGGCCTGGGCCTCCCTCCTGTGTGCCGGAAGGCGCGGGGAAGGTACGGAGAGGGAGCGAAAGCGGATCGCTAGCATTACAACATTGCCCTTGCCCTGCCCTCGCAATATGCTTGGCCGATCGACACCGGTAATCTAGTTTATCCTTGCGCCACCGGCTTAGCCTCTGACGTTGTTAATAACTCATCCCGCATGACCATCACCCTTCAAGACATTCGCGCTGCGGCCGCCGCCCTGGACGGCAACATCGTCGCTACGCCATGTCTGCACTCGCGAACCCTTTCCGCGATTGCCAGCGCGCAGATCTACGTCAAGTTCGAGAACCATCAATTCACTGCTTCTTTCAAAGAGCGGGGCGCACTCAACAAGCTATTGTCCTTGTCCCCCGATCAGCGTACGCGTGGCGTAATCGCCGCGTCGGCGGGCAATCACGCTCAAGGCGTGGCCTATCATGCGCGTCGCTTGGGAATTCCTGCGGTCATCGTAATGCCTCGCTATACGCCGGGCGTGAAAGTGGTGCACACGCAGGCCCACGGCGCCGAGGTCATCCTGTGTGGCGAAGTGTTCGACGATGCCAAGGCACACGCCGTAGAACTGGCCGAGCGGCGCGGGCTCACCATGGTTCATCCTTACGACGACGAGAAGGTCATCGCGGGGCAAGGCACCATCGCGTTGGAGATGCTGGCTGCGCATCCCGACATCGAAGTGCTGGTGGTGCCTGTCGGGGGCGGCGGCATGATCTCGGGCATAGCGGTGGCGGCAAAAGCGATCAATCCCGACATCAGGGTCGTGGGCGTGCAGACGCAACGCTTCCCGTCGATGTATTGCGCATTGAAGGGCCTCGCCCCTGGCTTTGGTACCACCACGATCGCGGACGGCATTGCCGTTAAAGAGCCTGGCGTGTTGACGCTGCCCATCGTGCGCGATCTGGTGGACGGCATTCTGCTGGTCGATGAAGGCGATATCGAGCAGGCTATCGTGCTGCTCCTGGAGATCGAGAAGACGGTGGCGGAGGGGGCGGGCGCCGCTGGCTTGGCCGCCGTCCTCGCGAATCGCGAGAGCTTCCGCGGGAAGCGGGTCGGGCTGGTGCTGTGCGGTGGAAACATCGATCCCCTCATGCTCGCGGATATCATCGAGCGTGGGATGGTGCGCACCGGTCGACTGACGCGCCTGACCGTCGAGTTGCGGGACCTGCCCGGTGCGTTGGCCAAAGTGACGGCCTGTCTCGCCGAAATGAACGCGAATATAGAGGAGATCTATCACCAGCGCGCGTTCACGCACGTCCCGGTGCGAACCGCCGAGGTAGATTTCGTGCTCGAGACCCGAGATCATGAGCACGTGCAGCAGGTAATCGAAGCATTGGGCCGCGCGGGGTTCAGTGCGCAGTTGCACAATGATTAAGATGGTGGCTCGTGGTTCGTAGTGAATCCGCAAAAAACGCTAGACAAGCGTTCGCTCACACGTGATCCTTTGACCACGAACCACGAACCACGAACCACGAACCACGAACCACGAACCACGAACCACGAACCACGAACCACGGATTTCCCATGGCCCGAGTCCCTTACGTAGACGACACGACCAGACCGGAGTTGAAGGCGCTTGCCGACCGCATCCGAGCGGAACGGGGCGGCAGGCTCTTCAACTTGTACAAGGCGCTGCTGAACAACCCGAAGCTCGCGGAGGGGTGGCTGCATTTGTTCACGGTGATCCGGCAGCAGTCCGATTTGGCCGATCAGTACCGGGAACTCGCGATCATGGTGATTGCCGTCATCAACGGGGCGAGCTACGAGTACGATCAGCACGTGCCGTTTGCGTTGAAGGCCGGTATTTCACAAGCCCAGATCGACGCGTTGCCGCAGTGGCGCAACTCGACCTTGTTCGACGCGAAGCAGCGCGCCGTCCTCGACTACGCCGAGTGCATGACACGCAGCGTCCATGTGCCCGACGAGGTATTCGCCCCGGTTGGAGCGCATTTTGATTCACGTCAGGTGGTCGAGCTCACCGCCACGATCGGCGGATACAATCTCGTGTCCAGATTCCTCGAAGCGCTGAAGATCGACCCGGAGCGGTAGCGCAAAGGTGCGGTTAGTCGATGACGATCGCCGCGCCGCATCCACGGACACCTCATATCCGTATCAAGCAAGACATCGATACAAAGGGATTGGATCAGGAGGTCCGCATGTTTCTGAGCAAACGTCTTTTCTTGAAGGGCGGCGCCGTTGCGCTAACGACGGCGTTCAGTTCCCCATGGTGGGCGGCGCTGTCCCCCGCTGCAGAAGTCTTCGCCGTTACGCATACCGACGCCGAATGGAAGAAGCTTCTGACGCCGGAGCAATACGCCGTGCTACGGCGGGAGGGCACTGAGTACCCCTTCACGAGTCCGCTGCTGCACGAGAAGCGCAAAGGGAATTTTGCCTGCGCCGGCTGTAGCCTGGATCTCTATTCGTCTACGACCAAGTTCGACAGCGGAACGGGCTGGCCCAGTTTCTGGGCGCCGCTGGACAAAGCGGTCGGAGAGACTAAGGACACTTCGTTCGGGATGGTGCGGATTGCCGTTCACTGCAGCCGCTGTGGCGGTCATCTCGGCCATGTGTTCAACGACGGACCGAAACCGACCGGTCTGCGCCATTGCATAAATGGTGTGGCGATGACGTTCAAGCCCGCCGCAATCTGATTCCGCCACCCCAGAGAGAACATGTCGCGAGTCATCGTCATTACTGGTGCCAGTGAAGGCATCGGCGCGTTGCTCGCAAAACGACAAGGAGCGAAAGGAGATGCGCTCGTTCTCGCCGCACGCCGCAAGGACAAACTGGAGCAGGTCGCGAGTCAATGTGGAAGCAGGGTGTTGACTGTTGTTACCGACGTGACAAAGCGTTTGGAGATTGAACGCCTGCGCGACGCGGCACTGGAACGTTTTGAACACATTGATGTGTGGATCAACAACGCGGGCCGGGGGATTGGTATCCGTGTGATGGACTTCACCGAAGAAGATCTCGATGAAATCCTCGCGGTCAACTTGAAATCGGCATGGTACGGAATGAAGGCGATCATTCCGCACTTTCAAGCGCGTGGCCAAGGACATCTCATCAACATCTCATCCGTTTTGGGACGCGTCCCGCTTGTGCCCGTGCGCTCGGCGTACAGCGCGTCGAAAGCGGCGCTAAATTCGCTGACCGCAAATCTGCGGATGGATCTCCGGGCGGAGTATCCGAACATTCACGTTTCGCTCATCTCGCCCGGACCGGTCTCGACGGAGTTTCACAACAACGCGCTGGGTGGCACACCGAGCGGACGCGGGATGGAAATGCAATCGGCGGAGCAGGTTGTGCATGTGATTGAGGGGGTAATAGACGATCCCGCTCCCGACACCTACACCAATCCCTCGAGCGCTGGGTTGGTGCAACGCTATTTCGAAGACATCCCTGCGTTCGAGGATGAGATTGCTGGGCGCATCAACAAATAGATTGGGCTCCCTCCTCGGTCGGGAGGGGATCAAGAAAACCCTCCCCTCTTCTCATGAGGAGGGGTCGGGCGAAGGACGGGGCTGGTGTGGCTTGTTGTTAGTACTTCGAGGATGCAAATTAGCGCGCCAGCGCCCGTTCTAGAAAGTCGAGCCTGTCCTGTCCCCAGAATAGCTCGTCCTTATACACATAAGTTGGCGCGCCGAAGACTCGACGGTCTGTCGCTTCCTGCGTCAAAGATTCGTAGTCCGCTTTAGCCGCGGGCGCTTGCGCGCGCGAGATCAGATCCTCGGGTAGCCCTTGCTCCTTCACGATCGTCTTGAGCGTCTCGACGTCCGCGAGATTTCTCTCCTCGCTCCAGACCGCACCCAGCAGGGCGCCAGTCAACTTGAACGCCGTTGCCTGACCTTCCTTTGCGGTTGTCGTGATGATCAGCAGCGCTGCCGGAGTCGTGTCGACCGGAAAGAATTTCGGATGCAGATTAAGCGGCACGCGCAGATGGTCCCGCCAGCGTTGTAGTTCAAGCAAGCGGTACGCTTGGCGCTGAGGTGCCCGCTTAGCAAGAGGCAGTCCACCAGAGACCGAAAAGATGCGGCCAAAGTCCACCGGCTTGACGTGGATGTCCGCGCCCGCCTTCTTGGCGATCTGCTCGAAGCGCGCGTGGCCGAGGTAGGTCCATGGAGACATCGGGGAGAAGTAATAGTCGACGATTTTGGTCATTTGGTGTCGGATGGTTTACGGACAAGCGTAGTTGCGAAAATTACGGACGGCCGTCCAAGCATTCTACATGCGAGCCACGGACCGAAGAAACCCACGATGCGTCGTGGCCAGTCTGGTCGCAGGGTCGGCTGCGCTCCACGCTGCGCAGTAGGAGTCGACCAGCTTTTCGATCGTTGCGCTAGCGTCTGCCTGTTTCACAGCAATCCCGACGTAACGACCGCGGCGAATATCACCGCGACCAGCATCGCCACAATCGAGGCGATGAACCACCGCACCGTCTTCACATACTCGCGCTCTTCGTCGTCCTCCAGCCGAAGCGATCGGTACAGAACGTAGATCTCCAGCACGATGGGGATCCCGAGGACTATCGCTGCGATGACCGATCGGCTCGTCCACTCGCCGGGCGCCTCGAATGCCCAGAAGCGCAGGAACGCGAGCGAGAAACCGATCAGGATCGTAACGGCGCTGATGATGCCCTGGCGGTAGCCATTCGGCAGGGGGCTGCTCCGATCGTCGGGAGGAGTGCTCAAGAAATCCCCTCAGAAAAAAGAGTAAGGGCCGGGATACTTGCCGATGTAGCTCGTGTGGCTGACCAGTCCCTGCGCGGGATCCCACAGGTGCAACATGCACGCGGGCGGCCCCATATACGAACGCGGCTCGGCTTTGGGATCGAGCCGCAAAGCAATCTCGGTGGTTGTGCTGGGACATGTGCACACCATGGTTCCGGCCCAGCGGCGCGTCATCGGTCTGTGCACGTGACCGCAGAGGACCGCCTCGATGTTGGAGAACGAACGCAGCACGGCTTCCAGAGGTTCGGTCCCGATGCAGCGGTATTGATCGAGGTAGGTGATACCCGACACGAACGGCGGATGGTGCATGATTACCACGGTCGGCTTCTGCGGATTGGCCTCCAGGGTAGAACCCAACCAACTCAAACCCGCAGCGTCGACGTGTCCGTGATGCCGTCCCGGAACCGTCGAGTCGAGGGCTACGATCCTCACGGGGTAGTCATCGACGCAGTAGTGCAGAGGGCCGTGCGCCGGCAGGTACGTATGATTTCCAAACGCCGCGCGGAGGTTGTCCCGGTGGTCGTGGTTGCCTGGAATAACCAGGTAAGGAACGGCCAACGCACTGAGCAACTCAACTGCGGATGCGTACTCTTCGGGATCCCCTTCGTCTACCAGATCGCCTGTCAGCAGGACGAGGTCGGGCCGGCGGTCGAGGCCATGCAGATGTTCGATCGCGTCGCCGAGCATTCGATTCGAGTCGGCCACACCCTTGTACAGCTGGCCCGTGGGGCGGACGTGGACGTCGGAGAGTTGAGCGATGAGCACGATGTGATTCGATTGCGACGGCCACTACAGATCTTGAACATAACGGGCCAGCATTTCCTCCTGAGACTCGGCGGGAGCATCGCTGCAGGTCTGATCCTTGAGCATCTCGCCCATGGTTGGCAACAGGGAACGATCCACACGACTGGCGGGATCCCAAAGCGTCGAGCGCATCAGCGCCTTGGCGCAATGCAGGTAGGCCTCAGCGACCTTTACCTCAATGACCAGCTTGGGGCGCCGCTTGGCCGTCGTGCACAAATCGAGATAGCGATCATCGTTGGAAAGGACGGCAGTGCCGTTCGCGCGGAGCGCCTCGTCGACGCCCGGGACCAAGAAAAGCAGCCCGATGCGTCCCGTGTCTACGATGTTTTCGAGCGTGTCGAGGCGATTGTTGCCCGGTGAATCCGGGATGAGCAAAGTGTTTGCGTCGATGACCTTGACGAAACCCGGCTCACCGCCGCGTGGGGAGGCATCCATCGCCAGCGACGTACTGGCGCTCGAGACCACCACGAACGGCGACAACGTGATGAACCGGCGACAGTGGGTGTCCAGCTGTGGGCGCTGCTTCTTGATCGCACGCTCCTTTGGTGTGGCATACAGACTGCGAAGCGCTTCTCTGCTATCGATATTCATGGAGGTCTGCCTCAGCTTGTTACTTCTTGATCTCGACCAGGATGACTTCCAGATCGTCGAGTGCCTCGTCGGCGTGCGTCACAGGAGGCCGCAGCAGCGCAGCGCCCGTCTTCAGTTCTGTGTCGGTGACACTGCCGTCCGGCATGGTGATTCTTATTTTGCCTCCCTTTACCACGTAGACGACGGTAACCGGGTGCGAATGCATCGGGGTTTTGTTTCCCTTCTCCGGTGTGTACTTCAGTACACGAGCATTCTCGTCTTCAGCCAGGACTTTCAGGTGCTTCACCCCATATTGCATCGCATCCTGAGCGTACACGACGCAAGCGCACAACAGCGTGAAGGTCCCAATCAATACACTTAGGATTTTCATCTAAATCCTCCAATCCGGCATTGAATGTTACTCCAGTGCATGCGGGGGCGGTCGAGGGTCCTAGCTGCCCTGTATACTTTGCGGGAACATTCACCAAGGTCTTGGCGCATGACCATCCAGCATTGGGAACTCGCGGGAACGGAGGATGACCGCCTCTTCTCCCCCAATTGCTGGCGAGTCCGCATGGCGCTGGCTCACAAAGGTCTGCAAGCCGAGACGATGCCGTGGCGATTCACCGAGAAGTCCGCAATCGGGTTCTCCGGGCAGGGCCTGGTGCCTGTGATCAAGGACGGGGAGAAAGAGGTTCACGACTCCTGGGCCATTGCGGTCCATCTGGATGAGGCGTACCCCACAACTCAGCCGCTATTCGATAGCACGCAAGCACGCTCGCTGGCCCTGTTCTTCAAACACTGGTGCGAGCGCGCGGTGCATCCGGCCATGTTCCGCGTGATCGTTACAGGGCTGTTCGCCAGCCTGCACGAAAAGGACAAGGCGTATTTCCGAGAGACGCGCGAGAAGCGCTTCGGCAAGACGCTGGAGGCACTGGGCGCGGAGTCGCATGCAGCCTTGCCCGCATTGAAGGGGGCGTTCGATCCGGTACGGCCGCTGATCGTGGCGCAGCCATTCGTCAGCGGGTTCAAGCCCGGCTTCGCCGACTACATTCTGTTCGGGCCATTCCAGTGGGCGAGGTCCGTGTCGCCGACCCGGATCCTCGAACCCGATGACCCGATGTATGCGTGGCGCGAGCGTATGCTCGATCTGTTCGACGGCATGCCGCGGAGCACGCGCGGCTACCCGGTGTGGGCTTGAGCGGCGCGCTGTCTCAGCAATCTGATTTGTCGACTTCAGGGGCCTTCGGATCGGTCCGCAGCAACCACTGCTCGGCCTCCGCTACAGTACTGAAAACAGCTACTGGTATTCCGCGGTTCACTGCCACAGTCTCGGCAAACTTCATCAACTCCCCCTCGGCATTGACGTCCACATACGCCACTGCCTGGAAAGTTCTGCCGGCCTTGCTGCCCTCTGCGGCAATCTGGAACACATCCATTGCACCGATACGAGGTCCCTCCAGGCGCTCCTCTACAAGCACTCTGAAGCAATTGCGCAGGATGCACGCTCTGCGAATCTCCTGCAAATACTGCTGCACATTCTCGCGGCTGTTGGGACCAGTGACGATGGCGTGTAGGTAGCTCGACTTCTGGTGAATCGTCAGTTCGTAGCTCATCGATCGTTGGATTGATTGATCAGTCGGTGATCGCCTGATACACCAGCTGTTTGAAGAGATAGCGGTCGTAACGTCGTTGCATGCCCGGCATCGCCTGCGTCATCAGGACGCAGATTAGTTGCTCTTTCGGGTCCACATAAAAGCCGGTACCTGCTGCGCCTGCCCAGAAATATTCACCGGCCGTTCCTGTGACCTCGAACAAACCGGTCTCCCTCCGAACAGCGAAGCCGAGGCCGAAACCGATCGCCGGCGGCAACGCAACGAATCCCGAGCTTTTGATATCGCCGAGATGATCGGAAGTCATGTATTTGACGGTGGTAGGACTCAGCAGCCGTACACCATCGAGTTGCCCCCCATTGAGCATCATTTGCAGAAAACGCACATAGTCCCCGGCGGTTCCGGCACTGCCCGCACCCCCAGCGTCGTTTTTCTGCGGAACAGTCACATCGAGCAGGTTGATCGGCGACCCCGTGGCTGGATCCTTGGCGAAGGGCTGCGCCAGACGGCCGAGCTTTTCCTTCGGCACGAGGAATGATGAATCCGCCATCTTCAGCGGCACGAAAATGCGCTCCTGGATGAACTGCCCCAGGGGCATGCCCGATATCACCTCGATCACACGACCGAGCACGTCGACCGACAAGCCATATTCGAAAGCCGTACCTGGCTGGTGGGCGAGCGGTACTTTTCCCAAGCGTTCGATCTGTTCCGCCGGCGTCACGTCTTTCCAGTCGACGCCTTCCTTCATGTAGAGCTCCTTCACTTTCGGGTGTGCAGTGAAACCCGCATACACCAATCCCGAGGTATGCCGGAGCAGGTCCTGGATGGTGATTTCCCGATCAGTGGCGACGTTCGTGTATCTCACGTTGCCGGTCGCGGGATCGGTCGTGGGCACGCTGACTTCGAGCTTGGCGAACGAAGGAATGTATTTGGATACCGGATCCGTAAGCCGCAGCCGCCCCTCTTCGACCAGCATCATGGCCGCCACCGAGGTGTAAGGCTTGGTCATAGAATACAGACGGAAGATCGCGTCCTTCGGCATGGCTTTGCCAGTAGCGGGGTCGAGTTGCCCCACGCTCTCGAAGTAGACGATATGCCCCTTTCGCGCTAGCAGTATCACTGCCCCGGGATACTGTCCACGCTCTATCTCTCCCTTGATTGCCGGGCCGATGCGCGCGAGTCGTTCGGAGGAAAATCCGAGACTCTCCGGTGACGCCGACGGCAGATCCGCCGCCCAGCTCAGTCCGGCGGCGGACAAAGCGAATATCAAAGCCCACGCGAAACTGCGAAGTCCTTTCACGTCAGATCCTCCTGGTTGTTATCTGATGATCTTCCGCTTTTGAGAGACAGGCTGTATCCCTGTCAACGAAGCTGCACATACGAGTCGCAGATGGAGCCGGGGAGTTCACCTACCTACTCGCGCCATGCGGGAAATTGGGGGAGGGCACGGAAGAACTCAAAGTCATGGTTGGGCCAAAGCTGCGCTCGTTCTTCGCGTTCGATGGATTTCAGCTTGCGGATGCTGTCGAGTGCCTGGTCCTCGTCGTCTTGCCAACAATAGCCAGGCGCGATCTCATCGGTCAGATTCTCGAGGAGGTCCGCGGCGTCTCCACAGATGACGACCGGTCGGCCCCTGGGCAACTCGACAATGAGTGACATATGGCCGGCCGAATGCCCTGGCGTGCACACGGCACGCACTCCAGTGGCGACTTGGTAGTCGCCCGATTGGAGACGCCACGCATCTTTGCCGAGGAGTTCTTCTGGAAATACGCCGCGGTAGAGGCCGGTGGCGAGGGCATCGAGCTCCGCATGATGGACATGCACGTCGCAACCCGGAACATCGCACAAGCCGCCGGCATGATCGAAGTGCAAGTGCCCGAGGAATACCACGTCGATATCTTTTGCAGTGAGTCCCAGGTGTTTCAGGTACCTGGGAATTCTTTGCTCTTCGGTCATGTCTGGAGGATCGAACAACGGGCGCATCGGATCGAAGTAATGTGCGCGAAGCTCGGGCGTTGCGACTTTCCGGTAGTCGCAGCCGACGTCGTAGAGAACGCGACCGTTCGGGGTCTCGATCAGGTAGGCAAGGATTGGAGCCTGGATGTATTGGCCATGTCCTCGATTGCGTGTTGACACGACCTTCTCATAGCGCTGCGTGCCCGTCAGCAAGGGCCAAACACGAATTGCACGGTTCATGCGCTCTTATACCCCACGGCGGATACCCAGGCTTGGGCAAACAATCCATCTTTGTTCGTGCTCCAGGCACGCAGTATCTCCGCAGACCGAGTGTCGCCTTCGCGTTCCAGTTGGAGCGCCAGGTACTCTCCGATGAACGAAAGAGAAGGGTAGCATTCGTACCGGGCGGACATTCTCACGCCTTTGAATCCGGCGGCAGCAAGATGAAGTCCGAGCTTGCATCCTACGTTCACATCGCCTCCGTTCCTGGACTGAAGGGCGGTATACGCCTCGACCGCGAGAGTTAGCTCCGATGACGGCGGGGAAAGAATGAAACCGCCCCAGTCGGGACTGCAAATGCCGATGACGCCACCCGGTTTCAGCGTTCGGTACATGGCTTTCAAAGCTCGAACGGGATCGGCCAAATGCTCCAGCAAAGCGTGACTAAAAATGCGCTCGACCGAATCCTTCTCGAAGGGCAAGACGTAGCAATCGGCCGTCTCGAACCTTAGATTCGAGATCCCTTCGCGCGCGGCCTGCGCGGTTGCTTGTTCGATCTGAGAAGCGCCAAAGTCGACACCTACGACTGGGCCCGGCCGTACGACTCTGGCGATGCCCATGGTGATCGAACCGGGACCGCAACCGCAGTCCAATACCGAGACACCGGGCGTCAAGTGGGGAAGGAAAAATTCGCCATGCGACTGCAGGGACCGCTGCGCCATGAAATCGCTGGCGTTTGAAGTATGTCCTGGCGTGTAGGATTCTGAGCTCATACCGGGATCATACCCGGCATCTGTCCATGCGTTCACTACGGTGTTGGGTCAGCTTCCACGAACGACGTCATGAATGCGAGTTCGTCGGCGCCCGCGCGTAGCTGACCGTCAACATCTCCCATTGATGCCCTTCCGGTTCGTTCCAATAGACCATGCTGCCGCCGTACTCCGTGTTGATTCGCATGTCCATCGGCCCGCGCACGGTGCTGCGATACTTGATTCCCGCGGCCTTTAGTCGCGAGAGGATTGCGTCGAATTCCTTCTGCGTCACGCGGAAGCAGAAATGGTAGACAGGAAAAGCTTCGTCCGTCTCGATGAAGTCGAGTGTCAACCCATCGTTGACGTATACAGGGGAAAACGGGCCAATACCCGATTCTGCCCATGGAACCCCAAGTAGGTCCGCCAAGAGCTTCGCCGATGCCACCTTGTTGCGTGCCGGCACGATGGTGTGATCGAGATGAATGGTCATCGCGGGTCTCCTGGTGTTCTTCGGGCCGCTTGACTAGGGGCTCGAACCCGAAACTGCAATGACATGACCGTCGGTAATGGCGACGAGCTCATGCGGGCTGACTGAGAAGACTGCATGCGGAGTTCCAGCCGCCGCCCAAACCGGGTTCAGCCGAAGCAGGTCCTGATCAATCAACGTCTGGATCGGATTGCGATGCCCCAGCGGAGGTATTCCGCCAATGGCGTATCCGGTGGAAGCGCGGACGAAATCGGCGTCCGCCTTGACGATTCCGGCCTTGAGATAAGTGGAAACCAGCTGTTCATCGACGCGATTGCTCCCGCTCGCAATTACGAGTACCGGCTGATTGGTATCGGTGCGTTGGAATACCAAGGACTTGGCAATTTGCTCGACTTGGCACCCAATTGCCGCCGCAGCCTCTTTGGCGGTACGAGTGGATTGAGGCAAGACGACGACTCGTGCGTGGAGACCTTTGGATTTCAATGTCTGTTGAAACAACTGGGCGGAGTCGGGAAGTTTGTCGGTCACGCCAAGTACTCCGAATGGCACTTGAAGATGGTATCAGTTGTCTCTATCAGGAGCTGCGGACGAGACGACGGGCAGTGGGAGGTCCGGGACATCAGGACACCTCGATATTGCTCCATTCGGCCTTCTGCAAAACGATGCGGTAACCGTCTTCGTCCTCGAAGGTGCGACCCTGTAGCTCCCAGTACGGGTTGAGCGATCTAACCTGCTTGAAACCGGCCGTAACCATGTTGGCGCACGCGTTTTCCCATTTGCTCATCTCTGGAATATAGAAGACAGCCAGGTCTTCCTGTGTGGGCGTTGGCGCGACAGGGTGCGGGCGACAGTATGTGAACTCGAAGTGGTAACCCGCGTCGGCAAACCCGAGCATCACGCCGTCGAATCCTTCGTGATCCTGGAAGTTACCGATAACCTGCAGGCCGAGGCCCCGACAG
>Ga0207689_10003106_pt1 | contig 15260 bp, 13 predicted proteins | sample KBSMisM52_FD_184312 | JGI IMG/M metagenome (GOLD analysis project Ga0207689, IMG submission 184312) | Miscanthus rhizosphere microbial communities from Kellogg Biological Station, Michigan, USA - KBS Miscanthus M5-2 (SPAdes) (version 2) | ecosystem: Host-associated > Plants > Roots >... | reverse complement strand
GGGCTATGAAGCCCCGGTGCTGCTCGCCTACTCCGCGCGCAACCGCTCGGCCTCCTGCCGCATTCCCTACACGGCAAACCCGAAGGCCAAGCGCGTCGAAGTCCGCTTCCCCGACCCGATGGCCAATCCCTATCTCGGCTTTGCCGCGATGCTGATGGCCGGCCTCGACGGCGTCAAGAACAAGATCGATCCCGGTCCGGCGATGGACAAGGACCTCTACGATCTGCCGAAGGAAGAGCTGAAGCAGATCCCGACGGTGTGCGGCTCGCTTCGCGAGGCGCTGGAAAACCTCGACAAGGACCGCGCCTTCCTCAAGGCCGGCGGCGTGTTCGACGACGACTTCATCGACAGCTTCATCGAGCTGAAGATGACCGAAGTCGAGCGTTTTGAGATGACCCCGCACCCGGTCGAGTTCGACATGTACTATTCGCAGTGATTTTCGGCGGGATTTTCCGCGGACAACTGTGCGAGAAATGCGAAAGGCGCTCCGAAGGGAGCGCCTTTTGTTTTGCCGTAGGATGGGTGGAGCGAAGCGATACCCATCCTCTCGGCGAGAGTGCCAGTGTAGTACGGGTAGCCCGGATGAGCGGAAGCGACATCCGGGATTTTCGCCGATCCCCGCATATCGCTGCGCTCATGCGGGCTACTTGCTCAACCCGCCGGTCGAGCCGGCAACGTAGCGGGCTCCCTCCACGACGCACCGGATCATCGCGCCTTCGTCACCGCAGTGAGATTCATCGTCAGCAATGCGCCGGGCTTGGGCAGGTCCTGCACCGAAATGGCCGTGCGCGCCGGCCGGCAGTCGCCCATGATCTCGACATAGGCCGCATTCATCGCCTCGAAATCGGACATGTCTTTCAGGAAGATATTGATGTGCGTGACATGGCTGAGGTCGGAGCCCACCGCCTCCAGCATCACCATGAACGATTTCAGGATTTGCTTCGTCTGGGCCGCTACGTCCGCACCCGCTAACTTTCCGGTCGCCGGATCGACGCCGGCCGTTCCTCCGATCGAAATGTGCTCGCCAACCTTGGCGATGTGACTGTAGGGACCGATTGGCGTTGGCGTATTCGGCGGTGTGAGCGTCTCCACGCGAGATTTCATGTGAATCCTCAAGCAACTCGCCGCCATTCGTAGGGTGGGCGGAGTAAAGTGATACCCATCCTACATCTTAAGCTTCAGACACGCGAAAGGCGCTTCCAATAGAAGCGCCTTTTGATTTTGCGGCGGCCAATTCCGCTCATACTCAGAGCGAACCGAGGTTCCGCATGACCTTGTAGTTCCCGAACCCCAGTGAAATCAAGACTTCGCCCAAATCGTGGCGGTGATTGTCGCTTTTCGACCTCGCTGGCGGGGTACTGGTGCACGGGAACAATAAGAGGTGGCATCCCCCAATGGTGACAAATGACGGTTTCCAGCCGGATCGTCCTCTCTTTCTCTCCGAACCTGCCGAAGAAATCGGGCAGCCGGATATCGGGAAAGTTTGGAAAAGATCGGTCATCTCGTCGCGAATTCTCACGATGAGTATTTGGGCTGTAACGGCAACAGCGATCGGTATCGCTATCCTGTCGGTGGAAAATCCGGTCGCGCTCGTTGCGGACTTCACGGCTTCGTGGGTCGACAAACCGGCGCTTCAGCCTGTCACCGATCCGTCGACGTCATCAATTCAATCAATCGCCGGCACTCAGGATTCGGCGACGACGACAGGCGACGCGCCGGCGCGTGAAGAAATTGCTGCAGTTTCCGAACCTGCCGATCAGAATCAAGCCGCGATCGTTGTTCAGCCGCCGGCCACCGAGATCGTTCAACCGCCAGCCCAAGCCTTGTTGAAGGAATTCGAAGCCTGGGCGGCCAAGCAAGATTCACGGGCAGAGGCCGTGCCCGTAGAGCCCGCGCAAGCTGCCCCGGTGCAGGTTGCACAGGCTGCCCCGGTTCAGGCCCAGCCTGCGAAAAAGCATCGACGGGCCCGGTCCGTACACAATGCGCGAGCAGAGATCCGACCCCAGCGAATTCATCGAGTGAGGGCCCGGGAAGCAAGTGCACCGGTGCCGATCGCGCCAGTACCGGACGCCCGAGCCCCGGAGCTGCCAGTGCAAAATGCCCAGACACCGTCGCTCTTCCAAAGCCTGGGTTGGCGCAATTAGGTCTCGGATTACGGTGCACTTGACTAGCGGTCTCATGAAGCTGACGCGCATCAACTAGTGCAGCGTCGGCGCGATTGCGCTTCGCCACAAGGCGACGCCGCAACCAGACCCGTCACTTCTTCTCTGGCGGATTTTCCCTCAGGAAACGCTCGAGATCTTCCTGCACCGAATACGGCAGTGGGATCGGATCGCCCATGTGGTCGATCGCGCGGTCGAGGCAGAGGCGCACCATGCGCGCGAGTTCGGCCTTGCGATATGGCTTGGTCAGCAGCAGCACGCCTTCGCCAAGACGCACGCTCGAATCGAATGCACCGAACGTGTTGCCCGAGGTGTAGAGCACCCGGAGCGGCCGGCGCAGTTGGGCGACCTTTTGCGCGAGCTGCCGGCCGTTCATGGCGCCGGGCATGATGATGTCGGTGAACAGAAGATCGAACTCTATGCCGGAATTCACCAGTATGAGCGCCTCGGCCGCGTTGGAGGCGGTGATGACCCTGTAGCCGAGGCTTTCAAGACGACCGGTGACATGCGCCCGCACGACATCGTCATCCTCGACGCACAGGATGGTTTCCGATCCCCCGCGCAGCTCGTCATCTTCAGGCGGCGAGGCATCGCTGGCCGGAAGCACGTCCAAAGGTTCGATATCGGCCTTCGGCAGGTAGATGCGGAAACAGGCGCCTTGGCCCTCCTCGCCGTCGACCACGATACCGCCGCCGGATTGTTTTGCAAATCCGAACACCATGCTGAGGCCAAGCCCCGTGCCGGTGCCGAACTGCTTGGTGGAAAAGAACGGCTCGAAAATCCTGTCGCGGATGGCGGCTGGAATGCCGGCGCCGCTATCGATGACCTCGATGGCGACGTAGTCGCCCGCGCCGAGATCGTCGACCTCCGCGTCGTGCGCATCGCGCGTGAAATTGCTCGTTCTGAACAGCAGCCTGCCGCCATCAGGCATGGCGTCGCGGGCGTTGATCGCGAGATTGACCAGTGCCGAGGTGAGCTGGCTGCGATCGACCAGCGCCGGCCAGGCTTGGTCGCTCAACGCCGTCCCGATCTCGATCCGCCTTCCGAGCGTCGGCGCCAGCAGCCTGACCACCTCCTCGATCAGGGCATTGACATCGGTCTCAAGCGGCCGCAGTGGCTGCTTTCTGGCAAAGGCCAGCAGGTTCGCCGTGAGCTGCGATGCCCGGTCGGCGGCGTCATTGATCATCTTGGCGATCGACGTCAGCGCCGGATCGTGCTTGACACCGTCGGCCAGGATTTCGATCGTGCCCGTGATCACGGTGAGCATGTTGTTGAAGTCATGGGCGATGCCGCCGGTCAACTGCCCGACCGATTCCATCTTCTGCGCCTGGAACAATTGTTCTTCGGCAGCGCGCTTTGCGGTGATGTCCCTGACGAACGCGTTGATAATGTAACCCTCGCCGCGGCGCAGCGCCGTCAGCGACACCTCGGCGAAGAATTCGCGTCCGTCCTTGTGCAGCAACGGCGTCTCGTAGCGCCCCCCGACCGCCTCGCCTTCGGCCTCGCTCAGGAAGCGGTCGACCCACTGCCGGTGCACGGGGCGCTGCGCTTCCGGAAAGACCAGCTCTTCCACGCTCCTGCCGACGGCCTCCGCACGCGTCCATCCCATCAGGGCCTCGGCGTGCGGGCTCCAGTTGAGGATGACGCAGGATTCGTTGGTCTGGACAAAGGCGTCGAGTGCGCTTTCGACGATGGCCTGCGCCATCCTCTCGCGATCGGCGAGCGCCTGATAGGCTCGCTCCTGCTCCGTCTTCCCGCGCGCCATCGCGGCCTCCGGCGCCTTCGCGGCCGCGGGCGGCGGCCCGAGAAGAAACCTTGCGCTGACGGCCGCAAGGCCAATCGCGAACGCTGCCGCAACCACACCGCCGGCAAGTGCCGCGCTGACGATCGCCGTCAAGGCGCGCGGCGCGGGCTCGGTCAGGAAATAATAGGCGAATGCGCTCACGGCGCAGGACGTCACCACCACAAGCAAAACCATCGCCAGCGCGAGACGTCTTGATAGCGTCATTGCCTCACCAGTCCGGAGATGGTGGATGCGCCCCGTTCGGGCCGGCAGTTGGGCCGGCTTCGGGACGTTGCTGCGGCTCCCCCGCTGCTTAGCCGACTTCGCGGATGCGATGCCACCTTTTCCACTCCGTAAAAGTACGGAGAGTGCCGGATTCGGGACCCGCAGGCATCGTGACAACTCAAACGCCGCGGATCTTCTCAGACGCCGAAGAGCTTCGCGTAGCGCGCCTTGATCTCCTCGCTTTGCGCCTGCACCTGGACGGGATCGGCCTTGAGCAGTTTCAGGCTCGAAAGCGGGACATGCTCGCCCTTCTCCTTGACCTGCCCGTGGAACGAGCGGTGTGCAAAGACATCCACCAGCAGCATCTGCTGGGCCTCGGCGCTGAAGAAGAAGCTCTGGAAAAGCCTTGCCGCATTTGGGTTTGGCGCACCGCGGAAAATACCTGAGGGGACAATGATCAGCGGCGAGCCTTCGGCCGGATAGACCACCTCGACCGGTTTGCCCTGATCCTTCAGAAGCACCAGATTGTAATCGTTGCCGTCGGCCATGACGGCGCGTTCACCGAGCAGGATCTTCTTGGGCGGATCGGCAGCCGATTGCACCTGCATGATCTTCTGCCGCGACAATTTTTCCAGGTACGGCCAGCCCAGATCGCGCGCCAGCAGGAAGGTCGTCGTCAGGATGGCGCCGCTGTAGCCGGGATGGGCCTTGACCATCTTGCCTGTCCATTTCGGATCGAGCAGGTCGGCATAGCTTTTCGGCGCGTCCTCGCGCTTGACGAGGCTGGTGTTGTAGCCGATCGCTTCCGTCCAGGCACAGGCCGTCGCATACATGCCATCGGGATCGATCTGATCAGCCGGAAAGTGCCGGGCCACCTCGCCGGGAAGGTAAGGCGCCAGCCAGTCGTTCTTCTTCCATTCGAGATAGTGCGCGGGATCGGTCGAGTTGGCGACGTCGACGGCCTTGATGCCGCTGCCCTGCTCCTGCGCGATACGCTGGAAAATCCGCTCCGCGCCGGAACGCTCGACCCGCACGGCGATGCCGGGATATTTCGCCTCAAAGGTCCGCGCCAGGCGCTCGGCGGTAGTGAGTTCGAGCGCCGAATAAAACGAAAGCTTGCCCTCCTTCTTCGCGGCCTCGATCAAGGCCGGCGTCACGTCCTCCGCCGGCGGCGCCGCAGCCTTCAGCGGCTCCGCAAACAAAAGACCTGCAGCGGACGCCGTCGACGCCTTGAGCAGGTCGCGTCTCGACCATTTGCGGTCCCGCATCGCATTCTCCCATTGTGACACGACGGCCCTTTCGGCCGCCTGTAAGCGTAGCCCGGATGAGCGCAGCTATCCGGGTCATTGTTTGAATTCCTCACATATCGCTCCGCCCTGCGGGCTTCTTGCTGCACCCCGAATGGGGTTCCGTCGCACAAGGGGTTCCCCTCCCCCTTGGCCGCCATTTCTCACTCATCGCGTTTCGCGCGTGACGGCAGAATGTGGAACCTAGGTCCAATTTTACAACCGAGCCAATAAAGGTGTCGCTGTCGCAACCAGTTAGTTCGGTGTAGGATTGCGGTTAAATTTGACCTCGCGAAGGAGAATTCACCCAGGCATTGGATGAATGAGCCGCGCCGATGGACGAGAAGTCTCCCCAAATAAGGTTGACACAGCCGCGGGGCACGGTGCTGACGAATATGGCCGTCGCAGCGCTAATAATTGCAGCGCTCTATTTCGGTCGGGAAATCTTCGTTCCAGTCGCGCTGGCAGTTCTCCTGAGTTTCGTCTTGGCGCCGTTCGTCATGCTCTTACGTTCCTGGCGAATTCCGCGCACGGCTTCTGTGCTGGTGGTCGTCTTCATCGGATTCTCGATCATATTTAGTCTGGGCGGCCTTATGGTTTCGCAGGCAACTCGACTCGCCGCCAAACTGCCTGGCTATCAACAAACGTTGAGCGATAAGATCGAAAGCCTGCGTGGTTTAATGGGTGGCTCCGGAACATTGGAGCAGGCGTCCACAGTTCTCAAGGAATTGAAGACCGAGCTGCAACATCAAGATGCAGCCGGTCGACCTGCGGACAACGGACTCACCAGACAGCCGTCAGACAAACCGGTACCTATACCCGTTGAAGTAAGGCAACCCGATCCTGGCGCTCTGTCTACGCTTGGCGCAATCATTCAGCCGTTGATTTCACCTTTAACGACGACAGGGATCGTCGTGATCTTTGTAGTCTTTATCCTCCTTCAACGGGAAGACCTGAGAAATCGGCTCGTCCGACTGGCCGGCTCAGCGGATATTCAACGGACAACCGCCGCCCTGGACGACGCCGGCAAGCGTCTGAGCAAGCTCTTTCTTACCCAAATCGCATTCAACGCCGTGTTCGGCCTTGCAATAGGCATAGGCCTTGAACTCATCGGTGTGCCGTCGGCTCCGCTTTGGGGTCTGATCGCGATGATTATGAGATTTGTACCGTATATCGGTGCATTGATATCTGCCGTATTCCCTCTCATTCTCGCGGCGGCGGTAGGCTCGGGCTGGGAGATGTTGATACTTACGGCGGCGTTGTTCGTAGTCCTGGAGTTGCTCGCCGGACAAGTCATCGAACCATTGATTTTTGGTCATAGCTCGGGGCTTTCCCCGGTTTCAATCATCCTGTCCGCGTCATTCTGGACCTGGCTTTGGGGGCCGGTCGGGTTGGTGTTGGCCACGCCCCTGACTGTTTGTCTCGTCGTCCTTGGGCGGCATGTCGATCGCCTTCAATTCCTCGACATCATGCTGGGCGACCGACCTCCGCTGACGCCGCCGCAGCTGGCATATCAACGAATGCTGGCGGGAGATCCCATTGAAGCGGTGGAACAGGCGCATGAATATCTGAAGGACTCGTCGCTTGAGAATTATTATGACGCCATCCTCTTGAAAGGCCTGAGGCTCGCGGAGGCCGACCGTCAATTGGGTCACCTCGATGAAGATCGATTAAATCGGATAGTTTCAACGGTCGAAGAATTGGTCGCTGAGCTGGAGGCGCATCATGATGTGGGAGCAACACAGCCCGGGTCCCCCGACCTGAGCTTTAGCCCAGGCGCTGCCATCGCCATTGAGCAAGCAATATCCCAACACGCTTTGATTCAGGAGCAGCAGATCTCGCCGCCTTCGGTCGTTTGCATTCCTGGAGCTGGCCGACTGGACGAAGCGGCGGCGCTGGTGTTGGCGCAGCTTCTGCGGCACCGTGGGACAGGGGCGACAGCGGAAAAGACTAGCGCTCTATCAATGTCAAAATTGTTTTCGCTCGAACTGGCGAATACCGCTCTCGCATGCGTCTGCTACCTAAGTCAGCCGTCCACTGCCAAGATCCAGCACACCGTTCGAGGGCTAAGTAGAACGATTGACGGAGGCCGTATCCTGCTCACTCTGCTCGGAACAGAGGTGGCAAAGCCGGTGGAAAGTGTTTCCGGTGCGCTGGTAACGAGCGGGTCATTCGGTGCGACCTTGGAAGCAATAGTCCAGGTGACCTCAGAACTACCCATTGATGTGTCGGGTCGGGCTAAAGCAGCAGCTACTGCATAAAAGCCAATCCTTTGCGTGATTGGATTGTCGAGCGTCGCAGAGCGACCGCCGCTCGTAACCAGCAGTCAGCTCGCAATGTCGGTTGGGCGTTACTTGTCAACGCGCCGCCCGCCCTACGCCGCCTGCTTGTGCGCCTTCAGCGCCGCGCCGAATGCTTCGAACAGTTTTCGGTTGATGGGGTTGCGCTGCGGGTCGTACTCGGCGTGCCACTGCACACCGAGTGCAAAACTCGCGGCGTCCGCGATCCGGATCGCCTCGATGGTGCCGTCTTCGGCGATGCCTTCGATCACCACGCGCGCGCCGGGTTCGAGGATGCCCTGCCCGTGCAGTGAATTCACCCGGATGGTTTCGCAGCCGAGCAGGCTTGCAAACGCGCCGCCGGGGGTGAGGTGGACGTCGTGACGGTCGGCGAACACGACCGTGGGGTCGGGATGGATTTCGCCGTTCTCCAGCCGCGGCATGCGGTGGTTCATGCGGCCGGGGATCTCGCGGATTTCCGGGTGCAGCGACCCGCCGAAGGCGACGTTCATCTCCTGCAGGCCGCGGCAGATGCCGAAGATCGGCACGCCGCGGGCAACGCAGGCCTCCGTCAGCGCCAGCGCGACGTCGTCGCGATGGATATCGTAGGGCTCGTGCCTCTCGTGCGGCTCAGTCTTGAAGCGCGTCGGGTGCACATTGGCCCGCGCCCCCGTCAGCACGACGCCGTCGACGACGTCGAGAAGCGCGCCGATGTCGGTAATCTCGGGCGAGCCGGCAAACATCAACGGCAGCGCCCCCGCCACGTCGGTGATCGCGCGCAAATTGCGCTCTCCGACCATCTGGGTCTGGAAACGATTTTCGACGCGATGGGCGTTCGCGATCACACCGACCACGGGCCGTCTCATCGCAAAAATTCCGCTGTCATCGTACTGTGCAAGAATCTTCTAGGGTAAGCCATGTTCGGGGAAGATAATGCCTGCAGCCCGGCAGCGGATCAACATCCGCAGAGCAGCAGCGGAGCTGCCCTGCTATTTTCGCGTGAAAGCCTCCCGGGCGTCGATACCGTCGGCCCCGGGCAAGCCGGCCGCCCGGAGCGCGGTGGCAGCCGAATCGTCCGCCCGGTTCAGCCACGGCAATTTCGACTGGATTCCCCGCGTCACCGCCTCGCCCAGCGCGCCGCCGAAATCGAGCGGCCAGTATCCGTTCGGCACCACTTCGACCGATATCCCCTGCAGGCGATACCCCTTGCCGAGCACCGCTTCAGCATCGTCGGGCAGCACGACCCGCGCGGTGCCGGGCATGGCCTGATCGGCAAAGCTGACGAGGACCGGGATCAGCTCACCCTTCACCGGCACGACGCCGGTCAACCGGCTCATCTCGCTGAACGGCACGCGCGTGCCGGTCGCCGCCAGATAGGCCCGCAAGGCGACGTAGTTCATGTCATCAAGAACGAGATTCTTGTCGACATGCGCCAGCAGCGCGACGAGGTTCTTGCCCTGCCCGAGATCGACGAAAATGGCGTCGCCCAACGTGCGGGTCTGGCCGCGACGGGTGTAGCTGCGATCGGGATGGACGGCCATCACGCCAGAGGCCGATTTGCGTCCCTCCGGCGTCTCGACCTCGACCGTCAGGCGATATTTGTGGGCAGGCCGGTTGATTCTGATCTGGTCGCCGATCACCAGCGCCGCCAGCAGCGCAAGCGGGCCGAACCATTTGAAATTCATCTCATCCTCACCGGCCCGCAATATCAGATTCATGTCCGGCTTGGCATGCCGGATGCGGCAGCGTCAAACCGGCGCGTGCGCTCCCGCTTGATCCCGGCGGGGTTTTGGCGAAAGACTGGCTGGATATTCTGCGAGAAGGAATCAACGTGACAGGTCCCGCTGACAATCGCCTTCAGGCCCGCAACGATCTGGCGTGGGCGATATCGGTCGGCGGCATCGGCGTCGTGCTGTTCACCGCCCTGCTCGCGTTCACCTGGCAGTTCGCCGCGACGCTGTTTCTGATATTTTCCGGCGTCCTGCTCGGCGTCGCCCTCAACGCCATGAGCAACCTGCTCGGGCGCGTGGTGCGGCTTCCCCATGCGCTGCGGCTCACAGTGGTTTGCCTCGTGGTCGCCGGCATGCTGTCGGGCATTGTCTTTCTCGGCGGCACCACGATCGCCCAGCAGACGACGGCGTTGAGCAACACGCTCAAGTCGCAACTCGTCAACGTCAAGGGTTTTCTGGAAAGGAACGGCATCGACACCGGCTTTTTCGATTTCGGCAGCCTGTCCTCCCAGCCGGATGATGCTGCGCCGGCAGCCGCGACGCCGGCGCCCCACACGCTTCCAAGCGCCGGCACGATTGCGGCCAGCGGCGGCGCCATCTTCAGCCAGAGCCTGAAACTGATTCTGGGTACCGCCAGCGCGGTCGGAAACTTCTTCATCGTGCTGTTTCTGGGAATAGCCTTTGCGACCCAGCCAAGCGTCTACCGCGACGGACTGCTGTTCATGGCGCCGGCCAATCACCGCGCGCGAGCCACTGCGATCGTCGACCGGATCGGCGAGACGCTGGAGCGCTGGCTGATCGCCCAGATCATCACCATGGTCGCGGTGTTTCTGGTGACCTGGATCGGGCTGTCGATCATCGGCATCCAGAGTTCGTTCATCCTGGGCATCCAGGCAGGACTGCTCGCCTTCATCCCGACGGTCGGCGCGATCCTCGGCGGGCTGATCGTGGTGCTGGCCAGCGTCGCCTCCGGGTGGGTCGCAGCCCTCTCCGCCTTCATCCTGTTTCTTGGCGTGCACGCGCTGGAAAGCTACGTACTGACCCCGATCATCCAGCGCCAGGCGCTGGATATTCCACCGGCCACGCTGTTTGCCTTCCAGATCCTGCTCGGCGTCGTGTTCGGCATCTGGGGGCTGGCGCTGGCGCTGCCGCTGATGGCGATCGCCAAGGTGATGATCGATCATTTCAAGGCGGAGGCGGTGCCGGCAGCGATGGCTTAGAAATTCAGCCCGCCGTGGTCAGCACCGTCTCGGTGTGTTCGACCTCCGGCGGCGCCGCAAAATACTGCCCGACCAACGCGCGCCAGGCGGTGAAATCTTCCGAGCCACGAAAATCCACCGTGTGGTTTTCCAGCGTTTCCCACTGCGCCATCAGCCGGTAGCGCTGCGGCTTCTCGATCGATTTGTGCAGCTCAAAGCCCTTGCCGCCCTTGGCGCGCAGGAACAGCGGACGCGCCTTGGCAACCGCAGCCTCGAAATCCTTCTCGGTGCCGGGCTTGACGTCGATCTGTGCGATTTCGGTGATCATCTGGGGTTCGCCTCCTCGTGGGGATTGGCGTGTCTAGCCCAGCCGTTCAAAAAGCAAAAGGCTGATCCGACACACATCCGTTGCTGCGACGCACGCGCATCACGCATGGCGAAATTACGCGAGCGACATGCTCTCGCCTCAACCCTGGTTTGGTGTAGGATTGCACCAAATAGCCGAGCGACAAGCTCATGGGCACGGGGGAGAGAAACGATGAATCTCGGTCGGATCCTGTTCTCTTTCACCTTGGCTGCAGCGAGCGTACTCAGCGTGACGGCGGGACCGTTGCATGCGCAGCAGCCGGCGACGGTGGCAATCGACAATGATGACATCGGCGGTGTGGTAACCGGACCCAACGGCCCCGAAGCCGGCGTCTGGGTGATCGCGGAAACCACCGAGCTGCCGACGAAATTTGCCAAGATCGTCGTCACCGACGATCAAGGGCGCTACGTGATCCCGGACCTGCCGCCGAACGTGAACTACGCCATCTGGGTGCGCGGCTACGGGCTGGTGGATTCACCCAAGCTACGCGCCAAGCCCGGCCAGCAGGTCAATCTCACGGCGGTGCCGGCGCCGAACGAGGCGGCGGCGGCTCATTATTACTCGGCGATCTACTGGTACACGATGATGAAAATGCCGCCGGCAAAGGATTTCGGCGGCAGCACCGAGATTCCGAAGGAAATCACGCAAGACATCTGGCGCCAGCGGATGAACAATGTCGACTGCATCGGCTGCCATCAGCTTGGCCAGGAATCTACACGCACGATTCCGGGTGCGTTCGGCGAATTCAAATCGGGCGAGGAAGCCTGGATGCGCCGCGTCTCCTCAGGCCAGACCGGAGAATGGATGACAAATCGGCTCGCCGGCCAGCTCGGCGGCGTGCCGTTCAAATATTTCGGCGACTGGACCGATCGGGTCGCCAAGGGCGAACTGCCAAAATCCAAACCGCCGCGGCCGGCAGGCATCGAGCGCAACGTCGTCATCACGTCGTGGGAATGGGCGACCGAGAAGCATTTCGTCCACGACCTGATCTCCTCGGACCGGCGCTATCCGACGGTCAACGCTTACGGACCGCTGTATGGCGCGAACGAATACTCGTCCGACGACATGCCGATCCTCGACCCGAAGACGCATAAGGTGACATTCTCGAAAATGCCGGTCGCCGATCCCAGTGCACCGGAATCGTTCGGCCCACCGCTCCATGGCACCGCCGTGCTCAATCCGGTCAGCCCCTCGGCCTATTGGGGTGAAGAGAAGATCTGGAGCCAGCGGGCCAACAATCACAACAGCATGTTCGACAAGAAGGGCCGCGTGTGGCTGGCGGCGGCGGTGCGCGGCATCGAAAATCCGGCTTACTGCCGGAAGGGGTCGGATCATCCGTCGGCCAAGGCCTTCCCGCTCGAACGCTCGGGCCGGCAAGTGACGGTGTTCGATCCCAAAACCCAGAAATACAGCTTCATCGATACCTGCTTTGGCACCCATCACCCGCAATTCGGCTACGATGCCGACGATACGCTCTGGCTCTCGGGCACTGGCCCTGTCGCCGGCTGGGTCAACACCAAGCTATGGGACGAGACCGGCGATGCCGTCAAAGCGCAGGGCTGGGCGCCGTTCGTTCTCGATACCAATGGCAACGGCAAGGTCGACGAATACACCGAACCGGGCAAGCCGGCAGAGGTGGACAAGGACATGCGGATCGCCGGCTCCGGCCCCTACGCCGTGATGCCGCATCCGACCGACGGCTCGGTCTGGTACACCGTCAACACGTTCGTTGGTCAACCCGGCTTCATGCGCTTCGATCCCAAGACCAAGTTGTCCGAGTTCTATGCCATTCCGAAGGAAGGCATCGGCGTACGCGGCGGCGACATCGACAAGAACGGCGTGCTCTGGGGCTCAGGCTCGAACGGCAGCCTGATCCGCTTCGATCGCAGCAAATGCAAGAACCCGCTGAACGGGCCGAACGCGACCGGCAACCACTGTCCGGAGGGCTTTTCCTACTTCAAATATCCGGGCCCCGGCTTCGAAGGCTTCGAGAGCTCGAGTGCCGAGGCGAGCTACTACACCTGGGTCGATCACCACAACACGGTCGGCCTCGGAGAAAACATTCCGATCTCCACAGCCAACCTCAACGACGGCTTCGTCGCCTTCAAGGACGGGCAGATGGTGATGCTGCGCATCCCCTATCCGCTCGGCTTCTTTGCCAAGGGCCTCGACGGGCGCATTGACGATCCAAACGCGGGCTGGAAAGGCCGCGGGCTGTGGAGTTCAAGCGGTGATCGCACACCCTGGCTCATGGAAGGCGGCAAGGGCTCAAAGCCGCGGGCGGTGCATATTCAGGTACGCCCGGACCCGTTGGCGAAGTAAGGGATCAACACCTAGCCGAACAGCAGCACTGTGCCGGCGATCATCAGCGCGCAGCCGACGAACAGGATGGCAGGCCAGCGCGCTCTGCGCTGATCATAACGCCCCTGCGCACGACGCTCGGTGATGAGCGCCATCTCGAATTCTTCCGAGGTCGAGAACACGCAGCCAAAACCGCCGCGAGCCGAGGCTTCGGCCGCTTCGAGCGACGTCAGGGCAGCCTGCGGGCTTGGTCTGCGAGGGGAATTCATGGCGAAGATGATATGGACGGAATGGTAAACGCGAGGTTACCGCGCGCGCTATCCCACGGAGAACGATCCAAAGTGTTGAATCACTCTCCTGAAATATCGCCTTGTTTGAGCAGGACGTTCAAGTCGCGGCCGGCACCTGGCGTTGCGAAGCTGCGCGGCCGGCGCTCTTGCGCCGCCATTTCTCCAGCGACAGCGGCAGCTCTTCCGCGGCCTCGACGCGATTGCGGCCCGTGCGCTTGGCCTGATAGAGCGCGGTATCGGCCGCCGCCAGCAACACGTCGAGCTCGGTGCCCGCCGGACCGCCGGCAACGCCGATGCTGACGGTGGTGTCGACCGGACCTTCCTCGCAGGCGATGTTGGACGCTTCGAACGCCTCGCGCACGCGCTCGGCCACGATCACGCCCTCTTCCAGCGGACAGGCCAGCAACGCCGCGAACTCCTCGCCGCCGATGCGCCCCGACAGATCGTTGATGCGCAAATTGCTGATCACGACGGTGGAGAATAGTTTGAGGATCTCGTCGCCTGCCGGATGGCCGAAGCGGTCGTTGATGCTCTTGAAATGGTCGATGTCGAAAATCATCACCGTCACCGGCCGCCCCGCGGCGGCCTCGCGTTCGATCAGCCGGTCGCAGGCTTCCGTGAAACCGCGGCGGTTCAGCATTCCGCTCAAGGGATCGACCGAAGCCGCGGTCTTGTGCACCGTCACGGCGCGGTCCGATACCAGCATGAAGATGACGAACACCGTGCCGATCGCATACAGCACCAGTTCGATCGAGAACGCCGTCACCCAGATGCTGCTGGTGAAGGTTTCGTCATGCGGGCGCAGCAGACTGCCGAGCACGATCGGCAGCGCCAGCACGCAACCATGCATCACAGGCACGGCAATTGTCGGCCAGCGCTTCTGCATCGTCCGCCGCCGCTCGTTCCACAATTCGGAAGCCGTCAGCCCCGCATAGATCGCGACGATCGCGGCACCGACGATCAGCCGCGTGGCCGGATTCAATGGCACAGCCAGCGCCGCGCCGACCCAGATGATCGCACCAAACAACAGCCCCGGCAGATTGGGCTTGCGGCCGAGGAATACGCGCGAGGCGTTCCAGACCATGCCGCAGGCGACGAAGCCGAGCGCATGCAGCGCCAGCAACAGCGGCTCGCCAAGCGTGGCGCCGCCGATGGTCCAGATCGCCACCGACGATGAGCCAAGCAGATAGGCCGTCCCCCACCACTTCAAGGCTGGAATGTTTTCCTGCTTGCCAAACAGCACGAGCATGGCCCCGAGCATGCCCGCGACCATCGTGGCAAACAAATATAACGTGGAAGTATCGAACGACATGGGCTCACCCGAACGCGTGGGATGCAACTTGTTCGGCGCATACTGAAATGCAATTTCGCGCCATCGCATTGGGGACACTAGGAGTGCCGTGTTCCAATTTCGTTTGTGCGGGTAAGCAAGTTTTCACGAAAATCCGTGGTAACCCATCACTAAATAGTAAGCAAAAGGGCGCCCGATCGGGGCGCCCTTTTTCGTTTCGTGGATGCAGCAATCGCTGCAAATTTTAGCGAAGCAATTAGCGCTTCGAGAACTGGAACGACTTGCGCGCCTTCGCCCGGCCGTACTTCTTGCGCTCCACGGTGCGGGAGTCGCGGGTCAGGAAGCCG
>Ga0207689_10003104_pt1 | contig 15265 bp, 15 predicted proteins | sample KBSMisM52_FD_184312 | JGI IMG/M metagenome (GOLD analysis project Ga0207689, IMG submission 184312) | Miscanthus rhizosphere microbial communities from Kellogg Biological Station, Michigan, USA - KBS Miscanthus M5-2 (SPAdes) (version 2) | ecosystem: Host-associated > Plants > Roots >... | reverse complement strand
TTCGGCGACGACCGCGTGCTGATCGAGAAATACATCCTCTCGCCGCGCCACATCGAGGTGCAGGTGTTCGGCGACAGCCACGGCAATGTCGTGCACTTGTTCGAGCGCGACTGCTCGCTCCAACGCCGCCACCAGAAGGTGATCGAGGAAGCGCCGGCGCCGGGCATGGACGCGGAAACGCGCGAGGCGGTGTGCGGCGCGGCGGTGCGGGCCGCGCAGGCGGTGAAGTACGAGGGCGCGGGAACGGTCGAGTTCATCGCCGACGCGTCGAAGGGCCTCAAGGCCGACCGCATCTGGTTCATGGAAATGAACACGCGGCTGCAGGTCGAACATCCGGTGACGGAGGAGATCACGGGCCAGGATTTGGTCGAATGGCAGCTGCGCGTCGCCTCCGGCGAGAAGCTGCCCAGGAAACAGGGCGAGCTGTCGATCACCGGCCACGCGATCGAAGCGCGGCTCTATGCCGAAGATCCGGCGAGGGGCTTCCTGCCGAGCGTCGGGCGGCTCGAGCATTTTGACCTCGGCGAAGAGGGCCGGATTGAGACCGGGGTCGAGGAAGGCGATTCAATCTCGCCCTTCTACGACCCAATGATCGCCAAGCTGATCGCGAGCGGCGAAGATCGCGACGAAGCAATCGGCGCGCTCGCCGCCATCCTCGACGAAGCGGAAGTCTGGCCGGTCAGGACGAACGCAGCATTCCTGTTCAACGCTTTGTTGTTTCCCGACTTCGGGACGGGTCGGATCGATACCGGTTTCATAGAGCGGAACCTTGAGGAGCTGGTGCCCGATCCGGACCCGGATGACGCCATTTGGCGAGGCGCTGCCTCCGTCGCGACCGCAATTCCGGAAGAGGAAGAACCGCTGGCCGACCTCGCCGGCTTTCGCCTGAATTCCTCCGCTCACCATTCAGTGGCGCTTGGACGCGCCGGTGAGTTTCGGACCATCGACCTGAATAGCGATCAACCGATGGCCGCCGTGGCCGGTTTCCGCGATGAAGAAAGGGTCGTCGTTTTCTACGAAGGTCAGAGTTACGAATTCGCGCTGACCGCTCGCGGCGCCGGCGCATCGCACGGCGTCCATGACGGCGAGATCGAGGCGCCGATGCCCGGAAAGGTGACCGCCGTGGAGGTTTCCAACGGCGAAAAGGTTGCCAAGGGACAACGCTTGCTCACCCTTGAAGCGATGAAGATGGAGCATGCGCTTACCGCACCGTTCGACGGCAAGGTCGCCGAGCTCGCCGCGACGGCGGGCCAGCAGGTCTCCGAAGGGCAGTTACTCGTGAAAATCTGCGCTCCGGACGCTTGATCGGACCCTTCGGGCTTTAGACGACGTGTTCGTTGTGCCCGTAGGCGAGGATCGTCAGGAACCCGTGGCGGTCCCGGGCAGTCGCCGGGGCGCCGGTCGCGGCGAATTGTTCGGTCGCGGCGTCCTCACACCCGTAGGACAGGCCCGTATCCCCGGATAGATCGACGACCCTGCAGCCGCTGACTTTGCCAGCATTATCGATCACGAGCGCCATCACCTTCTTGCCGAGCAGTTTCTCGCCCTGCTGGATGGCGGAATCGCCGGGCGCCTCGCCCGGATTGAACCTGCGTTCGAAGGTGATTGCCGTATAGCCGTCGCTGGTCGATGCGGGCTGTGCCGACATGCTTCCGCCGACGACTTTGCAGTCGGCCCCGGAGGCGGCCGGCCGGTTGGTCTGGTACTGACAGCCCTGCGCTTCGCCCGCGCCCGTCATTCTGATGGTGATCTTTTCCCACCAGGCATCGGACGGCAGGGGCGCGGCTGCGATCGCGGCTGCGGGAAGTGCGGCAAGACTCAGTGAGACGATCAAGCGGAGCACGACTCCATCTCCTTCGCGCCCGCTCCGGCGGCAAAATTGCCGCCGCCACCTGCCCGCCCAACGCGTGAGCGCGCATTGGTGTCCTATGGATGGTGCGAGATGGGTGCGTACGGAGGGGCGCCGCCGCCGAGGCGCCGCGTTCGCGCGCCGATCCGAGGTGAGGAATTTAGAGCCCCAATAGAAATGGGGGCCGGCATTGCTGCCAGCCCCCACTGCGCCGAGCGAAGGATCTGCCGGTGTTCGTAACCTGGCTCAAGTAACCCGAAGGCCTCAAGAACCCGCTCTCGATCCTGGCTCACCAGCTCAGGCGTCGCTTCCTATCAAACAGCTCCCTCTTGCGAGGAGCTAGACTGGCTTACCTGGTTGACGACCCGGAGGATCGCTGACCTTTCAACCTGTCCAGCCTGACCCGAAGGCCAAAACCGTCCGATGTTCCGCGGCCCTTCTTGGGATGACCCCTACCGCGTCCCGCTTTGCTCACCACGATCCACAAGGAACCGCGGGAACCGCGTCGCACGACAGGAAGACATCTCTTCCGGCGCCTCTTCCCGGCTGGCCCCGCTTCCACTCCCGAAAGAGCTTTGGCATTGCCTGCCGGCGGAGATCGGATCTTTGGTCCCTGCCGCACCCTTCTTGCCGTTGCCGGCTGCCTGGGGAGGCCGGGACCGCCGTCCCGATCACCAAGTCACCTTGCACATCTGTTCCGAGTCGCAAAAGCGAAAAATTAGGTGATTGGCCTGTGGATAACGGGGATATCGGTAACAACCGATGGAACCTTTGCAGAACCCCCGCGAGTCGCTCCGATTCGCTGTCCGGGCGGCGCCGCTCTTCGGTTGCCGTTCCGTTCTCCCCGGCTTACCTCGCTCAAGTGCCTGAAACGCCAGCCGTAGCTCCCGAACCACTTTATCTTGCCGGCCTGAACCCGCCGCAGCGCGAGGCCGTGCTGACGACCGAAGGGCCGGTGCTCGTCCTCGCGGGCGCGGGCACCGGGAAGACCGCGGCGCTCACCGCGCGCCTCGCCCACCTGATCGCGAGCCGCAAGGCCTGGCCGAGCCAGGTCCTGGCGGTGACCTTCACCAACAAGGCCGCGCGCGAGATGAAGCAGCGGGTCGCCGCGCTCTCCGGCGGCGCGCTCGAGGGCATGCCGTGGCTGGGCACCTTCCACTCGGTCGCGGCGCGAATGCTCCGAAGCCATGCCGAGCTCGTCGGCCTTCAGTCCAATTTCAATATTCTCGACACCGACGACCAGCTGCGCGTGATGAAGCAGCTGATCAGCGCCGCCGGCCTCGACGAGAAGCGCTGGCCGGCCCGGCAGCTCGCCGGCCTCATCGATCGCTGGAAAAACCGCGGCTGGACTCCGGCTGAGGTCGATGCGGGCGAGTCCGAAGGTTTTGCCGCGGGGCGCGGAGCCGATCTTTACAAACAGTACCAGGACCGGCTGAAGACTCTGAACGTCTGCGACTTCGGCGACCTGCTGCTCCACATGCTGGTGATCTTCCGCCGCCATTCGGATGTGCTCGCCGGCTATCGCGAGCGCTTCCGTTACATCCTCGTCGACGAATATCAGGATACCAACCAGGCCCAATATGAATGGCTGAAGCTCCTTGCCGAGCCGCGACGGAACCTGTGCTGCGTCGGCGATGACGACCAGTCGATCTATTCCTGGCGCGGCGCCGAAGTCGCCAACATCCTCCGCTTCGAGAAGGAATTCCCGGGCGCAAAGATCATCCGGCTCGAACAGAATTATCGTTCGACCAGCCACATCCTCGCGGCCGCAGACGGCCTTATTGGCCACAATGCGGGCCGCCTCGGCAAGACCTTATGGACCGATGCCGGCGAAGGCGAGAAGGTTCGGGCGATCGGCGTCTGGGACGGGCCGGAAGAAGCGCGCCGGATCGGCGAGGAGATCGAATCGCACCAGATCAAGGGCGGCTCGCTGGACGACGTCGCGATCCTCGTTCGCGCCCAATTCCAGACCCGCGAGTTCGAGGAGCGCTTCATCGCGATTGGCCTCAACTACCAGATCATCGGCGGTTTCCGTTTCTATGAGCGCGCCGAGATTCGCGATGCGATCGCCTACCTTCGCCTGATTCAACAGCCCGCCGACGACCTCGCCTTCGAACGGATCGTCAACCAGCCGAAGCGCGGCCTCGGCGACAAGGCGATCGCGACGATTCACAAATTCGCGCGCTCGAGCCAGCAGCCGCTGCTGATTGCGGCCGCCTCTATCCTCGGCACCGACGAGCTGACCCCGCAGGCCCGTCGAAGCCTCGGAAACTTCGTCGCCGATATCGCCAGGTGGCGGGAGATGGCGGCGTCATCCTCCCCCGGATTTCCGGGGGAGGGGGACCGCGCGGAGCGCGGTGGAGGGGCCCTCCCCCATCCCGAGCTCGCGCGGATCCTGCTCGACGAGTCCGGCTACACCGCCATGCTTCAGGCAGATCGCTCGGCCGAAAGTGCCGGCCGGCTCGAGAACCTCGCCGAACTCACGCGCGCGATGGAGGAATATGAATCGCTCCAGGCGTTCCTCGAACATGTCAGCCTCGTCATGGACAATGACGAAGCGCGCATCGGCGATCGGGTCACGATCATGACCATCCACGCCGCCAAGGGCCTCGAATTCGACATTGTCTATCTGCCGGGGTGGGAAGAAGGCGTTTTCCCGTCGCAGCGCTCGCTCGACGAAGGCGGGCTTGCCGCGCTCGAAGAGGAGCGGCGTCTTGCCTACGTCGCGATCACTCGCGCCCGCCGGAAGGCGACGGTCATGCATGCCGCGAACCGGCGCATCTACGGCCAGTGGACCAGCTCGATCCCGTCGCGCTTTCTCGCCGAGCTGCCGGACCCGCATATCGACCAGGAAACCACGATGACCGGCGGCGAAAGCCTGTGGCGCGCCCAATGGTCGGAGCGTTCGGATCCCTTCGCCCATGTCGCGCGCCCGTCGCGCGGGCCGGGCTGGCAGCGGGCAACGCGCACCAATTACAATCCCGATCCGCAGCGAATCATCGAAGCGCGAGCGTCCGCCGTGAGCCTGGGCAACAAGGGCCGCGACGACCTGTCGCTCGGCCAGCGCGTGTTCCACGGAAAGTTCGGCTACGGCACCATCTCCGCGATCGAGGGCAACAAGCTCGAAATCGACTTCGAGAAGGCCGGACGGAAGAAGGTGCTGGACAGCTTCGTCAGCGCGGGGTGAAGTGAGGGCGGCTCGCCAGCGACGAGCCGCCGCTCATATCAGGACTTGGTCGCGGTCCAGGAAGTTTTCGATCCCGTCAGCTTGTCTTCGCCGATAAGGTGCAACTTGCCGTCTGATCCGGGCGTGAAAGTCGTCGTTCCGACCACTTTGCCCTCGCGCTTGTCGGTTTCGACATAGCCGTCTCCGGCCTTGGTGATGCCGGCGGTCGTCCCGGCAATGTCGCCCTTGATCGGCACGTCCGGCCCGCCGATCTTGGCGTCATAGCTGTAGCCGGAGGGCGAGCTGAAGTGGAACGTGTCCCCTTCCACATTGATGGTAACCGTCAGCTGTTCCTCGGTAAAATTCGAAAGTTTCTCGGGCTTCCACTGACCGGAAACCGCGTGCGCTCCTGCCGGTGCTGGTCCGACGCGAGTCTCGGTATATTGGCCCTTGCTCGGCGGCGCATTTGGAACGGAGGTATCGGTAAATTCGCCGGTCAGGGTGTTGCCGTCCGCCGAGATCGTCACCTTGGTCCCGCCGATTTCGCGGCCGCCTTTCTGGCTCGCGCGCTGAATGGTGTGGTCGTCAACCACCTTCACTGACATGTTGTCGGCATAGGGCAGGCTGACCGCATGGAAGGCCCCGTCAGCGGCCACGGCGTATGACGGCGAGCACGACTTGCACGAATATTGACCGTCCTTCAGCAGATATTCGTCCGGCTTTTGGTCGAACTGGACGCTGGCGATATCAGCCTTCCAGGTGCCGTTGATCGCATCCGCGGCAGCGGCTGTGCTCGTCGCGTTGTTTCCGGCGGCCGGCTGCTGTTGGCAGGCAGAAAGCGCAAACAATGATGCTGCGGCCAATGCCGCAATCGTCGTCTTGTGCATGGATACTCCCCTTTGCTGCGGCGGCGCCGTCACTCAGTCGCAGGCAATGACGGTGTCGTCGCGGGGCAGCTAATCCCTACGAACCGCAAGAGGCAATAAACGAAAGTTTAGGTCAACCGCGGCCGCTCGGCGGTCCCGCTGCCGGTACATCTTTCCTGATCGCCGTTCGGATCCACGGGATGATCGAAGTCCAGCTGATCTCCTCGAACACCTCGATTCCGGCCAGATTCCCTCTCCGCCAGATCACCTCGCCAGGCGGGATGTTCAGCCCCTCGACGAATACCGAGATATAGGTCCCGACCGGCGGCAGCCCGTCGCCTTCGAGCTGCATGCCGCCAGCGGAAATATTCCGAAGAACGGCAGGCGACAGGTTTTCAGCGAACTTCACGAAGGCGTCGAAGCGGATTTCGACGCGCGGCATGGCTCGGCGCTCGACCGGCTGGCTGACCAGCTTGCGGTTAAGGAGCGCGACCATGTCCACCGGATCGTCGAAGGAAATGCCGAACTCGCCGCGCTCGGCCCAGGTGATCGTTCCGCTGGCGCGGTGACCGGTGCCCAGCTCGACCGAGACCTGGTCGCCAGGAACCTTTTTGAGGTCGCCCCTCAGGGTCACGCCTCGAGCCGATATTTTCCGGATCGTGCATTCCCGGCGCTTGCCGGAATCGTAGACGACCCCCGGGTCCAATGGCCCGATCTCGCCCGACGCCGATGCATCTTCGGGCCAGGGGAGGCGATCTCCCACGACAAAGGTTGTGACCGAAGGGCTTTCAGTCATTGGCGATCCCGACACGTGTGCTGCAAGACTTGCTCCTTTGGGGCTAACAAGTCGCTAACGCGCGGGTGCGCCAGATCGCAGAACTGGCTACGGTCAAGGCATGACCGACGCCTCGACCTACTCCGTCCGCGACAACGCGGAGAAACACCGCTTTGAGATCGACCTTGGCGACGGCTCTTTCGCGATCGCCGAATATCGATTGCGCACGGGCAAGATCATATTCACCCACACGGAGGTGCCGTCGGCTCACGAGGGAAGAGGGATCGGCAGCTTGCTGGTTCGAACCGCGCTCGCGTCCGCCCGCGAGCGTGGCCTCAAAGTCATCCCGATCTGCCCCTTCTTCGTGGCGTACATCAAGAAGCATGCGGAGGAGCAGGATCTCCTGGATCCGGCCTACCGAAAGATTCTCGACTAGCTCCGCCGCTCGATGTCCTGGCCGAGAGTCCAGCTCGGCGGATCGCTCGCGGGAAATGATTCGAGGTCGGCTTCTTCGACCGGATCCTCGAACTCACTGAAATCATCGGCGTCTTCGCGCCTCAGTCGGAGCCATCGAAGGAGCGCGAACACACCCATGCCGGTGGCCACGCCTGCGACCAATGGTGCGAACCTCAATCTCATCGAGCGCCGCCCTTAGCACCGGCGGGCGGACAATGCTTCACCGGATGAAGCGCGAGATCCCAGTCGTTTGATCTGGCGAAGACAAGCAATTTGCGGGAACTCGACTCGGCCGCGGTGCATTGAGGCGTTGAATAGAAATTGAATTTCAGGTGTGAAATGAAGCGTTTGGCTCTCATGCTGGCGCTGACCACTGTTTGTGCGTTCAGCGTCGGCGTTCCGATTTCGCCGGCCTCCGCGCTCGAGACGCCGGAGGCGAAAACCGAGGCTGGCGACGCAGCATCCGAGGCCCTCGTCGACATGATGGAGGTGTTCGGCTTCAAGCAGCTGAAGCCAGGTCAATATCTGTGGCGTGACGTTCCGGCCAACGCCGGTCCGGAGCGCGTGGTGATCAGCCTCACCGACCAGCTCGCCTATCTCTATCGCGGCGACAGCCTGATGGCGGTTGCGACGATTTCGACCGGCGTGGAAGGCCGCGACACGCCGACGGGCATCTTCACCGTGCTCGACAAGCAGCCGTTCTACCGGTCGAAGAAATTCGACAATGCGCCGATGCCGTGGATGCAGCGGATCGATCAGTACGGGGTCGCGCTGCATGGAGGTTACAACCCGGGCTATCCGGCGTCGCACGGGTGCATTCGCCTGCCGGTTGCGTTCGCGAAAAAACTCTATGGCGTGACCGGCCTTGGCACGCCCGTGTACATCGGATCGTGAGCCGCCAGGGCCCGGAGTGCCCCACTGCGGGACGGCCGTTTACCAAGACTCGTCACGGATTTTGAACTTGCCCCTGCGATAGACGTTGTGGTGGCAAGACTTTGATCAAAAAAGAGATTTGATGTGGCTACACGGCTCCTCGCGGGCGCCGCCTGCGCGGCGCTGATACTCCTTGGCGCGCCCGCTTCGGCGGCGACGCCGGAAACGTCGCCCGCGCCGGGGCCGTCGGCCATGTTCGGCAACCCGGCGGTCGATGCTTTCTACAGCGCCCGCAACGGAGCGCCTTTGTGGCTCGCCGACGGGCCCGACAGCGGGGCAGCCCGCGAACTCATCCAGATCCTCAGGCGCTCTTCAGTAGAGGGTTATGCGGATGGTCCGGCCATCGCTTCGCAGGTCGAGGCCCTGCTGGCTCGGGCGGAGACCGGCGATAGTTCTTCACTGCTGGAGGCCGACCGCCTGCTTTCGACCGGCTGGGTCCATTATGTAGCGCTGTTGCGCCGCCCTCCCGCCGGTATGACTTATGCCGAACAATGGATCGCCCCGCCTGCGCGGACTCCGAACGAGGATCTCCAGCTCGCGGCGGCCGCCCGTTCGCTTGCCGCGTACGTGCGCTCGGTTTCGCAGGTGAATCCCTTCTATTCATCGCTCCGCGACGCAGCATGGTCCCAACTTCAGTCGACCGGTACGCCACCCGACCAGAGGCTGGTGGCCAGCCTGGAGCGGGTTCGGATCTTCCCGGCGAAGGGGAGATATGTCGTCGTTGACGCCGCGGCCGCTAGGTTGTGGATGGTCGAGGACGGCCGCGTGGCCGACTCGATGAAAGTGATCGTCGGAAAGTCGACCACCCAAACCCCGATGCTCGCGAGTGTCATCCATTATGCGACGCTCAATCCCTATTGGAACGTGCCGCGGGACCTGGTCGGGACGCTGATTGCCCATAACGTGCTTGCCCAGGGCCCCGGCTACCTGAAGGCGCATGGCTACCAATTGCTGTCGGACTTCGGTGACGATCCGCAGGTCCTGTCACCCCAGGACGTCGACTGGAAGGCGGTCGCCGAAGGCAGCGCCACGGTCCGCGTTCGCCAGCTGCCGGGCCCCGGCAATTCGATGGGCCAGCTGAAATTCCCGTTCGCCAACGATGGCGGAATCTACCTCCACGATACCCCGAAGAAGGAGCTTTTCGCGGGGGACAGCCGGGACCTCAGCAACGGCTGCATCCGGCTCGAGGACGCCGGGCGCCTCGGCCGCTGGTTGCTCGGCCGCGAACCGTCGCCCACCTCGTCCGATCCGGAGCAGCAGGTGCTGCTGCCGAAGCCCGTTCCGGTCTACGTGACTTATCTCACGGCCCATGCCGAGGATGGTCAGCTCACATTGCTGAGCGACATCTATGGCCGGGATACGCCGCCGACGATGGCGGCGCTGCGCTAGGCGACCGTCACCGGAATCCTCAAGTAACGCGACCCGTCCGGCTCGGCGGGCGGAAGGCGCCCGCCGCGGATGTTCACCTGGATCGCGGGGTAGAGGAGCTTCGGCGCGCACAAGGTCGCGTCGCGGGAATGCCGCATCTCGACGAAGTCCTCTTCGGACTTACCGCCGCCGATATGGACGTTGCGGTCCGCCTCATCGCCGACCGTCGTCTCCCACGCGAAATCGGCGCGGCCCGGCGCTTTATAATCGTGGCACATGAAGAGCCGCGTCTCCCGCGGAAGCGACAGAATGCGCTGGATCGATCGGTAGAGCTGGGCCGCGTCGCCCCCCGGGAAATCCGTCCGGGCCGTCCCGTAGTCCGGCATGAACAAGGTATCGCCGACGAACACCGCGTCGCCGACCTGATAGCTGACGCAGGCCGGCGTATGGCCTGGGGTCGCCATCACCTCGATGGTCATCTCGCCCAACGAGATTTTCTCGCCATCCGCGAGGAGCCGGTCGAAGTCGCCGTCGCCCAGGTCTCGAGCTCCAAGCATCGGGCCGAACACCGCCTGTACGTCATGGATTCCGCAACCGATGCCGACCTTCGCTCCGGTTCGCTCGCGGATCACCGCAGCGGCCGACAAATGGTCGGCATGAACGTGCGTTTCGAGCACCCACTCAATCCGCAGCCCTTGCTCGGCTGCCGCTAACAGGATCCGCTCGGCGGAATGCGTTGCGATCGTCCCGCTCGCAGCGTCGAAATCGAGCACCGGATCGATCACCGCCGCCGCCCGAGTGGCAGGGTCAGACACGAGATAGCTCACACTGTTGGTCGCCTCGTCGAAGAAGGCGGCGATGTCCGGCCCCGGCCCCATCCGCCCCGCTTAGCTGCTAGACGGCGACCTCGTCCATGGTGGTCAACTCGGGCTTTGGAATCCCGGCTTTCTCATAGTCCGCGGTCAGCTCTTCCTTGCGGGCCGCGAGCCGCTCGCCAAGCGCTTCCAGGTCGAGGTCCGCATCGCGTGCCTGGGCAAACAGGCCGCTCTTCGGCTTCTCTTCTTCCTCGACGTGATGCTCGATCTCTTCCTGAAGGACCTTCACCTTGGAATCGAAGAACTTGTCGCTTTCGCCCTTCGCGGCGTCGATTTCGGCGATCAGCAACTTGGCAGCGTCGTGCTCGACATAGCTTTCGTTCAGCAGATCCTCGTCCACCTTCCCATCGCAGGCCGGATAGAAGATCTTCTCTTCGAGCGCGGTATGGACTGACAGCTCGAGGCAGATTTCGCGCGCCAGTTTCTCCTTGCGCCCCTCGCCCGTGGCCTTCTCGAACTCCTTGAAGAGTTCCTCGACCTTGCGGTGATCTTCCTTGAGAAGTGCGATGGCGTCGCGCGGCTTGGACTCGGACATGGGTACGCTCCTTTGAGACTGTCCAAAGGAAACCAACCGGCCCTTGCCGATGTTCCTGCTTTCATGAGCAAATCAGGCATCGACTGGAAGGGGCTCGGTTATCTCATCTCGATGCTGAGCGTATGCCTGCTCGGCGCGATCGCCTGGCCGAAAGCGCGAGACCCCGCCTGGCACTTGCCGGTGCTGATCGTCGGAATGGCGACGTCGATCCTGGGTATGGCTTTCCGCTACAAGTCCCACCTCGACCAGCAGCGAGAGCTGAAGAAAGCCGAGGCGGACGCGAAGGACGCTAGGCGCTAACCCCTTTTCGAGCGGCCGCGCCCCGGCGCGCTGTCGCCGCTTCCAATCTCGGACTCGGTCTCGAGCACGCTCGGTCCCTGGCCCCGCTTGTCCAGCTCCATCCAGTCGCGGAACGGCAGGTGATAAATCATGTCCATAACCTCGAACTCGAGCCCGCCGGGCTGGCTGGTGTTGCTGTTCCACAGCGCGACCACGCCGCTCTTTTTGCCGGGATCGAACAGGATCAGCGAGCGATAGCCGTTGATCCCGCCGCGGTGGCCCACGATGTGGTGGCCCGCATAATCGTAGCTTCGCCAGCCAAAGCCGTACCACGCGGTGCCGAGCCGCTCGAGGAACTTCCTCAAGCGCCCGCGCTCGGTCGGCGTAACCACGTAGGGCGCATGGATCGTGTCGAGCACCCGGCCGTCCAGCACGTCGGGCATTTCGCCCATCTGCGCCAACATCCACAGCGCCATATCCTTGACGTTGCTGTTGATCCCGCCCGCGCCCGGCACCTTGTAATAAGTGTCGACAATCGGCAGCGGCCGCTTGCCTGTGCTGTGCGGCCTGGCCCAGCTCCGGTTGGATTCGAGGCCGGACAGCGAGACGCTGCCGCTGGTCATTCCGATCGGATTGAACAGGTAGCGCTTGACCGCCTGCTCGTATGGCAGGCCCGTCGCCCGCGACACCATCTCGCTCGACGCGTCATAAGCGACGTTCTGGTAGGACCAGCAGGTCCCCGGCGGGCACGTCGCATTGAGCTCTGCCAAAGACGATCGGAGGACGCTCGGATCCTGCCCTTCCTCGAGCTTGTTGTCATAAGCGTTGCGATAGAGGCCGAGCCGGTGCGACAGCAGGTCTGCTACCGAGGCGCGATATTCGTTGCCCTGTGGAAGCTTGAGGTCAGGGGCGTAATTCGCCACCGGCGCCTTCAAGTCGATCTTCCCCTGTTCGGAGAGTTTCGCGACCATCGTCGCGGCGACCCCCTTCGATACCGACGCCCACCGGAATACCGTCTGCGGAGTGACCGGATCGTCCGAACCTGCCAGCGTTTCGCCATAGCCGCGGAGGAAAGTGATCCGGCCGTTCTCGACCACTCCAACGGCCAGGCCGACCATGGCCGGCTTGGTCATTAGCCGCTTCAGCCTTTGGTCGAGCGTGGCGTAGTCGACGTCGCGGCGGGATTCGGTCGAAAGCGCCGCGAGGCGCAGGTGGGCCGGTGTCGGCTTCGCGTCGTGAGCCGAATCGCCATGCGGGCGCATCGCAAGCAGCGAGGCACCCATCAGCAACGCGACCGCGCCTAACGCGATTTTGACCGATGATTCCAAAAACTTCTCTCCCCGCCCGCTATCTGTCTGGCGCGGCGGTTTCAACGCCTCAACTCCGGCCTTAACGCGGTTGCGACGAGGCGATTCCCTACTGCGACGAACGGGCTTCTGGCCTTCATGGTTCCGCTCCCCTAAGAACCCGCGCCAGGAGAGCGACACCGCAATGCAGTTCTTGAAGACCCTCTTTTGGGTGTTGGTCGCCGTCGTGGCCGTATTGTTCGCCAGCTGGAACTGGCACCCGGTGACGGTGAACCTCTGGGCCAACCTTCAGGCCGACATCAAGCTTCCCGTTCTGCTTCTGTTGGCATTCCTGCTCGGCTGGCTTCCGACCTGGCTGATCCACCGCGCGCGTATGTGGAACGCCCGGCGGCGGATCGACGTCTATCAGCGGCAACAGTCAGTAAGTGCGGACTCACCGCAACCGGCACCGGCCGACGAGGGTGAGCCAACCGCATGAAACCGATCTTCGTCGCCATCGATACGCCCGACGTCCACCGGGCCGCCGCGCTGTCCCGCTCCGTGCTCGGCCTTGCCGGCGGAGTGAAGCTCGGCCTCGAGTTCTTCTGCGCCAACGGCCATGAAGGCGTGCTTCGGATTGCCGAGCACGAACTTCCAATCTTCCTCGACCTCAAGCTCCACGACATTCCCAACACCGTCGAAAAGGCCGTTCAGGCGCTGGCTCCGCTCGCCCCGGCCGTTCTCACCGTCCATGCGGCCGGCGGCCGGGCCATGCTCGCCGCGGCGAAGGCGGCGGCGCCGCCGGAAACGAAGGTCGTCGCGGTGACCGTTCTTACCAGCCTCGACACCGTCGACCTGGCTGAGGCCGGAGTTATCGGCAGCCCCGCCGAACAAGTGCGGCGCCTCGCCGAGCTGGCGCGCGAAGCCGGCGTCGATGGAATCGTCTGCTCGGGCGCCGAAGTCGCCGCGGCAAAAGCCGACTGGCCCGACGGCTTCTTCGTCGTACCCGGGGTTCGCCCGGCGGGCGCCGATGTCGCCGATCAGAAGCGGATCGTTACTCCGCGCCAAGCCTTGGCGGACGGCGCGTCGATCCTCGTTATCGGACGCCCGATCACGGCCGCGGTTGATCCGGCCCGAGCGATTGCCGACATTGCCGCCGACCTCACGCAAACCAAAGAAGATGCGAGAATCTGAATGAGCTGGCTGAGCCGAGTCCGCAGCGGCATCCCGTTCCTGCCCAAGCGCCAGAGCGCCGAGAACCTCTGGCACAAATGTTCCAAATGCGGGACCATGGTTTTCTTGAAGGAATGGGAGGAAAATTACGGCGTCTGCCCGCGCTGCGACTTCCATGACCGGATCGGGCCGAAGGCGCGCTTCGAACAATTGCTCGACGCCGCCAAATATGAAATTTTGCCCGCGCCCGAGGTCCGTGAGGATCCGCTGCGGTTCAAGGACAGCAAACGCTATACGGAGCGCCTAAAGGCCGCGCGTTCGGCGACCAATGAACGGGACGCGCTCATCAATGCCCGGGGCCGGATCGACGGGCATAAGGTCATCCTGGGGGTCCAGGATTTCGCGTTCATGGCCGGATCCATGGGAATAGCGGTGGGCGCCGCCTTCCTTGCCGGAGTGCGCACGGCAATCGCCGACCGCTGCCCGTACGTGATTTTCACCGCTTCCGGCGGGGCGCGCATGCAGGAGGCCGTCCTGTCGCTGATGCAGCTGCCCCGAACGACGGTCGCGCTCCAGGAGTTGCGGGAGGCCGGCCTTCCTTACATCGTCGTTCTCACGGATCCGACGACCGGCGGAGTGACCGCTTCCTACGCGATGCTCGGCGATGTCCAGCTGGCCGAGCCCGGGGCGCTGATCGGCTTCGCCGGGCAGCGCGTGATCGAACAGACCATCCGGGAGAAGCTACCGGAGGGCTTCCAGCGGGCCGAATATCTCCTCGAACATGGCATCATCGACATGGTCGTCCCGCGATCGGAGCTGAGGGAGCGGCTGGCGCTGCTGATTGCCTATCTCTGCCCGGAGGCGAAAAAGGCCGCGTGACTAGAAGCTCCTCCCTATCGCGGAGCGATGGGGAGGGGGACCATGCAGCGAAGACTGCATGGTGGAGGGGTTCTCGGTCGCCGCACTACCCCTCCACCATCGAATCTTCGTTCGATGGTCCCCCTCCCCACGACCCCGGATCAAATCCGGGGCCGCAGGGAGGAGCGGATGGCTGACTTTGCCCGTTCCACCGACCCCGCCGTCCAGGCCCAGCTCGACCGGCTATCGATGCTGTCACCGGCCGGAGACCGCCTCGGGCTCGAACGCATTTCCGCTCTGCTCGACCGCCTCGGCCGGCCGCATGACCGGCTCCCGCCCGTTTTCCACGTCGCCGGGACCAATGGCAAAGGCTCGACATGTGCCTTGCTTCGGGCAGCGCTCGAGGCCGCGGGTTACAATGTTCACGCCTTCACCAGCCCGCATCTCGTGCGCTTCAACGAGCGCATCCGGATCGCCGGCAGGCTCATCGAGGACGACCAGCTTGCATCGCTCCTGACGGAGGTCCTGGACTCCAGCGACGGCATCGAGCCGAGCTTCTTCGAGGCCGCCACAGCCGTCGCTTTGCTGGCTTTCGCGCGCGACCCCGCCGACGCTTGCATCCTCGAAGTCGGGCTTGGCGGCCGTCTCGACGCTACCAATGTCGTCGAGCGGCCGGCGGTCTGCGGCATCGCCAGCATCGCGATCGACCACCAGCAATTCCTGGGCGAGACGCTGGCAGGCATTGCCGCGGAAAAAGCCGGTATTGCGAAACCCGGGGTGCCGCTCGTCGCCCTGGCGCAGGATCCGGAGGCCGAGGCTGCTATCCGGCGTGTTGCCGGCGAACAT
>Ga0207689_10003101_pt1 | contig 15285 bp, 17 predicted proteins | sample KBSMisM52_FD_184312 | JGI IMG/M metagenome (GOLD analysis project Ga0207689, IMG submission 184312) | Miscanthus rhizosphere microbial communities from Kellogg Biological Station, Michigan, USA - KBS Miscanthus M5-2 (SPAdes) (version 2) | ecosystem: Host-associated > Plants > Roots >... | reverse complement strand
CATTATTTTTGACTGATACAGGTTGTATAGGCTCGAACCATGTTTTGTAATGTTGCCATTCAACGATATCCTTGATGATCTTTAAGCAATTTGTCCAGACTTTTTCGGCAGTTTTCTCCATCAGTAAGAAAGCAGTTTTTATAACCAGTAAACAATGTTCTCAGGCAGTTTTTTCAGCAGCATTGAGTACGAAATTTTTTTTCACAGGGCAACGAATATCTATAAATCTTTTCTAAAAAAAAATTTTTCCGCGTTTGTTTTTTACAAAAAAAAAATACTGATATTTTATGTCAATTTTTCGAAAAAAATCCCGACTCTATTTTCTTTTTTGTAACTTATAGAATCCAGGAAAATCTGCACGATCCGGAGTCCAATTCAATAAGTTCAACAAGTGCTCCCGATAAAGTTTCTAAAATACCTCAATGATTTTCGGAATGGACAGGATCTGGTAAATACAGGGAAAAGGATTTGTGAGTCCATTGAAGATAATAAAACTTTTACATCGCCGCAATGAAATCTTTCAAAAAGATCAACCGCGCAAAAAGATTTTTTTTCCAGACAGATTTCAATAGCAAGATCCCGGAGTTTAAAAAAGTTTTGTTTGCTTCGGCGGAGTTCTTTGGGCACCTTTGTAGTCATTTCAGGATAAAAACCTGACCCATGCAAAAAACCCTCAGTTTCAAACTACTTCCTTCCGAAGCATCAAATGATGCTATTCTAAAAAAATATATTGCGCAAGCTGCCGCAGTAAAACCAACATCCGTTAGTGGATATACTTTTCAAAAAAAATCGATTGATGCACGCGGAAAACAGCCATGGATCAATCTTTCGCTTCTTGCCTTCATAAATGAACCCTGGCAAAAACGAATTCTGACGCATGTTCAATATCCTGAGGTTCACCTGGCCACGTCTCAAGTGATCATTGTGGGTGCCGGTCCGGCTGGTTTGTTTGCAGCACTTCGATTGATAGAAGCAGGTATAAAACCGATCATCCTGGAAAGAGGAAAGGACGTCAGAGCAAGAAGACGCGATCTTGCTTTACTTAACAAAGAGGGCCTCATTAATCCCGAAAGCAATTATTGTTTTGGGGAAGGAGGCGCCGGCACTTACAGCGATGGCAAATTATATACCCGGAGTACTAAGCGAGGCGATGTAGATCGCATTTTGAATTTGTTTGTTCGTTTTGGTGCTGATGAAAATATACTTTACGAGTCGCATCCGCACATTGGAACCAATAAACTGCCACATATTATCACGGCGATAAGAAAACAGATCGTTGCAGCCGGAGGTCAATTCCTGTTTGAGAAAAAAGTGGTTGACCTGATTCTTAAAAATGAAAAAATCGTTTCCGCCAAAACTTCCGATGGAAATACTTTTGCCGGCGATGCTGTGATTCTTGCAACCGGTCATTCGGCACGAGACATATTTTACCTTTTACACAATAAAAAGATCAAAATTGAACCAAAACCATTTGCGCTGGGTGTGCGTGCCGAGCATCCCCAGGAATTAATTAACAATATCCAGTATCATTGCGACAAAGGAACATGTGACCCTTATTTGCCACCGGCTTCGTACGGCCTGGTTCAACAAATAGGAAAAACGGGAGTATTTTCATTTTGCATGTGTCCGGGTGGCATCATTGCACCGGCTTCAACTGACATAGGAGAATTGGTCGTGAATGGTTGGTCTCCGTCAAAACGAAATAATCCCTATGCGAACAGCGGAATAGTTGTTCAAATACATAACCACGATTTAAACGCTTTGAAAGAAATAAACAAACTTTCTCAAAAGTCGACACCCCATGAGCTTGCTATGGTATTTTTTCAACAACATTTTGAACGAAAAGCTTACAACGCCGGGGGTGGGAAATTTGTAGCGCCTGCACAGCGATTGGTTGATTTTTGTCAAAATAAAGTTTCTTCATCTCTACCCGCTTGCTCCTATTTGCCTGGCGTCTACAGTACGTCATTAAAAGAAGCATTGCCTTCATTCGTTCATAAAAACCTTCAGTTGGCATTCATAGAGTTTGGAAAAAAGATGAAGGGATATTTTACAAATGAAGCGATCATAGTAGCTACAGAATCCAGAACCTCTTCGCCTGTCCGTATCCCAAGAGACCCGGAAACTCTGCAACACCTCCAGGTAAAAAATCTATATCCCTGTGGAGAGGGCGCGGGTTATGCCGGCGGCATCGTAAGCGCGGCAATGGATGGTGAACGGGTAGCTAATAAAATTTCCGTTTTACTCAAAAGGTGATCATCCAAATAGTTCATTTAACAGTCCAGCCAGCCGAACTCCTGCCTTTAGTAAACGCTCATTAAGAATTTGGATGTTATCATAATTATAGCGGTAGCTTAATTTTTGATCGGGTGTTACCTGGGCATATAAGCGTCCCGCAATTTGATTAGATTCAATAATCCACTCACTTATTGGTTGCTTCTGCCATGCAAGTCTTTGCTTCGCCGTGATATGATTAATAGCCATTGCATACTCTGTGTAACTGAGCTGCTGAAAATTAATTAGCTGCTCGTCCCAAATTGCGTGCAGATTCGTGGGCGTAGAAAACCATGTCAATTTTATTTTATTCCCACCGAGATCCTCCTGACGTCCGACATGAAAAGGCTGATGAATATCTCCCACGAAATGGATCAGGAGCTTTAAATACATGCGCTTCTTATCCATTGACAGCTGTTTATTTTTTAATTCCCTGATAAGGAAATTCGTTTTCGTGAAAAGATCAGCAACGGTATCTTTTTGCAGGTGATCCCGCAGTTGAGCTTTTGTCACACCCGAGTCCACATCAATAAAGTGCCAGTTGTACACATATTGATACGTCGAATCTGATTTTATAAAATCAGCCCAGTTACTTGCCATGGCAATAGATTCATTGCCGAGGATTTTTTGAATTTCAACCCTGGCCTTTGGCGTTAGGTAACTTTCTGCAATTTGTCCAACCACCCGGTGACCTAACACACCCCAGCCAAACGAAAAAAACGGTAAGAGAAAAAAACAACTAACAAGAATGATTTTCTTTTCAGATTTCATGTTGCCCGCATGATTTGAATGAATGCGTCAAAAATAACGAGATAAGCTTAAGTCTATGTTATTTTATTTGCATTCGAACGGTTCACCCCTGGGATTTAGCAGTTGGCGAAACAAAGTCATCTTTTCCTGGATTCTATTTTAATTTGGTGACATGCGCAAATCTTATCACCGTTGAATGTGTTTATATTTGACTTCAATAAAATCGCATTATGGCCATTTCAGAGCTAAGAAACCTAAAGAAATACTTTGCTACGCAGAAAGCGGTCGATGATATCAGCTTTACTATTGACAAGGGCAGCATTTTCGGACTATTAGGACCTAATGGCGCGGGAAAAACCACACTTATCAGGATGATCACCGGGATCTTTTTTCCAGACGAAGGCGAGATCATTTTCGATGGGAAAAAATTTGACCCGGTCCATGATATCATCCATATCGGTTATATGCCCGAGGAAAGAGGTCTTTATAAAAAAATGAAGATCGGTGAGCAGGCGTTGTACCTCGCCCAATTAAAAGGTTTGAACCGTGCTGATGCGATGGCGAAGATCAAGGAATGGTTCGTAAGACTTGAAATGCAAAGCTGGTGGAACAAAAAAGTGGAAGACCTCTCAAAAGGCATGTCCCAAAAGCTGCAATTTGTGACTACGGTTTTACATGAACCTAAACTCATCATCCTTGATGAACCTTTCAGTGGCCTTGACCCGGTAAATAGTAATATCATCAAGGAAGAAATTTATAAGCTTTCCCAGAAAGGATGCACAATTATTTTCAGTACTCACAGGATGGAACAGGTAGAAGAGATCTGCGATCACATTGTTCTGATCAACAAAGGCAAAAAAATACTTGATGGGTCTGTAAAAAAAGTAAAGCAGGATTTCAAAGAAAATCTTTTTAGCATCGGGCTTGATCATGAGCCTTCTTTAAATGGAAATACAATATTTGATGTCATCGGCAAAAAAGATCAATCTTATATTGTCAAGATCAGAGAAGGCAACAAGCCAACTGACGTTTTGAAATATTTCATTCAACAAAATGCGGATGTTCTTTCTTTTAATGAAATCCTTCCATCACTGAATGACATTTTTATTAAACTGGTCGAAGGCACTTCCGTGTCGAGACAGTTTTTACGCCAGGGATCCTAAGTTCAACTACATAACTATTTATCATGAATAAGACCTTGATCATTATAAAAAGAGAATACTTAACAAGGGTGCGGAGAAGGGCTTTTATACTTTCAACTTTCCTTTTCCCCATCGTGATGATACTATTTATTGTCGGTTCTGTTTACCTGGCTGTCAAATCAAAAGAAGTAGTAAAAATTGCCGTTCCCAACGACAGCTTTCTCAAATCATCATTAAAAAGCGACACATCTTCCGTCCTTTTTGTATTTGATCCCACCATTGATCAATCCAATTTTAGTGAGAAGGGTTACACCGGCTTCCTGAGACCAAACCGTGATTCGTCTTCGAACAAGACTTACACGATCGTCTCCCGTAAACAAATTGCTATCGAATCAAAGGATGCTATTGAACATCAGTTGAACAAGGCGTTAGAGGACAAACTTCTCCAGGAAAAGGGCATTGATAAATCCATCCTTGACTCAGTGAGTTCAGTGTCGACCAACGCTATTAATGTTTCAAATATTACGGTGGATGAAAGCGGCAAGGAAAAAGAAGCTAACGCAGGTTTGGCTTACGGGATCGGTTTTGGAAGTGGTTTACTGATTTACATAACGATGTTCATATTTGGCGCCATGGTAATGCGCGGTGTAATGGAAGAAAAGATGAACCGGATCGCTGAAGTGATCGTTTCTTCGGTAAAACCTTTTCAATTAATGATGGGAAAGATCATTGGTATTGCCGCTGTGGGGTTAACACAATTCCTGATGTGGATCATCCTGCTCTTTATTCTTTTCAGTGCATTACCACTATTTCTTCCCGGTGACGCCGTTCACCATATGCAGGATCTTCAGAATAATCCAGCTGTCGGACAGAATGCAACAATGGCTTCAAGTGTTATGTCGAAAATTTCCGGGGGTGCTAACTGGCCTCTGATAATTGCCTGTTTTCTTTTTTATTTCCTGGGCGGTTACTTATTTTATGCGGCGCTATTTGCCGCGGTAGGCAGTGTTGTGAACGAAGATCCTCAGGAGGCGCAATCACTGATGCTTCCCATTACGATGCCCATTATCCTCTCATTTATTATTTTAAGCTCGACGGTTGGCCATCCCAACACATCCATTGCATTTTGGTCAAGCATGATACCTTTTACCTCTCCCATTGTTATGATGGGACGAATAGCGAATGGAGTTCCGGAAGCTGTTCCCTGGTGGCAACTATTTTTGTCAATGGCGTTGCTGATCGGCGGTTTTGTTTTAACAACCTGGTTTGCCGGAAAAATTTATCGCACAGGTATTTTACTTTATGGCAAAAGAGTAACCTGGAAAGAAATGATCAAGTGGCTTCGACGAACCTCTTAGCGGGTAATGCGCCGTTTGTTAAAATTCTCCCTAATCGAAAAATAATATAACAAAATACGAAATCAATCGTATATTTGGTACGAAGTACTTCGTTAATCTTGACACTCATAATTTTTTAAAACTGTAAAGTATGAATTCAAAACCCGATGCACTCAAATATTTTTTACCTATCGCCATGGTAGCTTGTTTCTCCATACTACTTCTCTCGTGGGGCGGCCAAAAACAAACACATCAACAAAAAAAGGAACAAAGTATTAACGACACGGTCCCAAAAAATAAAGCTGATAAAAAGATCCGTGACCTGGATGATGTTCTTGATGAATTGGACAGGGCCGAGATCAATGTTGATATGGACATGGTGAACGAACAATTGAAAGAAGCGATGAAACAAATCGATATGGCGAAAATAAAAATGGATGTAGACAAGGCAATGAAGGAAGTGGATATGGAAAAGGTAAACGAACAAATGAAAGAAGCGATGAAACAAGTGGATATGGCTAAAATAAAGATGGATATAGACAAAGCCATGAAGGATGTTGATATGGAAAAGATAAACGAACAAATGAAAGAAGCGATGAAGCAAATAGACATGACCAAACTTGATGCAGACTTGAAAAAACTGGAGATAGAAATGAAAGGACTAGGGCCAAAAATTGAAAAGGAAATGGAGAACGCAAAAGCAAGCATCGAAAAGGCGAAGGTTGAAATGAAAGAATATAAAAGCTTTGTGGACGGATTGGAAAAAGATGGTTTGATCAATAAGAAAGAAGGTTACACTATCCAGCACAAAAATGGTGAACTGATCATCAACGGTAAAAAACAACCCGCAGGTGTTTATAATAAATACCGCAGTTTCCTCAAAAAACACGACAAGTTCACTATAAAGAAGTCGGATGACGATTTTAATATCTATCATGACGACGATGAATAACGTCGCTTGCCTCTAGCCATGAAAGCAAAGCCGTCCCGTCCTTTACTTTGTCGAAGGTTCGGGGCGGCTTAATTTTATGCCGTGGCCCATATGTATTTTATCGCTTTAGTTTTACCAGCGGAGATCAATGATGAGGTATTGAAATGGAAAATCTTCATGAGAGACCATTTCGATTGTGTGGTCGCCCTGCGTTCACCTGCACATGTCACTCTTGTTCCCCCTTTCTGGATGAGCGATAATCTTGAAAATAAACTAGAAGATACGATCAATCAATTCTCTCAACTCGAGGGCTCTTTTGAAATAAACCTTAAGAATTTCTCAGCTTTTAAGCCCCGCGTTATTTATGTAGATGTATTACCAAATGCACGATTGGAAACTCTGCACGCTCGTTTGCTTGAATATTTAATTGTGAGCGACCTCTTCCCTATAAAAAAAGAGGATCGTCCTTTTCATCCTCATGTGACAATTGCGACCAGGGACTTATACAAAAAGGCTTTTAACGAGGCATGGGAAATCTTTAAAAAGGAAAACTATGAAGCGTCCTGCAGGATCGACGGAATTTCCCTGTTAAAGCACAATCAAAAAAATTGGGATGTAGTATCTACATCCCAATTTATAAACTAGTTAAGGCAATCGTTAGTTGTACAAAAAATGTGAGGTCGATGGCATGACATCAGTTGTGTTATCCTGCAGCATTTCTATGTCGAGTTGAAAACCTTCATCTACCTTTACGGTAACTTTTTCTTTTACCACTTTTTTATATCCTTCTTTTTCAAACACGAATTTATAAACACCGGGTTTCAGATCATCAAAAGAATAAGCCCCGGTTCCGTCTGTAATTACCACTTTCTCCTTTTTGGAACAAAGGTAGGCGGTGATACAAACGTCCTTCAAAGGCCTTTTGCCTTCAGCCCCAGTCACGCTACCCATAATATCATCCTTCTTACCGGGATCGGTGTTAGCTTTGGCAATGCAAGATCCAAGAATAAAAAAAGAAATCAGCAATAGGAATTTCGGTTTCATGTGAGTCAATTTGTGATCAAATAATTTTCACTTAATCACACCATGTGTAAACAAAGCTAAGTTTTTTTTATTGGATTACTAAGTGCCCCTTCAAATTCCTGCCAAACATTCTTTACGATTTCAGCTGCCGGTAAAATATCACGTAATAAAGCGCTTCCCTGGCCTATTTCTAACTCTCCTTCGTCAAGATTTCCTTCAAACATCCCTCTCTTAGCTCTGGCTCTTCCCAGTATCGTTTTCAATTCATCAACCGTTGCTCCTCTCAATTCTGCCTGCGATACTTCCTGGAAGAATTTATTTTTTATTATCCTTACGGGCGTTAGTTGTTTCATGGTTAAGATCGTATCACCTTCCTGCGAATGAATCACTGCCTTTTTAAATTCCCCGTGAGACGAGGCTTCTTCACTCGCCACAAAGCGGCTTCCCATTTGTATCCCTTCAGCTCCCATCACCATTGCTGCCAGCATCTGCCTCCCATTGATGATTCCCCCAGCTGCTAAAACCGGCAACTTTACCGCATTTACCACAGCAGGGATAAGGACCATCGTTGTAGTTTCCTCCCTCCCATTGTGGCCACCCGCCTCAAATCCCTCAGCCACAACTGCATCACAACCCGCCTCTTCGGCTTTTTTTGCAAACTTGCTACTACTTACGACATGAACCACGGAGATGCCTCTTTCCTTTAATACGCCTGTCCAGGTCTTAGGATTACCAGCGGAAGTAAAAATAATTTTTACTCCTTCTTCAATACAGATCTGGATATGTTTATCGATATCGGGATACAACAAGGGTACGTTTACTCCAAAGGAACGGCTGGTCGCGGACTTACATTTTTGAATATGTTCTTTTAAGACATCCGGATACATCGATCCGCTGCCTATGAGTCCTAAGCCGCCGGCATTACTTACGGCGCTTGCAAGCCGCCAGCCACTTGCCCAGATCATTCCTGCCTGGACAATCGGATAATCAACACCAAAAAGTTTTGTGATTCGGTTTGAGAACGCCATTATAAATAATCATCAGCGTTAAAGGTACGGGATGAAGTTACGAGTTGCGGGTTACGATTCGTTTGCTCAAATTATTTACCCATCTCCCTTAAGAACGCTACATGAGAAGCTATCGCCAACCGAACATTTTTAAATTCAATGTAGTGCAACCCTCGTTCTTCGCAGATTTTTTTAAGAATGTTATGAAGGGCTGGATAATGAACGTGCGATATTTTAGGAAATAAATGATGCTCGATCTGAAAATTCAACCCGCCTATGAGCCATGTAACGATCTTATTTTTTGTAGCAAAATTGGCTGTCGTTTTTAACTGGTGAATGGCCCATTCATCCTCCATTTTCCCGGTTTCTAAATCAGCGACCGGAAAGGCAGTATGTTCAACCGTGTGGGCAAGCTGGAAAACAATACTCAATACAAAACCTGCCACCAGCGTGAAGATGAGAAAACTGATAAGCCATGATTCAAAACCCACCATGTACACAGGCAGGCCGATAAACAAAAAGAGATGAGCGAATTTGAAACCCCAGAAAATAAAATGATCGCTCAGTTTCATTTTTTTCACCGGTGTATTTCCAATTCTGCCCTTAAAATATTTTTGATAATCCAATATAAAAACCCAGAAGATGTAGAGCATGGAATAAAGTATCCAGAAGTATAAATGCTGGTACTTATGTAACCTGTATTTTTTTTGAGTACTGCTCATTCGCAGCCAGGGTTGGATATCAATATCATCATCTACACCATCAATATTTGTATATGCATGATGAATGACATTGTGCTTCATATTCCACATAAAGCTATTACCTCCAAGAATGTTCAGTGAAAAAGCTGCGAGCTTGTTGACCCATTTGTATTTACTAAAACTGCCATGTGCGCCGTCGTGCATTACATTAAAACCGATGGCTGCCACAAGACCTCCTAATAGTATGCTTTCAAACACTTGCCAGACTACAGCGGGTGTAAAAAATACAAGATGAATATAAATGAACACAAAGCTCACCATTAATATGACGGCTTTTAAGAAGAGTTGATAATTGCCGGTTGTAGAGCGACCCACTTCGAGAAAGTACTCACTGATTTTTGCCTTCAATTCTGCATGCAAAGAATGGTGGATATTGGAAAATTTTGGAAGATTCATGATACATTTTATAAAAGAAACAATCTGCAAATTTACCTTAATTAACTCACTTCCGGCGAAATTTGTTCTCAGTGACAAATAAAACGTTTAATCCGGTTTGAAAAAGTTATCTTTGCAACATATTTGAGTTCTGCAGCAATTTTATTATCGCGTTAAGTTTGTTCTTATTTTGACTCTTATTCTGCAAGCTGCTCAGCTCGTTCAATTTTCTGACGTAAAATCTTTGATATGACGAATGATGCAATTATTAAACAAGTAGAAGCAAAGGGTAATTCCGATAGACCGCTGAACATTCACTTCAGGCAACGTGAGACCATCAAGGGATTGTTTATCAAAACCGAAGACTACAATGACCTGAAGTCAAAAAATTTGTGGCGGATAGTAACCAATGCCAACATAGAACGATGGGAAAAAACAAAAGATATGAATCTTGCGCGCATATTCAATGGTGTTGAATTTACAAGATTATCAGAGGTAGTTTGAAATTTTCTTTTCATTAAAAACAATCATCATGTTCCTCCAAACATGGAACAAGTATCTTCCCGTTATTAAGATCCTTCTCAAACGCTCGGTCAATGGCGAGCAAACACTCGATATGAATAGCAGCGATTTTCAGCGGGCTTCGGGTGGAAAAAAAGTAAAATTCACTTTTTCGATCCCGTTGATCAGGGGACGCGTGCCGACGGGGGGAATTTTTCCGGCCGTTGCCAAAGATCTCATTTCGGTGCTGCAACAGGACAATACAGCACTGAGGTTCGTGCAACAGAACGAACTCGAATTTGCCATGAACAGCGATTTTCAGTTATATATAAGGAACAATACGCCGGTCGAAAAACCGGTTGAACAAACAAATGTAGAAGTAACTGAAACAGAAAAAGAAGACTCCGGCGACTCAGCCATGGGGTGATTTGGAATGAAGATCTCGCACGATAGGCTGTATATATTCCCTCGCAGAAAGAATTATTAAAGGAGCTAGAGCGATGTGCATTTTTGCCAGAATGCCTGCAAGTAATAATTGATTTTTTCGGATAAAAGAGTTTTGATTTGCCCACGTGTTTCAGGAAAAGACTCGGCCAATAGGTTCACTTCTTCTTCCAACTGTTTTTTTAACTCAAAAGAATATTTAGACACCTGCATTTTGAAAACATTTTCTGCTTCGCTTCGTTTAATGTTCCGGATAGAGTTAGAGAATTGACTAAACAGCCAGGAATACATTTTTGCTGCATGATTAGTGAATTCGACAACCACTTTTTCGATATCTTCTTTCATTAAATTTCTATTACGCAAATATCGCAGTCTGAAGAGGAAGTATGGGTAATGATCCTTCAATATTCAATCCGTAATAACAAATCCGGTCAAATCAATTTTACATTGATTGCCCCTGCGCCCTTTGGCCCCCATTCAATTTCAAAACTCACATTGTCATGCTGCTGGATCAGCTGCAAACAGTTATTCACATGTACAAAAAGACTTTCTCCTGATTGCAGGTCCCTGATAAATCCATACCCTTTGGCTTCATTAAGAAAGGTTACTTTTCCCTTTCTGATGAGATCTTCAGGATCAACGGGTTTCTGTTCAGGAACGCCGATTACAATATCCTCTGCCCTTATAACTTTTCTCCTCGCAGGATCGGGTGGAACTGAGGTTATGATTCCGTTCTCATCCACATACGCCATCATATTGTCAAGATCACCAGCCTTCGCCGTTTCTTTTCTTTGTTTTTTTCTCTCTTCTTTTTCTTTTTTTGCTTTTTGCTTTTGCTTCTCTCGTTCCTTTTTATTCCATGTTTCCCGCGATTTACCCATAATGAATTCTTTTGATTTTAAATTTTTTGACCAATCATGTAATATACGTTAATTTATTTGAGGGTCGTCGTTAAACTTTCACCTAAAGCATAGACAGCCAGGGACCAAGAATAAAATCCGAATCGTTCAAATAATAAGAGTTATCTTCACAAAGTGATTAGCTCTTCAAAATTTAGATGACTTAACTCCATTCTTGCTTTTTAGTAATAGTTTAGTTCACTCAGCTTTTTTCTGCGGACTTCATCACACTGACTTTCTATTGTTAACTTTTTAATTTAATGATCCATGAACATGTACGTTTCGAATTTAAGTTTTCACACTACTGATGAAGACCTGAGAAAATTATTTACACAATACGGTACTGTATCTTCTGCAAAGGTGATCACAGACCGGGAGACCGGTCGTAGTCGTGGATTTGGGTTTGTTGAAATGGAATCTTCTCAGGAAGCAAATGAAGCCATGAAGAACCTGAACAATAAAGAAATTGAAGGCAGACCAATATCAGTGACTGTTGCGAGGGAAAGGGAAAGCAAGTCAGGCAATAACTTTGGCAGCAGGAAAAAATGGTAATGACATATCCAGATGTCATTAGTTGTCCCTTGCGGTTGTTCACAGGAATGACTGATACTTAGACTGATACCACCTCAAGCTATCCGAGGTCAATATCTGTATTATCACCAATATTCAATGTTCTTGTTTCACCTTTAATCTCGGTATCACTACCAATGAGCGAAGTGTCGAGTACAATGTCAAAAAGATTGGAGTAAGCGCCGATGATAGAATTTTTTATGATGGAATAATCGATCGTTGTATTCTCCCCGACCGCCACATTCGGACCAATAATTGAATTTTTTATGTTGCATCCCGCAGCTATACTTACCGGCTGAATAATGACCGTGTTCTCAAAATGAAGTCCTTCCTCGATCTTGCCTCCAAATTTCTTCAGTAGAGTAGCGTTAGATTCCAGCAAGGTTTCCTTTCTGCCACAGTCAAACCAGTTCTCCACTCTGAAGGCTTTGAATTTTGCGCCCGATTTCATCATACAATCCAGCGCATCTGTTATGCTATATTCTCCATGAGTACGTAAACCTTGTTTGATATTTGTTTCAAGACATTGAAACATCTGCTCGCTTTCCTTTATTTTATAAAGTCCAACCAACGCCATGTTACTTTTTGGGATATGAGGTTTCTCTACTACATGCTCGATCATTCCTCCATCATTGATCTCAGCCACGCCAAAATCCCGGGGATCATCCACTTTTTTTATTCCCAACATCGAATAGGGGCTGTTGATCACCTCGTGCACGTCGTATTCGCAAATGGTATCGCCGAGAACAACGAATATTTCTTCCCCATTCACGATACTACGGGTAAGTCTTACGGCATGACCAATGCCCTGGCGATCAGTTTGATGAACAAAATGAGCCGTAAGCTGTGGATATTTTTCGCGGATATAATCCTGTATTTTATCCCCGAGATAACCTACAATAAAAATAAATTCTTTTATACCGGCTTCATAAAGCTGATCAACGATGATACTCAAGACCGTTTTGCCGGCCAGCGGGATCAAAGCCTTAGGTTGGGTGTAAGTATGGGGTCTCAATTTGGTCCCTGCACCTGCTACCGGAATGATTGCCTTCATCTTGTTTTTTTGAATCTAATCAGCCCATGAAAGTAATGAAATTTATATTTTGAATTACCCGGGTATTTTTAAAGGACTTATATTTATTTAAATCAACTTATGACTTTAAGATCAACCATCGTTTTATTGTTAGTATTTTTTTTCTCACGAAGTTTTGCGCAGCTTTCGCATAGAGCCCAGGAGGTTGACTCACTACTTGAACACATTTATAAAAACGATGCGCCCGGCATTTCAATTTCCATTACTCAAAACGGAAAATCGATTTTCAAAAAAAGTTACGGAGTGGCCGATCTTAAAAGTAAAAAAAATCTCGATTCAAAAACCAATTTTAACATTGGGTCGCTCACGAAGCAATTCACGGCTCTCGCCATTTTGCAGCTCTCCAAAAATAAAAAGCTTTCCCTTGATGATCACCTCGATAAATTTTTTCCCGGGCTGGATACAAACGTGTCCATGGCAGTTACTATAAAGGAGTTGTTGACACATAGCTCCGGCATTATTGACCATTACGATCTTAGCGATACAAAAAACATGAAACACGCGCATATCAATGATGTACTCCATGCAATTCAAAAAACAGACTCAACTTATTTTGTTCCCGGCAGTCATTTCCGTTACAGCAATACTGCTTATTGTTTACTGTCTTTGATCATTGAGGAGATCAGCGGAATGAGCTACGCTCAATACTTAAAACAAAATATTTTCATGCCGCTCGGGATGAAGCAAACTGTAGTCTGGAATGAAAAGGAAAAAATAAAAAATGAGGCGTCGGGTTATGAATTTGACACAACCACGAAAAGTTTTAAAAAATCCGGCGCCGATGAAAATATTTTCTTTTCCACCGAAGGTGACGGAGGTATCTACACCTCTATCGAAGATTACCTGAAATGGTTTACAGCCTTGCAGTCAGGTAAAATATTAGCTAAAGAAATGATTCGCGGTTCCCGTTCTTCACAATTTATCATTGACCAGGAAAAACATTTGAGTTATGGTTATGGATGGTTTGTGGATGAAAGCCCTGAACTACGCAAAGTGTATCATAGCGGTTCAAATGGGGGTTTCCGGACCTATAGTTTTTCCATCCCTGAAGAAGATTTCCTGATTGTTATTTTTTCAAACCGCGACGATGTTGATCTCGAAAAACTGGTAAAAGAGATTTATAGAATTATTATCCCCAAAATGGCTGGTCATGGTTAATTGAAACATTTGTTTCATTTAAGATTGTTCATTTACTTTTGCGCCATGCAAAAAGACACACAAGTTTTTGACCTTATCAACAAAGAATTGGAACGCCAGCGTAATGGTATTGAACTGATCGCATCTGAAAATTTTGTTTCGTTGCAAACCATGCAGGCAATGGGGAACGTAATGACTAACAAATATGCTGAAGGCTACCCGGGCCGCCGTTACTATGGTGGTTGTGAAATTGTAGATCAAACGGAACAGATCGCCATTGACCGTATAAAAAAAGTTTTCAATTGTGAATATGCCAACGTGCAACCGCACAGTGGCGCGCAGGCAAATGCGGCAGTGATGATGGCAGTATTAAAACCCGGGGATAAAATTCTGGGTCTTGACCTCAGCATGGGTGGTCATCTTACACATGGTTCACCCGTAAACTTCAGTGGAAAATTATACCAGGCGGTTTTTTACGGAGTCGGTAAAGAGAGTGGAACAGTGGACTATGGCCACATGGAAGAAGTTGCATTAAAGGAGCAACCGAAATTAATTATTTGCGGAGCCTCTGCCTATAGTCGCGATTGGGACTATGCAAAGATCAGGGCTATAGCCGGTGAAATGGGCGCCTTCATAATGGCAGATATTGCTCATCCTGCAGGTTTGATTGCAAAGGGTTTATTGAAATCGCCATTCGATGATTGTCACTTTGTTACTTCCACTACGCATAAAACGCTGCGTGGGCCACGGGGCGGAATTATTTTAATGGGACAGGATTTTGAAAATCCTTTTGGTGTAAAAGATCCAAAAGGAAATATCCGTATGATGAGTCACCTGCTTGACATGGCAGTATTCCCGGGTACTCAGGGTGGACCATTGGAGCATATCATTGCATCAAAAGCCGTTGCATTTGGAGAATTGCTGACCGACGAATTTACTGTGTACGCGAAACAAGTAAAGGTCAATGCACACGCCATGGCAAAAGTGTTTGTCAATCGGGGTTATAATATTATCAGTGGTGGTACCGATAATCACTTAATG
>Ga0207689_10003100_pt1 | contig 15289 bp, 12 predicted proteins | sample KBSMisM52_FD_184312 | JGI IMG/M metagenome (GOLD analysis project Ga0207689, IMG submission 184312) | Miscanthus rhizosphere microbial communities from Kellogg Biological Station, Michigan, USA - KBS Miscanthus M5-2 (SPAdes) (version 2) | ecosystem: Host-associated > Plants > Roots >... | reverse complement strand
ATCTTTGCGGTAGGAGTGACTGGCAAACTCCATTGCCTCGACAAGCGAACCGGAAAGGCAGTGTGGTCGCGAGAGCTGTGGAACGAGCTCAAAGGCACTCTGATTGACACTGGTTACTCTTGTAGTCCGATCGCTTACCGGGACACAATCATCCTAACAGTGGGCGGCGCTGGTCAAGCAGTCATGGCCTTCAAACAGAAAGACGGTACGGTCGCGTGGAAGAAACAGGACTTCGCCAACGCCCCCTCTTCGCCGGTCCTAATCAACGTCAGCGGCCAGGATCAACTCGTCGTATTCATGGCACCCGGGCCTGCGGGCCTCGACCCTCTGACGGGCGATCTCTTATGGAGCTATCCACACACAACCAAGTTTGATCTCAACATCAGCACTCCGGTATGGGGTGAAGACAACCTCCTGTTTGTTTCCTCAGCCTATGGAGTTGGGAGCCGCGCTCTGCAACTCACCAGAGTCGGCAACCAGACCAACGTCAAAGAACTGTGGTTCAGCAACCGCATTCGTGTGCACAAAGACAACGCCGTGCGCCTCGGCAACTATATATATGCCTCCAGCGGCGACTTTGGCCCAGCTTTCTTCATGGCTGTCGAGGCCAAGACTGGTAAAGTGGTTTGGCAGGAGCGCGGGTTGCCCAAGGCGAGTTTTCTCTGCGCGGATGACAAATTCATCATCCTCGATGAGGACGGACATCTTGCGTTGGCGACTCCCTCGCTAACAGGGTTGAAAGTGCATGCCAGGGTGGAGCTGCTTAAGAACAATGCCTGGACGGTGCCTACTTTGCTTGGCACTAAGCTCTACATTCGTGATCGGAAAATCATGATAGCTCTGGAGCTGGGCGCTGGTAGATGAAAGAAAAAACTCTATTCAAGCGATTCAATTCGTCCCACTGAGCTGTTGTTGGTCTCATCGCCCTGTCATTCATCACAAAGTTGGCCCGGCAATGTGCTTGAGAGACTTACATTGAGCGAGCACTAGGTCCAACTCTGTTCACCGCGAGGATCTGAGTATGTATCGAGGATTTTTCAGTTGTCTTCTCATTGTCGGAACGCTTTTATGCGGAACAGCCTCCAGCGAGCAATACAGAATTGATTCCGCGCACGCATTTGTCACATTTTCAATAGCTCATTTTGTCTCAGGGAAGGCGAGAGGAAGCTTCAAAGATGTGTCAGGCAGTATTTTGTACGACGAAAAGGAGATCGCCAAGTCTTCCGTTGAAATTGTCATCAAGACCGCAAGTGTCAACACTAATGTCGAAGCGCGCGATACGCACTTGCGGAGCCCTGACTTCTTCGATGCGGTGAAGTATCCAGAGATGACCTTCCGGAGCAGGAGAATAGAACGCGATGGCGACAACTATGTAGCCGTAGGCGATCTTACGATACATGGCAAAACCAAAGAAGTGTCTATGCCCTTTAAACTCGGCCGCCCATTCAAGGATCCATTGCCAATTGGGCAGAAGCGGCTCTTGATCGAAGCGAGCTTGATAATCGACCGTCGTGATTTCGGCATCACCTGGAGCAGAGTCATGGATGGAGGAGGTTTATTCGTAGGCAACGAAGTGACAATTGACATCAATGTTGAAGCATACATTCCCAAGCCGAGTGCCGGCTAGGCGCCACCTTTTGCGCACCGTTATGAGAGTCGAACTTAAATGCCGACCTCGCCTCGTTTGGATAGAAGGAGCTTAATCGAACTTCATCATCAGAAGATGGTTGGTAAAGAGATGCTTAAAAGAGCAGTCATGATGGCCTTACTTCTGAGCTTTAGTTTGCCCGTCATGTCGCAGGACAAGGCTGGCGTTTCGACGAACGGTGTGATCGTCGAGCAAGCACGCTATGAGTTTCCTGTCTATGATCGGTTACCCGAATGGCTCAAAAGGATCTTCTCGCCACGCTCCTATGGATCCCTCAGCCGCTCTACAGAATTTGAGTTGTTGAAGATCAAGTATCTGAGCAATGGAGACAAGGTCGTCGGATTTGTCCTTAAACCCAGGCTAACGAAAGGAAAAAAGTTCCCGGCTCTTATTTTCAACCGGGGTGGTATCGGCGAGGCCGCTAAGATCGGTAACCAGAATTTTGACAGTATCTATGAGATGTACCGCTATGCCTCGGCGGGTTTTGTTGTATTGGCTTCGCAGTATCGAGGCGTAGACGGGGGCGAAGGCACCGACGAGGTTGGAGGCGCAGACTTGGCTGATGTTATGAATCTACGCCCGCTGGCTGAGTCGTTGGCGTATGTAGACACCAAGCGGCTCTTCATCTGCGGCTCTTCACGAGGCGCGCAGATGGCACTGCAAGCTATTCGTGATGGCTTGCCGGTAAGGGCCGCGGTGATCATCGGAACACCAACAGATTGGGGTGAGATGCTCAAACGAAATCCACAATTCGAACAGACTTTCAAAACGATTTGGCCTGATTTCGAACTCCGCCGCGAGGAACACATCCGAAATCGATCAGCCCTTTCCTGGGCAGAACAAATCAATGTCCCGTTGCTCATCTTCCATGGAGGAGCGGACGAGGCCGTGCCCTCGTCACATTCCATCACCTTCGCCGGAAGGCTGACTGAGCTGGGCAAGGTTTACGAGTTGATCATCTACGCCAATGACGACCACCCCGTAAACTTCAACCGGGAGGACCGGCTGCGGCGGACGATTGAATGGTTCAAAAACCCGCCGAGGATCCCCGTCGGGTCCGTAGTCAGTAGGGCAATTAAAGAGCAAGGCCTCGACGTGGGGGTCAAGTTGTACCGGGACCTCAAGAGGACGCAACCGGAGCTGTATGACTTCGGGGAGGGAAGTCTCAACCGGCTAGGCTACGTTCTGCTAGGTGAGAGGAAAGTTAAGGAAGCGATTCAAATCTTCAAGCTTAACGCCGAGTCACACCCCGAATCGTCCAACGCGTACGACAGTCTTGGGGAGGCTTACGCAATCGGCGGCGAGCGCGAGCTCGCAATCAGGAGTTACAAATTATCATTGGCTTTGAACCCGCGGAATAGAGGAGCTGCAGAAGCGCTAAAACTATTGGAGAACAAATAACAAGCATCGCGTTCCGCGGAAACTCAACTTATCAATCCCGGCTTGCTTATCTCAGCTTCCGTTTATCTCCGCCTGGTGCAATCCTTTCGTAAGAACGCGCTGTCACCAAGGTGCTCCGAGATCAAGTCATACCAACCTGATGACAACTTTCCTATTTATCCCCGTGGGCCTGCGCAAGTTCTCGCTTGACTGGCTCGCCATCGGGCGAGTTTCGCGGGTCAACGACGTGCGCCTTCGCGACAGATAGCTTTAGGCGTCTAGGTCCGGCAAGGTTTAGTTGAAACGACCGATGTGATATACGGAATTGGCATGAAGTTAAGGGTCAAAGGCAAATGGCTTTGGTTCCTGGCCGGTTGGACGGTGCTAGGTTTGATCTTTGCTGGGCAATTGTACTTCGCATATCTGAGCAGCGGTCAGAAAATCGAACCAAGGGACGCTATCGCCATCGGTCTGATCGAATGGTATTCCTGGGCAGTCGTTTCGTTACCTATTATTCAGATAAGCAGATTGTTTCCCATCAACAGTCAAAGCTGGCGCAGAACAATTCCTTTGCACTTTGCTTCCGGTCTGCTGTTCTTGTCGGTACAACTCGTGCTGCAGTCGCTTGTGCAGACAACGATCGTCGGAGCGTGGATGCAGTTTGGCGACGGCAGCGCGTTGCTCTTATTCTCTTACCTCATTTCGAAGAAGTTCTTGACCAATCTTCTGACCTACGGCGCGATTGTGGGCGCTACTCAAACCATTGATTATTACCGTCAACGCGAGCTCAGAGAATCTCAACTTCAGTTGGAACTGTCGCAGGCGCAGCTGCAGACTTTGAAGCTACAGATTCACCCCCATTTTCTCTTTAATACGTTGCATTCAATCTCTGCACTTGTCCATCAGGATGCCGAGGTTGCCGATCGTATGATTGTGAGACTGAGTGAATTTTTGCGTTCAACGCTGGAAGATTCGGAGTTGGCAGAGGTGACGCTGAGACACGAATTGGATGTCCTTCAGAAGTATCTGGAAATTGAGCTGGTTCGATTTCAAGATCGCCTCAGTGTAAGTATCGACGCAGCGCCTGAAGTGTTGGATGCCATCGTGCCAAATCTCCTGCTGCAACCGATTGTGGAGAACGCTTTCAGGCACGGCATAGAGGCGCAGCCTGGTGCTGGTAGTGTCGAGATTCTCGCTTCGCTGGTCGGGGAAAAGCTTCTGATTAGCGTGCGAGACAGCGGCTCAGGCCTGCACGCGGAGCGATCGTCCGAGTTCAAGGAAGGCATTGGGCTGACCAATATCAGAGCGCGACTTTCAAAGCTTTATGGCTCAGACTACGCGTTCATCTTGAGTGATCGCCAAGCAGGGGGTCTGGAAGTTACCATTAAGCTGCCACTGTCTTTTCGAGAGGTACTCTTAGGGAAAACTGCCGTGGACCCCAGTCCTGCCGTCCAGCAGGAACTGCTTGGTATTTAATTTGGCTCCGTAGTCTCTGACACTCTTGAGCGGATATCTCGGACGCCGGCGAGAAACGAGGGAGATCGGGTGAGTTTGGTTACAGTGCTTATTGTCGACGATGAGCCCTTGGCTCGGCAGCGAATCCGATCTCTGCTCAGGCCATACGATGATGTAAATGTTGTTGGGGAATGCGGTGATGCGGGGACCGCGGCAAGAGCAATCATTGACCAGCGCCCTGACTTAGTCTTTCTCGACGTTCAGTTGCCGGGACGGAGCGGTTTCGGTGTGATCGCCGCGATTGATCCCGCTGAACTTCCTGTAGTTATCTTTGTCACCGCTTACGATAAATATGCCGTTGAGGCCTTCAAGGTTCATGCGGTGGACTATTTGCTAAAGCCTTTCGAGATTGAACGCTTTCACCTGGCGGTCAAGCGGGCTCGGGCGGAAATCGGCCGTGAACGCGGTGGCGACTTGAGTCGGCGACTGCTCATGCTCTTGCATGACAGAGACAGCAAGCCAAAATACTTAACACGCATCAAGGTGAGAAGTGGAAACTCGTTCCTCTTCCTGCATACCGCCGACATAGATTACATAGAGTCAGAAGCTAACTACGTGCGCATTCACGTGGGGAAAGACTCTTACCTGGTACGCGGGACAATCGGCAGTTTGGAAGAGAGGCTGGATCCGAACCAGTTAGTCCGCATCCATCGTTCTACGATAGTCAACCTGGATGGAATAAAGGAGATGCATCCCTGGTTTCAAAACGGTGAATACTCTTTGACGATGAAAGACGGAAAACAACTTACCATCAGTCGAAGTTATAAAGACCAGTTAATGAAGATTATTGGCCAGTTTGGTTGACGCTCGGGCACGTACCAATCAACGCAGTGAAATCTGCACCTTTCCGGTATTCCCAATCATTCGGTTGCTGGCATAGAGTGTGCTGCGTTACCGGATGTTCGTCACTTAACGGCGAATTCAATATAGCAAGTGTATTTTTAGGGGCATTTTGCCCACCTACCGTTCCGTTTTACCTATGCCCCGTGCCCTTCTTCCTTTGAAGAAATCCTGTTAGCAAGAAGACCGTTCCTAAGACCAGTGGGATCTCGTGTGCGTTCCAGCGAATGTCACTCACTGACGCTCTTGAAGGTAGGTTGAAAGACGCCGAGTCACCAACGATTAGGTTTAAGAAGGCAGTTCAGAACGCGGTGCAACATGAGCCAATGCAAAGTTTCCTGTGGAGAATAACCCTCGTCGACCGTAGCGAATGTGGGTTTGGGAATAGAGGATATGAGACTCAAGAACAACAAGTCGAAACACAACGTTCGGATTCGACCAATAGTGTCGATGATATTGCTAGGATTGCTGCATTTGTGCGGCGGGACGGCCTTGGCGCTCGATCCCGGCAAGGCCATTACCCAATACACTCAAACAGTCTGGCAATCTGAGCAGGGGCTGCCGACGAATGGCATCACGGTTATTACCCAGACGCGAGACGGATATATATGGGTCGGCACCGAAGACGGGCTGGCTAGGTTCGACGGCGTGCGGTTTACCGTCTTCAATAAAAGCAACACACCAGGGCTATTGCATAACCGAATAACAGCGCTGGTCGAGACCGACGATGGTTGCCTTTGGATCGGCACAATGGGTGGCGGGTTTACACGATACAAGGATGGAAGATTCAGAAACTATTCTACTCCGGACGGCCTATCCCAAGATCTAGTTGGCGGTATCGCCAAGAGCCGCGACGGAAGCCTTTGGATCAGCACGTTCAACGGCGGACTAAATCACTTTAAAGACGAGCAATTCAAGTTATACACAACCAAGGAAGGCTTACCCTCTCAGAATATTGGCCCCGTTTTTGAAGATCAGGGAGGGCGTCTCTGGATCGGGACTGACAAGGGCCTGACTAAACTTGTAAATGAACGGTTTACTACTTATACCGCAAAGGATGGATTGCCCTCAGATGAAATCAGCTCGATTACAGAAGGTCAGAATGGAGCTCTTCTAATCGTCACGGCTGAAGGCGGTGTTGCTACGTTGGAGGATGGAAGTTTTACAATCCACTCAACGAAGGACAGCCTCCTTTCGAGCATCGTGACGCAGGCATTGATCGACCGCCAGAACAATATTTGGGTGACCACCTACGGAGGAGGTATTGCCAGATTCAAAGATGGAAAGTTCACGACCTATGCTGTCAAGAACGGCCTGCCGAACGACCTAGCGAAGGCAATCTATGAGGACCGTGAAAGCAATATCTGGATTGGCACGCAGGGGGGTGGGTTAGTAAAACTCAGAGACTCGACTTTTACGACCTACGGTACATCAGAAGGTTTACCCAATGAGATGGTTTGGTCGGTGTTTGAAGGCCGCGATGGCAGTCTCTGGGTCGGCACGAGCGGCGGGCTGAGTCACTTCAAAGACGGGAAGTTCACTACCTATACTACCCGCGACGGCTTGACTGGTAACGTGGTGATTTCACTCGCGGAGGGTCGCGATGGCAGCCTCTTTGTGGGTACTGAGGGTGCGGGTCTAAGCTGGTTTAAAGATGGGAAGTTCACTCGGTTTGCACCAAATCAGAACGGACCGGGAGCAAAAGTCTCGGTAGCTGCGATTCACGAAGATCAAACTGGGACCGTTTGGATTGCCACCAAGGGCGAAGGGTTGTACAGCTTCAAACATGGAAAATTCAAGGCTTACACCACCAGTGAAGGGTTAGCCAGCAACATCGTCCGAGCCATTCATGAGAGTAAAGATGGCAGCTTCTGGCTTGGCACAGGCGGCGGAGGCCTGAGTCATTTCAAGGATGAGAAGTTCACCAATTATTCAACCAAAGAAGGACTCTCTCATAACATTGTCTTGATGATCTATGAGGATCAGGTTGGCGTTCTGTGGATCGCAACACTGGGGGGAGGACTTAGCCGCTTCAAGGACGGACGATTTACCGCCTATATGACAAGCAGCGGCTTCTTCGACGACTACGTGTATCGAATTCTTGAAGATGACGCCCAGAATCTCTGGATGAGCTGTAATAAGGGAGTCTTCCGCGTTAGTAAAAAGGAGCTTAACGACTATGCGGAAGGAAGGATCAATTCGTTCGCCACATTCTCGTATGGCGCCGCCGATGGCATGCGAAGCAGCGAATGCAACGGCGGTAACGAATCAGCCGGGACAAAAACCAGAGATGGGCAGCTATGGTTTCCGACGGTCAAGGGATTGGTAACAGTTGCCCCAAGCAATCTTTCGTCTAATCAACTCCCTCCACCCATAGTTATCGAGCAAGTCATCTCGAACAAGCAAGCTACTGATCTGCGGGGGGCGATCTCGTTGCCGCCTGGGGGTGATAAACTTGAGTTCCACTATACAGCCCTGAGCTTTGTGGCTCCAGAAAAGGTTAAGTTTAAGTATAAGCTCGAAGGATTCGATCGCGATTGGGTTGATGCGGGTACTAGACGCGAGGCCTTCTACACCAACCTTCCTCCCAGAAGTTACAAGTTTCGAGTCATCGCCAGCAATAACGACGGTGTGTGGAACGAGACCGGCGCTTCTGTCGACTTCTACCTGCAGCCCTACTTTTACCAAACTAAATGGTTTCTTGCTGCCTGTGTCCTGGCGGCACTCGTTTCGGGATTCCTTCTCTACAGATATCGGCTCAGACATCTACGAGAACGCGCCAGAAACTTAGAGGATCTGGTCGACCAGCGGACCCAAGAGTTGAAGCGCTCCCAGGAGCAGGTACTGGTACTGCAGAAGCAAGCCACTGAACAACAGATGGCTGGTGGGTTTGCTCATGAGATGAGAAACGCTCTAGCTGGATCCAAATTGGTACTAGATCAAGCGCTCGCGCTCGATGGGCCCGAACCTACCATTAGCCTCAATTTAGCCAATTGTCGTTCTCTCAAAGAAATCTACCTGGAGTTAGGCGCTACACTCAACGAAGAGAAACTCCGTACGGTGCTGGCAAAGATGCAGACAATTTTTGGCAATGAAGAGCGACTGAACGAGATCCTGCAACTCGTTCGCAAGGCCACCACGCGCGGCCTCAGGATTACTCAGCAGATTATGGATTACTCGCGACTTGGACAGCAGCAGGCTGGTCATAAAACCGTTAACCTCGACGAGATTATTCTTGGGATCATCGACGAATCCAGCGAGGAATTTCTCACTCTTGGTGTAAACCTGAAATACAAACCAGGTCAGAGCCCGGTATACGTCATCGGTGATGAAACACAGTTTTATTGCCTCATGAAAAACCTGATCTTAAATGCCAAGGATGCACTGACCGATCCTGCTGTTAGAGACAATGCAGACCGACGGATCGAGGTTACCTCGATGCAGGAGGGCGATGATTATGTTTTTGTCGTCGCGGATAACGGTGTCGGGATTCCGAAAGAGAACCTTCCCAAAATGTTCGAGCCGTTCTTTTCAACCAAACCTGCGACGGGCACCGGTCTCGGGTTGGGAATGGTCAAAAAGATTGTGGCGCTCTACAGCGGAGGGATCAATATCGTGAGTGAGGTAGGTAAGGGAACCAGCTTCTCCATTTCAATTCCACATTCAGCACAGATCGGTGTTCTGTCACGCTCATCCGCAGGAGATCAATAATGGAGTCATTTGCCGAAATAAGACAAACCATGTTTCCGACACGGGCGAACAGGGCCGAGCCTTTGATTGTCAGCAAGCCCGTTATCCTGGTGATTGATGACAATGTCGACATCATGGAGAGCCTCACCAATGTTCTTGAATCTTCTTACCAACTCATTGCTTGTAGTAACTACGAAGAAGCCAAACGGTTTCTGCTGCCGGAGATAAAAGTGGTCCTGCTCGACATAAAAATGGCCGAAAAGGATGGCATTGAAGTGTACAAGTTGTTGAAAGAGGACCGCGAGGACTTGCGGATAATATTCCACTCCGCGTATCCGGGTGACAGCGAGAAGGCTTTGGAGATTGAGCACTTGGGTCACAACGGTTATCTAATCAAGGGTGAATACCAGAGGCCTGAGTTATTCGCCACCATTGAGAGTGCACTTAACCAGGAAGGCGCGGGAACTACTATCCGGCGATCTAAATCCAAGAAAAGGAACTCGTAGGCGATTATCATGGCATTAAGTGAATTTGATGATTTTGAAGTCTTTAAGGCTACCCCGCCGTTGTTGACCTCCCAGGCTGACTCAGATCTTGCCAAGCCGGTCATTCTAGTAATCGACGACGACGAAGGTATTCTTGAGTCCCTTTCTGTTGCATTGAAGGGGTCCTTCGATATGATTGTGTGCGCTAGCGGCGATGAGGGACTAAAGGCAGTAACCGTTGATACTCCAGCTGTCCTGCTCGACATCAAAATGAACGGGAAGGACGGATTTCAAACCTATTCAGAAATAAAGGCAAGATTTCCAAATCTACCAATTATCTTCCACTCAGCATATCAAGATGTAAGAGATCCGTTCGAGATAATTAATGACTTTCGACCTTTTGGTTATGTGTGCAAGGGCAATGATCTGAAAGAGCTTACCGATACTCTGCATAGCGCCGTCGATTATCACAAGACTTATAGCCAGAATGAGAGGCTAATCAACGCTTTGCAGTCCCTGAATGGCTCGCTGGAGAAAAAGGTTGCCGACCGGACGACTGAGCTAAGAAACAAAGCCGACGAGCTTGGGAGGACAAATTCTCTCTTGGAGAACGCAAAGCAAGATGCAGAAGCCGCCAACCGCGCCAAGAGCGAGTTCCTCGCCAACATGAGTCACGAGATTCGGACGCCGATGAACGGAATTATCGGTATGACGGAACTGGCTCTCGATACCCTTCTTACCATTGAGCAAGGACAATATCTGGGAATGGTCAAATCCTCAGCTGACTCCCTTCTAACCTTACTTAATGACATTCTTGACTTCTCGAAAATCGAAGCCGGCCAACTCGATCTTGACCCCGTGGACTTCGATCTTCGTGAAAGTCTCGGTGATATGGTCAAGACGCTGGCACTGAGAGCACATCAGAAGGGACTGGAGTTAGCTTTTCATATCTTACCAGACGTCCCCGATGCAGTGATTGGCGATCCGGGTCGCTTGCGTCAGATAGTAGTTAACCTGATCGGCAACGCCATCAAGTTTACTGAACATGGTGAGGTGGTCCTGAGTGTCCAAGTCAAGGCTGTGAAAGAAAAGTTGGTTCTTTTAGAGTTCACTATTAGAGACACCGGGATAGGAATCCCAACAGAGAAACAAAGCCTGATTTTCGAAGCTTTTTCTCAAGCTGAGAGTTCAACGACGCGCAACTATGGTGGTACGGGTTTGGGACTTACTATTTGCTCGCGGTTGGTCGAAATGATGGGTGGGGCCATCTCAGTTGAGAGTCAACCCGCAAAAGGTAGTTGCTTCCGATTTACTGCACAGTTTTTGACGCAGGAGAACTCGGCGATGGCCTGCATCCCTCTTCATCCAGTTAATCTTGAGGGACTAGCAGTTTTAGTGGTAGATGACAATCGCACAAATCAACTAATTCTTGAAGAGATCCTTCACGGTTGGCATATGAAACCAACCATCGCCGACGGCGGAATGGCAGCGCTAGCAGAAATGGAAGAGGCCTACTGCAACGGAAGTCCATTCGCATTGGTATTGCTCGATTGCCATATGCCATTGATGGACGGCTTCGCAGTTGCCGAACGAATCAGACAGAGTCCCCATCTCAGCCGGGCGACAATAATGATGTTGACCTCAGGTGGCAAGCGCGGTGACATAGATCGATGTCGCGAGTTGGGTATCGCAGCATATCTGATAAAGCCTATTAAGCAATCAGAACTCATGGATTCTATATTAGGAGCCCTGGATGGTGCTGCAATGCCTGATGAACCAATTATTGTAGAGGCAGGCACGCCCATGATTACCCGCGGGCGAGGTCTTCGGATTCTTTTGGCCGAAGACCATGAGATCAATCAGCGGTTGGCGATGAAGTTTCTGGAGAAACAGGGTCATACCACGATTCTAGTCACTAATGGCCTGGAGGTACTCGAAACTCTCGCACGCGAATCTTTTGATTTGATCATTATGGATGTGCAAATGCCGAAGCTGGACGGCATTGAGACAACTAAGGCCATTAGACTCCATGAACAAGGGACCGAGATTCACATTCCGATCATCGCCATGACCGCCCACGCGATGAGCGGCGACCGTGACCGTTGTCTTGAAGCAGGAATGGATGGTTACGTTTCAAAGCCAATTCGGGCCGAAAGGCTCTCCGAGGAAATCGAGAGATGCGGCCCAACTCTTGACCCTCCTGGAGCTGTTTCCTCTCGCATTCCCGTGGATCTCAACGGCGTCCTATTAGCTTCATCCGCGACGCCGATATTCGATTATGCTGCGGCGTTGGCAAACGCAGGCAATGACGAAGAACTACTGAGAGAAATCATTGAAATCTTCCTTGCCGATTATCCACAGTGGATCTCAAAGATCAAACAGGCGATTGTATCGACCGATGATGTCGCATTGGGGTTTGCGGCTCACACGCTAAAGGGCGCGGTCGGGAGTTTTGCAGCACCGGAAGTCTTGAAACCAGCTGAGGAGTTAGAGGCATTGGCCAACGGAAACGACTTTGCCAAGGCATCAGCTACCCTAAGGGAACTGGAAGTTAAGCTTGAGCACTTGGCCCTGGCGATGCGGTCTGATAATCATCAATGCGTATCCTGATCGTATTGGAAGGCGGCTTCCCTTCGCTCTTGTAAGGCATCTCTCTGCTACAATCTCATTATGCTTTCGGGCGACGTTTCGAAATAGTCACTGGTTCTACTCGCTCGACGCCATGCACTATTCAGAAATCCTCGCGTCTATTTTGAATTTCAACCAGCGCGGTCGGCCCCCTCCTTAATTCGTAATCATCTGAATTGGCGCTATTGAGTTGCAGCCTAATGGCACTTGCACAATTCCCGCTCACCTTTAAGCTGAGATGCTCGTAGAGTGTCTAGGCCGTTCTGGAGACAAACCGTTAGCGGAAATGAATTGGATCTGGAAGCGGGTAAACCTTCACATAGCACCAAAAGAATTGGGCTTTCAAGGCTTCTTTGAGGAGGCATTTTCATGATCTTCAAAGCGAGCATCACCACCTGAGACCATTGACTCAAGTGTCGTACACTTCAACCGCGCTTGACCCATTAGAATATCCGACCGAAATACAGGCGGCTCCATACTCTATGTCCTATAGCCGTGATCACCTTGTGAATTTGTATCAAGCGATGCGACTAGCTAGAACGTTTGAGGAAAGACTGGGTGTTCTCTATAGGCAAGGTAAAACACACGGAGCGGTCTATCTAGGTATCGGGCAAGAGGCGATATCGGTTGGTTGTGCAAGCCTGCTCGAAGAGAAAGATCTATTCTCCACTGTTTCAAGAAATCTTTCTGCTTGGTTTTACCGAGGCGTCAAGCCTGAGCACGTGATGGCCCGCTGGTTTGGAAAGGATCAGGAGCCATCACATGGACGCGATCTGGGACTGTTCCTTGCAGACCTTGGAACTTACGGTCTTACGCCATTTCACAATGGCTCGATGGCTTCGTGGATACCCAGTGGAGCAGGATACGCCCTCGCATTCAAAATGCGTCGTCAGCGTAACATCTGTCTGGCATTCACAGGTGATGGAGCTACTAGCCCAGGTGATTTTTATGAAGGTCTCAACTTTGCTTCAATACACAAATTGCCACTTGTGATTATTGCCGAGATGAATCAGTTTGCCTATTCAACGCCGCGGGAAAAGCAGATGCCTGTTACTAACATCGCCGATCGCGCGCCTGCGTTCAATATTTACTCCGAAACTGCTTACGGAAATGATTTATTTACAGTGATTGATGCAGCCCGCCGCGGCATAAAGCATGCGCGCCAGGGTGGGGGACCGGCGCTGATTGAATTTAGAACCTTTCGCCAGCGCGGACACGGAGAGCACGATGATTGTAGCTATGTGCCTCAGCAGGTGCGAAAGTTCTGGGAGCAACGGGATCCGCTATTGATGTATCGCAACTGGTTAACTGGTTGCGCAAACATCACCGAGGCCGAACTTAGTTGCCTGGATGACGAAATAGTGAGTCGGATTGAAGCGGCTGTCGAATACGCCAAAGAACTGGATAATCCGGCACCAGAAACGGTTATGAATCGACTATTTGCACCTTCGGCGCATGACCCGGATTCCGAGGATTGGCTTCAAGTTTTTGAGCCAATAGTCGAACCCGCGATACCAAAACTATTGGCTCAGGACGCGAGTCCGTCTCAGGGAAGTCATTTCTAATGGCGCGGATCACATACCTCCAAGCCATCCGTGAGGCGTTGCTACTGGAAATGCTCCGTGATCAAAGCGTTTTTCTAATCGGCGAAGATATAGGAGTCTTCGGTGGCGCATTCAAGGTTACTGAAGGGTTTCTCGCTGAGTTTGGTTCTGAGCGAGTTATTGATACGCCCATTTCGGAGTCAGGATTTTTAGGGGCAGCGTGCGCCGCTGCGACTGTTGGGTTCCGTCCCGTCGTCGAGTTCCAGTTCATTGACTTCATTGCTTGCGCCTTCGATCAGATCGTTAACTACGCAGCTAAATGTTATTACCGTTGGGGTATTCCTATGCCAGTTGTTCTGCGCGGGCCGTGCGGCGGCGGTATCCACGCGGGACCTTTTCATTCTCAGAACCCTGAGGCTTGGTTTACTCACACGCCGGGCTTAAAAGTAGTAGTACCTGCTACGGCCAAAGATGCCAAAGGCCTAATGACGGCTGCAATCCGCGATAACAATCCGGTCATCTATCTTGAAAACAAATTTCTTTACCGGAACCATCGGGAAGAAGTGCCGGATGGCGATTATCTGGTGCCTATCGGAGTCGCCGCCTTGCGAACAATGGGAAAGGAGCTTTCGATAGTCAGCTATGGAGCATCTGTTCATCTTTGCGTTCAAGTGGCGAGAATCCTTGAACGTGAAGCCGTCTCAGTCGAGGTCCTGGATTTACGTTCACTAGTGCCACTGGACCATGAGGCAATTCTGAAAAGCGTCAAGAAGACCCACAGGGTATTGATCGTACACGAGGCGAATTTGACTGGAGGGTTTGGGGGAGAAATTGCTGCGCTGATTTCGGAGCAAGCATTTGAATATCTCGAAGCTCCAGTCACGCGCGTAGCTGCGCTCGACGTACCTGTTCCTTTTAGTCCACCGCTGGAAAGGGCTATGCTGCCGACTGTTGATAGAATCATATTGGCCGCAAGGGAATTGCTAGCTTACTAGGTGGTGGGTTTAGGAGTTATTTCAGGCCAACCGTAATGGGGGTTCTTGCGGAGATCGGTGCGGCTCCCTATGCTTTCCATGTAAAACGCTGGCCGGGATTTTCCGTCTCGCGTTCTCAGCCCAGTTCGATCAGTTTTTGTATGCCCATTACAACAGCAGCCAACAATTCGATGTCCGACCACTTCTACCAACAAGGGTGTCCGGTTGACAATTAGTTGCACGTTGACAACAAAAATTGAAGCAACCGCTTTCGATTTGTTGCGGAGTATAGTAAGGGCAGGACTAAGGGTTGCAGGATTCGTTGATGAGCTCGCCTGGCGCTGGAATGTCTTCCAAAGAAGCAAGCGTTGACGCCTGCAACGGTCATGCTGACAAAATACTTAGCGGATCAAAAGCGATTTTTCTATATATATTCAAGCCAAAAGGGCTCCTGCCACTGGTCGCCATTCCACAAGGTGACGCTGCCCTTGATCGCTGCGCTTCGCGTGATGACAGCGGCCGAGCGCGCAAAGGTTGACGCGCTCTTTGCGAATGAAGCGCCTGGCGATGATCAGGTCGCCGAGG
>Ga0207689_10003095_pt1 | contig 15302 bp, 12 predicted proteins | sample KBSMisM52_FD_184312 | JGI IMG/M metagenome (GOLD analysis project Ga0207689, IMG submission 184312) | Miscanthus rhizosphere microbial communities from Kellogg Biological Station, Michigan, USA - KBS Miscanthus M5-2 (SPAdes) (version 2) | ecosystem: Host-associated > Plants > Roots >... | reverse complement strand
TTCCAGTGGGAGTTCTCGCTCTCGGTGCTGGCCGCGGTGCTCGCCGTGCTCGGCTACTCGGTGAACGAGTCGGTCGTCATCTTCGACCGGATCCGCGAGTCGTTCCGCCGCTATCGCAAGATGACGACGCCCGAGGTGATCGACCACGCGATCACGAGCACGATCAGCCGCACGATCATCACCCACGGCTCGACGCAGATGATGGTGCTGTCGATGCTGATCTTCGGCGGCCAGACGCTCCACTACTTCGCGATCGCGCTGACGATCGGCATCCTGTTCGGCATCTATTCGTCGGTCTTCGTCGCGGCGGCGATCGCCATGTGGCTCGGCGTCAAGCGCGAAGATCTCGTCAAATCCGCGGCCAAGGATCACGATCCGAACGATCCGAACGCCGGGGCTGTGGTGTAGAGTCGAAAACGACCTTCTCGGGAACCGGAGCCAACCAGCGCCCATGCCCACCCCCGCCAACCCGACGGCACTGGCTCAGCAGGCGAGGCGGTCGTACGTGGAGCGGCTCCTCGGCGGCGTCCCGACGGTCGTGCAGGCGGTCGAGCAGGGCGCGAAGCTGCTCGCAGCGAGTGTCGCCGAGCCTGCCGTCGCGATGAAGCGGCGCGAGCTGCTGCCGACCCTGCAGGCCGCGTTGCCGCACTGGCAGCACGGGATGATGTCGCTGCTGAAGACGGCGCTTGCGAGCGGCACGGTGACGCAGACGCGCCTCGGCGAGCTGCCGGTCGCCGCGGGCGGCCGTGCCGGCAACAAGCTGAGCCTCGTCGACGACGACACGATCGAGCACGAGATCCTGAGCTCGCGCCTCGCGCTGGCGATGATGGATCGCGCATCGTGGGAGTTCACCGACCTGCGCTCGCGCATGAACATGCTCGAGAAGCGCGACGAGCTCGACACCAACGACATCCTGCGGCCGCACGTCTTCGCCCGCATCGTCACCAGCTCGTGGCTGTCGGCGCCGCTCAGCTTCGACGCCTGGCGGATGCTGCAATCGGTGCTCCACGACGAGCTGTCGCTCTTCGCGGAAGAGGCGTACCACGAGATCAATCGCTTCCTGCTGCAGCGCCATGTCCTGCCCGAAGTCGACCTGCGGCCGTTCATCCGCCGCTCCAACACCGGCGGTCCGCGCCCGGTCGTCGCCGCCAGCGGTGGCTTCGGCGTCGCGACCGGCCTGAAGGGCGCGACCGACTTCCAGCCGTCGGCGACGCGCGCGCCGCACACCGCGACCGAGGTCGCCGAAGAGACCCGGCTGATGACGCGCACGGGCAGCCTTGCGCGCGGCGGCGAGCCTGCCGACCAGGTGCTCAACCGCCTCAACCGCCTCGTCGGCCGGCAGCTGCCGGACTTCGCGGCGACGTCGCACGCGCCGGCGCCGCCTTCGCCGCGGCTGAGCGCCGCGATCGCCGAGGCCCAGGAGAGCGTCGCCCGCCGGCTCGCCACCGGCGCGCCCGGCGACGGTGCCGCGCGGGCAGCGGCCCAGGCGCCGGCACTGCTCGAAGAGCTGCAGCAGCGCAAGCTCGCCCTCAAGCAGGCGGCGGCATCGCCGGTCGAGCGCGCGACGATCGAGATCGTCGCACTGCTCTTCCAGAGCATCCTGATGGAGGACGCGATTCCGGCGACCGTGCGCGTCTGGTTCGCGCGCCTGCAGATGCCGGTGCTGCGCGTCGCCGTCTCGGAGCCCGACTTCTTCGCGACGGTCGAGCACCCGGCGCGGCGCCTGATCGACCGCATGGGCGCCTGCGTGATGGGCTTCGACTCGACCAGCCGCGTCGTCGGGGACCTGCTCGAAAAGGAGATCAAGCGCGTCGTCCAGGTCGTCGAGGCATACCCCGACACCGGCAGGCGCGTCTTTCAGACCGTGCTGACCGAGTTCGAGAAGTTCCTCGAGCACTACTTCAGGAACGAAAACGAGGCTTCGAAGAAGGGCGTCTCGCTCGCCGCGCAGGTCGAGCAGCGCGAGACGATGGCGATCCAGTACACGATCGAGCTGCGCAAGATGCTCAACGACGTCCCCGTTCAGGAGGGCGTCCGCGAGTTCCTGTTCCAGGTCTGGGCCGACGTTCTCGCGACGACGGCGGTGAAGTCGGGGGCCGGCGACGCGACCAAGGAGATGAAGCGCGCCGCCGCCGATCTCATCTGGTCGGCGAGCGCCAAGGTCTCGCGCGCCGAGCGCGCCGAGGTGATCCGCAAGCTCCCGCCGCTGCTGAAGACGCTGCGCGACGGCATGGAAGAGGCCGGCATCCCGCTGCCCAAGCAGGACGAGCACATCCAGCGCCTCAACAACGCGCTCGCCGCCGCGTTCACGGCGAAGGCGGCGGCGATCTCGCACGAGCGGCTCGAGGAGCTGATGGGCCGGCTCGAGACGCTCGAAGAGCTGCTGCCCGAAGCCGAGGATGTCGACATCGACGAGTCGCTCGTCATGGATCTCTCCGGCCACGAGAGCTCCGAGCTCGAGGTCGTCGGCGAGGGCGGGTCGATGCCGACGCCGGCGATGCTCGCGTGGGCGCGCGAGCTCCAGGTCGGCAGCTGGTACATGCTCGACTACCGTGGCCGCAACGAGCAGGTCCAGCTCGCCTGGCAGGGCATGCGGCGTCAGCTGACGCTGTTCGTCTCGCCGCAGGGCCGCGGCGTCCTCTTCCAGCAGCATCGTCTCGCTGCCTTCCTCCAGGCCGGCCTGCTGGTTCCGGCACAGGAGGAAGCGCTCACCGTCAGGGCGACGCGCAGCGCGATGGCCAAGCTCGACGTCGATCCGGGCCGGCTCTTCAACTAACGGTCGAGGACTCGCTCCTGTCCGGCCGCTGCGCCGGCGGGTGATGCTGCGGCGCCTCGCGTCGATCGAACATGCCGTAATCGCGGACGACGCGCACCCGCCGCCGTCGAGCGGTCTCGCCTGCCGCGTGCGCGAGCGATGCGCGCGCCGCCTCGGCGTCGCGCCAGGTGGCGAGCACGATCGCATCGCCCGGGGCGAGCACGGCGTCGAACGCATCCCAGGCGAGCAGGTCGCGCGCCTGCACGTCGAGCCCGAGCGCTGCTGCGACGTTCGCGGCGCCGGCTTCGCGCACCCAGCGTGGCTCGAGCCGAGCATCGAGCAGCGTCGCTGCGGTGCCGAGTCCGGCCTCGGTCTCGTCGAGCCGCTGCGTGCGCAGCGCGTGGCCCGCCGGCGGGCGCGTGTCGGCCGCGACCTCGCCGACCCGCAGGTGATAGTCGAGCAGCACGCCGCCGCGTCCCTTCGCCTGCACGAGGTGGTGGGCGGCGTGCGCGCGCCAGCGGACCAGCGACTTCTCGTCGCGCCACGTCGACAGCGACAGCAGCCAGCCCGGGCGGGTCAGGCTGCCGTAGCGCAGGTTGTCGACGAAGCCGTCGATGCGCTCGAGCTCGGGCCGCAGCGCCTGGGCGTGCGCGAGGTACGCGTCCTGATGGGCGGGATTCGGCTGCACCTCGAAGAGGACGGCGAACATGGGCTCCTCAGCGCGCTGCGATGCAGTCGATCTCGATGTCGAAGGGACCCGGCCACGCCGGCACGCAGACGAAGACGCGCGCCGGCGGATCGTGCGGAAACCAGCGTGCGTACACGCCGTTGACCGCAGCGAACTGTTCGACCGAGGTGCAGTAGACGTTGCACTTCAGCACGTCGGCGAGCGAGCTGCCGGCCGCCTCGAGGCAGCGCTGCATCTGGGCGAGCACGAGCTCGGTCTGGCGCTCGATCGGGGCGTTCGCGGCGACCTCGCCCGTGGCGGGATCGAACGGCGGCAGCCCCGAGACGTAGACCGTGTCGGCGGTGCGCGTGACCACCGAGGTCGGCGCCTTCCAGCGCTCGAGCCATGTCGAGATGGGCTCGACGCGAACGGTTTCTCGCTTGCTCGCCACGACCTTCGCCTTCCGGGCCGCGCTGCAGCGGCCGCCAGTGACGAGTGTTGCGCGAAAGGCCGCCAGGATGCTTCGGCGTGCGGCGAAGGTTGGGGCGTGCCCTGTGCTCTGCACGGCCGCCAGCCTGCGACGGGCGGATCAGTGGATGAGGCGGTCTTCCTCGGCGACGAAGAGCTCGTCGAGGATCAGCGCGTCGGGCTCCTCGCCGAGGCTCCAGAAGACCATCAGGACGATGATCTTGAGGTCTTCGAGGTCGAGCGGGCCGCCCGGGATGGCGCTGGCGCGGTCGATGACCATCTCGCGCATCGCCGGCGGCAGGACGCCGGCCGACTCGAGAAAGGCGATGAAGGCGATCGAGTGCTCGCCGAGATGCTCCTGCTCGGCAGGCGCGTAGACGCGGATGCTCTCGGCGTGCTGCTCGCCGACTCGCGCCTGCGCCGCGGCGGCGACGCCGTCGAGCCAGTTCAGGGCGTCGGCGATCTCGTCGGATTCGAAGCCGACGGAGGTGAGTTTTCGGGTGAGCTGTTCGTGCCCGGGACAAGCGTCCGGACGCCAGTAGTTCTCGTACAGATAGACGAGGACGTCGAACATGAATCGATGATACCGCAGCGTTTTGTTGCAACCGGCCGGCGGGGACGAACGGCTCGAAGCCCCTGGCTCAGCAATCCTCAGGCCCGTTCGACGCGCTGAAACCGCTGGCCGGGCAGCCGCGCGACCCGGCCCTGGAGCTCGAGCTCGAGCAGCCGCGCCGAGAGCTCGGCGGCAGTCGTCCCGGTGCGGGCGACGAGCTCGTCGAGGCCGATCGGGTCGTGGCCGAGGGCATCGAGCAGACGATCGGCTGGCATGGCGTTCGAGCGTGGCACCCGCATTGGAGTAGGTCGCAGCGGCCCGAGTTCCTCGACGATGTCGGCGGCGCTGTCGACGAGCTTGGCGCCCTGCTTGATCAGCGCATGGCAGCCGCGCGACTGTGGCGAGTGGATCGAGCCCGGGATTGCAAACACCTCGCGGCCGGCCTCGGCGGCGAGCCGCGCCGTGATCAACGATCCCGACTGCACCGCGGCCTCGACGACGAGCGTGCCGCGCGCGAGGCCGGCGATGATGCGGTTGCGGATCGGGAAGTTCGCTGCGATCGAGGGCGTGCCGACGGCGAACTCGCTGACGATCAGGCCATCGCGCGCGATGCGCTGCGCGAGCGCGCGATGCCGCGGCGGATAGTCGATGTCGGGCCCGGTGCCGACGACGGCGATCGTCTTGCCGCCGGCGCCGAGCGCGCCTTCGTGCGCCGCGCCGTCGATGCCGAGCGCCAGCCCCGAGACGATCGCCCAGCCGGTGCCGGCGAGATGCCCCGCGAACGCGCGCGCGTTCTCGGCGCCTTGCGGCGTCGGATTGCGACTGCCGACGATGGCGATCGCCGGCATCTGCAGCAGCTCAATGGCGCCGCGCGCGTAGAGGAGCAGCGGCGGATCGGGGCTTTCGAGGAGCGCCGGCGGGTAGCGTGGATCGCCGACGACGATCGCGTCGCGCGGCTCGTCGCCGCCCTGCAGCCACTGCCAGCCGGCGGCGAGCCGTGCCTCGAACGGCTCGGGAACGACTGCGAGCGCGCGCGCGAGCGCCGGCTGGACGACCAGGCTTCGCGCCGCCGTCGAGGCGCCGAGAACGGCCTCGGGCGAACCGAAGCGCGTGAGCAGCGCGCGTGCGGCCTCGCGGCCGACGCCAGGCGTCTCGAGCAGGCGCAGCCACGCCGAGAACTCGTCGCGATCGATCATGCGAGGTGCGCGGCGGCGGCGGGCGCTGCCGCGGTGAACTGCCGATGGCATGCGGCGCCGGACGGCGCCGCGGCTCGCGAGTCTACGGCTGCGTGAAGCGGTCGCCGCGGGCGACCGGATCCTTCACCGACAGGATCAGCGCGTACGACATCCGCTCGAAGACGCGGAAGACGAAGAGCAGGCCATGCCGCTCATCGGGAAGCTTGATCTTCACCTTGCCGCGCTCGGTCGGGTCGAGGACGACCTTGCCGTCGCGGTAGAGCGCGAGCACGTGGCCGCGCTCGATGCCGTCGACCGCGCCCTTGTTGAGCGCGACGATCTGGTTCTGCCCGGCGGTGAGGCCGTCGCCGTAGATCGAGACGATCTGCCCGGCGATCGGTGACGCCGGCGGATGCGGCGCGTAGTTGGTGTATTCGCGGCCCGGGACCGGCGACAGTCGGTCGCCGACGCCGGCTTCCTGGCGGATGCTGGTGACGGTGAACGTCGCCGGGACGATCTCGACGCGGCCGTTGGCGTCGGTGCGCGTTTCGCCCTGCACCGTGTACTCGGACGCGCCGACGTAGGTCGCCTCGTAGCCGAGGATCGCGTTGGTCGTCGGGTCGCGCAGCGGGCGCGGCTCGCGGAAGATGCGGAACTCGCGCTCGGCGCCGATGTCGCCGCGCACGTACGCGGTGTCGCCGCGCGAGAGCAGCACGCGGCCTTCCTGCGTGGCGACGATGCGCGGCGCGGTCGCGAGCTCGTTGCCCTCGAAGATCACCGCTTCGTTCAGGAACGGCTCGATCAGGTTGAACGGGATCGACGCGATGCCGTCGAGCGCGAGGTCGCGCGAACGGACCTTCGGCGACAGGCTCGCGTCGCCGGCGCCGCCGACCGGCGCGCCCATGCGCAGCCTGGCGCGGCCGTTCGACTTGTCGAGGAAGAGCTGCTGGCCGGGGAAGATCAGGTGGGGGTTGCGGACCTGCTCGAGGTTCATGCCCCAGAGCTCGGGCCAGCGCCAGGGACTGCGCAGGTACATCTTCGAGATGTCCCACAGCGTGTCGCGAGACTTGACGGTGTAGACGTCCGGGGCGTCGGGCAGGATCTCGCTCAGCGGAACCCCGGCTTCGGCGGTGCGCTTGGCGGTTTCGCGCTGCTGCTGCGTGATCGGGAAGTTGGGCTCGGCGGCGAGCGCGGCGACGGAGAGCGAGGCGAGACCGAGGACGGCGAGTTGCCGAAGCGAACACGGTGCAGGGAGAATTCGTCGGCTCATGCAGCAGGTCTCGTGGAGCGAGCCGCGCGCAGCGGGCGCGGTCTGAAAGGGCTTCCGCGCTGCCTGTTCGGCGACGTCGCGGTTCGGCGAAAATCTCACTTGAGTTCGAAGATTCTGCCCATAAAGCATTGATATCGCAACGAAACTAGGCGCCGTGCGGTCCTGCGGATGAGACCTTTCTCACCTCTTTTCGTTGTCGTGCATCCACAGACCGCCGCCCGCTGAATCGATTGGTCACAAATGAGCAAGCTCGACATCCTGCGCTACCCCGATCCGCGCCTGCACAAGGTCGCGCGGCCGGTGGCCGAGGTCGACGCGCGCATCCGCGGTCTCGTCGACGACATGCTCGAGACCATGTATTCGGCCGAGGGTGTCGGCCTCGCCGCGACGCAGGTCGATGTCCACGAACGCGTCATCGTGATCGACGTCTCCGAGCCGCGCAACGAACCGATCGTGCTGATCAACCCCGAGCTGATCGCGCGAAGCGAAGAGATGGCCGTCAACGAGGAAGGCTGCCTCTCGGTCCCTGAGATCTACGACAAGGTGTCGCGCCATGCGCGCGTTCGCGTGCGCGCGCTCGACCGCAGCGGTGCCGTGCGCGAGTTCGACGCCGAGGGGCTCCTCGCAGTCGCGGTACAGCACGAGATGGATCACCTGCTCGGCAAGGTCTTCGTCGAGTACCTGAGCCCCCTCAAGCGCTCGCGCATCAAGACGCGGATGCTCAAGAAGACGCGCGACGAGGCGCGCGTCTGATGGCGACGTCGTAGCTCGCCGGGCGATGCGGGTCGCATTCGCCGGAACACCGGAGTTCGCCCGCGTCGCGCTCGCGCGAATCGTCGCTGGCGGCTTCGACGTCCCGCTCGTCCTGACCCAGGCGGACCGCCCGTCCGGGCGCGGCATGAAGCTCGCCGCCTCGCCGGTGAAGACGTTCGCGCTCGCTCGCGGCATCGCGGTCGCGCAGCCGCAGGGGCTCCGCCTCGACGGCAAATTCGCCGACGAGGCGCGCATTGCGCAGCAGGCGCTGGTCGCGGCCACGGCCGACGTCATCGTCGTCGCCGCCTACGGGCTCCTCCTGCCGCCGTGGCTGCTCGCATTGCCGCGCCACGGCTGCGTCAACATCCACGCGTCGCTGCTGCCGCGCTGGCGCGGCGCGGCGCCGATCCAGCGCGCGATCGAGGCTGGCGACCGCACGACCGGCGTCACGATCATGCAGATGGATGCCGGCCTCGACACCGGGCCGATGCTGCTCGCCGAGGAGATCGCCATCGGCGCCGTCGAGAGCGCCGGCGCGCTGCAGGCGAGGCTCGCCGTGCTCGGCGGCGAGCTGATCGTGCGTGCGCTCGGCGCGCTCGGCAAAGGAGCGCTGCAGGCAGCGCCGCAGCCGGGAGAGGGCGTCAGCTACGCCGCCAAGATCACCAAGGGCGAGGCGACGATCGACTGGAGGGCGCCTGCGGCCGTGATCGAGCGGCGATTGCGCGCGTTCGACCCGGCGCCGGGGGCGCGCAGCGTCCTTGCCGGCGAGTCGATCGCGTGCTGGCGCGGCGTCGTTCGCGCCGGCAGCGGCGATCCCGGCATGATCGTGGCTGTCGAGCGCGACGCCCTCGTCGTCGCCTGCGGCGAGGGGCTGCTTGCGCTGACCGAGCTGCAGCGCGCCGGCGGCCGCCGCATGCCGGCGGCGGCGCTCCTGCGCGGCTGGACGCCGCCGCCGGGCGCGCGCTTTCTGGCGGCGCCGACTGCCGGCGATTGAACTCCGTGGCCGCGCCGCCATCTTTCCCCCGACGCCATCCAGGCGTCGCCTGCGAGGAACGACGATGTTCAACCTCCTGAAAACCGCCGTCCTGATGGCGGCGATCACCGCCCTCTTCATGCTGATCGGCGCCTATGTCGGCGGCCGTCAGGGCATGGTGATCGCGTTGCTGGTCGCACTCGGTCTCAACTTCTTCAGCTACTGGTTCTCCGACAAGCTGGTGCTGAAGATGTACAACGCACGCGAGGTCGACGAGACCTCGGCGCCGCAGTTCTACCGAATGGTCGCCGAGCTCGTGCAGCGCGCCGGCCTGCCGATGCCGCGCGTCTACGTCATCGACGAAGCGGCGCCGAACGCGTTCGCGACCGGCCGCAATCCCGAGCACGCCGCGGTCGCGGCGACGACCGGGATCATGCAGGTGCTGAGCGCGAACGAGCTGCGCGCCGTGATGGCGCACGAGCTCACCCACGTCGCGCACCGCGACATCCTGATCTCGACGATCAGCGCGACCATGGCCGGCGCGATCTCGATGCTCGCCAACTTCGCCGTCTTCTTCGGCGGCCGCGACAGCGAAGGTCGTCCCGCGAATCCGATCGCGGGCCTCGCCGTCGCGCTGCTCGCGCCGCTCGCCGCGAGCCTGATCCAGCTCGCGATCAGCCGCGCCCGCGAATTCGAGGCCGACCGCGGCGGCGCCGAGCTGTCGGGCGACCCGCGCTCGCTGGCGTCGGCGCTCGAGAAGATCCAGGCCTACGCGCGCGGGACGCCGCTGCTCGCCGCCGAGCGCAACCCGCAGACGGCGCAGATGATGATCGTCAACCCGCTGCACGGCGGTGGCGTGGCGTCGCTCTTCTCGACCCACCCGTCGACCGAGGAGCGCGTCGCCCGGCTGCTGGCGATGGCGGGCGCGGCCGGGCGCTGACCGGGCTCAACTTCGCGCCGGGCCCGCCGAAAACACGGGCGGACTTCCACCGCCCGCCATGCGCCTCCTCGCCGTCCTCGCCAGCGCCGCCGTCGCCTCGCTCGTCGCCGGCTGCGACATGCTCGGCATCGAGTCCGCCGAAAAAACGGCCGCCGCACGCGAGGCCGACGGCAAGGCGATCGGCTCGGCGTGCCGCCACGCCGGCCGCGCCATCGAGGATTGCTTCGCGATCTACAAGAAGGCCGACCGCGCCGCGGTGTTCGCCGGCTGGCGCGACATGAACGACTACATGCGCGAGAACAAGATCGAGCCGGTGCCGCCGCAGCTCGCCGCGCAGGCAACGCAGGCCACGAAGGGCGCCGCCGACACGCGCTGACGACGGCGCCCAGTGCGACGTCAAGGCTTCGCGACCACCTCGAATTCGCCGACCGCGACGCGCTCGCCGCGCTCGCTCTTGACGCGCACCGTCGTCCTCCGGTCCTGCTGCGCCGCGGTTCCGTGGCCGCTCGAGAACCAGAGCATCAGCCCGGTCCCGGTCGTCAGCACCTGCTGGCGGTGGCCGAAGAAGTTGGCGACGACGCGGTACTTGCCCGGCTTGGCAATCTTGAGCGCGAACTCCTCAGGGCCGTAGCCCCCGGTCGCGTCGCGCGTGATCGTGCCGCCCTGGTACGACAGGTTGTGGCCGTAGAAGACCTCTTCGCCGTTCGGGTCGAAGACGTGCAGGTCGACGTCGGTGTTGTCGGCGTCCCACGCGAGGACGACGCGAACGTCGACCGGGAGGTTGCGCAACAGGCGCGGGTCGATCGCACCCGTGTCGACCGGCTTGCCGTCGCGGTGCGCCTTGTCGACGACCGCGTTCAGCTCGGTGAGCGCGATCAGCTCGATGTCGGCGAAGCGCGCGTCCCACGCGCCGGTGACGACCTTGTAGAGGCGGTCGACCGCCTGCTGCGGCTGGCCGGCGTCGGCCAGCGCGAGGCCGAGGTCGCGATGCGACTGCGGCTCGTTCGGGGCAAGCTCGACGACGCGCTCGAGGATCGGCAGCGCCGCCTGCGTCTCGCCGGCCTGCTGCAGCCGATAGGCGAGCAGGCGCAGCACCTGGCGGTTTTGCAGGTCGAGCTCGGCGAGATTCGAGAGCGCGCGCAGGCCCTGCGCGCGCAGCTCGCGGTCGCCCTTGGCGAGAAAGAAGTCGGCGACGTCGAGGAAGAAGCCGACGTTGCTCTCGTTGGCGCGGCGCTCGTCGAGATAGATGCGCGTCCATTCGTCGCTGCGCGCGTCCTGCAGGCGCTGGATCGCCGCGCTCGCGTTCGCCGCCGGCGTCAGCGCGATCGCGATCGACGTCGACTCGGACCCGACGCCGTCGATTGCTTTCTTCGCGCGCGCGATTGTCGCGGTGCTGCCGTCGCGGTCGGCACCCTCGCGCGCAGCAAACATCTGCACCGACGGTGACGGTGTCGCCGGCGCAGCGGCGTTTTGCGGCCGCGTCGCGGCACGCTCGTCCTTGCGCTCGCTGATCATCTCGTTGCGCTGCGCCTGTTGCTTGAACGCCTCCTGCGGCGCGGAGAGCGCGCCGACCGCGTCGGCGACGGCCGCGGTTGCCGGCTGCGCCTTCGCAATCGCGATCGGAGGCGGCAGGTCGCCCTTCGGGAAGTCGCGGTTCCACCACGCGATCCGCGCCTCGAAGCGGCGGACGACCTGGGCGAGCCGCTGAGCGTCGCTGTCGGCGCGGCGCTTCGCGACCGTCGCCGCGATCCGGTCGTACGCGGCACGCAGCTCGGGCGGCGGCTCGATGTCGTTGCGCACGTAGTCGTCGACCTGCTCGAGAACGAGAAGCGACGTCTCGCGCGTCGCCAGCCCGAAGCGCTTGCCGATCTCGCGGATGCGCATCTTGTTCGTCCGCGCCTCGCCTTCGAGCGACGCCAGCGTGAGCCGCGCCCACTGCAGCGCCGCGAGGCTCGAGGTCGCGCCGCGCGCCTGCACCGCAACGACGCGCGTCGTCACCGCGCCAGCGGCGTCGCGGACGCGCACCGTCACCTCGGCGGCATCTCCGGTGAGGATGCCGGCGGCGACGAGGCGTCCAGCGGCGACGCTTTGCGACTCGACGACGACGTCGCGCGCTCCGACCGCGTCGATGCCGACGAGCTCGCTGCCGCGCCTGAGCAGCGCGTCGACCGCGCCCTGGCGCGTCGCCGTCTGCAGGTCGATGCTGCGGCCGCCGGTCGCGTCGGCGAGTGCCTGCAGCGCCGCGGGGGCGCTGCTCGCGGCGCTGTTGATGGCATAGACCGGCACCGGGAACGCGAGCCGCCACGGCGCGCCGTAGTTCGCGAGGCCGTCGCTGAACCAGAGCGCCTCCTGCGAGACGCCGTCGTGGCGAACCGCGCCGAGGTTGCTTGCGCCGTCGTAGATCGTCGCCTCGATCGAGCGTCGCAGCGCTCGCCATTCGCCGCCGCGGACCGCGAACGTCTGCGGCGGCGCGGCGACGTCGGCGACGCGCACCAGCGTCACCGTCGTGTCGCGCACCGCCGCGAAGTAGGCGTCGAGGAGCGCGAGCTCGCGGTCGATGCGGCGCCGCGCGCCGGACCCCGACGCGTCCCAGACGATCTGCACGCTCCTTGGCAGCGGCCGCGTCGCGGTCTGGCGCGGCACCGGCAGCTCCAGCGTGAAATAGACGTTGCCGCCGCGCGGCTCGACCGCGACCGCTGCGCCCGTTCCCGTCGGCACGCGCAGCGCGATCGGCTCCTTCGGCAGCGTCGCGTTCGCGAGCGTCGCTTGCGCCGCGTAGCCGCCGCCGGGCGCGCGCTCGAAGCGCAAGCCGAGCGCCGCCGGCGCGATGAGCTCGGGCGCGCTCGTCGCGCCCGGAACGCGCAGCGCGACCGCGACGTTCTCGACCCGGTCGCCGTAGGCGAGTGGGACCTGCAGCCGCGACGACGCCGGCTCGACGATGCGCAGCTCGACCGTGCGCGTCCGGCCCGGCAGCAGCGGATAGATGCGCAGCTCGTAGTTGTTGCCGACCGTCGTCTCGAGCAGGCCCGGGTCGACGCGTCGCCGCGCGATGTCCTCGAACACCTGCTGCGCGCGCGCCTTCTCGACCGGCACTGCGGCGCGCAGCTTGCCGTCGACGTCGAGGGCGAATCCGCTCACGACCTGGCCGGGCGCGAGCGGGAATTGGAGCTTGCCTTCGAGGATGCGAGGGTTCGGATTGAAGAAGACCATCTGCACGCGCGTCTGCGCGGCGCCGCCGCTGACCTCGACGTCGAGCTGCAACGACGCGAGCCGGATCGGTTGCTCCGCCCCTTGCACCTGCAGCACCGGAGGTCGCCAGATCGGTGGCGTGACCGGCGGCGAGATGGGTTGCGAGACGGGCGGCGATGGCTGCGCGAACGCGAGCGTCGCGCCTGCGCACGCGAGGGCGAATGCCGCGACGGCGAATGCCGCGCGCGCGGCACGGCCGACGGGAACGAAAGTGGACGAAGTGGCCGACATGCGAGCTCCCTGGCGGCCGCCACGCGGCCGGTCTGGGTGTGGAACGTGCCTCGCGCGCCGATGGGGTGAACCGGCCGTCCGGAAGGGGCGACCGTAGAATGCGCGACCCTTTGCGCATGAACGTCCTTCGTTTCGCAGACCTCGTCGCCGCCGGGCGGGTGGCAGGTCGCCGTGTCTTCATCCGTGCCGACCTCAACGTCCCGCAGGACGACGCCGGCCGCATCACCGAGGACACGCGGATTCGCGCCTCCGTGCCGTGCATCGAGCTGGCGCTTCGCGCCGGCGCCGCGGTGATGGTGACGTCGCACCTCGGCCGGCCGACCGAGGGCGAGCCGAAGCCCGAGGACTCGCTCGCTCCGGTCGCCGCGCGCCTCGGCGAGCTGCTCGGCCGGCGCGTCCCGCTGCGCGCGAGCTGGGTCGACGGCGTCGAGGTCGCACCGGGCGACGTCGTCGTGCTCGAGAATTGCCGCCTCAACAAGGGCGAGAAGAAGAACGATCCGGCGCTCGCGAAGAAGATGGCGGCGCTCTGCGACGTCTTCGTCAACGACGCGTTCGGCACCGCGCACCGCGCCGAGGCGTCGACCTACGGCATTGCCGAGTTCGCTCCGGTCGCGTGCGCAGGGCCGCTCCTGGCCGCCGAGATCGACGCGATCACGAAGGCGCTCGCGGCGCCCAAGCGCCCGCTCGTCGCGATCGTCGCCGGCTCGAAGGTCTCGACCAAGCTTGCGATCCTGCAGAGCCTCGCGAAGAATGTCGACCGCCTGATCGTCGGCGGCGGCATCGCCAATACGTTCCTCCTCGCCGAGGGACAGCCGATCGGCAAGAGCCTCGCCGAGCCCGCGCTCGCAGGTGAAGCGCTGGCGGTGATCGCGGCGATGCGCGCACGCGGCGCCGAGGTACCGCTGCCGAGCGACGTCGTCGTCGCCCCCGAGCTCAAGGCCGATGCGCCGGCGACGACCAAGGATGTCGCCGCGGTCGCCGCCGACGAGATGATCCTCGACATCGGCCCGAAGAGCGCCGACCAGCTCGCGACGATCCTGCAGGGCGCTGGGACGATCGTCTGGAACGGCCCGGTCGGCGTCTTCGAGATCGACGCCTTCGCGCACGGCACCGAGACGATCGCGCGTGCGATCGCGCGCTCGCCTGCGTACAGCCTCGCCGGCGGCGGCGACACGCTGGCGGCGATCGCCAAGTACGGCATCGCCGGCGAGATCGACTACATCTCGACCGGCGGCGGTGCGTTCCTCGAGGTCCTCGAGGGCAAGACGCTGCCGGCGCTCGAGATCCTCGAGCGCCGCGCGCGCGACGGCGGACGCGGATGAGCGACGGTTCGGTTCGGGCGACCAAGATCGTCGCCACGCTCGGCCCGGCATCGAGCAGCGCCGACGTGCTCGAGCGGATGATCCGCGCCGGTGTCGACGTCATGCGCCTCAACTTCTCGCACGGCACCGCGCAGGACCACATCGATCGCGCGACGCTGATCCGCGAGGTTGCGGCGAAGGTCGGCAAGGAGGTCGCGATCATGGCCGACCTGCAAGGCCCGAAGATCCGCGTCGGCAAGATCGAGGGCGGCAGGACGACGCTCGAGGCGGGCACGAAGCTCGTCCTCGACGCCGGGCGCACCGAGCCGGGAACGAGCGGCTGCGTCGGCCTCGACTACAAGGAGCTGCCGCGCGACGTCCGGCCGGGTGACACGCTGCTCCTCAACGACGGCATGCTCCGCCTCACGGTCGACGCGGTGCGCGGCGAGCAGGTCCACACGACGGTCGTGGTCGGCGGCGAGCTGTCGAACAACAAGGGCATCAACAAGGCCGGCGGCGGCCTCACCGCGCCGGCCTTGACCGCCAAGGACATGGAGGACATCAAGGTCGCGATGTCGATCCAGTGCGAGTACCTCGCGGTGAGCTTCCCGAAGAGCGCGACCGACATGGAGATGGCGCGCCAGCTCGGCAACGTCGCCGGCGAGCAGTGGCGGCACAAGCCGCTGATGATCGCCAAGATCGAGCGCAGCGAGGCGATTCCGGCGCTCGAGACGATCCTGAAGGCGTCGGACGGGATCATGGTCGCGCGCGGCGACCTCGCGGTCGAGGTCGGCAACGCCGCCGTGCCGGCGCTGCAGAAGCGGATGATCAAGCTCGCGCGCGAGATGGACCGCATCGTCATCACCGCGACGCAGATGATGGAGTCGATGATCGTCAACCCGGTGCCGACGCGCGCCGAGGTGAGCGACGTCGCCAACGCGGTCCTCGACGGCACCGACGCGGTGAT
>Ga0207689_10003092_pt1 | contig 15316 bp, 18 predicted proteins | sample KBSMisM52_FD_184312 | JGI IMG/M metagenome (GOLD analysis project Ga0207689, IMG submission 184312) | Miscanthus rhizosphere microbial communities from Kellogg Biological Station, Michigan, USA - KBS Miscanthus M5-2 (SPAdes) (version 2) | ecosystem: Host-associated > Plants > Roots >... | reverse complement strand
TCGACCACATCGCGAGCGTCGAGATGGCTACGGGCGACGTCTTCGTCATCGAGACGCCGGGCGGCGGCGGGTGCGGCAACGCCTAGTGGCGGCGCTGCGCCGGAGCAGCGACACTCGGCAGATGCCCCACCTCCACCGCCCCTTTTCGCACCGCCGGGCGCTCGCGCCTGCCATCGTCACTTCTGCGCTCATCGCCGTTGCGTTCGTCGCAAGCGGCGCCGCGCATGCCGCCGACTTCACGTTGACGCCGTTCGGCGCCGCCGGAGGAGCGCCGCAGGCGCCGTGGAAGGTGATCGGGCTGCCGAACCAGAGCAAGCCGTTCACGCGCTTCTCGGTCGTCGAGGTCGACGGCAAGCGCGCGCTGAAGATCGAGGCCGACCTCTCGTACGGCAACCTCGTCCATCCCGTGAAGGACCTCACCGCGCCGGCGCAGCTCAGCTGGCAGTGGCGGATCGAAAAGCCGATCGAGGCCGCCGACCTGCACGAGAAGCGTGGCGACGACACCGCGGTCAAGGTCTGCGTCTTCTTCGACCTGCCGATGGACAACGTGCCGTTCGCCGACCGCCAGCTGCTGCGCCTCGCGCGCGGCAAGACGAGCGACCCGGTGCCGACCGCGACGGTCTGCTACGTCTGGGACAACAAGCTGCCCGCAGGGACGACGCTCGACAACGCGTTCACCCGCCGCATGCGCTACATCGTCCTTCAGTCGGGGACCGATCGCCTCAACAAGTGGGTCGCCGAGAAGCGCGACGTCGGCGCCGATTTCCTCAAGGTGTTCAGCGACGAGAGCAAGACCGTGCCGCCGATCGTCGGCATCGCCGTCGGTGCCGACTCCGACAACACGCAGTCGCACAGCGTCGCCTACGTGAGCGGCGTCGCGCTCGAGTGAGCGCCTAGTCGCGCGGCCGGAAGTCGATGTCCATCGTCGGCGGCACCGTGCCGTCGACGTCCTTCGGCAGCACCTCGGTCTTGTCGATCGCGCGCAGGACGCTGTCGTCCCAGGCCGCCGAACCGCTGCTCTTCACCAGCTGCTTGCTGACGATCGTGCCGTCGGGGGCGACGCGCACACGCACGGTCGCCAGCGGGTTGCCTTCGATCGACGCGGTGAGCACGATGTTCGGCTTGATGCGCGCCTTGATGCGACCGGCATAGCCCGCCGAAGGACCCGCGGTTCGCGCCGCGTTGCCGCTGGCGAGCGGGTCGTCGCTGCCGCCCGCTTCCTTCATCATCCGCTTCAGGTTCGCCTCGCGGATCGCGGCCTGGCGCGCCTCGTCCCTCTTCGCCTGCTCGGCGAGCTTCTTCTTCTCCGCCTCGTCGGCGAGGCGCTGGCGCTCGCGCTCGGCCTCGAGCTTCTTCGCATCCTCGCGCTTCTTCAGCTCGGCGGCCTTGCGCGCGGCTTCGGCGCGCTCGAGCTCTTCCTGGCGCGCCTTCTCGCGTGCGGCGCGCTCGCGCTCGATCGCGATTTGCGCGTCGGGCCGCGCCGGCGTCGGCGGCGCGGGCTGGACGACGGGCGGCGGTGGAGTCGGCCGCGGCTGCGGTTGAGGTTGCGGTTGCGGCGCTTCGACCCGCGGCGCGGCGGTCTGCGGCACCGCCGCCCAGAGCTCGGCCTCGACGCCCTCGGGCTCGCTCGCTTTCCAGTGGACGCTCCACGCGATCGCGACGATGAGCAGCACGTGCGCCGCGATCGCGAGCGCGAGGCCGCTTCGCATCCCGGGGAGCTTCGGCGGGGCGAAGATGTCGCGCTCGGCGGTGGCTGCGGTCATGTCGAAAGAGGCCTTGCGAAGAACAACGCGCGACTCAGCCGCCGCGCTGACTCTTGACCGAGAGGCCGACGCGCTGGATGCCGGCGCGCTGCAGCGCGTCCATCACCTTCACGACCGACTCGTAGCGCACGTTGCGGTCGGCCGAGATGATGACCGGCGTCGTCTCGACGCCGCGCTGCGCGTCGCGCACGCGCGCGGCGACGTCGCCGACCGCGAGCGTCCCGCTTTCCTTGCCGTCGACGCGCAGGCGCAGCGCTTCGTCGGCGCCGACGACGAGCTCGACGACGTGCGGCTCGCTCCGCTGACGCGCCTTGCCGACGCTCGGCAGGTCGACGACGCCGGCGGTGATGAGCGGCGCGGTGACCATGAAGATGATCAAGAGCACCAGCATGACGTCGATGAACGGGACCATGTTGATCTCGCTGATCGTTCGCCGGCGCGGGCCGCGCTGAAGGACGCCGGGCATCGTCGCTCCCGTCTCAGCGCACCACGGCGTTCGGCACCGGCGCCGGGGCGGGCATCGCCGACGCGTTGCGGTGCAGGATGTTCGAGAACTCCTCGATGAAGCTTTCGAGCTGGCTCGCGGTGCGGTCGATGTCGCGCGCGAAGCGGTTGTAGGCGATCACCGCCGGAATCGCGGCGAAAAGGCCGATCGCGGTCGCGACGAGCGCCTCGGCGATCCCGGGCGCGACCGTCGCGAGCGTCACCTGCGTCATGTTCGACAGGCCGATGAACGCGTGCATGATCCCCCACACCGTGCCGAAGAGGCCCACGTACGGCGACACCGAGCCGACCGAAGCGAGGAACGAGAGGTTCGACTCGATCGCGTCGAGCTCGCGCTGGAAGCTCGCGCGCATCGCGCGGCGTGCGCCGTCGAGGAGGGCCCCGGTGTCGACGACGCGCTTCTCGCGCAGCTTGAAGAACTCGCGCATCCCCGACGCGAAGATGCGCTCCATCGGCGCCTTGCCGTTGTGCCGCGTCGCGTCGGCGTAGAGGTCGTTGAGGTTGCGGCCGGCCCAGAACTCGCGCTCGAACTCGTCGTTGGCGGCCTTGACGCGGCGCAGCCCGAAGAGCTTGCCGAAAATCACGGTCCAGCTCGCGAGCGACGCGATCATGAGCCCCGCCATCACTACCTGCACGACAGTGCTCGCGTGCAGCACCAGCGGGACGATCGAGAAATCCTGGTTCATCGATGAATGGACATGCGGATGTCGTTGGGGATTCGGCACGGCCGGAAAGTTCCGAGCTCGACGCAGCCGATGCGGATCGTTCCTTCGGCGAGCAATTCGCCGGCCCGGCGCGCCTGCTGCGCGAGGTGCAGGCTCGCCTGGCCGAGATGGACGACCTCGACGCTGACGTCGACGACGTCGTCGAGCCGTGCGGGCTTCAGGTAGTGCAGCGTCGTTTCGCTGACGACGAATGCGACGCCGTCGCGGCGGAGCTCCTCCTGGCCGAAGCCGAAGCCGCGCAGCCACTCGGTGCGCGCGCGCTCGAAGAACTTCAGGTAGTTGGCGTAGAAGACGATCCCCGCGGCGTCGGTGTCTTCCCAGTAGACACGAACCGGGACGCTGAACGCCGCTTGGCTCGTGGCCGCCATCATCGCCGTCGCTCCCGCGACGGCCCGCGCTCAGGGCTGCAGCTTCTTGTAGACCGGGCCCCAGACCGGATGCCCGGCCTCGGACTTGTCGAGCGCGAAATTGCGGTCAGACTGGCGCGCCAGCCGGAACTCCGCTTCGCACTCGGCGAGCCGGCCGCCCGCGCAGTGCAGGAAGGCGAGCCGCTTGTGCGCCTCGGCGCGGTCGCGGGGCGACGCCAGCCCAGCGGCGAGGGCTTCGCGGAACCGGCGTTCGGCAGATTCGTATTGGGCATCGTCGTACGCCTTCAGCCCGGCGAGCAGGGCGCCCTCGGCCGGCCGCGCGCTCAGGTCCATGACGCCGACCGGGGCCGGCGCCGTTTGCGCGCACGCCGCGAGCAGGGCGGCCGATGCTAGCGCGACACGAAGCCGCAGCTGCCGCGAACGTGAAGCCTGCATGTGCTAGGAGCCGAACTTGTGGCGCAGGGTGACGGTCTGTCCCGCCGTGACGTTGACCTGCGTCGTGTACGCGGGATAGTCGCCGTTGCGGATGACGATCTGGTGCCTGCCCTCGGCGAGCGTGAGCTCGGTGATCGGCGGCGCGGCGCCGGACGAGGTGCCGTCGACCTCGACGAGCCCCCAGGGGCTGATCGCGATCCGCACGGTGCCCGTCGCCGGCGCGACGAGTCGGGCGTTCGCCGCGCGCGCGTCCGCTTCGCGGACTTCGCGCTCGCGCGCTTCGCGGGCGCGGCGGTCCTTGGTCGTCTCCTTCGGTGCAGGCGTCGCGGCGACGGCGGCGCCGGCGTTCGTGGCCGCCGCCGCTTTGACCGGCGCGACGGCGGCGGTGGTCGTTTGCGCCGCCGTGCCGCCGTTGACCGGTGACGTCGCGGCGTTCGCGGGCGCGGTGGTTTCGCTCGCGGCGTTCGCCGCGACCGCGGCGTCCGGGGGCGCGACGACCGGAGCCGGCGAAGCGACCGCCGGGGACGTGTCGGCAGCGCTGCGCGCCTGCGGCTGCACCGCCGGTGCTTGCGCAGCCGTGCTCTGCGCGCGCGCCTCGGGAATCGGGACGTTGTCGCCCGACCCGCGTGCGAGCAGGCCCCACGTCGCGAGGCCGCCGATCACGAACACCGCTGCCGCGGCTGCGGCGATCGTTGCGAGGACGCGCGGCTGCTGCTTCGGCTCGAGCGCGGGAGTCGGGCGCTCGCCTTCAGGAGTCGCCGGGTTCTCGTCGATCCACTGGCGCAGCTCGCGCGCGAACGAGCGCGCCGAGCGGAAACGCTGCTCGGGGTCCTTCGCCATCGCGCGCTGCGCGATCAGCGCCAGCGCCTTCGGCACCGTGGGGTCGACCTTGCTCGCGAGCGTCGGGTCGTGGTGCAGCAGCGCGTCGCGGATCTGCGCGAGCGACTCGCCGCGAAACGGCTTCAGGTCGGTCAGCAGCTCGTAGAGGACGACGCCGAGCGAAAAAACGTCGGCGCGGCGGTCGACCGTCTCGCGCCGGACCTGCTCGGGGGCCATGTAGTACGGCGAGCCGGCGCCGGTGTGCGGGTCGCCGTCTTCCTGCTGGTGGGCGACGCGCGCGATGCCGAAGTCGAGCACGCGCGGCTGCGTGCGGCCGACCATGAAGATGTTGGCCGGCTTGATGTCGCGGTGGATCACGCCCTTGGAATGCGCGAACGCGAGCGCGTCGGCGACGCGGCGAACGATCAGCGCTGCCTGCGCCGGCGTCGCGCGCCAGCCCTCCTGGCGCAGCTGGGCGAGGTCGCGGCCCTTCAGCAGCTCCATCGCGATGTAGGCGCGGTCGTCGCTGATGCCGGCGTCGAAGACGGTGACGATGTGCGGATGGCTCAAGCCCCCGGCGGCGCGCGCTTCGTCGAGGAACAGCCGGTTGAACGACTCGCGCTCGTGCTCGGGGACCTTGACGTTCAGCGTCTTGACCGCGATCAGCCGCGACAGCAGCGGATCGTGCGCCGCGTACACGGTGCCGAGGCCGCCTTCGCCGAGCTGGTACTTGAGCGCGTAGCGGCCGATGTGGCCGATCGTCGGCATCGCGCGATCGGTAGGCGAAGCGATCAGGCCGGAAAACGCGACTGCCGCGCCCGGCGGCGTCGGCGGCGGGTCGGAATCGCTCCACAACGCGACCGGAAGGCTCGGCGGCGGCCCGGGCTCGGTGTCGCCCGGAGCAGAAGGCGGCGGCTGGGTCTGTTCGCTCACGAGGTCGCCAGCTTACGTGACGCGCACGCGCGAGCGGCGTGAAAAACACTTCCTCGCCAACGTTCGTAACACAAGCTCACCAAAGAGCGGCAATGCGCCGCGCTTTTCGCCGTCCGCGAGCGACACGCGCGGCCGTTCGTCGGCGCCTTATCCGTTCTTCTTGCGTGCCGCGTCGACCTCGATCCGGCGCACCTCTGCGGCGACCTTGTCGAGGACGCCGTTGACGTACTTGTGCCCGTCGGTGCCGCCGAAGCTCTTGGCGAGCTCGACCGCCTCGTTGATCGCGACCTTGTACGGAATCTCGATGCAGCGCATGAGCTCGAACGCGCCGATCATGAGCGCCGCGTGCTCGATCGGCGAGAGCAGCTCGACCTTGCGATCGATGTGCGCGGCGAGCATCGCGTCGATCGCCTCGGCGTCGCGGATCGTGCCGTGCAGCAGAAGCTCGAAGTGCTCGCGGTCGCACTTGTCGAAGCCTTCCTGCTCGCGGACGTGGGCATCGACCGCGCCGGCGTCGGCGCGACTGAGCAGCCACTCGTAGAGGCCCTGCAGCGCGAGTTCGCGCGCGCGTCGCCGCGCCGACTTCGCCTCGCCGCGGCGAGCGGCAGGGCGCTGGCGCGCCGCGCGCGCGACGTTCTCGTCTTCGCTGCTCACGAAAGCTCGTCGAGCAGATTGGCCATCTCGACCGCGGCGCGCGCAGCGTCGCGGCCCTTCTCCTCGGCGCGCGCGTCGGCCTGCGCCGGCGTGTCGCACGTCAGGATCGCGTTGGCGACCGCGATGCCGTGGTCGATGGCGACGCGCGTGACCGCCGCGCCGCTCTCGTTGGCGACGAGTTCGAAGTGGTACGTCTCGCCGCGCAGAACGCAGCCGACCGCGATCAGGGCGTCGTGCTCGTCACCGTCGGCGATCGCATTGAGCGCGATCCCGATCTCGAGCGCGCCCGGCACGCGGACGTGGGTGATGTCGTCTTCGGCGACGCCGAGCCGGACGAGCTCGTCGACGCAGGCGCGCGCGATGCGGTCGGTGACCTCGACGTTGAAGCGCGCCTGGACGACGGCGATGCGCAGTCCGCGGCCGTCGAGTCGCTCCGCTTCGCCGCGCTCAGCGTTGCGCATGGCGGGCGGTGCTCGCGGACGAGGCGTCGTCGGTGACGAAGCCGGTCACCTCGAGGCCGTAGCCGAGCAGGCTCGGCATGCGGCGCGGGCTGCCGAGCAGCTTCATGCGGCCGACGCCGAGGTCGCGCAGGATCTGCGCGCCGATGCCGTACGTGCGCAGGTCGAGCGGCAGCGCTGGCTTGCGGACGCTGCGGCCTCTCGTCGCGAGCGCGTGCGGCAGCAGCGCCTCGGCGGTCTCGCCGCAGTTTAGAAGCACCGCGGCGCCGCGCTCGCTTTGCTTCAGCGCAGCGAGTGCGCGCGGCAGCGGCCACGAGTGCTCGCCGGGGCCGGCGTCGAGGAGGTCGAGCACCGAGAGCGGCTCGTGGACGCGAACGAGGACCTCGTCGTTCGGCGTCCAGCGGCCGTGCGTGAGCGCCAGGTGGACGCCGCCGGTGCGGTCCTGGTAGACGCTGCACGTGAAGTCGCCCTGCTGCGTCGTCATCGTCCGCGTGCCGGCGCGCTCGATCAGCGACTCGTTGCGGCTGCGGTGCTCGATGAGGCTCGCGATCGTGCCGATCCTGAGGCCGTGCCGCTCGGCGAACGCCGCCAGGTCGGGAAGCCTCGCCATCGTGCCGTCGTCGTTCATCACCTCGCAGATCACGGCGGCGGGCGTGAGCCCGGCCATCGCGGCGAGGTCGCAGCCGGCTTCGGTGTGGCCGGCGCGCATGAGGACGCCGCCGTCCTGCGCTTGCAGCGGGAAGATGTGGCCGGGCTGGACGAGGTCACTCGGCTTGGCGTCGCGGCGCACCGCGGTCTGCACGGTGCGCGCGCGGTCGGCGGCCGAGATGCCGGTCGTGACGCCGCTGGCCGCTTCGATCGACACCGTGAACGCGGTCCCGTGCTGGGCGCCGTTCTTCGCCGCCATCGGCGGCAGGTGCAGCCGCTCGCAGCGCTCGCGCGTCAGCGTCAGGCAGATGAGGCCGCGCGCGTGCCGCGCCATGAAGTTGATCGCCTCGGGCGTGACGTGGTCGGCGGCGAGAATGAGGTCGCCCTCGTTCTCGCGGTCTTCCTCGTCGACCAGGATGACCATCTTGCCGGCGGCGAGGTCGGCGACGAGCTCGGGAATCGGGGCAATCGTCATGGCAGTCCTCGATTGTAGGGACGGGGTCTCGCCCGCTCAGGCGCGCGGTTTCGCGCCGCCGAGCATTCGCTCGACGTAGCGCGCGATGAGGTCGACCTCGAGGTTGACCTTGCGGCCAGGTGCGCTGTGGCGCAGCGTCGTGTGCTCGACCGTGTGCGAGATCAGGTTGACGGTGAACTCGCAGCCGCCGTCGCCGCGGTCGGCGACGTCGTTGACGGTCAGGCTGACACCATCGACTGCGATCGAGCCCTTGAAGGCGAGAAAGCGCGTCAGCTCCTGCGGCGCCGCGACGGCGAGGAGCCACGATTCGCCGACACGCTCGAAGCGTGCGACGGTGCCGACGCCGTCGACGTGGCCGCTGACGAGATGGCCGTCGAGGCGGTCGCCGGCGCGCAGCGCCTTCTCGAGGTTGACCTCGCCCGTGCGCTCGAGCCCGCTCGTCGCCGCGAGGCTCGCCGCCGAGACCTCGACGCGGAAGCGGTCGCGCGCCGCAGCGATCGCGACGACGGTCATGCAGGCGCCGGCGATCGCGATGCTGTCGCCGAGTGCGGTCGACGCGTCGAGCCAGCCGGGCGGAGGGGCGACCGTGAGCGCCTTGCCGAACGCCGGCGAGTCGCCGAGCGGTTCGACCTTGACGATCCGACCGACCGCGCTGACGATGCCCGTGAACATGCGCCGATTGTCGTCGCCGCCGACGGCGCGCGCCGTCACCGACGCGTCACCGCGGCGCGGCCGATCGCGGGTCGTTTGCCAGGGCCGACGGGCGCAGCAGCAGGCGCAGGTCGTCGCCGATGCGAGCGACGTCGACGAACGCGAAACCGAGTGCGTCGTCGAGCCGCGCGAGCGGCGGAAGCGCGGCGAGTCCGCGACCGTCGCCGAGCAGCTTCGGCGCGACGTAGACGAGCAGCTCGTCGACGAGACCGGCGGCGAGCAGCGATGCGTTGAGCTTCTCGCCGGCCTCGACGTGCAGCTCGTTGATCTCGCGTCGGCCGAGGTCGGCGACCATCGCCGCGAGGTCGACCTTGCCGCTCGGCGACGGCGCGAGCGCGACCTCGGCGCCGTGCGCTTCGAGCGCGCTGCGCCGCGCGCGGTCGTCGATCGCCGCGTAGACGAGCACCTCTCCCGGCGGCGCGAGGATGCGCGCGGTGGGCGGCGTCTCGAGGCGCGAATCGACGATCACGCGCAGCGGCTGGCGTACCGTCTCGACGAGGCGCACGTCGAGCCGCGGGTCGTCGTCGCGCACGGTGCCGACGCCCGTCAGCACCGCAGCGGCGCGCTTGCGCCAGGCGTGGCCGTCGGCGCGCGCCGCCGTGCCGGTGATCCACTGGCTCGTGCCGTCGGCGAGCGCGCTGCGGCCGTCGAGCGAAACCGCGACCTTCATGCGCAGCCACGGCCGGCCGCGCTCCATCCGGGACACGAAGCCGACGTTGAGCTCGCGCGAAGCGGCGGCCGCGGCGTCGTTCCACTCGACCGCGATTCCGGCGGCAGCGAGACGCGCCGCGCCTTTGCCGGAGACGAGCGGATTCGGGTCGCGCAACGCGATGACGACGCGGCCGACCCCGGTGGCGACGAGCGCGTCGGCGCACGGCGGCGTGCGGCCGTGGTGCGCGCACGGCTCGAGCGTGACGTGGACGGTCGCGCCGCGCACGTCGGCGCCGCGCGCCGCGGCGTCGGCGAGCGCCATCACCTCGGCGTGCGCGCCGCCGGCATGCTGCGTGTGGCCGCGGCCGACGACGGTGCGATCCCGGACGACGACGCAGCCGACGCGCGGATTCGGTTCGGAAACGCCGATCGCGCGCTCGGCGAGCGCGAGCGCTTCGCGCATCGGCGCGGAGATCGTGGGCGCGGGGGCTTCGGTCATCGTTGGTGACGTCTCGCTTCTTCAAGCCTCCTGTGGCACGGTCGTTGCGGGACACGCGTCGCTGCCGCGGACGACGACGAAGTGGCGGCCGAGCAGCGCGCTGCCGACATCGGCGTCGACCTGCGCAACCGCGATGTTCGCATCGATCGCGGACCGTTCGTCGTTCGACGCGAAGCGGCAGACACGGCCGTCGCCGGCGCCGCCGCCGATCGTCCAGCCGTTCGCGACGACCGCGATGCGCCCCGACCAGCGGCCGTCGCCGCGCGGCGCGACGAGGCAGTGCCACGCGAGGAAGCGGTCGCCGGTCTCCTGCCACGCGGCAACGCCGAGCGATGCCGCGGTCGCGTCGAGCGCGACGTCGGCGACATGGACGCCGCCGTCGTCGACGAAACGGACCGTCTTCCTCGCTTCGCCGACGCACGCCGCCGGCGCCGGATAGAGGCCGTCCTGCAGCTCGATGCGCACGGCGAGCGCCGTGGGCGAGAGCGAACTGGCGGCGGCAGGTGCAGTCGGCGAGGCACGGACCGTTCCGCTGACGAAGAGCCACCGTCCTGCCGCGCAGGTGCCGAGGGCGGCGGCGTCGAGATCGGCGCTTCTCGTGGTCGCTGCGATGCCATCGCAGATGCCGACGACGGTGCCTGTGCGATCGTCGAACAGCCACGCCGTGGTGCCGTTCTCGACCGGCTTCCAGGCGCTGCGGCTGCCGTCGAGGCGCTTCGCGGTGAGCGGCACGCCGGGGCTGCGGCCGCGCACGCCGCGCGGTGCGCTGCGGATCGCGCCGGCACCGAGTGCGAGCGATCCCGAGAACTGCGGATCGAGCGCGGCGACGAAGCCGTGCAGGACGACCGCGTTCTCGCCGCCGCGACGGTCGGTCCAGCGGACCGCGACCGTCGTCGCCTTGGTGCCGACGAAGGCGGCGGCGTCGACGTTGCGCTCGATCCGGTAGGCGGTTGGCGCGCCCGCCGATGCGGCAGCGACGACCGCAGTTGCGCTTCCGATCGCTGCATACGTGCGCAAGCCGGCGTCGTCTGCGATTGCGGTGAACGCGCGCACCTGCTCGACGTCGTCCTCGCCGATGCGCAGCGCCTGCGATCGATCGCGGGCGACGTCGGCGGCAAGATCGAGATCGCGCTGCAGTGCGGCGACGGCAACGCTGCCGGCGGCGAGGACGAAGAATGCGATCAACGCCTCGAGCAGCGTGACGCCGCGTTGCCGCGATCGCGAAGCGAGCACTGTCATCTCAGAAGTCCTTCCAGCTGCCGTCGACGCGGACGAAGCTGCCGCTGGCGTATGCGAGCCGATCGAGGATCGCGGCATCGCGGACGATGTCGGCCGAGGCGTTGCCGCGCACATCACCACCGACGACAAGCGCGCCGTGGACGAACGCGAAGCCCGTCGCGCCGTCGCGCCAGTCGAGCGATGCGGCGTGGACGACGCCATGGATCGCGACGTCGCCGACGATCGTGAGCGCACCGCTCGCGACGAGCGCGAGCGGATCGTCGGCGCTGCCGAGCACGGCGGGCCCAGTGAGAGCGGCGTCGCCGTCGACGAACAGCAGGCGCGCGCCGCCGGCGACCGCGGCAGCGATTGCCGCCGTGCAATCGTCGCCGCAGACGACGTGCCGCCCCGCGGGCTGCGCCGCCCAGACGCGAGGCGGCATGCCGAAGTGGCGCGCGAACAGGCGGTCGGCGCCGAGCGCGCGCAGCTCGTCGTCGCCCGCAGCGATCGATCCGCCGAGCGGTGCGCCCGGCGGCGCGTCGATGCGCAGCGCGGTCGCGACGACGCGGCCGCCGGCGTGGACGGCGAGGCCACCGCTCGCAGCGTCGACGTTCGCGACGCCGAGCGAAGCGGCACCGACGTCGAGATCGCCGGCGACGGTGAGCGCCGCCACCGGCGCCGACCGCAGCGCCGGCAGCAGCGCCCACGCGATTTCGACGCGGGCGGTCGCTTCGCGTCCGCCCGCGTCGGCCGGTGCGCAGCCCGAAGCGACCGCTGCCTTCGTGCATCCGGTCGCGACGGCGCGGACGACACCAGGGCGCGACGACGCCGCGAGCTCGACGAAGAATGCCGGCGCGAGCGCGCCGCCGTCGACGGCGGGGAGAGTCGGCCGGCCATTCGTCGGACACGAGCATGTCCAGCCGGCGCTGCCGCGAATGCAGGCCGCTTGCAATGGAAGCGCGCTGCCGGCGTCATTCCATGTCGTCGGTGTGACAGCGCCGCTTGCGGCGTCGATGCGCAAGACGCGGGCGCGGAACGACGTCGCCGCCGGATCTGCGCTCGGCAGGCACGTCGCGCCGATCGGCGTCGGGTCGTTGATCCGGGCGAGCGCCCATTCGAGGCCTGCATCGGCGGCGGCGAAGGCGATTCGCGAGCGCAGCTCATTCGCGGAGCGCTGCTCCTCGACGACGATGTTGCGTTGCGCGAGCGCGGCGACGAGGACCATCGCGAAGCAGAGCATGACGACGACGAAGAGCGCGGCGGCGCCGCGCTGGCGAGACGATGAGCAGGCGTTCATGGCGATCATCCTTCGCAGCTGCCGACGGCAGCGTCGTTGCGGGTTCGGACCGAGCTCTGCAGCGTTCGGGTGACGGCGGGGTCGGTCGGCGAACGCGCCGCGAGCGTGATCGCGAAGCTGCGCACCTGCTGGCGCGGCGGGCAGGTCGCGCTCGCAGCTGCGCACGGCCGTTCGCAGAACGCCGCGAGCGAGATCTCATCGAGCCGCGGCTCAACGGCGAACGCGGTGACGAGGAGCGTTCCCGAGTCGGTCAGCGCCTGCCAGTTGCGCGCGCCGAGCTGCATCTCGATCGCGCCGCCGCGCAGGCGAAAGCCGAAGCGGTCGCGATCGTCGACGACGCCGTCGCCGTCAGCGCCGCTCGTCGAGAAGCTGAGCGCGACCGCGCTCGCCGCGACGCTCGCCGGTGCGATCGCGGCGTGCGGATTGGCGGCGGCGGGCTCGTCGCCCTGGCGCACCGCGGATGCCGAGGCCGCCGACCAGTGGCCTGCACGGCGCAGGTCGCGCGCGACGAGGTCGGCCGCGGTGCGCAGGTCGTGCATCAGCCGCGCCTCGGCCTGAAGCCGGCGCGCGGCAGCGTGCTGCGCGAGGACGATGCCGCCCGCGGCGGCGACGACGACGAGGCCGATCGCCGTCGCGACGAGCAGCTCGACGATCGAAACGCCGCGGGCATGTGTTCGCATCAGCGGCTCCAGCATGCGCGGTTGGCGTCGGCACCGTTCGCCGTCGTCGCATCGCTTCCCGACGCCTGCACCAGTGCGCCGTCGGCGAGCGACAGGCGCAGCACGCGGCAGCGCGCGTCGCGCGCTTGCGTCGCGACCGCGGTCGCGACGAGGTCGTAGCCGCCGCTCGCGTTGGCGCTCGCCTGCAGCCGGTAGTGGCTGGCGGGCGACGTGTCGCGCAGGCCGAGCTCGGCGAGCGTCGCGTAGCCGGCGTTGTTCGCGCGGTAGCGCTCCTCGGCAAGTTGCGCCTGCAGCAGGGCGACGAGCGCGTCGGTGCGCCGGGAGCGCTGCACCTGCGCCTCGACGCTCGGATACGCGATGCTCGACAGCACGCCGGCGATCGCGACCCCGACCAGCCCTTCGATCAGCGTGAACCCGCGCTCGCTTCGCGACGCGTGGGCGGCTCCGGAACGACAGGAACGACGATGCGATGCGGACATGGACGGCTCCTTTCGAAGATCAGCAAGCGGGATAGCCGGCGACCGTGCCCGCGGGCGAGCACGACCGCACCCGGCCGAGGACGTTGACGACGTGACGCACCGAGCGGCCGCGGACGTCGCTGAGCGACAGCGTCGCCGTCGGCGTGCTCGTGCCGTGCAGTGGATCGAAGACGATCGAGGCGACGTTGCCGGCGACGGCGACGCGCTCGGCGCTCGGCAGGACGACGCTCTGGATCGCGAGCGCGCCGTTCGCGCATGTGACGCCGCTGGCGCTGCAGCGGCAGTCGGACGCGCCGCCGCTGTGGACGACCCAGCACGTCGCGTCGGCGCCGGCGACGACGCTCAGGCGAAGCGGGCGGTTGCGGGCGATCGCCTCGCTGCGTGCGAGCTGCAGGTCGGCGGCGAGACGCGTTGCGGCGCTGTCGAGCCTGCGCGCGTCGATCAGGGCGCTGAACGAGGGCAGCGCGCTCGCACCGACGATCGCGACGATCGCGACGACGACCGCCGCCTCCAGGAGCGAGAAGCCGAGCTCGCACGGCCGTGCGGCCCGGGTTGCTGCGTGCTTGGTCGCCATGCGCAGCACTGTAGGAATCGCGCCGTGCGCGCGCGATCCCTCGCGCGGGCAAGCCGCGGGGGTCTCGCGCGGGACCCCTCGGGGGGAACGCGCGATGCGGCGCTCGGCGCCGCTAGATGTCGCGGATCAGCCGGCGGAACTCGTCGACGTCTTCGAAGCTGCGGTAGACCGACGCGAAGCGCACGTAGGCGACCTTGTCGATCCGCTTCAGCTCGCGCATCACGTGCTCGCCGACCTTCGCGGAGAGCACTTCCTTGCCACCGATGCCGAGGAGCTTTTCCTGGATGCGCTCGATCGCGGCGTCGATTTGCTCGACGCTGACCGGGCGCTTGCGCAGCGCGAGCGCCATCGAGGCGCGCAGCTTGGCGGGGTCGAATTCGGCGCGCCGGCCGTCCTTCTTGACGACGACCGGCATCGCGATCTCGGCGTGCTCGTAGGTCGTGAAGCGCTTGTCGCAGCTCTGGCAGCGGCGACGGCGGCGGACGACGTCGCCCTCTTCGGAGTCGCGCGTCTCGACGACCTGCGTGTCCTCGTTGCCGCAGAACGGACAGCGCATGTCAGCGGTAGACCGGGAAGTCCTTCGTCAGGGTCTGCACCTTGGCGCGCACCGCGGCGATGTTCGCCTCGTCCTGCGGACGGTCGAGGACATCGGCGATGAGGTGCGCGGTGCGCCGCGTCTCGTCCTCGCCGAAGCCGCGCGTGGTGAGCGCCGGAGTGCCGAGGCGGATCCCGCTCGTCACCATCGGCTTTTGCGGATCGTTCGGGATGCCGTTCTTGTTGCACGTCATGTGCGCCGCTTGCAGGACCGCTTCGGCCTCCTTGCCGGTCAGTCCCTTCGGCCGCAGATCGACCAGCATGACGTGGCTCTCGGTGCGACCGCTGACGATCCTGAGGCCCCGCTCGGTGAGCGTCTCGGCGAGCGCGACCGCGTTCCTCACGACTTGCTGCTGGTAGATCTTGAACTCGGGCGCGAGCGCTTCTTGGAACGCGACCGCCTTGGCCGCGATCACGTGCATCAGCGGGCCGCCCTGCAGCCCGGGGAAGATCGCGCTGTTGATCTTCTTCGCGACCTCGGGATCGTTCATCAGCACGATGCCGCCGCGCGGACCGCGCAGGCTCTTGTGCGTCGTCGACGTCACGACGTGGGCGTGCGGCACCGGGTTCGGATAGACGCCGGCGGCAATCAATCCCGCGTAGTGCGCCATGTCGACCATCAGCCAGGCGCCGACGTCGCGCGCGACCTGCGCGAAGCGGGCGAAGTCGATCCTGAGGCTGTAAGCCGAAGCACCGGCGATGATGAGCTTGGGCCGCGCCTCGTGGGCGAGGCGCTCCATCGCGTCGTAGTCGATCTCCTCGGCCGCGGTGAGCCCGTAGCTCACGACCTTGAACCACTTGCCGCTCATGTTGAGCGCCATGCCGTGGGTC
>Ga0207689_10003085_pt1 | contig 15334 bp, 16 predicted proteins | sample KBSMisM52_FD_184312 | JGI IMG/M metagenome (GOLD analysis project Ga0207689, IMG submission 184312) | Miscanthus rhizosphere microbial communities from Kellogg Biological Station, Michigan, USA - KBS Miscanthus M5-2 (SPAdes) (version 2) | ecosystem: Host-associated > Plants > Roots >... | reverse complement strand
ATCATGTAGTCCGGCGGCACCCCCAGCGCGCTGGTGACCAGCTTGATCGGGTGGCCGAACGCCACCTCAAGCAGGTTCTGCCCGGTGTCACCGGAAAGGAACGACGGACCGGTCCGCGGCGACTCCTCGGGCTCGATGTCATGTGCGGCCAGCAGTTGGGCGATGAAGCCGCGGTAGTCTTCGGGGATCCGGCCGGCCAGCTCACCGCGGGACAGGTTCTCCCCCTTCCCCTCGAACTTGGCAGGCACGATGAGGTCGACACCGTAGGACTTGCCGCCGGCGTGGTCGTCGATCCACGACAGTTCCTGGTCCAGCTGCTGCGGCGTGAACGCGGTCGCGCCAAGCACGCCGAATCCGCCCGCATTGGTGACCGCGGCGACGACGTCGCGGCAGTGGCTGAAGGCGAAGAGCGGAAAATCGATACCGAACTGCTCACAGATGGCGGGCTTCACGCCACCAGTATTACTAAGTCACATCGGTCCGCGGGAGGGACCCTCATCACCGGCCGAGTACCGGTGTTCCTTCCAAGAACTTGAGCACATCGCCGATCATCTGGCGGCCGTCGAGCAGCCCTTGGTCGTTGTGTCCGACCCCGGGTATCACCACGTACTGCTTCGGTTCGGCGGCCGCATCGAAGAGCCGCCTGCTCAGCGACGCGGGCACGACATTGTCGCGATCCCCCGCGATCACCAATACCGGCGCCTTCACCGACGCAATCCGTTCGATCGACGGGTAGCGATCGATCAGCAGCTGCCGCACCGGCAGCCACGGGTAGTGCAGCACGCCGACGTCGGCCAGCGACGTGAACGGCGACCGCAGCACCAGCGCCGCAGGCGGTCGGTGCACGGCAAGCTCGACTGCGACTGCCGCGCCCAGGGATTCGCCGAAGTACGCGATCCGGCTCGGGTCGACGTCCGGTTGCCCCGCCAGCCACGCCTGCGCGGCCCGAGCGTCGGTCGCCAAACCCTCCTCGGTTGGGCGACCCGGATTGCCACCGTACCCCCGGTAGTCGAACAACAGCACCGATAGACCCTGTCGGTTCAATGCCACCGCGAGGTCGGCGCGCAACCACCGGTAGCCGGCATTGCCGTTGAATATCACCACCGCGGGGGCACGGTCGTGGCTAGCTGCAGGGAAATACCATGCGGCCAAACGCAATCCGTCTTCGGTATCGAGAACGACATCCTTGCCGGTCGGCAGGATGGTCGTCGCCGACGGTAACGGACCGGGCGACGGGAAGTAGATCAACCGTCGCTGTTGTGACCACACGAACCCGAGTAGACCCGATCCCACGAGCGCGACGATAACGACCACAGTCAGCGTCACGCGCATTTTCCTCGACATCTAATCCCGTAGCGGCGCGTAGGCGAACTCACGCAACCCGTCTCGGGGGTCGACGGCTGCGCGAAAGCCGAGCACCTCCGCGGCGTGGGCCGGGTCGGCGACGATGTGGCGCACGTCGCCGCTGCGGTACTGACCGGTGACGAGCGGCAGCACGTCGCCGCGCGTCTCACACAGCTCGGTGGCCATCTCCAGAATCGAGATCGGTCGCCCGGAGCAGACGTTGAACGCCGAGAAGCCGCCCAGCTCCGCGTCGACGGCCGCCACGTTGGCCGCGGCGACATCGTCGACGTGAACGAAGTCACGCATCTGCCCGCCGTCTTCGAAAACCCTTGGCACGTCGCCTGCTTCGAGCTCGGAGCGGAAGATGGCCGCCACCCCGGAATAGGGCGTGTCGCGTGGCATGCCGGGGCCGTAGACGTTGTGATAGCGCAGCGCGACCACCGACCCGCCGGTCGAATCGGCCCACGCCAGCGCGTAGTGCTCCTGGGCGGTCTTGCTCGCCGCGTACAAACTGCGCGGCCGAAGCGGCGCGTCCTCGTCGACCAGGCGCCAGCTCACCGGCCGTCCACAGATCGGGCAGCGATGCTCGAACACTCCGGCGTCGAGGTCGGTTCGCGACCGCGGAAGTGGATCGACGAGCCCGTGCTGCGCGCACTCGTACCGGCCCTGCCCGTAGACCACCATCGACGACGCCAGCACCAGCCGCCGGCAGCCCGCCGCGAACATCTCCGCGAGCAGCACCGCGGTGGCGAAGTCGTTGTGGCTGCCATACGACGGCGCGTCGGCGGCGTCCACCCCGGCACCGACGACCGCCGCCTGATGGCAGACCACGTCGACACCATCAAGCAGCGGCGCCAGCGCGGCGGCGTCGCGAACGTCGACCCGTCGCACGTCAGCCGGCAGCTCCGCATCGGGACCGTGCGCCGCCGCCAGCATCGCGTCGAGCGCCACCACATCGTGGTCGGCGTCGGCCAGCGCCACTGCCACGCGCGACCCGATGAATCCGGCAGCGCCGGTCAGCAGCACCCTCACGGCAGATCGAACGGCAGCTCGACGCCGTCGTGCGGCAGGCAATGCGTGCAGGTGCGTTCAGCCGACACATTTACCACCTTCTCGATGGCGTCGTGCACCAGCTTCTTGAACGGCACCAGGTTGCGCTCAAACTCAGCGAAAACGTCGACGGCCCTGACACCCGCTCCCGTCTCGATGCCCGCGTCCAGATCTGTCACCAAAGCAATTCCGGCATAACATATTTCGAGCTCGCGAGCCAGCACCGCCTCGGGATAGCCGGTCATGTTGACCAGGGTGAAACCCTGGCTTGCGAACCACCTGCTCTCGGCGCGGGTGGAGAACCTCGGTCCCTGGATCACCACCATGGTCCCGCCGTCGACCACGCCGGGCAGATCGGCCGCCGCGGCCCGCAGCGTCGGGCAATACGGATCGGCGAACCCGACATGGATGCCGCCCGAGTCGAAGTAGGTGTCGTCGCGTCCGGTGGTGCGGTCCACCAATTGATCGGGCACCACCATGGCGCCGGGCCCAAGCTCGGGGGTGAGGCTGCCGACCGCGCACGGCCCGAAGATGCGGCGCACACCCAGTGCCCGCAACGCCCACATGTTCGCGCGGTACGGCACAGTGTGCGGGGAGAACTCGTGCTTGACGCCGTGCCGGGGCAAAAACGCCACCTCATGCTCGCCGACGGTGCCGACGGTGATGGGCGCACTCGGCGCCCCGTACGGGGTGTCCAGACTGATGGTGCGGGCATGGGAACCGAAGAACGTGTAAAAACCGCTGCCGCCGATGACTCCCAACATTTCTGCGCTCCTCGCGTCCGCGGCAATTCGACCATTCTGGGCCATGCGCCAACTGTCGATCTTTCAGGTTCGAGTGGTTAACTCGCGCGGTGGGGGTTTCCAACACGTTCGGCCCCGACGGGCCGGTAGTCGTTCGAGTCGGCACCGCCGCCGTGGTCGGTGTTGCGGCAGCGGTGGCGGTCGGCGTCATCGTGGGCTGGCCCTACGCGCCGGCGGCTGGCTGGATCGTCACCGCGATCATCTATCTCGGCTGGACGTGGGCACTGATCGCCCACATGAATGCCGAGCAGACGCAAAACCACGCCTGCAGGCCGCATGAGCAGGACGCGACACGCGGCTGGTCGCACCTGATCATGCTGCTCGCCAGCATCGCCAGTCTCGCAGGCGTGGGTTACCTGCTGTTGGCGGAGAACTCCAAGAGCGGCGACGTCGCCGCCGCCGTCGTCGGCATCCTGAGCGTGGCCGCCTCGTGGTTCGCCGTCCACACGGAGTTCACGCTGCGCTACGCCCGGCTCTATTACACGGGGCCGTCGGACGGCATCGACTTCCACCAGGACGGCGGCCCCGCGTACGCCGATTTCGCGTACGTCGCCTTCACGATCGGCATGACCTACCAGGTGTCCGACACCGACCTCAACGCCCGCAACATCCGCGCCACAGCACTGGGGCAGGCGATGCTGTCGTTCCTCCTCGGCGCGATCATCCTGGCCGTCACCATCAACCTCGTCGCTGGATTGGCCGACTACAACAAGTAAGCCCCATGGCACGATGACGCTCGTGGCCACATTCGCGCAGTGGGTCGAGGGCGCTCGCCCGCGGACACTGCCCAACGCGATCGCCCCGGTGATTGCAGGCACCGGCGGCGCGGCGTGGCTGCACGCGGCGTGTTGGTGGAAGGCACTGCTGGCGCTGCTCGTCGCAGTGGCGATGATCGTCGGCGTCAACTACGCCAACGACTACTCAGACGGCATCCGCGGCACCGACGATGTGCGGGCGGGGCCGTTGCGGCTGGTCGGCTCGAAGTTGGCCGCGCCGCGCGCGGTGCTGACGGCCGCTGTGGTGAGCCTCGGTGTCGCGGCGGCGGCCGGTGTGGTGCTGGCGTGGTTCAGCGCGCCGTGGCTGATCGTGGTCGGCGCGCTGTGTATCGCCGGGGCGTGGCTGTACACCGGCGGCTCAAAGCCCTACGGCTATCTCGGACTCGGCGAAGTCGCGGTGTTCGTGTTCTTCGGCCTCGTTGCAGTGCTGGGCACGCAGTACACCCAGGCGCTGCGGGTCGACTGGGTCGGGCTGGCGCTGGCGGTCGCAATGGGCGCACTGTCGTCGGCGGTGCTGGTGGCTAACAACTTGCGCGACATCCCCACCGACAGGGAGTCCGGCAAGATCACGCTGGCGGTGCGCCTCGGAGACGCCCGCACCCGGGTGCTGTACCAGGCGCTGCTCGTCGTCGCGCTCGCGCTGACGCTGGTGCTGATGATCGCAAGGCCGTGGTGTGCGGTGGGCCTGGTGGCGGCGCCGCTCGCCGTCCGCGCGTCCGGTCCGGTGCGCAAGGGACTGGGCGGCAAGGAGCTGATCCCGGTGCTGCGCGACACCGGCCTGACGATGCTGATCTGGGCCGTCGCGGTGGCGCTGGCTTTGGCCTTCGGCTAGGCGATTTCGAGCCAACCGGACGCTAGCCGGCGGAGGTGCCCGTCCAGTACTCGACGAATCTGCCATCGGCGAACCGCAGAATGTCGTTCCCGGTGAACCGCGCCGGCCCGTCGGCCGTCGTTCCGGTGCCGATCCAGCGGGCCGCCACCAAATCTCGATCGACTATGGGCTCGATCTCGACCACAAACATCAAGTCGGACACCATCGCCTGCGTCTCGTCGATCATCGCCTGCAACTCGCCGGGCCCACGCACGTCACGATTCGGCCAGTGCCCAACGAAATCGTCGGAGACGAGTTCGGCCGCGACGCGCTTGCCCCTCCACAATTCGTTGATCCATCGCCGGTAGAGCGCTGTTGCGGTAGTCATATCCGAGGTCTACCCCTCGGCGACGCCAACTATTCGATCGCGCCTTGATGACGACCGTCGCACCCAAGATGTGCACCTCGACGCACATCATTGGGCCGCGGAACCGAACGTCAGAAAGGCGATTCCGGTGAACGCGCCCGCGATCACTTGGCTCACCAGGTACACGCCGCCGAACAACGCGGCAAAGTCCACCGTGCCCGCTACCACCGCGATACCGATAGCCAAGTGCCACACGGTATTCGGCGCATCTCGGGGCGATTCGATGCAGCTGAACACCACATACGCCAGTACGAACGCGAACAGCAGCTCCGCACCGAACGCCGCCACCAGAGCGCGCCCACTCAACATCATTTCCATCACAGCCTCGGATTGGCCGGATCCGACGACGAGTCGGGTGGTGATCGCCGCGCACAGCCCGGCCGCGAGCTGAGCCAGCCAGTACCCAGCCGCTTCGCTATATGAAATCCGGCCCCACATGGCCGCGGCCAGCGTGATGGCGGGATTGAAATGCGCTCCGCTCCGCAGGCCTCCTGCGTAGATCAGTGCCATCAGGACCACACCGATGCCCAGGGCCGCAAACGGGGAGCCGCTGCAGAGACCCACGCCTACGGTCAACACGAGGCCGAACGTCCCGAGTGCCTCGACGGTGTACTTGTCGATTGTTCGGGGCTTGTCGACGAGTGCGCGCGGCGGGTAGAACTCATCCAGCCAGTGGGGGGCGGTGGTCATGAACTACAACCTTCGCCGCCGAGCAGCCCCAAGTCGTCAACGCTGACCGCAATCCAGCATTCCCACTAGCCCGAGGACGCCATACCTGCTAGCTGCAATCTTGCTGCCTCGACTGTGAGTTCCATGCAAGATTGTTGAGTCTGCACCGTTTATCCCGGTGCCGGAAGGATTCAACATGTCTGCCGTGCAGGTCGTCGTCGCCGACGACGATGTGCTGTTGCGCGAGGGCCTGGCCAGCTTGCTCGACCGATCGGGTTTCGAGGTGGTGGGCCAGGCCGCCGATGCGACGGAGTTGCTCGCGCTGGTGCGTGACCGCAAGCCGCAACTCGTCGTCGTCGACATCCGCATGCCACCAACGCACACCACCGAGGGCCTCGACGCGGCGCGCGTGATCCGCGCGGAACTGCCCGACACCGGCATCCTGGTTCTGTCCGCGCACGTCGAAGTCGAGCACGCGACCGAACTGCTGGCCAGCGGGCACGGCATCGGCTATCTGCTCAAGACCCGTGTCACCGATGTCGCCGACTTCGTCGACACCCTCGAACGCATCTCCAAGGGCGCGTCGGTGGTCGACCCGGCGCTCGTTCAAGAACTCGTCTCGGCGCGCCGCCGCGACGACCCCTTGGCCGTGCTCAGCGCTCGCGAGCAGGAGGTGTTGATGCTGATGGCCGAGGGCCGTTCGAATGCCGGTATCGCGCGGCGACTCTGGGTCACCGAAGGCACAGTCGAAAAACACGTGCGAAGCATCCTGACAAAGCTCAACCTGCCCGAGACCGGCGACGACCACCGTCGCGTCCGGGCGGTGATCACCTACCTTGAGGCCCGCTGACCTTGACCAGGTCCCGGATGGCGTCGGGTGACAGCGAGAATTTCTGCAGGAACCCCACTGCCGGACTCGCGTCGATCATTTCTGCGAGGTCGGACTCGGCGTAGGTGGAAACGAGGATCACCGCGAGGGTGCTTGGGGTGCTCGCGCGGTCGAGTTGCTCCGCGAGCACGAAGCCGTCCTCTCCGCCAATGTCGACGTCGACCAACGCGACGTCGGGGTGAAAATCCTCGTAATACTGCAGTGCCTCAGCGCTATTGGATGCCTTGACTACGCTGATTCCCGCCCGCTCGAGCATTGCGCTCGCGGCATCGCGGAAATCGGCGCTATCGTCAACGATCAGACAGCGCACGTCGCAACCAGCGGCAATACACACTTTTCAGCCTCGCAGATGTCGATCATCATTACATTCCCGCTACCCGGAACTCCTGCCGCTAAACCATGCCCGAAGGCGCACGTATCGCCGCTATCACAGAACTGCCTGGCAACGGCAATAATCGAGGGGCCATTCTGTGTTGAAGAGCCAAGATGACTGAGAATTCCACGTCGCCACCGCAACCAGGACCCGATGCCCGGCCCACGCCGTACGCGCGGCTGCTGGCGCTGGTGGTGCGGCCGACGGCGCCTCCGGTATGGGTGGGCATCCTCGTGGCGGCCGCCTTCATTGTCGGCGAGACGCTTCTTGTGAAGCGACTCGAGCAAGTCGCGCCGGAGAATGCCTTCGGCGTGCTGTTCCTTATCGGCGTGCTGGTCATTTCGGCCGGGTGGGGATTCCGTCTCGCGGTCGCCACGACTTTGGCGAGTGCGGTGGTCTACGTCCAGTTCCACATGGAGACAAATGCGGGCTTGATACCGACGCGTCCGCAGGATGCACTGGCGATCCTCATTTTCCTGCCAGTGGCGTTTCTGGCCAACGTGCTCGCCGGGCAGGCCCGGCTGCGCGCCGCGGAAGCCGAGCAACGCAGGCGCGAAGCCGACCTGGCGGCCGACCTGGCTCGGCTGATGCTGCGAGCCGGTGATCTTCGGCCGGCGTTGGACGCCGCAGGCCACCGGATGGCGCAGGCGCTCGGGCTCCGGTTTGCAATGCTCGAGCCGGAAACGGTCGTCGCGAGTGCGCACCAATCCGCAATTCCGTTGCGTGACGGCGATGCACCGCTGGGCACCCTGTTGGTCCCCGCGGACCTGCCCAAGCCCATGGCCCACCTCCTGCACCGGCTGGTGCCTTCTCTCGAGGCCTTGCTTGCCGCCGCCCGCGACCGCGAGGTGATGAACACCGAACTGGAGGCCAGCAGGAAAGAACTCGAGCGGTTCTTCGACCTGACGTCCGATCTGTTCTTCATCGGCGACGAAACTCGCGTGCGGCGCATGAACCCGGCTTCGGAGCGCGTCTTCGGCTACACGGCGACCGAAATACAGGCCAGGCCGTACGTGGAGTTGATTCACCCGGACGACCGCAACCGCACCACCGCGCTGGTGGAAGCGCTGGCTCGCAGTGGCGGCACAGCGCAGTTCGAAAATCGCTGCGTGCGCGCGGACGGCAGTGTGCGCTGGCTCGAGTGGAGCATCGTTGCGGAGAGCGGCCTGCTGTACGGCGCCGCCCGCGACGTCACCGACCGGAGACGTGAGCAGGACCGTTTGCGTGAGGCGCAGCGCATGGTCGAAGCCAGCCACGCCGAGGTCAGCGCTCTCGCCGAACAACAGGCAGCGCTGCGCCGTGTCGCAACACTGGTCGCACGCGGTGTCGACCCCGCCCAGGTATATCCGGCCGCCGTCGCTGAGTTGTCTCGCGGACTCGGTATCGACAATGTCGCACTGCTGCGCTACGAATCCGGCGAGGCACTGGTGTTGCTGGCAGCTCGCGACAAGAGCGGGCTCACGAAAATGACTATCGGAGAGCGGATTCCACTCGACGACGACAATGTGCCCGCTATGGTCCTAGACACCGGAGCGCCGGCGCGGATCGACTCTTTCGAGGCAGCCACGGGTCCCACAGCCGAGCGGATCCGCCGGCTGGCTCTGCGCTCGGCGGTCGGTGCGCCGATCATCATCGACGGCCGCATCTGGGGTGCACTGGTGGTCGGCTCATCGCAGACCGAGCCGCTGCCGCCCGAAACCGAGGCCCGGATCGGGGATTTCGCGGACCTCGTCGGCACCGCCATCGCCAACGCCGCAACCCGCGCTGAGCTCACCGCATCACGTGCGCGCATTGTCACCGCCGGCGACCAGGCCCGCCGGCGCTTCGAACGCGACCTCCACGACGGCGCGCAGCAGCGCATCGTTTCGCTCGGGCTCGCACTGCGCGCAGTCGAGGCGTCGATACCCGCGGAGCACCAACAGCTGCGCGACCAGGTGTCCAACGTCGTCGACGGCTTGGTCGGTGTGTCGACAGAATTGCAGGAGATATCGCGCGGCATGCATCCCGCGATCCTGTCCAAGGGGGGACTTGGCCCGGCGATCAAGACGCTCGCCCGACGCTCGGCCGTGCCCGTCGAGCTCGACCTCAACGTCGATCGCCGCATGCCCGAATCGGTTGAGGTTGCCGCGTATTACGTTGTCGCCGAGGCGCTGACCAACGCCGCCAAACACGCGCGGGCATCCGAAGTCGTGGTGTCCGCCGTCGCCGGCGACGATGAGCTTCACCTGACCATCGGCGACGACGGAATCGGCGGTGCCGTCGCGGGCGGGGGCTCGGGGCTGATCGGACTCAAGGACAGGGTCGAGGCACTGGCAGGCCGGCTTGGTATCTCCAGTCCGCCCCGGAGTGGGACGACGTTGAACGTGGTCATTCCACTCCAGGGCGAATAGCCCGACTGCGAAGTCAATTTCAGCGGCGTCCGCCGTGGTGGAAAATCAGCACGTTTCCGAAAAACGGGTACTGAGCCTGGTAGTCGACCGGGGGCGGGGTGGCACTGACCTGTGCATTGCCCTCGGACTCGCAGACGCTTGCCGTTCCGGTGAAGGTGCAGGTTGGAGCGGCGTCGGCCAGCGGTGCAACCGCGATCGCTGCTGCGCCCGCCCCCGCCACCAACAGCGGTGGAATGAAACTCCGGATTCTCATGATGATGGCGCTACTCCTTTGTTGGCCTGCCATTGCCGGCCTGCCTTCGTTGGCGCTTTCAGGATCGCGTGTGCACCAAGGGATGTCGTCGCTGCTGACACCCATCTGGATCTACCAGTTATCCCCCACTCGGTGTCAGTCGTCGAAGACTGCCGAGAAGGGCACGCGTCTGAAGCCCGGCGGAGTGGGCTCGTCGGGACGGGCGACACGCGGCTGCTTCTTGGCCGGCTTATCGTTCGCCCGGAACTGCCAGTCGTCGTCGAACACGCCGGCGAGGTATTCCGCGATCTCGGGATCGAAGAAGATGAGGCTGGCGTCACGATTGGCCGCGACGCCCTCGTTAGACCAGTTGTGGCTGCCGACCATCGCCGCTTTGTCGTCGACGATGATCGTCTTGTTGTGGCAGCCCTCCTGGAACCGAATTGCGTCACGTGGAAAGCCCTGCGCGGTAAGCAAATCCAGCTTGTCCTCGGTCATCAGGTTGCGGAAGATGAAGCGGACCTCCACGTCGGGATCCTGAGCTTCTCATTCAGCGCGTCGACCAGCGCCAGTAGCTCATGAAAGTCCTCACCATCACCGCGAAGGTTGATGTACTGGTTCTGGAAACGGAGGCTCTTCTTGGCGGATTTGATCAGCTTCAGGACGTTCTCGGCGTAGTTGTCCGGCGTCAGCAGCGGTTGCACCTTGACGACGCGATCAACACGCAGCGGAGGAAAGAACTCGCCGCCTTCGCCGAAGGCCTCAGGCAGTTCGACCGCTTTCGGAACGAAGAGATCGGGCGCCGCGAATTCCGCCGGTTCCTCCGCCTGCGCCGCGCACAGCTCGAAGTCGCGGCGGATGTACTGCTCGTAGATCGACGCCAAGGTCTCACTTTCGAAGATGGCGTGATACTCACGGTTGTACTCGCCCGGAAAACCGTCGGGTATGGGCTGATCGGGATCTGCATCGTCGCCGAACAGATGCACGTTCGGCTGGTTCGACGACTGCCAATTGCCGCTCGACAACCAGCCCGCGTTGCCGTCGCGGACCGCGACCTTGATGTGATACGACGACGCCCACAGTCCGTCGGGTCGCTTTGTTGTCTTGAATGTCGCCCACGTGTGATCGAAGCGGTTCGTCATCTCGTTGTCGAGCGGCTTGAGCACTTCGGTCTTGGTCTTCAGATCGTGCGCCTTGACACCCGCGGTTGGTGGTTCGACAAAGGGGTGGAGCACGAGTTCGAAGGTGCGGTGTGCTGGCGTGACCGCGTCTTCGACGGCCTTGAAGACGTGCGGCGCGGTGAATTGGTACATCGCTACGGTCAGCCGCTTACGGGTCGCGCCGAGAAACGTCTCGAGTTCGCTCCACCCCGCCTCGGGACTGACGCAGACGGTCAGCCCCATCTCCTCCTGGACGAGCGGTAGGTTGGGCGGATCCTGGGGTTCATAGGTGCCCCGCTTCGGCGGCGCGAATGCGATGACCACCTCGTCGCGCAGCATCGCCTCGAGCGGCGACACGGTCGCACCCCCCGGCGTTCCGAATGCCACTGGCGCGGTGTCCATCTGGGCCAGTTGTTCTTCGACAGTGGCGTCGGTCACCGACACCGGCACGCCGAACCGTCCTTCGAGTTCCTCCGCGCTGACCGGCGTGGTGTCGGGGACTACCGCCACGACGACACTCGGCACCGGATCACCGCCCTCCGGATATTGGTATCCGGGACGGACACCGACGACATCCTGCTGGCCCGCCAACGCGTCGCGGACTTCGGGAAGCGCTTGCAACACCGGCTGGAAGGATTCGCGAACGTCTTCCGACACCGCGAGAACATCCGGTTGGGGCATGGGTTTTCCTTTCAGAAATCGTTGCTGCGGACCCGGGCCGCGGGATCGCCGATCACAACGTAGTTTTGGGCGTCGTTGCGCTCGAGCCAGTGCAGGACCAGGTCACGATCGCTCAGCCGCCCTCCCGCAGGCGCGGAAGGTGAGGTCGCGCTCGCGAGCGCCGTTGACAGCACCGCGAAACGCGCGCCGAACGCTCCACTGACGGCGTGCCCGACCGGCGTGCCGGTCAGGACATTGCCGATGGTGTTGCGGAAGGTGCCGATCTGGGCTTCGGAAACACGGGGCGTCTTGATCGAACAGCCCCACGCCCGGTCGACATGACCGATAACGGCGAGGGCGCTGCCATTGGGGTGTCCCAACAAGCGTTGGGGTAGCGCCGCGACAAATGGTGACGGCGCCATAGGGGGTGCCTCGGCTGCGTCGGACAGGTCCTTCAGAAACTGATCGGCGTCGGGAGTGCCAGCGCCGAAACAGGCGAAGGTGAACGCGATCAGGCCGTTGACATTGGCGTCGTCGCCGATATCCGCTGCGGTGAGAAAGTGCTCCGGTCGGGTATCGCCAAAGCCAGACCAGTCTTGGCAGAGCAGGGCGCCTTGATCGGCCTTCTGCCTCGGATCGCCCGAATCCACCGCCATCCCATGCGAGGCCGTGAACAACATCGCGGGAGCTTTCGGTGCGTTCATCACGTCGAGCAACGCGGCCCTGGTCGCGTCGTCCGCCAGCCGCAATCGACTGTCCCAGCCGACGTCTGCGTGAATCGGCCGCTTGAGCGCGCCGCGCGCGTCCGGGATGCCCTCGGCGAGCGGCGTTATCAACTGCGATGCGCTGAGTTGCGTGGCGGGATCGGCGGGATGCCGGGTGCCCCAATAGACGACCTCGCGGGAGTTGGGAACAGCTTGGGATTCCTCGTAGTCGACGATCGAGCGCGCGTACCGCTGGTATTCGTCGGGTGTGGCGAAGGCAACGCGCCCCACCGCATACTCGATGCCGACCAAATACTGGAATTCGAACGGAATGAGATCGGGCGGACCCACCAGCAGCAGATAGTAGGGCACGATCTCGGGGTCGACGTTCCCGGCCGAGATTCCATGGCGGTCATACCAATCGCGCATCTGTTCGCCCGACCGGTAATCCAATTCAGCGAACCGATCGCCCGCCTGGGCTCGGCGTCTTGCCAACAGCGGTTCGAGCGCCGAACGCACGTCATCCGCGGCGTCGGTATGGAAAACGATGCCCCAGCCGGACTCTTCCAACTTCAGTGGATCAACGCCGAATCGAATCCCGAACATCGGCGGGGACAGCTCGTCGGTATGGTCAAGCGCGCGCGGCCGGGGGTGGTTCACCAAATGACGCGCGAGGTCTTCAATTGTGCGCGGGGTGAATGCGTATTGACCGGTTTCGATGTCGATACCGTTGACGACGACAAGGTCATCGTCCCCCACAGGATTGGGCGCGTTCACCCGAAACGTCCTATTTCGAAAGGTTTTCGTAACTCCCGCATTCAACCGCCTCCCTGCGGTTCGATACAGAATGGCAGCAGTTTATCGCCCGCCCTCGCGCGGGTCACCAATCTCGTTGATTCGAATTCGGGACTACTCGATATTCAGAGCGTCGAGCAGCCGATCCAGATCGTTCTCCGTGTTGTACAGGTGGAAGCCGACGCGCACCGCTCCAGCTCGTGTCGAGGCGCGAATGCCTGCGGTCCGCAGCCGCTCGGCAGCGTCGGTGATCGGTATCGACACAATGGCCGAATTCTGCTGGGGCAGACCGAGTTCTGTGCGCGCCCGATTGGCCAGCCCGGCGGTATGCGCCTCGACCGCGGCACCGTCGAGGGACGCCAGCCACGGCAGCGTCAGTCCCGCGCCCAGCGCACTGAACCAGGTGGGTGAGGTATCGAACCGCCGCGCGCCGTCGGCCAACCGCAGCGGCAACCCGTAAATCGTCTGCCACGGGTCCTCGCCCGCATACCAGTTCGCGACATGTGGCGTTGTGATCCGGCTCACCCTGTCGCTCAGCGACATCCACGCGGTGCCGCGCGGCGCCAGCAGCCACTTGTAGACCGCTGCGGCCGTAACGTCGGCCCAGCCCACGTCCAGGACTTTCCAGCCGAGCGCCTGCGTGATGTCGATCACGGTCAGCGTGTCGGTGCCCGTCACGGTGCGCCGCATGGCGTCGACGTCGAGGACGGCGCCGTTGGCGGACTGCACCAGGCTGGCCGTGACGACATCAAAGTCGGCCGCAGCAGACACCAGCTGATCGGGCCCCATCTCGGTGATCGTGACACCCCTGGCGGCCTGGGCGGCGAACGGGAAGGTGGTGCTGGTGAATTCGCCGGCCAGGGTCGCGACCCGGCTGCCGTCGGGTACCGCAGCAGCCACCAAGCCCAGTACGGAGGAGACCGTGCCGCCCATGGTCACCGACTCGACGGGCACACCGGTCAGCGCGGCATAGCCGGCCCGACCGTCGCGCACGTAGTCGTCAAACACCGGGACTTCCATTGTCCCCGCCTGCCATTGGCCGATGCAGTCCCGCAGCGCGTCGATCAGGAAGCGCGGCGGCAAGCCATAGGTCGGCGTGTTCAGAAATCCGTCGGCGCCGACGAATTCGGCACCGAACGCTTCGCGCGCCAGGACGGCCGTCATTCTGCGGGCGGCTCTTCGCCGCCGGAGGTCTCTTCGCCGCGCAGCCTGGCCTGCAACTGCTCGCGGTCCCTGCGCCTGCGTTCGTCGAAAACCGCGATGCTCGCGGTGGCGCGACGCCGCAGTGGGGCGAACAGCCAGATGCCCAGCGGCAGTGCGATGACCAGCGCGAACAACAGCGCCACGACAAGCGGAAAATCGCGCACGCCGAGCAAATGTCCGGCGCCGAAGATCACCGCGGTCAAAACGACGACGAGCAGCAGGCGGGCCAGGACATAGGCCAGCACGTCCACCACGAGGCTGGATCGGGGCCGTCCGTCAGACACGGCCCGAGCCTACCGACGGCGCGTATATTCAGGTAAAGGAGGTTTTTTGTGTGGCGTATTTGCTCCTGATTCTTGTCTTGGCCGGTTTGATCTACACCGGTTGGCGGCTGACGCGGATGACCGCGGCTCGCCCGAAGACGCGCGTGATCGGCCCGGACGACGATCCGGATTTCCTGCGTCGGCTCGGCCATGGAGACAATCCCCGGCAGTAGCCGCCACGCGACGAGCTAGCCGGACTGGGCGTCAGGCCGCTTTGCGTCCGTAAAGCCATCCGCGACCACGGCCGCCAATTCGATCAGCGTCTCCCGCGTCGCGGGCTTCAGCCGGTCGAGGCTGATCTCCGCGCCCTCCTCCAGGTGCGGGTCGAAGGGCACCTGTTTGACGGCACGGCACCGCCGCGAAAAGTGATCGACCACCTTCTTCATGTCGACCTTGCCCGACCGGGGCCGCACCGCGTTGATGACCGCGATCGAGTTGCGCACCATCTCCTGATGACCGTGCGCATCCAGCCAGTCCAACGTGGCCGAGGCGCTGCGGGCGCCGTCGACCGATCCGGAGCTGATGACGACGAGCACGTCGGCCTTGTCCAGGACCGCCGACATCGCCGAATGCAACATGCCGGTGCCGCAGTCGGTGAGCACCAGGCTGTAGAACCGCTCCAGCACCTCGAGCGTGCGGAAGTAGTCGCCGGAGCTGAACGCCTCCGACACCGCCGGGTCGCTCTCGGACGCGAGCACCTCCAGCCGGCTCGGGCCCTGTGAGGT
>Ga0207689_10003083_pt1 | contig 15335 bp, 9 predicted proteins | sample KBSMisM52_FD_184312 | JGI IMG/M metagenome (GOLD analysis project Ga0207689, IMG submission 184312) | Miscanthus rhizosphere microbial communities from Kellogg Biological Station, Michigan, USA - KBS Miscanthus M5-2 (SPAdes) (version 2) | ecosystem: Host-associated > Plants > Roots > Rhizosphere... | reverse complement strand
GTAGCCCTGCGTGCCGTAACCCTGGCCGCCGTACGCCGGGCTGCCGTAGCCCTGGTTGCCGTAGCCCCGGCCGTTGTAGTCGGCGTCGGAGGTGTCGCGCTTGGCGTCGATGGTGCCGCGGGTCAGGCGTCCGGCGAGCACCCCGGCCACCGCTGCCCCGATGAGGAAGGCGCCCGGACGGCGTCGGGCCAGCCTGCGCACCTCGTCGACGAGGTCGCCGGGCTCGCGGCGCCCGAGCCAGTCGGCCAGGCTGCCGAGCCGGTCGGCGGCTTCGGCCGCGAGGTCGGACGCGACGCCCTGGCGCTCACCGCCATCGGCCATCTCGCGCAGCTCGCCCGCGAGCGAGTGCAGGCCGTCGGCCGCCTGGCTCTGCGTGCTGCGGGCCTGTTCGGTCACCTGGTCACGCGCCTGCCCGAGCAGGTCGCGGGCCTGCGCGCGGGCTTCGCGCGCCACCTGTGCGCCCTGGTCGGACGCGGTCTCTGCGACGCGCTGGCCTGCCGCGCCTGCCTGCTCGCGCGCGACGCGCGGCACCGGCTCGTCGCGGACGCCTGTCGATGCGGGGGTTCCGCCTGTGTTCTGGGTCATGCTCCCCAGCTACCCCTCACGATCCATGAACACTCCTGACAGGCGACGCAAATTCGGGACAGCAGCGGACGGTGGTCAAACGCGCCGTCAAACGGGGGCCCGGATTCCTGCGTTCAGCGGCGGCCGCCGAGTTCTACTGCTCCGCGTCGAGGGCCGCCGCGAGCTCGGCGCGGGACGGCACCGCCAGCTTGCGGTAGCAGCTGCTGAGGTGGATCTCGACGGTCTTCACGGTGACGAAGAGGGCCTGCGCGATCGCCCGGTTGCCCAGCCCGTCGGCGGCCATGCGGGCCACCCGCAGCTCGCTGGGCGTCAGCGCCGAGACCCCGCGCTCCGCCCGCCGCGGCCGCACGCCCACCGCCCGCAGTTCTTCCCGGGCGAGGTCCGCGACGGGGGTAGCTCCACAGTGGACGGCGAGGTCCAACGCCCGGCGCAGCGGGTCGCGCGCGTCCGCCCGCCGGTTCGCCCGGCGCAGCGCGGCGCCGAGCTCGGCCAGCGCCTTCGCCTCTTCCAGCCGCGCGTCGGAGCGGTGGAGCGCCGCGGCCGCGTCGACCAGCAGCGGGAGGCCCTGGCGCCCGCGGAGCAGGCCCGCGGTGCGCAGGGCGATCCCGAGCGCGCGGGGCACGCCCAGCGTGCGGGCGAGCTCCAGCTCCTCCTCGGCGAGCCGGAGCGCCTCGGCGTCCTCGCCCAGCCGGGCCAACGCCAGCGCGGCGCCCGAGCGCCACGCGAGCATCCCGGCGTGCCGGGTGCCGCGTGCCACGAGCCTGCGTCCGCATTCGACGAAGTCGGCGGCGGCCTCGGCGAAGCAGCCCTGCTCGTGCCGCAGCCGGGCGCGGCTGTCGAGCAGCAGCGTGAGGTTGACCCGCACGGCCGGGTCGAGCTTCCGCGCCGCGGTGGCGACCTCGCCCCGTTCGACGAGCGCGCCGACCAGGAACGCCAGGCTGTAGCGGCGGGCCAGCACGATGCCGTGCTCGACGAGGGTGTCGTCGGCGAGCTGCGCGTCGGCCTCGGCGTCGGCGAGCCTGCCGCGCCGGTAGGCCAGGCACGCCCGCACCGTCGCGGCGTAGCCGAACTGCACGGGCGATCCCGCGCGGACGGCGCGTTCGGCCTCGGCGTCCCAGGTGCGGGCGGCGACGTCCATCCGGTCGGTCGCCATCAGCACCGCGCTCGCCATCAGCGCCACGTCGGCCTCGCCGCCGGTCACGAGCCGGTCGTCGCGCAGCGCGGCCTCGGCGAGCCGGGTGGCCTCGGCGGCGTCGGCGCGCTCCTCCAACGCGTCGGCGGCGAGGTTGGCCAGGAGCACGCACCCGGCGAGGTCGCCGGGGTCGGCCCGGTCGGCCAGCGCGGCCAGCCGTCGGTTCGCCTCCGCGCGGGTCTCGGGGAACCGGCGGGCGACGCTCACGTACTCGGCGTCCAGGCGCGTCCGCAGCGCGCTGTCGGCCGGGCCGATGTCGGCCAGCGCGGCGTCGAGCACGGCGAGGGCGCCCCGGGCGTCGCGCGCCACGCCCAACACCCGGGCCAGCTCCAGCGCGATCTCCGCGCGCTGGTGGGCGTCCGGCGCGAGCTCCAGCGCCGCCCGCAGGTACGCGTAGGACTCACTCGTCCTGGTCAGCGCGGCGGCCGAGCCCAGCTCGTGGAGCACCTCGGCCCGGAGGGCGGGCTCCGGCGGCTCGTCGACGGCCCGCAGCAGATAGCGGAACGCCTCCTCGACGGCGCCGCGGCCCCGCGCCTGACGGGCGGCGTCGCGCAGGATCGCGACGACCCGGCCGTCGCCGAGCGGCTCGACGACCACCAGGTGCGCGGCGACCCGGTCGGCCGCGGCGCCGTCGGCGGGCGGGATCTCCGCGGCCGCGCGGTGCGCCCGGTGGTGCTCGGCCGGGGGCAGGCTGTCGTGCACGGCGCGCCGGACCGTCGGGTGGGCGAACTCGAGCGGCCGCCCGGGCGCGAGAATCCCGGCGCTCGCGAGCACGTCCGCCGCCCGCGCCGCCGCGCCGTGGTCCAGCTCGGCCAACGCGGCGGCGTGCCGCAGGAGCGCGCCGTCGCCGAGCACCGCGACCGCCCCCGCGAACGTCGCCGCCGCGGTGGACAGCCTGCGCAGCCGCGGCAGCACGGCCGCCGCCACGACCTGCGGCGCGAGCTCGGCGACCCGGGACGCGGCGGCCTGCGGCGCCACACCGTCGTCGTGGAGGGCGCGGGCGAGTATCCGCAGCAGGAGGGGGTTGCCGCCGGTCGCCGTGCGGCACTCGTGGCACAGCTCGTCGTCGGCGCGGGGCGAGAACGCCGACCGCACGACTGCGGCGATCGCGGCTTACGAGAGCGGGGCGGGCCGGAGCACCGTGGTGAGCGGGTCGTCGAGCAACGCCGCGACCGCGGGCCGGTCGCCGTCGAGCTCGTCGGTGCGGGCGGCCAGCACCAGCAGGACGGGGAGCCCGTCGAGCCGCCGGGCGAGGTAGCCGAGGAAGCGCAGCGACGCCTCGTCGGCCCAGTGCACGTCGTCGACGGCCAGCACGAGGGGCGCGCGGTCGGCCAGGTTGACGGTGAGCCAGTACAACCCGTGGGGGCCCGCCCCCGCGACGACCTCGCCGGACCCCGCCACCACCGGGGCGGCGAGCGCGGCCGGGCCGGTCAGCAGCTCGTCCCGCCCGGCCTGCGCGAGCGGGACGGCGAACAGCTCCCTGACCAGCCCGTACGGCGTGTGCTGCTCCAGCTCACCGCCCCGCGCGCGGAGCACCGTGAGCTGCCGCTCCGCGGCGCTACGGCACGTCGAGGCGAGCAGCCGGGTCTTGCCGATGCCCGCCGGGCCCTCGATCACGAGCGCGGCGCCCTCGCCCGCGCGCGCCGCGTCGACGAGGCCCGCGACGACGGCCAGCTCGTGCTCGCGCTCCAGGAGCGGTACGTCCGACCGCAACGCCTCCGCCCCCCAAACCTTGGGGTGCGAACCCCGATGCGCCGCACCCGTACACAGTGAACAGTTCTGGGCAATGCCCGCCAAGACAGGAGACCGGGATGGACACAGCGACCCTCGCCTACCGCCCCGCCGACACGACGACCCCGCTGCTGGAGCAGACCGTCGGCGACGTCCTGTGCGCCGCCGCCGCGGCGGCGCCCGACCGGGTGGCGGTGCTGGAGGTCGGGCCCGGCGGCCGTCGCGCCCTGACCTACGCCGAGCTGCTCGCGGGGGGTGAGCAGGTCGCCCGCGCGCTGTTGGCCCGGTTCCGGCCCGGCGAGCACGTGGCGGTGTGGGCGGGCAACGGGCTGGAGTGGGTCCTCCTGGAGTACGGCGCGGGGCTGGCGGGCCTCGTGCTCGTCACCGTGAACCCGGCCTACCAGGCGGCCGAGCTGGAGTACGTGCTGCGGACGTCGCACAGCGTGGGCCTGTTCCACATGGCGCAGTTCCGCGGCAACCCGATGACGGCCACGGTCGAGAGCGTGCGGCCTTCCCTTGCCGACCTGCGCGAGGTCGTTTCCTTCGCCGACTGGGCGGAGTTCGTCGCCTGCGACACCGACCTCCCGCTGCCCGCCGTCACGCCCGGCGACGACGTGCAGATCCAGTACACCTCCGGCACCACCGGCTTCCCCAAGGGCGTGCTGCTGCACCACCGCGGGCTGGTCAACAACGCGCACCTGTCCATGGCGCGGATGGCCGTCACGGCGGGCGACGTGCTCGTCTGGCCGATGCCGCTCTTCCACACCGCGGGCTGCGGCCTCGGCGTGCTCGGCGCGGCCGGCGTCGGCGCCACCCTGGTGCTGCTCGCCCAGTTCGACCCCGGCCTGCAGCTCGCGTTGATCGAGTCCGAGCGGGCGACGCACAGCGGCGGCGTGCCCACGATGCTGATCGCGATGCTCGACCACCCCGAGTTCGCCGCCCGCGACCTGTCGAGCCTGCGCGTCGTCTGCACGGGCGGCGCCCCGGTGCCCGCCGAGCTCGCCCGGGAGTGGGAGCGCAGGCTCGGGGTCCCCTTCTCGATCATGTTCGGCACCACCGAGTGCTCGCCGATCATCTCGTTCACCCGGCTCGACGACCCACCGGAAATCCGTACCGGCACGCTCGGCACGCCGATGCCGCACACCGAGGTGATGATCGCCGACGTGGTGGGCGGGCAGCCCGTCCCCGTCGGCACGGTCGGCGAGCTCTGCGCCCGCGGCTACCTGGTGATGCACGGCTACTTCGACGACCCCGCCGCCACCGCGGCCGTCCTCGACGCCGACGGCTGGTACCACACGGGCGACCTGGCCTCGATGGACGCGGACGGCTGCCTCCGCGTCGAGGGCAGGCTCAAGGACATGATCATCCGCGGCGGCGAGAACATCTACCCGCGCGAGATCGAGGACGTCCTGTTCCGGCACCCGGCGGTCGCCGAGGTCGCCGTCGTGGGCAGGCCGGACGCGACGTGGGGCGAGACCGTCGCGGCGTTCGTCCGGCGGGCGGCCGACACCACCGAGGCCGATCTGCACGCCCACTGCCGGGCCCACCTCGCGGCCTACAAGACCCCGACCACCTGGGTCTTCGTCGACACCTTCCCGCTCACGGCGTCGGGCAAGGTCCGGAAGAACGTGCTGCGCGAGTCGCTCGGCTAGCCTGAGCGGCGGTGGTCGTCCCGCTGCTGGAGATCAAGACCCGACCGCCGGACCGGCGGCCGGGGGCCGTGGCGCGCCCGCGGTTGGTCGAGCGGGTCGCCCGCCCGGCCCGGCTCACGCTGGTATCGGCGCCCGCCGGGTTCGGCAAGACCACGTTGCTCACCCAGGCGCTGGGCGCGGTCCGGTCGCTCGCGTGGGTGTCGGTCGACGACCGCGACGCCGAGCCCGTCCGCTTCTGGTCCTACGTCCTCACCGCGGTGCACGCGGAAGGCGCCCTCGGCCTGCTGCCTTCGGTCGACGCCGCCCTCGCCGCCCTGTTGAACGACCTCGAGGCCCGGCCCGAGCCGCTCACGCTCGTGATCGACGACTACCACCTCGTCGAATCCCGCGACGTCCACGACGCGATGACCTTCCTGGTCGAGCACCTGCCGTCGAACGTGCACCTGGTCATCGCCACCCGGGCCGACCCGCCGTTGCCGCTGTCGCGGCTGCGGGCCCGCGGCGAGCTGGTCGAGGTCCGCGCCGCCGACCTGCGCTTCACCGACGACGAGGCCGCCGACTACCTCGCCGGGACCATGGGCCTCGCGCTGACCGCCGCCGACGTCGCCGCGCTGGCCGAGCGCACCGAGGGCTGGGCGGCGGCCCTCCAGTTGGCCGGACTGTCGCTGCAGGGCCGCGCCGACCCCGGCGCCGTCGTCGCGCGGTTCGCGGGCGACGACCGGTTCATCGTCGACTACCTCGCCGACGAAGTGCTGGCCCGGCTGCCCGCCGACGTCCACGACTTCCTGCTCCGCACGTCCGTCCTCACGCGACTCACGGGACCGCTGTGCGACGCCGTCACGGGGCAGAGCGGCGGCGCCGCGCGGCTCGTCGCCCTCGACCGGGCCAACCTCTTCCTCGTCCCGCTCGACGACCAGCGCCGCTGGTACCGGTACCACCACCTGTTCGCCGACGTCCTGCGTGCGCACCTGACCGAGCAGCAGCCCGAGCGGGTCGCGGACCTGCACCGGCGGGCCTGCGAATGGCTGCGGGCGAACGGCGAGCCCGCCGAGGCGATCGAGCACGCCCTGGCGGGCGGGGACTACCCCCGCGCCGCGGACCTGATGGAGCTCGCCATCCCCGCGCTGGGGCGGGAGCGGCGTGAAGCCGAGCGGGCCCGCTGGCTGCGCGCGCTGCCCGATGCCGTCGTGCAGACCCGCCCGGTGCTCGCCGTGGCGTTCGCAGGCACGCTCGCGCAGGTGTCGGACTTCGCCACCGTCGGTCGGCGGCTCGACGACGTCGAGGCGCTGCTGCGCCCGCACGGCGGCGCCTGGCCGCAGCAACCGCCGCCCGGCCTGGTCGTGGTGGACGAGGAGGGCTACCGGTCACTCCCCGCGGCCATCGGGATGTACCGGGCGGCGCTGGCGCTGCACGACGGCGACATCGGCGCCACCGTGGCGCAGGCGCGGGCGGCGTTGGCCCTGGCCCCGCCGGGCGACGACCTGGTGCGCGCGGGCGCCGGGGCACTGGCCGGGCTCGCGTCCTGGGCGGCGGGCGACATCGCGGGCGCGCACGCCGCGTACACCGAGTCCGTCGCGGGGCTGCGGAACGCCGGGTTCCTCGCCGACGTCCTCGGCTGCTCGATCACCCTCGGCGACCTCTGCCTCGTGCAGGGGCGGCTCGGCGCGGCCCGGCGCACGTTCGAAGCGGGCCTCGACCTCGGCGCCGGACGGCTGCGCGGCACGGCCGACATGCACGTCGGGCTGGCCGGGGTGCTGCTCGAACGCGACGACCTCGCGGGCGCCGCCGAGCACCTCGCGGCCGCGGAGCGGCTCGGCGAGCACAAGGGCCTGCCGCAGAACCCGTACCGGTCGCGGGTGGTGGCGGCCCGGCTCCGCGAGGTCGAGGGCGATCTCGACGCCGCGCTCGCCCTGCTGGTCGAGGCCGAGCGGGTCTACGACGGCGACTACTCCCCGAACGTCCAACCGGTGCCTGCGGTGCGGGCCCGGCTGCACGTCCGCCGCGGCGAGCTGGACCTCGCCGCCGCGTGGGCGGTCGAGCAGCGGCTCGACGCCGACGACGAGCTCTCCTACCTGCGCGAATACGAACACCTCACCCTCGCCCGGCTCCTGCTCGCCCAACGCGACGAGCGGGCGATCGGCCTGCTCGAACGCCTCCGGGAGGCCGCCGAGCAGGGCGGTCGCACCGGCACCCGCATCGCGGTGCTCGTGCTGTTGGCGCTGGCCCACGGCGACCGGCAGGCGTCGTCGGAGGCGTTGCGCCGCGCCGTCGCGCTCGCCCGGCCGGAGGGCTACGTCCGCGTCTTCGCCGACGAGGGGGCGCCGGTGGCGACCCTCCTCGGCGGCCTCGACGGGGACGCGTACGTCCGCAGGCTCCGCGCCGCCGCCACCCGCGCCGCCCGTCCGCCGTCGGGCGGCCTGCTCGAACCACTGTCGGCCCGCGAGTTGGAGGTGTTGCGGCTGCTGGCGTCCGACCTGGACGGCCCGGACATCGCCCGGCGCCTGTCGGTGTCGCTGAACACCCTGCGCACGCACAGCCGCAACATCTTCCGGAAGCTGGAGGTCACGAGTAGGCGTGCGGCCGTGCGTCGGGCTGCGGAGCTGGCACTGATCCCCGGAAGCCCTTCGCGGTCAGGTACACGCCGAGGCTGAACTCCCACACGGCGATGGGCAGTGCGCCGATGCCGCCCAGCACCGAGACCTGGTCCCAGGCGCCGAAGAGGGTGCCGGTGGCCGACGCGAGGATGAGCGGGGCGCCGATCAGACCGATGGTGGGGATGAGGCGCGGCTTGCCCCCGACGAGGTCGCCCGCGGCGACCAGCGGAGGGGTAGGTTGTCCGGCCCGGTGATGCCCAGCGCGGGCCGCCAGCGGGCCGCGCCGTCGGCCGTGATCGTGCCCAGGCCCGCCAGCGCGCGCAGGGCCTCGGCCAGCTCGGCCCGGGCCAGGTTCGCGCCGAGGCAGTAGTGCACCCCCGCGCCGAACGTGAGCGGGGCGACGGCACGGCCCGCGGTGGGGTCGAACGCGTCGGCGTCCGGACCGTAGGTCGCGGGGTCGGTGTTCCCCGCGGCGAGGAACATCGACATCCGGGTTCCGGCGGGCACCGGGATGCCGTCGACGTCGAGGTCGACGAGCGCGATCCGCCCGGTGGCGGGCACTGTCGGCGCGACCCGCAGCACCTCCTCCACCACGCGCTCGGCGCCATCGGGTCGACCGGCGATCAGATCCCAGTGCTCGCTGTGGTCCAGGAGCAGCGCGACGGCGTGACCGAGCTGGTGGCTGGTCGTGTCCTGCCCCGCGAAGAGCAGCGTGCTCACCAGCAGGCGCAGCTCGGCGGAGGACAGCCGGTCGCCGTCCTCTTCGGCCGCGACCAGCTCGGACAGCAGATCGCCGCCGGGGTCGGCGCGGCGGGCGGCGATCAGCTCCTCAGCCGCCGCGTCGAGGCCGCGCAGCGCGGCCTCGATGCGCTCCAGGTGGGCGCGCACTTGGTAGCTGAAGACGAGCCCGAGGTCGTCGGCCCAGCCGCGGAACGCGTCGCGCCTGCCCGGCGGCACCCCGAGCAACTCGCAGAGCACCTCGGCGGCGTACGGGCGGGCGAAGTCGCCCATGAGCTCCATGCGTCCAGCCGGGAAACGGGCGACGAGGTCGTGGGCGATCGCCCGCATGCGGGGCCGCAGCGCGGCGACCGAACGGGGGGTGAACGCCCGGCTGACGAGCCTGCGGATCCTGGCGTGGTCTGCGCCCTCGATGGACAGCAGTATCGCGTTCATCCACTCGACGATCGGGCCCTCGGTGACGCCCTGCACCGTGAGCAGCTGGTGGCTGCCTTGGACCAGCCGACGGTCGGCCAGCAGCGCGACGAGCGCGTCGTGCCGCAGCACCGCGTACCCGTCGCGGGTGCGCGCGCAACTCCCCGCCGCGCGGGCCGCGCGTACCGCGGGCCCCGTGGGGGTGAACGTCGGATCCAGCTGGTCGAGTACCGCGAGGTCGGTGCCGTTTTCCGAGGCGGTCATGGCCGCACGCTAGGGCGGACGGGCCGCGGCGTGATGCGCAAAACCACCTGTTTGCCTACCTGTCTCCGCTACGGGGAAGAGGCCGAGGTGGGTGGCCTTCCGCACCGCCGCCGTGCGGGACCGGACGCCGAGCTTGCGGTAGGCGCTGCTCAGGTGACCGCCGACGGTCCGCGTGCTCAGATGGAGGCGCGACCCGATCTCCGTGTCCGAGAGCCCCTCGGCGACCAACGCGAGCACCTCGGCTTCGCGACTGCTCAGCCCGGCGGGCAAGGCGGAGCGGTCCCGTCCTCCGGCCAAGCCGAGGAGCACGGCGCGGAGCTGCGGGATCGGCGCCAGGTCGAGCTCCTCCGCGGCTTGGCGGAGGCGGGCGGCGGTGTCCTCGTCCCCGAGATCGGCCGCGACGTCCGCCGCGATGCCGAGCACCCGTCGGGTCTCGTGCCGGTCCCCGAGCGCGGTGAACGCGGCGAGCGCGGCGGCGGCGGACGCGGCGGCCCGACGGCGATCACCACGGGCGCGGTGCAGCAGGGTCTCGTGCACCGACCACAGCGCCAACCCCCAGCGATCTTGCGTGAGCTCGCCGAGCTGCCGAGCCTGCACCAGCTCCGTGGCCGCCTCGTCGAGCACGCCGAGCTCGACCAACGTCCACGCGAGCGTGCCGTGCGTGCGTCCCACCGCCCAGCCGTCCCCGCACCGCACGAACAGCTCGCCCGCCCGTCGCAGCAGCGCGAGGCCACCGTCGGGCACCAACGCGGCAGCGGCCGGGTCGACCCGGCACCACACCCCGCGCCAGTACGACGAGCAGGCCAGCGCCCAGTCGTCCCGGGCGCGGCGGGCCGCTGCCGCGCTGGCGTCGAGGTGCGGCACGGCGAGTGCGGGATCGACTGCGACGGCGACGGCCGCCATCCGGTGCGCCGTCACCGACTCGCCGAGCGCGTCGCCCGCGGCGACGTAGCCGTCGTGCGCGGCCTGCAGGAGCCGCGCCGCCTCGTTGTGGTCGCCCAGGTGGCGGGCGAGCCATCCCGCGCCGTGCCACAACTCGACCAGCACCCCGTCCGGCAGCCCGCGCGCCTGCGCCGCGTCGAGAGCTCGCCGCATCCAGCGCGCACCCGTGCTGATGTGCCCGCACATCCACCAGAACCACCACGAGGACGCGGCGAGCTGCGCCAGGATGACGGCGCGCGACGGCTCGCCTGCCGCCCACTGCAACGCGGCCAGGAGGTCGGCGTGGTCGGCCTCGCACCGCGCGAGCGTCGCCCCCCGCGGGTCGCTCGGGCGCACCGGTGGGCGCAACGTGGTTTCGGCGACCCGCATCACCCTCGCGACGTGGGCGGCGTGCCGCTCGGCCAGCTCCGCGGCCTCACCGGCGTCCGCCAGCTTCTCCGCGGCGTACTGCCGGACGACCTCGAGCAGCCGGAACCGCGGTCCGTCGGCGGCGCCCGTGGTGGTCACGAGCGAGTGCCCGACGAGCGCGGTGAGGGCGTCCAAGGTCGGTCCGGGGCCACAGACCGCCTCGGCGGCGTCGAGCCGGAAGGATCCCGCGAAGACCGCGAGCCGCCGGAGGAGGACGCGCTCGGGTTCGTCGAGCAGCGTGTACGACCAGTCGAGCGTGGCCCGCATGGTGCGGTGCCGGTCGGGGCTGGTGCGCGGTCCGCCGGTGAGCAGGTGCAGCGCGTCGGACAGCCGGTCGTCGAGCTGACCGACCGACAGCGCGGTCGTGCGGGCGGCCGCCAGCTCGAGGGCCAGCGGCATCCCGTCCAACCGGCGGCAGAGGCGCGCCACGACCGGCGTTTCGTCGCGGCTCGGGTAGCGACCGCTCGCGGCCTCGACCCGCTCGAGGAAGCAACGCGCTGCGGCGAAGTCGCGCAGCCGGTCCGCCGTGACGTCGATCGGGGGTGGTGTGAGGGCGGGTACGGCCCAGACCAGCTCGCCGCCCACCCCGAGCGGCTGGCGGCTGGTCGCCAGCACCCGCAGACCGGGACAGCGGGCGAGCAGCGTCGCCACCAAGGTGGCCGCGGCGGCCACGACGTGTTCGGCGTTGTCGACCACCAGGAGCAGGTGCGGTCCTCGGACGGCGTCCACCGCCGCCGCGAGCGCGGCAGGCAGGTCCTCCAAGGGCACGCGCTCCAGCCCGAGCGCGCTCGCCGCCGCGGCCGCCACGCCGCTGTGGTCGACGGGAGCGAGGTCCAGCCAGCACGTCGTCAGCCCAGCCGCTGCGGCGACCGCCACGGCCAGCCGCGTCTTGCCGCAGCCGCCGGGACCCGTCAGCGTCACCAACCGGTGCTCCTGCAGCCGGGCGTTGATCTCCTGGACCTCGCCGTCGCGTCCCACGAGGGACGACAGCGGGACCGGCGGTCCTACCCCCACCGCCCCAGTCCACACCTTGCCGCCGGGTTGCACCAGGGAGTGCCGGGAGGGCGGATCACCGCCCGGTCGTCGAGCGGCGTGGGGCGCGGTAGTCGCGCGGGCTGAGCCCGTAGCTCGCCTTGAACGCGCGGTGGAAGTGGCTGCTGTCGAAGAAGCCCCAGCGGTGGGCGATCACGCTGATGGGCTCCGCCCCGGTGGTCAGCTCGTCGCGGGCGTGGGCGAGCCTGCGGCTGCGGATCACGCCGCCGACCGTGTCGCCGGTGGTGCTGAAGATCCGGTTCACGGTGCGGACGGAGACGCCGTGCTCGCAGGCGATGCGCTCCGGGGTGATCGCCATGCTCGTGAGGTGCTGCTCGATGAAGCGCTCCATGGCCGCGCGCAACGGCAGGTCGCGGACGCCCCCGGACGCCGCGGGCCGCAGCACGCCGAGGACGAGCTCCAGGGTGGCGTTGCGGGCGGCGACGACCGCGGCCGGGTCGAGCCCGGGCAGGATCCCCGCCAGCGTGTCGAGGTAGCCGGTGAGCAGCGCGATCGCGGGGCGGCCGCGCTCCAGCACCGCGCCCGGTGTGGCCCAGGCGCCGCCGCTCACCTCGGCGAGCGCGGCCCGCGGGATCAGGAGGCTGCGCTTGGACAGCCTGCCGGGCACCTCGAAGCGGGCGGTGCGCGTGCTGTCCCACACCACCGCGTCGCCCGGCGCGAGCCGCACCGTGTCGCCGTTGGTGCGGATGACCTCGTGGCCCGCGCGGATGAACAGCAGCGCCACGAACTCCCCATCGGTGGCGGCGATCTGGCTGCGTCCGCGGGATCCCGACGTCGGCGCGCACTCGACGTCGACCAGCGCGAGGTCGTCGATCCACCAGCGGCGCACCGAGGCCGCGAACGCGGGCCCCGGCGCGACGTGGGTGCTCCACGGCAGGTGGGTGTCCGACACGACCGCGCGCCAGCGATCCGACATCTCGTCGTCGGCAGGGCCGTCAGCCTGCCAGCTGTCGGTCACCCGGCCGAGGTTACTTGCCCCGCAGGTGCGTGCGGAACCATTCGCGCTGCACCTCGATCGAGGTCGCGAAGTTGGCGTCGACGTAGGCCTCGAAGTGCCCACCCGGCAGCACCAGCAGCTTCTTCGGCTCCAACGCGGACGCGTAGGCCTTCAGCGCCAGGTCGGCGGGCACGAGGTGATCACCTTCGGCCACGACGAGGAGCAGCGGCGTGGGGCTGATCATCGGCACGTAGGTCTGCGGCTCGTACTCGACGAACCGCTCCACGCTGCGCAGCGTCACCTCCTTCTTCCAGGACGGCGCCCGGCTGGTGATCGGGCCGAAGAAGAAGTCGTGCGAGTCGGCCGTCGGCAGGGCGCAGGGCTCGGCCGGGTCGTTCTCCCAGGTCACCGGGATCATCGCGGGTTCGGCGCCGCCGAAGCGGGCGGCCCGGTCGGCGTCGAAGGCGGCGCGCAGGCCCGCGAAGTGGTCGCCCCGCACGAGACGGCGGGCGGTCTCCAGGCCCGCCACCAGCGGCACCTGCGACACGACGCACTTCACGCGCCGGTCCACCGCGGCGACCACGAGCACGTGCGCGCCGGAGTAGCTGGAGCCCCACACCCCGATGCGGTCGCCGTCGACGGCGTCCAGGGTGGCGGCGTACGTGATGGCCGTGCGGTAGTCGTCGATCTGCCGGCGGGGGTCGATGTCGCCGCGCGGGGTGCCGTCGCTGGCGCCGAGGTTGCGGTGGTCGTAGACGAGCGCGGCGAGCCCAGCGTCGGCGAAGGCCGCGGCGAAGTCGTCGAGGTACATCTCCTTCACGGCGGAGAAGCCGTGGGCCATCACGACCGTCGGGGACGGGCCGCCGCCTTCGGGCTCGTAGAGCCAACCCCGCAGGACCGTGCCGTCTTCGGCGGGGAACTCGATGTCGCGTCGCGAGGTCATGCCCCCAGCCTTGACGCCGCCCCGTCCCGGGCACATGTACGGCGACGCCGGTCTGTTGTACCGCCGCGTCAGGCCCCGAGCAGCGGCGCGACCCCGTCCATCCACAGCCCCGCGAGCGCGGTGTAGCCCGCTGCGTTGGGGTGGATGCCGTCCTCGGCCATGCGGGCCGGGTCGGCCCAGAACGGGTCGTTGGTGTCCACCGTGCGCACACCGTGCGCGGCCGCTACCTCCGTCGCGGTCCGGCCCAGCACCCCGGACAGCGTCGACATCTTCCCCACCTCCTCCGCGGTGACGGCGGACAGCTGCTGGTTGAGCCGTCCCATGTCGGCGGAGATGGGGCGCGCGGACTGGTCGTCGGGCAGGCCGACCACCACGACGGCCCCGGCCGCCTGCAGCTCCGTGAGCGTGCGCTCCAGGTTCGCGCGGTAGGTCGTGACCATCGCGTCCTCCTCGGCGCGCGGCGTCGGGTCGACCGCGCCGTTCTGGTAGACGTACCAGAGGTCGTTCGAGCCGATCAGCACCGTCGCCAGCACCGCGCCGGGAGCGGCGGCGCGGGCCGCGGCGACCGCCTGCGGCAGCTCCGCCGGGGCCCCGCCGTCCAGGCCGCTCACCATCATCGTGCTGTCCCAGCCCGACTGGCCGAGGTTCGTGAGCGTCGACCCCTCCCGCCCGGGCCGAGCGGCGATCGCCTCGGTGAGCCGCCCGACGAAGCCCTTGCCCGCGTCGTCGCCGTCGCCCGCGGTGAGGCTGTCGCCGAGCGCGATGACGGTGACCGGACCGGCCGCCAGCGTGGGCCCCGCCGCCGGAGGCGCCGCCCCGACGGCCGCCGGGTTGCCCGCGACCTGCGGGGCGGCGCACCCAGCGAGCAGGACGGCGAGGACCAGCGCGCGCAACATGCTCACACCCACCGCCGGGCGCCGAAGCCGCCGTGCACGACCTCGAGGATCACCCGGAGCTGTTGGTCGTCGGCGACGAGCACGTGGATCACGCGCACAGTGTCCTCCTCGCGCAGTACGACCCCGTCCCGGACCGAAACACTTGACGGCGGCTTCGCCGTAGAGTGCAATATATTGCATGCCGATACCCGCGGACGCGCCGTTGTCCCGGTCGCTCCTGCGCGACGACGTGTACGTGCGGCTGCGCGACGCGATCGTCGACGGCACGTTCACGCCGGGCGAGCAGCTCCGCGACGGCGACCTCGCGCAGTGGCTCGGCGTCTCCCGCACGCCCGTGCGCGAGGCGTTGCTGCGGTTGGCGCAGGCGGGCCTGGTGGTCGCGGCCCCGGGCCGCTCCACCACGGTCAGCACGCTCGACGCCCGCGCCGCCCGCGACGCCCAGGCCGTCGTCGCGGCGATGCACGAGCTCGCGGTGGCCACCGCCGTGCCGCTCCTGACCGCGGCCGACCTCGCCGGGATGCGCGCGGCCAACGAGCGCTTCCGGGCGGCGATCGCGGCGGGCGACGTCGACGCCGCACTGGCCGCCGATGACGCCTTCCACGCCATCCCGGTGCTCGCTGCGGGCAACGCGGCCGTGGTGGCGGTGCTGGAGCAGTTCACCCCGCTCGTGCGGCGGCTCGAACGGGTGCGGTTCGCCACGCTCGCGGGCCGCGGCTCGGTGGCCCGCCACGCCCGCCTGGTGGAGCTGTGCGAGCAGGGCGACGTCGCGGCGGCCGCCGCCGTCTCCCGCGAGACCTGGCAGACCCTCGACCCCCACGACGGAGAAGACCGATGAAGCAGTTCCCCCGCCACCCGCTGACGTTCGGCCCGAGCCCCGTGCACCCGCTCGACCGGCTGTCGGACCACCTCGGCGGCGCCCGGATCTGGGCCAAGCGCGAGGACGTCAACTCCGGCCTCGCGTTCGGCGGCAACAAGACCCGCAAGCT
>Ga0207689_10003082_pt1 | contig 15346 bp, 13 predicted proteins | sample KBSMisM52_FD_184312 | JGI IMG/M metagenome (GOLD analysis project Ga0207689, IMG submission 184312) | Miscanthus rhizosphere microbial communities from Kellogg Biological Station, Michigan, USA - KBS Miscanthus M5-2 (SPAdes) (version 2) | ecosystem: Host-associated > Plants > Roots >... | reverse complement strand
TTCTGTATTGAGATGATATTCCTTTATCTTTTTAAAATCTTTCAATGAATAAGCGAAAACGACATTATTCTGCCAGGTAAGCTGGTAAATTGTATCATTCAGAATCGTTATCCCTTCTCCGAAATATTTATCCTCCAGTTTTATCTCTTTTTCAGCTTTACCTGTCTTCATGTCCACTTTCAATAATTTTGAATGACCATTTTCCCCCGTTCCTTCATATAGTTCGTTGTTATAAATAATTAAACCCTGTGTGAAGGATGCAGTATCGTGAGGATAGGTATTGATTATCGAATATGTCAATACGGATGGGGTAATATAATCTGTTTTTGTCTGCGTAACCGTGTTGTTGGGGATAACAGGTTTATTAAAGAAAGCATAGTATAACAGCGACACAAGAAGGGCTAGGGAAAGAATTACGGCAAATACTTTTTTCATGAAATGTTTTATTCTGGCGCTGCAAAAATAAGAGAAGAACCTGTTTTCAGGTATTCTTTTGTTGTTAAAAGCCATTGAAAGTCAATAGTCAAAACTATTTATGCCGAAAATTATAATTCCGGTGGGAATTTATATATTTTTAGCCCCTGTTAACACCATCCTTTTAAATCCACTATTTTCCTCTGATAGGGCCGCATTCCAATCTGTGAAATTCCTTCCGGTTTTTTAGACTATTCTTTTGCTCCAATACCTTGAATACCATGTCGTATTAAACGATCAGTATTAAATCTGTAATCAAACTATGAAAGCGAAACTTCTTGTTTGGCTCTTAATTCTTGGGAATATTCTTCATCTGAATGCACAGAACAGATGCGGCTCTTCACAATATATGAACCATATATTGCAGAACAATCCTTCATTACAATCTTACCAGCAGCATATCGAAAAATTCATTCAGTCTCGTGTTAATCATAATTCTGTTGCTTCAATCAATGCGAGGCCTGCTGCACCTGTTACAATTAAAATTCCTGTAATAGTTCATATTATTTATCACGCGGCGGAAGAAAATATTTCTGATGATGCCATACATAGTCAAATGAGTGCTTTGAATCGTGATTACAGAAGAATGAATGCGGACAGTGTTAATACGCCATCATGTTTTAAACCATCTGCAGCAGATTGTAATATTGAGTTTGAATTGGCCAGGGTTGATCCGCAGGGAAGGGCAACGGCAGGCATTGAGCGGGTTTATTCGCCTGTTGCAAAATGGGACGGTGATGACCGGATGAAATATAAATCTGGTTATGGCGCCAATGCATGGAACTCTGATTCGTACCTGAATATCTGGGTTTGCAACATGAACGATCTGCTTGGGTACTCAAGCATAATGGGCGAGGCAAAAGAATTGGATGGAGTTGTGATTAACTATACTGTCTTTAATGATTTGAATGACGGTGGCGCTTATAACTCAGGACGTACTGCCGTACATGAAATAGGGCATTGGCTGGGCCTGAAACATATTTGGGGAGATGAAGATTGTGGTGACGATAAGGTAGAAGACACCCCGAAGCAATCGACATATACTTCAGGTTGCCCCGGTGGCGTTCGTACCAGTTGTGGTAACGCTCCTTACGGCGACATGTATATGAACTTTATGGATTACACCAATGATCCCTGTATGAATCTTTTTACAAAAGGACAGAGTGATCGTATGCGTGCCTTGTTCGATGATGGCGGATTTCGCCATTCACTCCTGCAGTCAGGGGCATTAGGAGAACCTAACATACAGGAAATTTTGGCCCCCGATTCCTTGCAGTCAAAGGCAGCAGTGAGAATATATCCTAATCCGGCAATGTCTGAATTAACTATAGACCTTAGAAGTGATGACAGGTGGATTGGAAGCGATGTTGTTATTACAGACCTGAATGGCCAGGTGATACTACATCATATCATTACAACAAAATCTGATAAAATAATTGTTACCAGTCTTAAGCCGGGAATATATCTTTTGAATGGAAACAATAAAGGCGGGAAGCTTTTATTAAAATTCATCAAGCTATAAGATTTAAATAAGTCAGACCATCATCTTTGCAGTTTTTTCTCCAAGCAACGGCGCAAGGGCTACACCCATTCCACTCATACGTACACAACAAAATACTCCCGGAGAAATTTCCTTATGGATCGGCATTTTCTCTCTGCCGATTCCCATCGTTCCGCTCCAGCGAAGTTCTATGTCAAATTTTTTTCCCGGTATGATAACTTCCTTAAGGAACCGTTCAAGTTCCTGTTGTATTGTTTCAGTCGTTTGTAAAGAAAATGTTTTCTCATCATCGAGGGCAAGATTTCTTGCACCACCTAAAAGGATTCTTTTATCAAGATTTCTGAAATAATAGAAACCTTGTTTATAATGAAAAGTTCCTCTCCAGGGAAGTTTATCAATAGGAGAGGTGAGAAGAACCTGTCCCCGTGCGGGTTCAACATCGAGGTCGGGCAATAACTTTTTGGCGAAACCATTTATACAAATCAATAATTGGCCGGTTGTAAAGCGAATCTTTTGGTCAGTTTCTATTTCTATTTTGTCGCTTACTTTTTCGAAATGTTTTATTTCAATATTATTCAATACCTGTACACCTTGTGACTGAACATGATGAAGAAGTGCTTTAATTAATTTACCCGGGTGTAAATACCCTTCGAGATTGTTTCTTATAAGATGATTGATTTTTGTAAAGCCAAATAAACCTAATTTTTTATCAGCCAGTTTATAAGTGTTATCATGTACGATATCTTTAAGCAATTCATTCAGGTATTGTATCTGTTCTTCAAGATCCTCTGTTAAATAGTCGTCAGTATCTGTAAATAATTCATATCCTCCGCACATATCTATGTCAATATCCTTTTTATTAAATGTGTTACGGATTTTTTCTAACCCTTTGTAACGCATTTCCACCAGGCGAAGCATTTGATCAGTTCCCATTTTTTGTTCATCTGCAAGCAGCTCTGTGAGGCTGCCAAAACATGCAAACCCCGCATTTCGGGTGCTGGCGCCTGTTGGAATGATCCCTTTATCGAGAATTGTTATTTTAAGTTCAGGGTTTCTTTTTTTAAGGTAAAATGCTGACCATAAACCAACAAAACCACTTCCTGCGATTATAATATCCTGTGGGGCAAAAAAAGTTTCTTTTTCCCATACGCTGACCATAGGCAAAACCGTTTTAGGCCTGCAAAGATATCCTGATTTAACGGCGCTTTAGGAATAGCGGTACTATTTTTGAACCGTCAACAATAAATTAACTATGAAACGGACAGTACTCCTGATTGCGACATTTCTCCTTTCACTTACTCTTTTGAATGCTCAGATCCTGAAAAGTATTTCAGATAAACTTGCGGGTTCAGGTAAGTTGGGTAGTGGACTAAGCAGTGATGAAATTGCCAATGGATTGAAGGAGGCGTTGCAAGTGGGCGCTACAAAAGGTTCTGACAAGCTCTCAGCCGTTGATGGTTTTTTTAAAGATGCGGCAATAAAAATATTGATGCCTGAAGAGGCGAAGAAAGTAGAAAAAACACTCAGGGGCATGGGCCTCGGGGCGCAGGTAGATGATGCGATCCTTTCAATGAACCGTGCTGCAGAAGATGCTGCAAAAAGCGCTGCACCTATTTTTATCAATGCTATTAAACAAATGAGCATATCGGATGCCCTGGGCATTTTGCAAGGCGGTGATTTTGCCGCTACTGACTATTTGAAAGGAAAAACAACTTCAGCACTTACAGAAGCATTTCGCCCGGTAATTGAAAAATCACTGGAAAAAGTGAATGCAACAAAATACTGGAATACTTTATTTACTACTTACAATAAATTCAGCCTTCAAAAAGTAAACCCTGATCTAACGGCCTATGTAACCGAAAAAGGCTTATCAGGTATATTTTACCAAGTAGGACAGGAAGAGCAGAAAATAAGAAAAGATCCTTTGGCAAGAACATCTGATCTGCTGAAAAAAGTATTTGCAAAATAGTGTAAAGAAATCCGGGCTATAAAAAATTGGCTACGCTAAAATGCATAACCGACAGAAAACCCGCATCGCAATCCGGCCATCCAGCCGTTGAAGTCAGCATTTACGGATTTGTTATTTTTATCAACCTTTACATTCACCCTGTTTTTTATAAAAGGGAACTGGTCGAGAAAATCGCGAATATCATTTTCGGCCTGGCTGGCTTCAATGTTTGTCCAGCTTTCGGAACCGGCAGGATCGACAGCGCGGAAACTATTATTTGCAGAATTTATTTCCGGACCAAGGAAGAAAAGATCAACTACAAATTTTTTGCGGATGATAAATTGTGTGCCCAGTTGCACCCCGAAGCCAAATGCATTGTAGGTATTTGTGAAGTTAAGGGTGACTGGTTGGTTATCCAGTGTTGTTTCACCAAGACCGCCCGCAGTTTGGTGTACATATTTAAAGTAAGGTTCGTAGTAAAATCCTCTCATTTTCTTTTTTGAAATATAACGCCTGTATCCTGTCATAAAAGAAAATGCTTTCATGTTAACATCAACTTCTTTTCCATGAAATTTTGAATGATAATTCTTGCCGAGCGGCACACCGATTTTTGCGGTTAAAGAAGACTTTGAATTGAAACTATATTCACCTTGCACAGCTACATTCCCTACCAATAAGCCTGTTGGCGCCCATTTTACAGTAACTGTAGGATCATATTCTTTGTCCTGGGCAAATGTCAGGTGACATAGGACGAATATCAGTAAGATAAGTGTTGTGATTTTTTTCATTCGATCTGCTTAACGGCGACACTGAATTTATAAGATAAGATAAACGTCGTTTTTGCTGCTTTTCGGCAAAAACTTTGAACAAAATATTTTAAAATAAAGGGATTGCAATTCTTTTGCAATCCCTTTATTTATATTCAAAATAATAATGATAAACCCGTTTACAGGTGTATTGCTTCGCCGTAAGCAACTTCAATAGCGTCTTTTACACTTTCGCTGATAGTTGGGTGCGGGTGAATGCTATTCAGCACTTCGTGATAAGTAGTTTCTAATTTGCGTCCTACAACTGTTTCAATAATAATCTCAGTTACATTGTAGCCAATCATATGTGTTCCCAGCCATTCGCCATATTTGGCATCAAAAACAACTTTCACAAATCCTTCCAGATGGCCGGCTGCGGAAGCTTTACCTGACGCACTAAGCGGGAATTTGCCAACCTTCACTTCATAGCCGGCATCTTTTGCCTGTTTTTCAGTGTAACCTACTGAAGCTATTTCAGGACTGCAATATGTACATCCCGGTACATTGTTATAGTCTATCGGTTCTGGCTGGTGGTTGTATTTCTTTTCTGTGAAAGCAATATTTTCAACACAGATAATTCCTTCTTTACTTGCCACGTGCGCAAGCGCCTGGCCCGGGACACAGTCTCCAATTGCGTAGAATCCGGGTACGTTTGTCTGATAATACTTATCAACAGTGATTCTTCCCTTGTCCGTCTTAATACCGCTTGACTCAAGACCTATTCCTTCAATGTTTGCAGATACGCCCACAGCGCTTAATACAACATCTGCCTCCAATGTTACTTCACCGGTCGGTGTCTTTACTTTTGCTTTCACTCCGTTACCAGATGTATCAACAGAAGTCACTTCACTATTCACCATTACTTCAATACCATTCTTCTTGAAATTTTTCTCGAGTTCTTTAGAGATATCTTCATCCTCAACCGGTACTATCCTTGGTAAAAACTCAACGATTGTTACTTTAGTGCCAATGCTATTATAGAAATATCCAAATTCAACACCAATTGCACCGCTGCCTACAACGATCATGCTTTTAGGTTGCACCGGCAATATCATTGCCTCGCGATAACCTACTATTTTTTTACCATCTTGTTTTAAGGCTGGTAACTCACGGCTGCGGCCGCCTGTGGCTATAATGATGTGTTTACCTTCAACAGTTTGCTTTTTACCATCAGCAGCTGTTACTTCAATTTTCCCTTTTCCGGCTATTTTTCCAAAACCCATTACCACGTCAATCTTGTTCTTTTTCATCAGGAATTGAACACCCCTGCTCATTTTATCGGCTACACCGCGGCTCCGCTTGATGATCGCGTCAAATTTGGGTTTACCAGTGGCTTCAATACCAAAGTCTTCGGCATGTTTAATGTCGTTGACTACCTGGGCGCTTTTTAAAAGGGCTTTTGTGGGAATACAACCCCAGTTCAAACAAATGCCGCCGAGGCTTTCCTTTTCAATAATTGCTGTCTTAAAACCTAATTGTGATGCCCGGATTGCAGCCACATAACCGCCAGGACCGCTACCGAGAACAACTACATCGTATGCCATAGCTAATTTTCGATTTTAGATAAATAATGTCAAATGGGTCAGATTAGTCAAATTTGTCAACAAATCAGAATTAGAAAAGGTTCTTTTTTTGACTTATATGACTTCCTGACTCTTTTACTTTGAGGCTGCGAATCTACTGGAAATGAAGGAATCGGCAAGCCGGGCTCCTGTATTTAAATTTTTTATGCGCCTGGTTTTATTACTGCTATTTAACTTTATTTACGGCTCGCCCCACAAACGGCAGAACGAGCTGCAACCGGGAAGTCTTAACAGGGCGTAAAAGTTTGGTTCATACTTGTTTTTCTCGCAGTATGTTTATAGAAAGGTTCAAAAAATATCAAATCTGCACTCATAAATCTGAAATCTTTTCCTACCTTTGCAGTCCTAAATTTTTAAGGCATCATGGCTAGAGTATGTCAGGTTACAGGAAAGACCCCGATGGGTGGGCACAAAGTGTCTCACTCAAATATCAAAACGAAGCGTCGTTTTTTGCCGAATCTGCAAACAAAACGCTATTTCCTGGCGGAGGAAGATAAGTGGATTGTACTGAAAGTATCTTCAGAAGCGATCCGCACGATTAACAAAAAAGGTCTTTACACTGTTGTAAAAGAATTAAGAGCTAAAGGTCAACATATTTAAATTTCAATAAAAAATGGCAAAGAAAGGAAACCGTGTACAGGTAATACTTGAATGCACTGAGCATAAAAACAGTGGTCTGCCTGGCACAAGCCGTTATATTACTAAAAAGAATAAAAAGAATAATCCTGAAAGATTGGAGTTGAAAAAATTCAACCCGATCATGAAGAAAGTAACGGTACACAAGGAAATTAAATAATTAATGTGCAAATGTGAAGGTGCGCTGATGTGAAAATCGGCCGCTGGAATTTTGAGAGTTTCATTTTCAAATTAGTAAAATGGCAAAAGCAGCAAAAACGGCGATTAAAACAAAGGATCAGAAAGCCGCGTCTGACGCAAAGAATTGGACAAAAGTAATAAAAGCTGTACGCAGCCCGAAAACTGGTGCTTACACTTTCAAAGAAGCAATTGTTCATAAAGACAAGATCAAAGATTTTCTCGCTCAGAAATAATCTTCGCCCCTGGAGGGGAATAATGATATCAGCTGTCATGCCCTTTGGTATGATGGCTTTTTTTATTTTATGAGCGTTTAACTATGCAATTACTTACCCCTGAAATAAGTCCCCTTGGTTGGTTAACTTTAGCAGGAGTTCTTGTATTAGTTGTTTATTCGTTGATAAGAAGAAAGCGAAAATGAATTCATCATTAAATAATTGTAATGGGGTTTTTCAATAAATTATTTGGCAAAAAAGAGAAGGAGAGTCTCGACGAGGGTTTGCAAAAAACCAAGCAGGGATTTTTGGCAAAACTAACGAAGGCAATAGCGGGCAAAAGTACTGTAGATGAGGAAGTGCTGGATAACCTGGAAGAAGCGCTTGTTGGCGCAGATGTTGGAATAGATACAACAATAAAAATTATTGACCGCATTGAAAAGAGAGTAGCAAAAGATAAATACCTCGGTACTTCTGAGTTGAATAAATTACTGCAGGAAGAAATTGAAGAAATTCTTGTAGATGCGCCGGAGTCGAACAGCTATGCTTTTGACAGTGAATTGCCAACAAAACCGTACATTATATTGGTTGTTGGAGTAAACGGCGTAGGTAAAACAACAACGATCGGTAAGCTTTCATATAATTTTAAAAAAGCGGGTAAGAATGTTTTGTTGGGTGCTGCAGATACTTTTCGCGCAGCGGCAGTAGATCAATTGACAATATGGAGCGATAGGGTGGGCGTTCCGATCATCAAGCAGCCAATGGGTTCAGATCCTGCAGCAGTCGCGTTCGATACTGTACAAAGCGCTGTTTCCAAACAAAGCGATGTGGTGTTAATTGATACGGCCGGAAGGTTACATAATAAAGCTCACCTGATGGAGGAATTAGGAAAGATCAAAAGAGTGATTCAAAAAGTTATTCCTGATGCGCCCCATGAAGTATTATTGGTATTAGATGGAAGTACAGGTCAGAATGCATTAGAGCAGGCAAAACATTTTACGGCGGCAACGGATGTTACCGCGTTAGCCATAACCAAACTGGATGGCACAGCAAAAGGCGGTGTTGTATTGGCAATAGCGAATCAATTTAAAATACCGGTAAAGTTTATAGGTGTTGGGGAAAAAATGGAAGACCTTCTCATATTTGATAAGCATGAATTTGTAGATAGCCTGTTCAATTTAAAGGCAGATTAAAAATCAGCATCCATTAGCGTAATGAAAACAAAGACACTAAAAAAAGATAAAGTAAATATTATCACTCTCGGCTGCAGTAAGAATATGGTGGATAGTGAAGTGCTGAGTGGTCAGCTGCTGGCGAATGATATTGATGTGGTGCATGAGAATGCAAGGAAGGATCATAATATCGTGATTGTAAATACCTGTGGATTTATTGAAAAAGCCAAAGAAGAGTCTATCAATACAATTCTTAACCAGGTTGAACTTAAGCAAAAAGGCAAATTGGATAAGGTATATGTAACAGGTTGCCTCAGTCACCGCTACAGGGAGGACCTGGAAAAAGAAATACCAGAAGTAGATGCGTGGTTTGGTACTATGGAACTTCCGTTAATCCTGAAAAAATTTGAAGCGGATTATAAAAGTGAATTGGTTGGTGAAAGATTGCTGGCCACACCGCAGCACTATGCCTATTTGAAAATATCTGAAGGTTGTAACAGAACCTGTGCTTTTTGTGCTATTCCATTGATGCGGGGCAGCCATGTAAGTAAAACAATAGAAGAAATCGTAAAAGAAGCAGAAGGGTTAGTAAGAAGAGGCGTGAAGGAAGTAATGCTGATAGCCCAGGAACTAACTTACTATGGCCTGGATATTTATAAAAAACGCATGCTTGCTGATCTGCTGAAACAGTTGAGCGATGTAAAAGGATTAGAATGGATACGCCTGCATTATGCGTATCCTTCCAAATTTCCTTTGGATATACTTGATGTAATGCGTGAAAGGGAAAATATCTGCAATTATCTCGATATGCCTTTGCAGCATGCTGCCAATAACATGCTGAAAGCAATGAAAAGGCAGATAACAAGAGAAGAAATGGAAGAACTGATTGCAACTGTAAGAGAGAAAGTACCGGGTATATGTATACGCACTACTCTGATAGCCGGATTCCCTGGTGAAACCCCGGATGATGTGGAAGAAATGAAACTGTTTTTACAAAAACAACGGCTGGACCGGGTCGGCATATTTACCTACTCGCACGAAGAAGGAACATCCGCACATGATATGACAGACGATGTACCGCAGGAGGAGAAAGAACGCCGGGCGCAGGAAATAATGGAAGTTCAGCAGGAGATATCGTATCAAAAGAACTCCGAAAAGATAGGAAAAACATTTAAAGTCATTATCGATAAAAAGGAAGCTGGCCGTTACCTCGGCCGGACAGAGTTTGATAGTGTAGAGGTAGATAATGAAGTAGTTGTGCACTCCGATAAAAAATTACAGTCAGGTGATTTTACGAATGTCCGCATCACAAAGGCCTATGATTATGATATAGAAGGAGAGGTTTGCTAACCTTATCGAACCGGGTTTCCTGAATAATTTCAGCGCATAGCCTTGCAGAGTGATTTTTTTTTGTTTATCTTGCTATTTCAAGCAAGCCCACTCTTTAGAATCTACTCCTCGAAAGACAGCTTTTCCTGATCCATAAGACCCTCTAAAAACTGGAACTCAATCTGACTTTTATGAGGAGAAATTTACTTTTCGCTTGTCTTTTGGCCTTATCACACCTCCTGCACAGTCAGGTAATGACTGTCAATGATTTTATTAAAGTCTCTTCTGTTTCCCAGAAAAAATTTGCAGGATGTCTTTCCCAGGAAGGATTTTTTCGTTCAGACCAGTACATGGTTGGGGATACGATGGTGCAGGAATTTCAATTAAATGCCAAAAAAATTGCCCGGACTAAAGACTCAGCTTACAGGTATGCACAAGGGCTTTTTTATGAAAATAAAACCGCGTTCAGTTATTATACCACATCTTCTGACGAGTGCAAAGAGATAATCAGAAGTCTGAAAGAAAATGGGTTTCATTGTGAAGGAGAAAACTGCCAGGCGCCTTTCCTCTATCAAAAAAATGATATGAGTGTCAAACTCAGCAGTAAGGCGGTAGATACATTATTATACTACAATTTTACAATAAGAAAAGACATTTTACCCTCTCCGAAAAATATTACTTATGCGGAAGATTTTCTTGGCTTTCATTCGCATGAAAACCTTGAATATGTTTTTGGAAAAAGCAACGTACAGAAAGACACCTATTATTTTTCGGATAGCGATATCGCAAGATGTTCGGTATTATTCCCTAATACAGAACGACAGGTAATTTTTATCTGGAAAGATGAGCTGAACAGATGTACCATTTCTCATTTACTTATAGGCAATAGCCTGAGAAATAAAAAATCAGGGAAAGATGACAGACCTTTTTCTGAAAATGTCTGGACACTAAGGAATGGGCTGCGTGCAAATATGAGCTTGCCGGAACTGGTAAGAATAAATAACGGTGATTTCAGTTTTTATGGATTTAATTCACAATATGCCGGTATTGTTGTCCCGGATAAAAAAGGAAATATCGACTTCAAAAATACGGGTATAATATTAAGCTGCCTGAATTGCAGCGGCTCAGAGCTGATGAGGAATGAAACTGTCAGCGCTGACGAAGCGATCGGCAATAATCAGCGTGTTTATGTACAGGCTGTAATTGTCATGCCACAGAAAGATTACAACTGGACGGCGTATCATAAATAACCCGCTGCAAACTTCCCCCACTCCGCACTTATTATCTCAAACAGCCGATTGTTCTTTATTTTTGACGAATAGTCTGCCTGTTATGAACAAAATCATTTTTACAGAAGAGTTTTGTCAGCCGGAAAACCTGCGCCCGTTTACTTTAACGAGACAGATACAGGATATACGCGTAGGCATACTCACCATTCGTGAAAAATGGGAAAAAATTCTTGGCCTTCCTTCTTTTGACAAAAAAGAAAATGATTATAAAGATTTAGATCGTTCAGTAGATATCGAAACAGTTATTGGTGACGATACCTGTTTTATCATCAATGGAAATATCTTACCTACTCAAAAATTGATAAAAGCAATTCGTACTATTCAAAACGGAGAATTTATATCTGTAGAAGGACACGCGGCCATTTTCAAGGTAACTAAAAAAGAAATCAAAGAACTTCATAAAATAAAAATCTCAAAGGCTGTTTCCATAAAAGAACCGGTGAAAATTATTCGTTATCCGTGGGATATATTTCAACTGAATGACTGGGCCATTCGTGAAGATTATGAATTGCTGACAAAAAGAAGAAAGTCACAACCGGTTGGTAAAACAAATAAAGTTCAAAACCCGGAACAGATTTTTGTTGAAAAAGGAGCAAAGGTTGAATCCAGTATGCTTAATGCATCAACCGGGCCTATCTATATTGGAAAAAATGCAGAAGTAATGGAAGGATGCATGATACGGGGCCCTTTTGCCCTCGGTGAAAATGCGGTACTTAAAATGGGAACAAAAATATATGGCGCAACGACCATCGGTCCCGGAAGTACGGGCGGCGGCGAAATTAAAAATTCGGTGATCTTCGGTTATTCCAATAAAGCGCATGATGGGTACCTTGGCGATTCGGTAATAGGAGAATGGTGTAATCTTGGCGCCGGTACTACCAACTCAAACCTGAAGAATAACGCAGGTGATGTGAGGATATGGACACAGAAAGGTCAATTGGCTGCAGGAAAAAAATGTGGTGTGCTAATGGGTGATTATACAAAAACCGCTATTAACACATCAATCAATACCGGAACCGTAATTGGCACATGCTGCAATATTTTTGGCTCAGGATTGACACCAAAGTATATCCCGGATTTTTCATGGGGAAGTGAAGGCGTAAAACGCTATGAGTTTGAAAAAATAATCCAGGATATTGATAATTGGAAAAAACTGAAAAATAGCGGGATTACCGAAAATGAGAAAAGTATTTTGAAATATATTTACCAAAATTATTAAACCAAACAAATGCGTAAACAAATTGCTGCGGCAAACTGGAAGATGAATCTTACATACCAGGCAGGAGAAAAGCTAATAGACGACATTTTAGACGAGGATATTGAATTAACCACTCATCAACAGGTTGTTTTTGGGGTACCCTTTCCATACCTTATAATGGCTACCGGCAAAGTATCTGAACAAGTTAACTATTCCGTATCAGCGCAGAACTGCAGTGATAAGAAATCAGGGGCATATACAGGTGAAGTTTCGGTAGAAATGCTTCAATCCATAAATGTCCCGAATTGCATTGTCGGGCATAGTGAAAGACGGGAATATTTTAATGAAAGTAACCAGGTTCTTGCTGAAAAAGTCAACCGCTGTCTTGAAGCAGGGATAACTCCGGTTTTTTGTTGCGGCGAACCGCTATCCATCCGGGAAGCAGGAACACAGAATGAGTTCGTTGCCGTACAATTAAAAGAATCTATTTTCCATCTATCAGCAGAACAATTGAAGTTGATTGTGATTGCATATGAGCCGATCTGGGCTATTGGAACAGGTAAAACAGCAACTACTGAACAGGCGCAGGAAATGCATGCGTATTTACGTTCTGTTCTTGCAAAACAGTATTCATTGGCAGTTGCTGACGAGATTTCGATTTTGTATGGAGGAAGTGTAAAGGCCAATAATGCAAAAGAATTATTCGGTTGCCCTGATGTAGATGGTGGGCTTGTGGGCGGGGCTTCTATAATCGCAGCAGATTTTATTAAAATCATTCAATCACTTAAATAATAGTTTATCTCCGGACAGTACAATATAGTGTTGACACTTAAAAAGAACTGGATACTGAGCCTGTTCAGGATAAAAGTGATTATTAATGGAAAAGATATTTACTCACTTGTCAATAACGATAAACTTGTTATTTCGGTGAATGAAAATAATCCTAAAATAGTGGTAACTGACGGGTATCACTATACCAAACCGCTGGAATTGGTTTTTCACCAGGTTCACACTTATTATTTCCGGGTTGCCTGTGTCATTGATAATCACCAGTTAGCTGTAGGAATTGCAATGATCATAATTTGTTATTTACTTGGGTTTGCTACAGGATTTTTTCTAATCAAGTTGTTCAGTTTTTTTCCAATTGTCTATTTTCTCTTCTTTTACTATATCAACAGGAAGGATTTTTTACAGATACATGCTGCGTAAGCGCTTTATTTAAACAGGGCTTTATTTCTTTCAATGATTTTATCTTTTGTATAATTTAAAGAAGCGCTTGTTGCTTCGTTTTGTAAATGTGTATATTCTGAACTGTTTAAACTTTTAAGCTTGTCAATAATTTCATGGATATTGGAATACCTGCAACAACTTTTTTCCAAAGCCGGGTCAATATTTAAGTAAGAAGGGGCAAAAAAAGGCTTTGCATGCCTGATAACATCACCGGTATTACCGGTACTTATGCTGGTACCGTATTCTTCTTTTGTTCCATCGGTAACAGCAGCAAATTGATTTAAAGGCATCCACACAAAGTGAGACTCATCCATTACTCTGTCGAATTCCTGCTGACTTACAATATCAGTTTCGTAAATATGGAGATTGCTGCCGGATTCAATGTATTGCACGCATTTTGAATGTACTGATCCGCTGTGTCCCTTGCGGAATGAACCTAATAAAGTAACTGAAATCTTCAAAGTAGTTGATTTTACCTTTTCTAAAAGCTCCAATACGGAATCATAGTTTCTTCTTCTTATATCAACGGAGCCGGGAACTGTAATCTTTATAATTTCACCTGCTATATAATCTTTAGGTATAAAACCGTCCGGTTCGAACAAAGCGCCTGGAATATTAAAAACCGGTTTCTTATTCTGAAGCTTCTGTTGAAGAAGCGGAACAAGCGTTTCAGAAAGGACATTAAAAGCCGGAATTGCCTTGATCAGTTTTCTTTTGCCTGCAAATCGTATTGCCTTTCGAATACTTAGTGATGGTGCATAATGAAAAAACCCCCTGATATCATGTAAGGTCATAATGATATTCTTGTGACCAAGCTTACGTATGTGCCATGCATAATGAATAAAATTGTCAGCGATTGTATTAAAATATACCAGGTCAAAACCTGTATTACTGATCTGGCTGAACATTAATTTTATAAACTCCCTGTTTGAATCCTTTTTTTGAACCACCCACTTATATCGTCCGGATTTTTCCCGCAGGAGCTGTATCAGTTGTTCATACGACGGCTCATCTATAAAAATAGTTAACCGGTTGCTATCGTTATCAAAAAGCCGGATAAGCGTATAAGCTACTTCAAAATGGCCTTTTTCAATAATAGCAATTTTCATATATGAGCAGCTTTATGGTTTCATTTTTACAACTATTTCTAAATGCATCACCGGGTTCTTTTCAAGCCATGCGAATAATTCATTTTTAAGTACAAATGCGGGAAGCAACAATTTTTCATCCGCAGCTATATTATATTCAGCAGAGTTATACAATTCTTCTGTCCTGTTGATACAATTCCTGAGCTCGGTTAAGCCATCCGGAAACAACCCTTCAAACGATAGATAGGGTACTGGTTGTGATAGCCCTTTCAACACATTTTCTTCATAACCTTCAACATCTATTTTTATGAATTGGGGTACTCCATACTTTTCAATCAAAGAATCCAGTGTGACCGATTGAACAATTTTTTCTTCAGTGAATTTAATTTTCTCGTTCCATTTTTCGATATTGTCTTTTTCAAGAGTGTCTTTCCATTCTTCGCTGAGCGTGTTAAAAGCCGAACCGGGATGATGAATGAGAAACCTTTTTTCTCCCTGGACTTCTGCTACTGCTTTATTTTCCAGGAAAACCTTCTCTCGCCTGTTCCTGAATCTTGTTTGCAGAATCTTAAAACTTCCCGGGTCGGGTTCACAGCTGACGACTTTTTTTGCAATGGTTAAAAACGCTTCTGTTTTATGGCCATCGTAGGCGCCGATATCAAAAATGAGATGGCAGGGTTGAAGAAATGATTTGTAAAAT
>Ga0207689_10003081_pt1 | contig 15346 bp, 13 predicted proteins | sample KBSMisM52_FD_184312 | JGI IMG/M metagenome (GOLD analysis project Ga0207689, IMG submission 184312) | Miscanthus rhizosphere microbial communities from Kellogg Biological Station, Michigan, USA - KBS Miscanthus M5-2 (SPAdes) (version 2) | ecosystem: Host-associated > Plants > Roots >... | reverse complement strand
CAAGATTGTCGACGGCAGTGAGCGCGGCGGCGATGAAGCCTTTCGTGTCGCATGAGCCTCGACCAAAGAGCTTCCCTTCGCGTTCAATGAGTGTCGTCGCTTCGCTCCAGTTTGAGTCGAAAGGGACGGTGTCTGTGTGACCAACGAGCGCGAGTTCTGCGTATGAGTCGCCGGAGAAGTCAGCACCGGCGAGTGCAACAACATTGATCTTTTCGATACTGTTCTCATCGAGATAGGAAAACCGCTTCACTCGAAATCCAGCAGCCTGGCAACGATGCTCGAGGTATTCAACTATCTGTAAGTTTGAGTTAAATGAAACCGAATTGATAGCGACGAGTTGTGCGAGTGTTTCCTGAGCGGTCATGTTTTAGTTCCAAAGACGTGCTTGCAGATCGTTGAATTTACCTGTGATCTCATCTTGATCGAGATGTCGTCCACCCTCGATGATTTGCTGTCCGCCAACGACCACGTCCTTGATGGCGGAACGCGACATCGAAAATACGATGTTTGCCAGCAGGTCGTCTCGTGATGCGCCAGCAATAGACGGATCGTTGAGATCAACCGTGAAGAAGTCCGCAAGTGCCTCTGGCTCCAACGTGCCTCCTTCAAATCCAATGCCCTTTGCCCCATTCACCGTCGCGCAGCTGAAGATGTTGTTTGCTAGCTCGGAGCGTCCGGCGTTATCACTCGCCACAAGGACATTGCGCTCCCGACGTTGTAATCGCAGGTGGTACTCCAACTCCCGCGCATCTTCGAGTAGGTCGATTTGAGTTTGACTATCTGTACCCAAAGAAACCGAAACACCGTGCTCGAAATAACCGTCAGCCGGAACTACACCATCACCGAGATTTCTTTCTGTGGTTGGACACGCGCACACTGACGCGCCGGATTTTGCCATTGCCGCAATTGCTTTCGGAGTCACGTGAATCGCGTGCACAGCGGTAAAGTTTTCACTTAGCAATCCTTCAGTCTCGAGCAACGCAACCGGAGAGCGTCCATACTCTTCAATGCAGGCAGACACCTCGGCCGGCTGTTCAGCGACGTGCATATGAATCGGAGTATTTTGCGCGGAAGCAAAGTCGCTAACTGCTTTCAAGTATTCGAGCGGTACCGCTCTTACACTATGCGGAGCGGCGCCAACCCACGCCATGCTTGAATTGCGGCTCAGGGTTCTTTGTAGACTTTCGAGGTTGTGGCAATACGTCTCAGCATTCTCGATGAAACGACATTGAAGCGGATCCGGATCTTTTTGAAAGCCGGCGCGTGCGTATGCTACTCGCAACAGTGCGATTCGCAGACCGACATCATTAGCGGCTCGCGCAACTTCCCTTGAAAGTAGATTAGGATCGCCGTAAGGCTGACCATTGGGCGAGTGATGTATGTAGTGAAATTCTCCGACCGCAGTAATTCCACTAACGGCCATTTCCATGAACGCCATCCGCGATGCGTCGTAAATATCATCGACGTCGAGTTTGTTGGCGGCTCGATACATCAGCTCTCGCCACGTCCAAAAGCTGTCAGTGGTATTTTGCGATCGATATTCGGTGCGTCCACGTATGACGCGCTGAAATGCGTGCGAGTGAGCGTTTACAAGACCGGGAAGTAGAGCCTTATTCTTCAGTGTCACCAATGTCCGATAAGCTTCAGCTTGTCGCTCAACTTCCCCGGCTGGCGCCAGCCTTACAATCTTGCCTTCGCCATCCGACACCACAGCAACGTCAGATCGAAACTCCCCGTCAACGTAGACGAGCTCTGGGAGCCATGCTTGTTCATTAACTGTCATTGTATATTTTTTGTCGCGAGTACTTCCCGAGCGGACGATCGATCGCCAGTACAACTTATTCGTCGCGGCGCGTCCAAATAGCTCAACTTAAATCCCAGCCGTTTGTAGAGTGACACTATTCTCTTAGTTGCTTGATTCGAAATTACGACGGGCCCTGGATGTTTAGATAGCAACTCAGCCGTTCGCACCTGATCCTCCCACGAAAACCCTCCGGCGCTATAAGTAGTAAACTCGACATCATAAGGTGGATCGGCATAGATGAAGTCGTCTGCAGCGAACTGGATCGATTCAAAGTCGCTATTTGAGAATGCCCAGTTGCGAAAAACCTCTTTGTAGGCGAAGAAGTCAGTTGCGTACGTGATGGATTTGTAAGTGCCAAACGGAACATTAAACTCGCCGCTTTGATTGAACCGGCAAAGACCGTTGAAGCAGGTGCGGTTGAGATAGTAGAAGAGCTGAGCTGCTTCGAGGGACTGTGAACTTCGCACCCTTCGAGTCGTACCGTTCCCGTTGCCATTTGTTTTAGACGCATGCATCAACTCGTTAAAGCGCTCGCGTTGTTGATAGAAAAGAGTCTGCTCATTACGCATCTCGATTTTCAATTCAAGACCTTGTTGCACCTGTCGGTAAAAATTGATCAGCTGTGGATTGATGTCGTTAAGGAGGGCGTTCTGCGGCGCGAGTCCGAGCGCTACCGCCAACCCTCCGCAGAAAGGTTCGACATAGCGCCGCCTGGAATGGCGCTTCCACATCGTAATCAGATGCGGAACGAGCCAGCGCTTGCCACCCGCCCACTTTAATGGAGGTCTTAAACGTGAATTTTCGTCGGTCTTAGCGTTCATGTAACAGTGAAGGCCTTGCTTTATTCTTCGCTTACTGCTCAGCGAGCAAATGCTGCCCACATAATCCGTGCTCGGCCCGCTTAGACGCCGGTAGTACTAACGCCGTCAATGGCCTCACGTTTCTGTTGCGCCCACGACTCTGCGTAGCGTCCCTTTAATCCGAGCAATTGATCGTGCGTGCCTGACTCAACAATTCTCCCGTGTTCCATAACGTGAATAACGTCCGCATGCATAGCCGTTGTCAGTCGATGAGTAATGACAATTCCAGTCCTGCCAGCTGCAAGCTTACGAAAGCGCACGAGCCAGTCGGCTTCAGCCCAGGGATCGAGCGCGCTGGTTGGTTCATCTAGAATGATAATGGGGGCCTGCCGCAGAAAGGCGCGAGCCAACGCCACACGTTGCCATTCTCCGCCACTTAGTTCGGCACCACCAGCGAATGACCTTCCCAACAGACTGTCAAAGCCATTAGGCAGCCGTGGAAGAATGTCTTCGACTCCAGCAGCTGCAGCAGCAGCCAGAATCTTTTCTGGCCCAGGCTCATTATCGAGATCCCCGTATTCAATATTTTCGCTCAGCGTTGCGTTGTAATGAACGGGTTGTTGGAAGACAGCCGTCACCAGGCGCCGTAAACGCAATAGTGGGATCCTCTTGAGATCATTGTTGTCGATGCGAATAGTTCCGCCTACAGGATCGTAGAAACGGCAAAGCAATTTCAGCAAGGTTGTCTTGCCGGCACCATTCGGACCGACGAGGGCAACAATTTGACCTACTGGAATTGTCAGATTCAAGTCGTCAAGCGCATTGCGTTCGCTATCGGGATATCTGAAGGTCACGTTTTGAAATTCAATTTGTTGGCTAATCTGCTCCGGAGCAATGGCGTCACCTGGCACCGGGTCCTTGATAAGAGACTCCTGTGAGAGAAACTCGAAAAGGTTACTCAAAAAGAGAGTGTTGGCATAAATCTGAGCCACGTTCTCCAGTAGTGAGCGCATTAATTGCTGACCCTGATTGAAAGCTGCATAGATCAGTGCGAGGTCGCCGAGGGTTACAAACCCTTGAAGTGCTCTCCACACCATCCATGCGAGGGAGGCCCCTATGATCGCGAGCGAAGTAATGCCGGCGGCTAGTTGGGCCAGAACCTGGCGCTGCTCCATCTCTAACCGTTCATTGCGCAGGCGACGACGCAGCGCTTGATAAGCATCTTGAAAATGCCGACCCAGACCGAAAAGTCGTATTTCGGCAGCGGCGTCGCCGGATGTAAGCAACCAATCGAAGTACCACGTGCGTCGTTCATCCGGTGTGATTCGTTGGCGCCATCGATAGTGCCCGACCGCATAACGCACGACGGTGAGAAAGGCCGGTATAGTGCTGACGATGAGGGCGAGCGACAGCCATGGGCCGAGCGGGATGAGGATTGCCCCGACAGCAATCAGAGTAATGCTGTTTTGCAATAGGCTTCCGAGATTTTCCAGCAACGCGTTCGGTCGATAGCTTGCCTCGACGCGTGCGCGGTGTAGGTGGTCGTAATAATCGGGAAACTCATAAAAGGACAAATCGACTGCTGTTGATTTTTGATGAATCAAGTCAGTGATATGGTCTCGCAGAAACTCCGATTGAATCGTGCGTACCCAGGTGAGTATCCCGCGCACACCTTCGATCAGCAGCAGCACCAACGCGAGAATGGCGATGAGTATCAGTACGGAACGTCTGTCTGCCCATGAACTATCTGGTCTGAGCGCTCTTACAAGTCCATCCACGACAAGCTTGGTTAGATACACCGTAGTCGCGGGCAGGACGCCTTGAATGATTAAGAGGACGATCCACGCGACAGTCCAACCTTTTGCTACTTGCCACACTAAACCGAATGTGCGAGGAACATATGGAAACTGGCTCAGCACAGTGCGTAGTTTGGTTGAGAGGATTTGTGGAGTCTTGCTCATTGAATGCCAGGCGTCTAATGGCTTACTCGCCTCAATCGCGATCGCTATTTCTTGAATATTGACTTGAAGAGCGGCAAGGCTCGGATCAGTGCTAGAGCTTCGACAATCGTGCTTTTCGGCAGCGACGTTTTCTGGTTTGTAAGGAGAACTATTTGTTCGTCTTCAAGTCCGTTTAGCAGACCTTCGAACACAACCAAGTGGCTTGCGTCAAAGCCCTCGAGACCCAGAACGTTGGGCTCGTGTGAGCCGAAGATCCGAATAGCTGCGAGTTCCTTAATCCAGGAAACAGCAAGCCCCACCGGGTCGGCATCCGGAAATCTGTTCTTGATCAGCTCAAGCACCCCTGATCTGTTAGGTACGTTCAGCAGAAGGGCAAGAAAAAAACGATGCTTGTCCCCCTCGATTGCTCCACGTCGCTGGACAATATCTTTCTGGCGCAGCTGTTCCTCGAAGACTTCAGGGAGTCGATCCACAAGCTTGCCATGTCGTAACCGTGCTCTGTCGATTAGTGACTGAAACCGGTTGGCGCTTTTCTTTATTTGAAAGAGATCCTCCAGTTGATTGTTGCCCAGAAACTCAAAGCTTGTTTTAAGAATTGAGAAGGTCGTTTGAAAATCAGCATCATGAATGAGAGCCTCTATGAAGCGATCTGCCTCTGGATGCTTCATGCTTAACAACAGCGACACAGTCTGGATTTTCTTGACCAGGGAATCTTCTTCAAAAAAAGGATCATACGCAATGTAGGGCTTCAGATATGAGTATTGAATGGCATCGCTGGGCGAGTGATTGCTTCTTACAGTAATCGTGGCTGAGGGCCTGTCGAGATGGAACAACGAGTGAATGAACTCGTGGCCCGGAAGGATCTGTCTTGTATCTCCTTTCGCCAACAGAGAAACAGACTGGAGAGAAAGGTTGCCGATTAGAAAGTAGGGGTTGATCTCCTGTTCCTGCTCGAACCGAAATCTGCTATGTACACTGCTTCCCAGCAAGACTTGAAACGCTCCAGAAAATGCGTGTTGATGGATGCTTGTAGTGCCGTCAAGCCAGAAGTAAACATCCACGTAGAACCTGGGGCCGACAAACAATGTGATTGGCGGGTTTCCAAACTTACCGCGAGGATCCTGTTGTCGAGGTAGGTTCGGGGTAGAGTGCACCCAGCGAATGATGTCCCATGGATCAACCTTTCCGGTTAGGTCACACTCAGTAAGCGCTTCGGCAGCAATCTCCGGAAATCGATTATCGTTGTAGTTTTGAGCCCGCCACCGGCTTTCTATTAGCTCACCAAGCTCTTGGAACTCTTGCATAGAGACTCCCTTGATTTCCCTGATGTAGAATCAGTTTTTGATTAGGTAGCAATCATGCCTTACTGTCAATGTGGGCGTTTTCGAGTGATTGACGCTCCCTCCGTCCATGTCAGAAAAGCCGACCCACACGTCTCGATCACTCAATCAGTCAGAATGCCGACGCTGCTAAAGATAGCGAAAGTGAACCCAAAGCGTATCTCGTGACACAAGAATTCCCGTTTTTGCTAGCGTGCGTTCGGAGCTTATTCGACTCGGAAGCGTCGCGACCGCCACCGCCACCAGTCGGTTTGGATTGGCGTAGAGTGGTCCAGCTTGCGGAACGGCATGCAGTAGTGGCCATGTTCTGCGAGGCCGTGCGCGGAAGTGATGACATTCCGGTAGACATCCTTACCTGTCTTCAGCGCCGCGCCGTGGAGGCCGCCCGCTTTGATCTAACTCTGAGCGCAGAGTTGGCGAGGCTCCTCAAATTGTTTGAGTTCCACGAGATTGAGACGGTAGCGCTGAAAGGCCCGGCGCTCCGGGCTACCCTCTACGGGGATGCTGCGTTACGGAGTTCCTCGGATTTGGATCTGCTGGTACGACCTCGAGATGTCTTGCGAGCCAAACAAGCGCTGGAGGGTGCGGGCTATTACATGCAATCAATCATGCCCTCGCGCGCAGCTGAAGCCTGCCTTCGGCGCCGTGATTGTCAGATCACTCTTTCTCGCGCAATCACGGAACAAGAAGATCTCCTGTTTGTTGATTTGCATTGGCGACTTTTACCCGGTTACTTCCCGCGATCTTTTGATGAACATGAACTGTGGGGAACTCTTCGCCAGGTTTCAGTAGCCGGCACAGCGGTATCAACTCTCTCAACTGAGAACTTGTTGCTATTTCTCTGCACTCACGGGACAAAACATCTGTGGGAACGTCTAGGCTGGCTTTGCGATGTCGCCAGGTTAGTTCAAGTAGAGCCCGGGATCGATTGGGCTCGAGTGTTCGCCGAAGCCCGACAAACCGATACATCACGAATGGTCGTGCTGGGATTACTATTGGCGTCGGAGTTGTTGGGCATCGATCTGCCGAGCGCGGCGCTAGAATACACCAGCAAGGACCGGGCTGCTCGCGAGCTGGTCGAAACCGTTAGCCGGCGATTGCACGATCAAATTCTCACGCCTGCAACCGCAATGGAGTCTGCTGCGTTCAGCCGGGGCGCATTCGAGCATACTGGCCACCGAATACGCTTCTTAGTTGGTATCTTTCTCCAGCCCACTGAGGCTGAGTACGAAGCGCTTAAACTCCCATTGCCATTACATTGGTTATACTATTTTTTTCGGCCTTTGCGCCTTGCGTTCAAGTACGCGGGTATTCGTAAATCGAAGGAAACGGAATAGATTTCCTGCCGGGCCGATGGACGTGATCGTTCAATGGAACATCGAGAACAAAGACTCGAGCAGGCGCGCGTCTCCGTAAGGGAGAATGATCGCGATCCGAATGCTTATATCGCGGCGGCGCGCTGCTGCAAGCAATTGGGCCAGTTGTATGAGGCGTTGGACATCCTGCGCACGGGACTCGATCGCTGTGATCCATCTCCTTCGCTATACGAGTATTACGTCGAGCGGCTGGAGAAATGTAACCGAACGGAAGAAGCAATTGCCGCGGCGCGCGAGGCAACGCTGCTGTTTCCAGATGACCTCATCTTTCGCGTCCGCGAGGCGCTCCTCCTGCCGATCTTCTACGACTCACAAGAGCAAGTTGTTTATTACCGCAATCGGTTCACCGAGGGTTTGCACCGACTCATCAACGAAGTGCGGTTGGAAACGCTGTTAGACCAGTCGCGCGCCCTGGACGCGATCGGGAAGCATAGCAACAAGTATCTACCATACCAGGGACAGAACGATCGGGAGTTGCAGACGCTTTACGGCACCTGGGTGGCTCGGATCATGTCCGCAAACTTTCCAGAATTGCCGCAGCATGTCCCAATGCCTCCAGTCGATGGCAAGGTCCGTGTGGGATACCTGTCGGCTTTGTCGGCGCGATTTCTGGACACCAGTTCGGCCAAGCTTTTTGGTGGCTGGATCAGCGAACACGATCGGAAGCAGTTCGAGATTTTCGCCTACCATGCCGATCGCACAGCGGACCCAACCTCGGAGCATGTCCGCAGGTGGAATACATCTTTCCGACAGCTTTCGGGTGACGTACATGCGATCACTCGAGCGATCCGTGAAGACCAGTTGCATGTCTTGGTCTACCTCGATTTTGGTATCCATCCGCGTATGGCCTCGTTGGCGGCTTTGAGGTTGGCTCCAGTTCAGTGCGTGACCTGGGACACTCCGCTCACCTCGGGTATACCAGCGATGGATTACTTTTTGTCGAGTGATTTGATGGAGCCCGGAGACGCGCAGGAACATTATTCCGAAGATCTCATTCGTTTGCCGGGAGTTGGCGTGTGCTTCACGAAGCCGGTCATTCCGAAAGTGATTCTGACAAAGACGCGATGTGACTTTGGTCTCCGAGAGGACGCCGTTATCTATTTGTGCTGCCAATCTGTTTTCAAGTATTCGCCGCAGCAGGACGTAATCGTGGCGCAGATCGCGAAGCGGGTTCCTCGTTCACAGTTTGTCTTCCTGGTTACCAATGAAGTGGTTAAGCGCGATTTCAAAAACAGGATGGATCGGGCGTTCGCCGCATTAGGTCTATCCGCAGGCGATTATTGCGTGTGGTTGCCTGAGATGGACGTACTCGACTTTTGGAATCTTAATCTAGTTGCCGACGTCTTCCTGGACACCATCGGTTGGTCGGGAGGCGTGACCGCGTTTGAGGCGATTGCTTGCGGCTTGCCGGTCGTAACCTTACCGGGCAAATTAATGCGTGCCCGCCACTCTTATGCGATTCTCACTCAACTGGGTGTAAGTGAGACCATTGCCACCGACGCTGACGATTACGTAGACATAGCCGTGCAGATTGGTCTAGATCGAAACAGGCGGCAAGGCGTCGTCGATCAGATGGTAGCTGGCTATTCACACCTCTATTCCGATGTGCGTTCCGTCCGCGCGCTCGAAGATTTTTACCAGGGCGCTACGAAGAAAAATTTCCGGTGAAGGGGCTTCGTTCGATTTCTGAGGGAAGTGTTCTGTGCTTCCGCACAGCATCTCGCTTGTATCGGTGCTTACACTTTAGTTGCTATACGACTTGCGTTGGCGGTTGCTTTAGCATGGAATAAAAGTTGGTATCGCCAGACCGGAACCAGCCGGCAAAGGCAGTTTTTGGTTCGGTTCCTGAGAGTGGCGTAACCATATGTTTCAGATCTGGAGAAATGCGGAAGATGATGGCGTCACCCTCGCCTATATTAGGGAGTTCGCACAATATCTCTCCGCTTACCTCGTTGCGTAATCGAAAGATTCCACCTTGATAGGGGCGAGCGCTGAGATTAATACTCATTCCCACCAGTCGATCTTTATGAGTTGTTCCGAGATCAGCGTGCCAGGAGTCAAAGTGATCCAAGGCAGGTACCATCCGGTAGACTCTGCCACCAAACCACGTGATTTGATCGCAACCCGTAATCTGACGCGTCAGGTCCAGAAACTGGGAAGTGTTCGCCGCAAAATTAAGGACGTTGGCTGCTGCAGGATCGGTGGGCACAGCTTCTTTGGCGATCTTTCCGTCCTCTTGGGTTATCCACTCACAGTTTTCCAGTCGGGCAGAGACTCTTTGCATCAGCTCCGGGTGAAGTAAGCGTGGTAGACAGAAAGCATGCGACTGTTCAAACTGATGTGCGAGTTCGACGAGATCCGCGGCGCCAGTCAGCCCAGCTTTTGTAAGGTGAACCATGGATGACGGCGATGATACCATGCAGCAAGAGAGCGCTTGCGAACTTCCAGTTACCGAAAGAGTTGACGCAAAAGAGGTAGGTAGATGACGAACACAGCTGAGGTTTTCGAGCGCGACCGGTATGTTGTAATACCCTCACTGCTACAGGAACCTTCGCTTACAAAGCTCTATGATTATGCGCGGAGCGTTTCAGCGCTCCTTGCAGCTCGGAGCCCAGGCGATTCGCAAGTACCCGGTACGCCCTCCTCGTATGGGGATTTCATGTTGGATGGTTTGCTGGTCGATCTCTTGCCCGAAGTAGAACGAGCGACTGGTTTGGCACTGTTCCCCACTTACTCATATTTCCGAATGTATAAACACGGAGACGCCCTCGCGAAGCACACGGATCGCCCTGCGTGCGAGATCAGCGTCACGCTTTGTCTTGGATTTGAAGCGGAGAAACCCTGGCCGATTTGGATTGACGGTCCACAGGGCGAGTCCTCAGTCAGCCTGGAACCGGGTGACGGACTAATCTATCGCGGTACAGAGTGTCCGCACTGGCGCGCGGAATTCGAGGGAACTCGACAAGCGCAAGTCTTCTTGCATTACGTGGATCAGAAAGGTCCGTGCGCCGACTGGAAGTTTGATAAGAGGCTCTCGATAGCAGGATTACGGCCAGCGATCGATAGAGTTTTACACCTAGAGAACCACGAATAGCTTGAGTTGTCGCGGCGAAAACAGCGACTCGAGAAGGTTAGGTGCGGTTGGTTTGCTTCTGGCCGTTAGGCGAGGTCGGCGTCGCACCGGGATCCAAAGCAGAAGCAGCGGGGTTGTTATTTGTTTGCGTTATCTGCGACAGAGTTCCGTAAACTTGCACACTGGGTCTGCGGTAGGGCTTCTTGACGGTACCTGAGCGTTGTACCTCATCAACGGGCTGGGAGTTATCAACTGGGTTCATTTTCGATCCTTTGCGAAGCGAAATTTGGCAGCGAATTATAGCCCAAGTAGCCAATAATGCAAGCTTAAGACTCTCAAGGCATAATCAAGCTCCTCACGATTCTTGACCGGCCACTTCGGCAACTTACTCAAATCTACATAACGCTCCAGCGCCGGAACTGGGGGTAACTCGGGCCGCTCAGAACACCGGGCCCGCTCGAGGTATGGAAAGCCCGCGAGCGGGGCCTTGGGACGAAGACGAACCGCTTCCGGAAGGATCCCTTTCAGAGCTGTCCGGATCAAGTACTTTTCCCGGCACCACGGGACCGCTGGCACTGACAACAGGAAGCGTACGAGGCGCAGGTCCCCAAGGGGATGGAGTTGCTCGCTCATTACCCCTGCATAACCATCATTTCCTCCGCCGCACATGGGAAAATCGCCGGTGAACGAAGCATAACCCTTTGGCCGGACCGGGTGGGGCGACGCTGCTTCCATCTTAATCTCTACCCACCTTTCCCTAAGCCTTAGACGCGTTTCAAATTCCGGGTTCAGCCAGACGGGTATGGATTCATCATAACGGTCGGGCTGACTGCTCAACCTTTCTCTCCACATCTTTGGCAGTGTTGGCAGGAGAGGCACGCGTTTAAAAGCCTTGAAATGAAATGCAAGATCACCACAAAGCCGTCGCCATCGCCGGTGGTCTATCAAGTAGTTCAGATGGGTTCGCCATTCATATGAGAGGGCAGCATCTGGCCCGTCGCCAAAGAAGAGCACACGAGCATGTTGGGAAACCAGGGAGTCATACTGAGTGGATGCAATTAGGCCGAGCGGATTAGCGGCTGGCTCGGAAGTATGAATCGGGGCCGAGTCGAGTTTCAATCCCCAGGGCTCGTCGTCCCTCACGTTATACTGAATGGGGATTCCAAGGTGCCGGGCCACCAAACCTGAGAAGTACCGTTCCTGATCAGGAATAAGCCGGTCGTACACAGAGGTGAAAGCGATAGGTGCGGCTCCGAGTTGCACTGCTGTAGCGGCGACTGCTGGTGAGTCGAGGCCCCCACTCATAAAGATACCCAACGGTCCATCGGGCAGGCGATCGCGAACCGCCGCGCTTAACAACTCACGGAAGCGATCAATGTAGTCTTCGCTGTGCTTGTAGTAGATAGGTTCGTCAATTGGCGGAGTCCAATATCGTTCCGTTCTGAGTCGATTTGCTTGGGCAATGAGCCGGTGCGCTGCGGGAAGCCTCCGGATCTCAGCGAAGAACGTGGCTGCCGGATTGAAGTTCGCCCCGGCGATCAGCAAATCGCCGATGACCTTTTCGTCTAGCTCATCCGGGACGATCGGGATCTGCCGGATGCAATCGAGCGTATTGCTCACCAGTAGAGACTGGCCCACCTGCGCGTAAAAGAGCGGCTTGACACCTAATTGATCTCGCGCAGCGAAGACCTTTTTGTGACGAGCATCCCAGATTACAAACGAGAAATCGCCAAGCAGATGCTCAACGCAGTCTTCGCCCCAGGCGGAATAGGCGTGAAGCACGAGTTCAGCACTCGAAGCACTCTTGAGCTCACTGACAGCGCGTGGCAGTTTTGCGATTAGGGTGTCGCGATCGTCGATACGGACGTCACCAGTGATCCAAACGTCTCCATCGAGGCTGGTGACCTGCGGGTGGCCATCGGTGTCGGCTGAAGTGCGGAGAAGTGTGTGACAGAGGCCAGCACTACCGGAAACCCAGACTTGCGAAGCGTCTGGGCCACGGAACTCCAGAAAGGTGGCCATGGTTTCGAGCCAGGCGCGATCCACTGGAGCGCCAGCGAAATGGAAGACCCCAGCGAAACCGCTCATGATTTAACTTTGCTCGACTAAACCAAGCTCACTTAGTTCCTGGACAAAGTCGTCAACGTCTTTGCGGAGCCGCTCGGGATCCACCTCAAACTCGTTGAGCAATGTCTCATACGCTAACTGAATAGATCCCCCACTGGTAAGCAGGTCCCAGAAGCGCGCAGAGACATCGTCGAGCCCGAGGTATCGCTCCGTTTTCAAGTCCAGCAAGACGGATTCTTCACCGACTTTTCGGACCATGACGTCGGGTGAGATAGAAACAGTGGAATTAAATGATATTGACATAGGGTTCTTTTAGATCTGAAAGCACGGCATTTCTAACATCGTCGAGAGACGCAAGCACTCGAGGGTAGGCAAGTGACCGTATCGTTACTTTTGAAATTAACCGACGAGCTGCATCGAGCTGGCGAGTTAGGCGATTAGGATTTGTAAGTTCGTCATTATGGGTAAAGCTAATTACATTCATCAATGCGTGTAGTTGCGAAAGCGGAGTGATAGATATTTTTTGTTTGCGATGAACTTTTCTCGGTGCAGCAACAACATAGATCGCCGCCAACGGGACGGGTTCATTAAAACTTTGAGAAGGCGAGAGGCAGAAAACAAGTTTCGGCGCTTTCGCATCTTTCTCATGTGGGTTCATTACAATGCCACTTCCTGCATTTGGCAGATAGAGTCTTGCTATTTTCGGCAACAATCTTAGGCGAGGTGGGCCGGGAAAGGCGACGTAGTGATCGTCGCGCTCTTCAAGGCGGAGCGTATCGTCTGTTAGCAGTTGATTGCCAGCCGCTATGAAACAAGCCGCCAGGCTCGATTTGCCAAATGTGCTGGCGCCGAGAAATGCCACCGCGCGCCCTTCTATTACAAGCGTCGCTGCATGCAAAGGTTCAAAGCCCATTTTCACCAATGCGAATGAAAAGACTCGACCGAGTGCATATGTTTGAAATGACTCCAGGTGAACCGAACTGATTAGTCGGTAAAGAATGATGTTCCCCAGGGGAGCCACCAAGAACTCGAAGAGTCCTTCATAGCGAAGATAAGTCCAGTCGTCGCTTAACTGCTGTTGGTAAATCCAATCGGAGTCGTCGGGAGGAATTTTCGAAGCGACCGCGTCAAATCTCTCAGGATCGCCTGGACGTAGTTCAACGTCGGCGTTTCCTTCCATGGGAATGTCGTCAAGAGTCAATCTAACGTTACTGCGGATACGTAGACCGTAAAGCGAATAGTCGAAGCCGGTGGAACAATTTGTCCACTCTGCGGCGCTCTCGACAGGTAATACAAAACTCAAACTCGATCATCTCCAACGGAACAAAGGCTCACGTACTGGTTGACTTCTGAAGGTGTGTTTAGCAAAGGTTGGCCAAGATCCTAAAGCAGTGAAAGTGGCGCTGCAAAATCTAATTCAACGCCAAAGGGTTGTCAAAGTCGGCTACCGTATCTAAGAAATACTTGGTGCTTCATGATGCGGATCTGATCCGCAAAGAAGTTGATTCGCTATAATACTGTCAATAGATCATGATTCCCACGGTTTATTTCTTCTGTGAGCGACTTATTCTAAAAGCTCAAACGGAGCCGCTGCTCTGATTCAGGGCACAGCTTTGGCGCTCTTCGACAATGATGGACTAGACCCTCTAACTGAACGCCGTTACTTAAGAAGCCATGCCTCATACGAGAACCGGCAGTATGTAGAATCCGGATTATTTGTTTGGGAACAGCAAGCGGTTGACACTTACTTTTCTAAGGGTGGGCGAGTTTTAGTAGCGGCGGCAGGGGCTGGTCGTGAGATGATCGCGTTATCGCGCCGGCTTTAATGTGAGCGGATTCGATTGTTGTCAACCTTTTCTACACGAACAGATTCGTTCAGAGATGAATGAAGCGGGATTAGATCTTGTCTTCTACAATGGCGGAACCTGCTACGGTCATGCAGTGGGTCTAGTCCGTGAGGAGCGACTGCAGTCGACGCTCTCTAGACTCGCCTTTGATAAACGGGTTCTAAAAATCCAACCGGCACCAGCAGAGTTTGCCTCAAAAGCTTAACTCGAGAACAGGAGCAATTCGATGAGAAGAATCGCATTGCAGTTACTGATATTCCTATGCATATTAGCGGTGCCGTTGGAGGTTGCAAACAGCCAAACCGCGATCGTTCGTCCCACCGATCCCGACCTCTCAAAACAACCCACCCTCTACGTCGTCGCCTATGCGCACCTGGACACACAATGGCGCTGGCAGTATCCGCAGGTCATCAATGAATACATCCCGAAGACGATGCACGATAACTTTGCTCTCTTCGAAAAGTATCCGCACTACATCTTCAACTTCAGTGGCGCAAACCGCTATCGCATGATGAAAGAGTATTGGCCGGCCGACTACATGCGTGTGAAGTCGTACATTGCTGCCGGTCGTTGGTTTCCTGCCGGGTCGTCGATGGAGGAATCAGATGTTAACTCTCCCTCGGCCGAGTCGATCATCCGGCAAATACTTTATGGCAATCAATACTTCCGTCGCGAATTCGGCAAGACTAGTGCTGAATACATGCTTCCCGATTGTTTCGGTTTTCCCGCTTCACTGCCAAGCATACTGGCGCACATGGGTATCAAAGGTTTCTCTACTCAAAAGCTCACGTGGAACTCAGCAACGACATTGGGTGGTCGAGGATCGATCGAAGAGACACCTAAGGGCATACCTTTCAACGTCGGATTCTGGCAAGGTCCCGATGGACGTGGCGTGATCGCGGCTTTCAATCCCGGCAGTTACGGCGGGCAAATTCGCGAAGACATCAGCAAGAGCCCTGTCATCGCTGATGCGTCTGCGAGAAACAATCCCGTCGATTGGCCGACACGCGTGCAACGCAACGGGAAAGTAAGTGGAGTGTTTACCGACTACCACTACTACGGCACCGGCGACACCGGC
>Ga0207689_10003079_pt1 | contig 15347 bp, 15 predicted proteins | sample KBSMisM52_FD_184312 | JGI IMG/M metagenome (GOLD analysis project Ga0207689, IMG submission 184312) | Miscanthus rhizosphere microbial communities from Kellogg Biological Station, Michigan, USA - KBS Miscanthus M5-2 (SPAdes) (version 2) | ecosystem: Host-associated > Plants > Roots >... | reverse complement strand
CACGCCGTCCGCCGGAGCGGCCCTGTTTCCTGGTGTCCGCCGTATCGGGCGAGGGCGTGAATGAGCTGTTGACCGCGATCGAAGATCGGCTGGCGGCGACACGTACGACGCTCGATCTGTCGATCGATGCTTCCGACGGCGCCGGCATCAGCTGGCTGCATCGCAATGCCGAAGTGCTCAACAAGGAGCTTCACGAAGGCCGCTTCGACATGACCGTGCGCGTCGACGAGACCAAGCGCGACATCGTGATCTCCAAATTCGACGCCGTGCCGCACGTGGCGTGACGGGGATACGATCCCTTGTCAGGACGCCGTCCCAGCGCCTAATGATTTGTTGCAGCCGGATCACGCCCGGCTTGAGCCGCAAATGAGAGGGGTGTCGCGATGATCAACCGGGCCGGGTCCGGCGCCGAGACTTGGCGGGTTGGCGTTCTGTTTTCCCGTTCGGGCGTGATGGAGGTTACCGAGACCGAGCACTTCTTCGGCACCGCGCTCGCAATCCAGGAAATCAACCAGAGTGGCGGGATCCGCGGCCGTGAGATTGAAGTGGTCGCTTACGATCCGGCATCCGATCCCGAAACCTACCGGAAGCTCGCTGACAGGCTGCTCACCGACGACGGCATCTCGGTCATTTTCGGCTGCAGCACCTCGGCTGCGCGCAAGGCCATCCTGCCGGCAATCGAGCGCCGTAACGGCCTGCTCTGGTACCCATCGCTCTACGAGGGATTCGAATACTCCCCCAACGTGATCTATACCGGCGCGTCTCCCAACCAGAACAGTTTTCCGCTTGCGGAGTATCTGGTCCGAAACTACGGCAGGCGGGTGTTTCTCGTCGGTTCGGACTACGTCTATCCGCGCGAATCCAACCGGATCATGCGCGACCTCATCGTCGCCCATGGCGGAGAGATCGCCGGCGAACTCTATGTGCCGATGGAAGCGTCGCTGTCACAGCTACAAGCTGTCTTGAAAGAGGTGAGGGAGCAGCAACCGGACGTATTGTTCTCGACGGTCGTCGGACGATCGGCACGGGACTTCTACCGGCTCTATCACGATGCAGGATTCGACGCGGCGCAAATGCCGATTGCGAGCTTGACGATTGCCGAGGGAGAGATACGGGAAATCGGCGCCGAATTTTGCGAGGGCCACATTACCGCCGCGACCTATTTCGGATCGCTCGATAGCGACAGCAACCGAACTTTTGTCGCCAACTTTCATCGCCTGTTCGGCGCAACGAAGCCGATCAGCATGTGGAGCGCCGGCGCCTATGCGCAGGTACGTCTTTTCGCCCTCGCGCTGGAAATCGCCGGGACGCTGGATACGCAGCGTCTCGTCGACGCGGCCCTCGGCCTGTCATTTCAAGCCCCGGAAGGCTCGATCCGGATCGATCCTGAAAACAATCATACCTGGCTGACGCCACGGATCGGCAGGGTTCGCCGCGACGGCGGCTTCGACATCGTGTGGCAAGCGAAGTCCGCCGTGAAGCCGGATCCTTATCTTGCGGTCACGCCGCTCGGCAGCCGCTGGATCAGCGACGGGACGCTCGCGTCATGAAGCCCGGTATCCGCCGCCTGATGGAGGATTTGAGGGGCGCCAGGGTGCTGGTGGTGCATCCACGCGACGCCGAGGGTGATGCATTGATCGATCAGTTGAAGCGCATAGGCTGCAACGTACGTGGCCTCTGGCCGCCGCCGGCAGAAATTCCACGCGACGTCGACACCGTTTTCCATCTTGTCGAAGCAGCCGAGACACCGGACTTCATGGCATCGGCAACCGACGACGGCCCGACTTTCGTGGCGATCATCGACTATGAAAACCCGACCGTGCTGAAGCGGTTGCTCGATAGCAACGCGCATGGCGTTGTGAACAAGCCGATCCGCCCGTTCGGTATCCTTTCATCCCTCGTGCTTGCACGCTCGGCCCACGGCTATGCGCGTCGTCTGCAGGGCAAAGTCCAGAAGCTCGAGGAAACGCTGAAGGCCCGCCGCGACGTCGATAAGGCCGTCAAGATTCTCGTCACCCTGAAGAAGATCGGCGAGACGGAGGCCTATGAGTTGATCCGCCAGCAGGCGACGCAGAAGCGGCTGTCGATGGCCCAGATCGCAGCGACGATTATCGGCGCGCAGGAAGTTCTGGGTGGCCTCGGTCTGATGGATGGCAGTGACTGACTCGGGTGCGCATTGCGTAACCAGTCGTGCCGATTATTTCGCCGTCTGGAAACATTGACTCTCCGTCGAAGGTAGGCAATCATCTCGGCAGATGTCTCGATGTTTGATTTTCGAGAACATCGCAGCAGCCGGTAGGCTGCTTTCATAATCGGCTGTGTAGCCCTCGATTGGAGCCTGTCTGGCACCATCGGGGGTTTTTTGTTTTGTGCGCTCGAAGGAGCCTCGATCGATGACGTCGGACGTTTTCATGGATGCCAAAGGCGGGCTGCTGACCGTTGCTTGCATTCAAATGCAGCCAAGCTTCGGTGACGTCGGCCTGAACGTGAAGCATAGCCTGCAATTGATCGACAAGGCCGTCGAGCAGGGCGCAAATCTCGTCGTGCTGCCGGAGCTATGCAATACAGGTTACATGTTTGCTTCCCGCGAGGAGGCATTTGCGATCGCGGAGGAGATCCCCGCGGGACCGACGGTCGCGGCATGGATCGCGTGCGCGGCGCGCCATCGTCTCCATCTCGTTGCCGGAATTTGCGAACGGGCAGGGGCCAGCCTTTACAACAGCGCGGTCGTGATCGGCCCGGGCGGCTTTATCGGTACGTTTCGCAAGGTGCATTTGTGGAACGAGGAGGTGCTCTACTTCGAACCCGGCGATCTCGGATTCCCCGTGTTTCAGACGCCGATCGGCCGCATCGGCGTAGCGATTTGCTACGACGGCTGGTTTCCCGAGACGTTCAGGCTTTGCGCCTTGCAAGGCGCCGACATCGTCTGCGTGCCCACCAACTGGGTGCCGATTCCCGGACAGGCGGAAGGCCGCCAGGCGATGGCCAACATCCTCGCGATGGGAGCTGCCCACAGCAATTCGATGTTCATCGCCTGCGCCGATCGGGTCGGGATCGAGCGAGGCCAGCCCTTTGAAGGACAGAGCCTCATCGTCAGTTACACCGGATGGCCTGCTGCCGGGCCCGCCAGCCGGGACTCGGAGGAGATCGTTCTTGCCGAGGTCAATCTCAGTGAGGCCCGGCGCAAGCGAAACTGGAATGCCTTCAACCAGGTGCTGCGGGACCGTCGAACCGACGTCTACGACGAGATGCTCGGAAGCAGCGCGAAGTCTGGTTGGTACTGATCGATGATCCCTCCATCCACCGAAATTGTCACCAACAGGAGAAGAGAAATCATGAATCGAATTCGCTCGCTTTTTGCAACGCTGCTCTTGACCGTGTCCGCGGCAGCGCTATCCAGCTTCGCGTTCGCCGCCGATCCCATCAAGATCGGCGTTCCCGTGGGGTTATCCGGCGCCAACAGCGTCGTGGCGCCGTCTGTCGTGCAATCCGCCCAGCTTGCCGTCGACGAGATCAACGCCAAGGGCGGCGTGCTCGGCCGGCAGCTCGTGCTCGAAGTCGCCGACGATGCATCCGGCGCCGCCGGCGCGCAGAAGGCCTTCGACGCCTTGATCTCGCAGAAAAAGGTCGACGTCCTGATCTCCATGGAGACAAGCGCTGCCCGCAACGCCGCGTTGCCGATCGTGGCAAGGAGCAAGACTCCCTACATCTACACTTCGTTCTACGAGGGCAAGTCCTGCAGTCCATTCATGTTCGTCAACGCCTGGGTCCCCGAACAGCAGGTGCCGCCGATCGTCGATTATTTCAGCAAGGAGAATGGTGCGAAGGCATACTTTCTGATCGGCTCCGACTATGCTTTTGGCCGCGGAATGCTCGCGTTCACCAGAAAGTACATCGAGAAGAACGGCGGCAAGGTGGTAGGTGAGGAGTATCTGCCAATGGACGGCAGCGACTGGACATCGATCATTTCCAAGCTGAAAAGCGCGGCGCCGGACGCGCTTATCACGTCGACGGCCGGCGGCGCGCCGAACGTGACGCTGACCAAGCAGCTTCGCGCGGCAGGCATCAAGCTGCCGTATGGCAATCTCGCGGTCGACGAAGGAACGGCGAAGGCGATGGGAACGGACGCCGAGGGCATCTTCCTGTCGGCCTCCTATGTCACGGGAATCGAAACCGCTGCGAACAAGACCTTTCTGGCCGACGTAACCAAAAAGTTCGGCAAGGATGCGAAAACGCCGAACGATCTTTCGGTTCCGCAGTATGAAGCAGTCTATGCGTACAAGGCGGCGGTCGAAAAAGCCGGCAGCACGGATAGCGCGGCCGTGCTGAAGGCGCTCGGCGAGGTCAGCGTCACCGGACCGCGCGGAACGATCGTCATGTCCAAGCAGCATCACGCGCCGCTGAGCATGTATCTGGGGCAGGTCCAGGGCGACGGCAGCGTCAAGGTCATCAAGAGTTTTCCGAGCGTTGATCCCGGCGATCAGTGCCCGAACCTGAAATCCTGAGTTCTTGTGGTGCTGCCTGCGGGCAACGTCGCGCCCGCAGGCGGCATAATTTCCGGAGCAGAACGTCATGATCGCACTGGCGCTGGATATCCTCACGACCGCAGCGATCCTGTTTATCGTCGCGAGCGGCCTGTTGATCGTATTCGGCGTGATGAAGATCATCAATTTTGCCCACGGCGCGTTCATGACCGTCGGCGCCTATGCCGCGCTGATCACGTCCAATCTTGCGTTACCGGCCATCATGGCGCCGTTCCTTGCCTTCGTTGTGGGCGGGGTTCTTGGCGCCGCCGCCGAGTTCGTGATCGTGAGGCGGCTGTATCATCGTCCGCTCGATGCGATCCTTGCGACCTGGGGGCTGGCCATTGTCGTGGGGCAGGTCGTGACGCTCATTTTCGGGCGAGGGGTTCAATTCGTCCCGGCGCCTGTCTCCGGTACGACGGCCGTGTTCGGCGAGAATTATTCCGGATATCGCCTTCTTCTCATCCCGGTCGCTATCCTCATCGGCGCGCTGTTTACCGCGCTTCTTACCGGCACCAGGCTCGGCCTCAACACGCGCGCCGTCATCATGAACGAAACGCTGGCACAGGGGCTCGGCATCGACAGCAGCCGGGTGCGCCTGTTGACTTTCGGAATCGGCAGCGGCCTTGCGGCCGTCGCTGGAGCGGCGGTCACGCCGCTCACCAGCGTCGATCCCAACATGGGGCTGCCATGGCTGATCGGTGCATTCATGCTGGTCATGGTTTCCGGCGGTTCGATGCTGACGCTGGCGCTGGCCTGTTTCACGCTCGGCGGGTTGCAGGTGCTGGTCAGCACCTTCGTCAGCCCGATCCTCGGAGGCCTGACCATTGCGGTGCTCGCCGCGGTGGCGTTACGGCTGCGGCCGGAAGGATTCGCCCGTGCCTGATCTGACGTCCGCGTTGCCGGCTGCCACCAGCCGACGAAGAAGTGCGTCCCAGGCCATCGGCCTGCTTGCGTTGCCGTGGCTCGTCGCCATCGCCCTGATCGTTGCCGGCCCCTGGATCCTCGACGCCTACACCGTCAACATTCTGATCCGTGCGTTCTTCGTTGCGACGGTGGCCCTGACGGTCGACGTTCTCTGGGGGCACAGCGGCTATCTTACATTTGGTCAATCCGCCTTCTTCGGGCTCGGCGCCTATGTTCTGGCGATCGTCTTCATGCGCCTCGGCTTCGGGCCGGCACAGGTATTGACGACAGTCGCGGTCGCGATTGGCGGCGCGGCGGCACTTGCCGCCTTTGTCGGCTGGTTATCTTTCTATTCCGGGTCGACGCCGCTTTACGCGTCGGTGATCTCCCTCGTGCTGCCGATCGTCATCGTGCAGCTCCTGTACTCCGGAGGCGAGTTTACCGGATCCTCCAGCGGACTGGTCGGCTTCGAGAGCTTCGACCTGTCCACCGAAGCCTGGTTTCGAATCGCCGGGTTGTTCGCGCTGACGGCGACGCTGATAGCGAAGGTCGGAATTTCCAGCGACGCCGGCCGTCTCTTGAGCGCCATTCGCGACAACGAGATGCGTTGCGCATATCTCGGCCTGGATACGGCGCGTATCCGGATCGCGCTTCTCGTTCTTTGCGCCGTTGTCGCCGCGCTGGCGGGATCCGGCTATGCCGGCTTCGGCGGCATCGCCGCGCCGGAAAATGCGAGCTTCACGTTTGGAACGCAGCTCGTCATCATGGTCGCGCTTGGCGGGCGGGGGACGCTGGTTGGCGCCATAGCAGGCGCGCTCCTTATCGAAACCGCGAGCGCTTACCTTTCCGGCAGCCTGCCGTTCGTCTGGGAACTCATCATCGGGGTCTCCTTCATCGTCGTCATCGTTGTGCTGCCGCGGGGTCTCTTCGGCGGTTTGCGTGACGTGCTGGCGGGCGCCGCCGGAGCGAAATTGTCGGAAGCTTCCGCCATCACGCTTGAAACGGCTGATAGAACAACTCCGATCTCGTCCGCGCAGGATATGGTCATCGAAGTCGCCGGGCTGTCCAAGAGCTTCGGAAGTCTGTCGGTTCTTTCGGACGTATCGTTCTCCGCCCGCCGGGGTGAACTTGTCAGCCTCGTCGGCCCCAACGGAGCGGGCAAGACGACGTTGATCCGGTGCCTTGCCGATGGCGGCGAGCGCTCGGATGGATCGGTCAAGATCATGGGGCGGTCGATCAACCGCCTGCCGCCGCATCGCATCACAGCCCTCGGACTTGGCCGCAAGTTCCAGGCAGCTTCGGTGTTCGAGACCTTGAGCGTGGCCGATTGCCTGAGAGTCGCGCGTACAAGGCACGAGCGCCCTTCGTTACTCTTCGCGTCGAATACGCTGGCGCTGCCGGCGGCTGCGCGCGCCGTGCTGGAAACGTCAGGTCTTGCCGAGCGTCTACATGAGGAGGCCCGCTTCCTGAGCCACGGCTTGAAGCAGGCGCTGGAGCTCGCGATGGTGTTGGCGCTCGAACCGGAGGTCGTGCTGCTCGACGAGCCGACGGCCGGGCTCACGCGCGCGGAGCGCCAGCGTTTTGCAGAACTCCTGACGGCGCTTGCACGCGTCGATCGGCTGTGCGTTCTGATCGTCGAACACGACCTCGATTTCGTGCGCGAGATTTCGTCGCGCATCATCGTCCTCCATCAAGGCCGGATCGCGCTGGATGGTACGGTCGCGGAAGTCGTCGATTCCCCGCTGGTGCGGGAAATCTACAGCGGACACCGTTCCAATGCGGCGGGGGAGGGCAGCCGATGAACGCCATTCTGGAGGTTGCCGACGTGTCGAGCGGCTACGGCAGCTCGATGGTCGTACGCGGTGCGTCGCTTCGGATCGCGCCGGGAGAGATCGTTGCGGTTGTCGGCAAGAACGGCATGGGCAAGACCTCGCTGCTCAAGACCATCTTGGGATTTCTGCCGGCGAGGACCGGGGCGGTGATGCTCGACGGCAGGGACGTCACGCGATTGTCCTCCCATCTGAAGCGCCGGCTGGCGCTCGCTTATGCGCCCCAGGAACAATCCCTGTTCCAGGATCTTACCGTTCGCGAAAACCTCCGGCTTGGGCTCATGAGCGACGCCGGTTTCGATCAGTGTCTCACGAAAGTCGCCACCTGGTTTCCCATTCTGACGTCCCGACTTCATCAGCGCGCCGGAACGCTTTCCGGAGGCGAACAGAAGATGCTCGTTGTCGCGCGAGGCCTGATCGCACAGCCCCGCATTTTCCTGCTCGACGAGGTTACCGAGGGCTTGCAGCCAACCGTCGTTGACCGGGTTTCCGAAGTGCTGGACCTGACGCGGCGCGAGCAGGGAACCGCCATGCTCGTCGTGGAGCAGCATATCCCGTTCGTGCTCGATCTCGCGGATCGATTCGCGGTGTTCAAGCGAGGCGAGGTCGTCGATGCCGGGTCGATCGATGCCGGGTCTGCGGCGCGCATTGAAGAGCACATGCGGCTGTAGCTGCGCGCGACTCGGAACGATCACCGCATCGGTCGATCAACGGTGGCCCTCGGCTTTCGTGGTGGTCGGCGCGGTCGGCCGTTCCGCACCCTTGGCCTCGTTCCACAGCGCGTCCATCTCGGCGAGCGATGCGTCTTCGAGCGAACGGCCCTTCGCCGCGAGCGCACGCTCGATATAGGCGAAGCGGCGCTCGAACTTGGCGTTGGTGCCGCGCAGCGCGGTTTCGGGATCAGCGCCGACGTGGCGGGCCAGGTTGACCAGCGCGAACAGCAGGTCTCCGGTTTCGGCAGCGAGTTCGTCAGCATCGCCGCTGTCCAGGGCCGCTTCGATCTCGTCCGCCTCTTCGCGGATCTTGTGCAGCACCGCGCGGGGGTCGTTCCAGTCGAAGCCGACGGTGGACGCCTTGCGCTGCAATTCCATCGCCCGCGTCAGCGCCGGCTGGCCGGCTTTCACGGTTGCGAGCAGGGATTTGTGCGCCGTCTCTTCCGGTGGCCGTCGCGCCGCGCGCTCGGCCTTTTCCTCGGCCTTGATGCGCTCCCAGGCGCTCTTGACACCGGCGGGAGCGATATTGCCGTCCTTGTCGGCGAACACATGCGGATGGCGGCGGATCAACTTCCTTGTGATCGCCTCGACTACATCGCCGAAGGCGAAGGCGTTTTGCTCTTCCGCCATGCGGGCGTGATAGACGACCTGCAGCAGGAGATCGCCCAGTTCCTCGCAGAGGTCATCGAAATCGCCGCGCGTGATGGCGTCGGCCACCTCATAGGCCTCCTCGATGGTGTAGGGCGCGATCGTCGCAAAATTCTGCTCGAGGTCCCACGGACAGCCCGTTACCGGCGTGCGCAGCGCCGCCATGATCTCAATGAGGCGGAAGATATCGCGGGAAGGGGTCATGGGGGTTCCGTCGCTTGGGAGAACGAGCCGCTTTATGCCGCAAGCAGGGGACCGATCCCAGCGGAACGAACCGAAATCGGGCAATTTCCACCGGTTGGCCTCAAGGCGCGGGAATGCTAATGGCCCCTCATGAGCGACCCATCATCGTCCGAAACCGCGCTGGTGCTGTTTTCCGGCGGGCAGGATTCCACCACCTGCCTGGCCTGGGCGTTGCGGCGCTTTGCCCGCGTCGAAATGCTCGGCTTCAGCTACGGCCAGCGCCACGCCATCGAGCTGGAATGCCGCGACCGGCTGCTGTCGGGCATCACATCGCTGCGGCCGGATTGGGCGGCAAAGCTCGGCGACAGCCACACGCTGGAGATCCCGACGCTGTCAGAGATTTCCGACACCGCGCTGACGCGCGATGTCGCGATCGAAATGGGCGCCGACGGTCTGCCCAATACCTTCGTGCCCGGCCGCAATCTGGTGTTTCTCACCTTCGCGGCAGCGCTGGCGTACCGGCGCGGCATTCGCCACATCATCGGCGGCATGTGCGAGACCGATTATTCCGGCTACCCCGATTGCCGTGACGAGACCATCAAGGCGCTGCAGTCGGCGCTCAATCTCGGCATGGCGAAGAATTTTGAGCTGCATACGCCGCTGATGTGGCTCGACAAGGCCTCGACCTGGAAGCTGGCGCATGAACTCGGTGGGGCAGGGCTGGTCGATCTGATCCGCGAACACTCCCACACCTGTTATCTCGGCGAGCGCGGCGCGCAGCACGAGTGGGGCTATGGCTGCGGCGAATGCCCGGCCTGTGCATTGCGGGCAAAGGGCTGGCGGGAGTATGCGGAAGGGTGAGAACGGCAGCCTCTATCTGCTGGCCATATTCCGCATTTCCATCCGCCAAAGCCGGGCTTTCTGAACCAAATGAATAGGGTTTGAATTAAGGAGTTAAGAGGCGGAAAAGGCCTTTTCCGTAAGGTCGAACAAATCCGATCGGGGCAAACGTGACAGGATGATAGATCGGCCGGCACGCGACCAACTTTCCAGAAACCTCAGGCTCCTCGTTTCAGGGAAGATCAGCGACGATCAATTCGAGGAGGGTATCCCCGAGACCGGCGATGCCGCGATCATGGCGTTCGCAGGTATGGCTTGGCTGCTCTCCAGCGACATGTACGAGCATCGGCTGGTCGGACGTTTCGCGACCGAGCCAAGCGCCCGTCGGGAAGTGCTGCGCTGGGTCCTGTTCCTCGACAGCGATTGTCAGTACCGCTGGCCAAAGATGTATCTGCCCGGACTCCAGCCATTGCGGCGTATTCGACCGGCCTTGTTGAGGTGGTTGAACTGGCCCAACGCGATCTCTCCCGAACATGCGGCCGAGTTTCTGGCGGCCGGAGATCGCCTTGCATGGCCGTTCATTTCCCGATCGGAATACAGGCACACCCTGAGGGATCCCAGACGGCTGGCGGGAAGGGCAGGATCATCGGCAACGAGAAGATGATCCGGCTTAGTATCCAGATTCATCCTCATCGATCGCCGCAGTTGGACCTGTCCAGCCTGCGCGCCGAATGCGAGCGGCTGGCCGCTGACGAGGCCTTGGTACGCCAGTTTTCCTGGTCGGAAGGATTCGACGAACATGCATATCTGAACCTGACGTTCGAAACAGATCGCCCCGGGCAGCTTTGGAGGCTCTTGCATCAGCAGCTCTATCAAGCAAGCAGGTTCGGCAGCTTCATGCAGGTCGCTTCAATGGCGGTGTGTGAAGGCCAGCACGGCTGGGATGATTACCTGCTGCTTCACCACTACGACGCTGAATTGAAACGCGACGAAGTTTCCGATGAATAGCGGCAAGCCGCAGCTGCGATCGCAATGACGGTTGAGGCTATCCGAAATCCCCAGGCGTCAGCTCAATCGGCGCGCCGTGCGGTGTGCGGTCGGCGGCGTGGTCCCAGGCGTGGCGGTAGCGATGCAAGGCATCCGGTGTCGTAACGCCCTTGGCGGCGACCAGCGTTTCCAGCGTGGCGAGCCAGTGCCGGTAATAGGTCTCGCCGGTGTCGGGATCGCCGGCAGCCTGCGCGTGCTTGATCTGCGCCCCCAGCGTCTCGGCCCATTCCTTCCAGGTGAAGACGCCGGCTTCATGCAGCGCCAGCGCCATGGCGAAGGCGCGCGCCTCCCAGGGCTCGCGAAATACCGGGCCGTCCTCGTCGCGGGGCACGCCGGGGACGGCAACGGCCGCCCGCATCGCCTGTTGCGGGGTCAGGTTCATCACACGCGCTCCAGATAGGATTCCCAGGCGTCGACGGAGACGCTGAGCGTGGGGTCGGCATCCCCGCCCCACAATTCCGGTCCGTCGAAACGCACGGTGTAGAGCCATTGCGGGTCCTCGCCCTGGCCGAGCGAGTTGGTGTCGGGAAACACGTGGCAGCCGTGATTGAGCTCGATGGTGCCGAGATGGCCGCGGACATATTGCGGCAACCGCGTATGCGTTACCGGGTGGATGTCCTTCATCCGCACGGTCTCGCCGACCGCGAACATCGCAGGCGCCTTCGCCTCGCGTTCGGTCGAGCCGCCGCGTCGGATCGCCGGTGTAACTTCGGTTGGAGCGATCGGCGTGACGCCGGGCTTGGGCGGGGAGAGCACCTTGCCGGCCTCGATCTCCTCGCGCGTCACCAGCCCACGCTCGATCATCAGCGTTTCCAGCCCGGCCAGCCAGATCTGGAAATAGCTCTTGCTGAGGTAATCCTCCGGCGGTCGGTTCTCGCGCGCAAACCGCGACATGTCGATGTTCCAGCCGCCGGGACGCGCCATCGCGACCGTCAGCGCAAAGGCACGGCGCTCCCAGTCGCCGTGAAACACCGGCTCGTTCGGCTCGGATACAACCGGGCCAAAGCCCTTGGCGCCGCCCATGTCATGCGCGCCGTCCATCAGGCGGTCTCGCCGGGCTGTTTCGGCAGGCCGGTGCCGATCATGCTGTCGCGGGTGACGAGCTCGGCGAGCTGCTCGGCGCTCCAGCCCTCGGTGCCCTCAGGCCGCATCGGCAGCACGAGGTAGCGGATCTCGGCCGTGGAATCCCAGACCCGAATTTTGGTGGCATCCGGCAGCGCCACGCCGAAATCCTTCAAGACGCCGCGCGGATCGGAGACGGCGCGCGAGCGGTAGGGCGCCGACTTGTACCAGACTGGGGGCAGACCCAGCACCGGATGCGGGTAGCAGGAGCACAGCGTGCACACGACCATGTTGTGCTGCTCGGGCGTGTTCTCCACGACGACCATATGCTCGCCCTGGCGGCCGGAATAGTCGAGCTCGGCGATCGCCGCGGTCGCGTCCTTCATCAGTCGGGCGTGGTAGGCCGGATCGGCCCAGGCCTTTGCAACCACGCGAACGCCGTTGCGCGGACCGATTTTCTTCTCATAGAGATCGATCAGGAGATCGAGGGACGCCGGATCGACGTAGCCCTTCTCGGTCAGGATCGATTCCAGCGCGCGTACGCGCAGCTCGGTCTCCGACAACTCGGAATGGTCGTGATCGTGGTGGTGATGGTCGTGGTGGTCGTGATCATGGTCGCTCATGGCCTCAGGATAGGCGCAAAATCCGGGCTATGTCGAGGCAGAGACTCTGCTAGCATTTGCCGATGGGGATCAGGGCAGGGTGCACCGGAATGGCGGCCGCCGTGGCCATTTTGGCCTGGCTTCCGGCTGAAGAGGCGCGGGCGGCCAACGGCGCTTATGCGGTCGATGCCGCTGACATTTCCGAAGTCGGCTCCTGCAAGATCGAGAGCTGGCTTCAGGCCGCCACCAACACCGATTTCTCGGCGGTCGCCAATCCGTCCTGCGCGGTGAATATTTTAAGGCCGGTGGAATTGAGCATGCAGTCCGTGCGCTCGCGCAGCGACGGTGAATGGAGCACCAGCCTTGCGCCCAAGGCCAAGTGGAACTTCGTTCCAACCGGCGTCGGAAGGTTTGGCCTGTCGTTCTATGCAGGCGGCGCATTCGATGCGCTGACCGGGGAAAACCTCACTGCGTTCGCCGTCGTGCCGGTGACGTACCGGTTGTCCGAAACCATGCGGATCAACCTCAATGGCGGCTGGTTGTGGGACCGCATGGCGGATCGGCATTTCTTCACCTATGGCGCGGGTTTCGACTGGAAGCTCACCGACACCTTGCAGTGGACCATCGAAGCCTTCGGCCAGGCCGGCCAATCGGATACACCGAGCGTGGTCCAGCCGCGGTTTCAGACCGGCATGCGCTATCGGCCGAACGAGATTTTCTCGGTCGACCTGATCTATGGCCGCAACATCTCCGGCGAGAACGCCAACTGGATCACGCTCGGCACCACGATCCGGTTCCCGGTGCCCGGCGGCAAGCCGGAGCACCATCGCACCGGGCATCTGTAAGCTGGCATTCAAGCCGGTTGCAGCCGCTCGCGTGACCGCGACGGGAGCGGCGGGAAGGCAAGCGCCACCGCCATGGCGCCGAGCCCGACGCTGAGCGCGCCGATGTAGAGCCAGCGGTAGTCATGGAAGGTATCGAAGATCATACCACCGGCCCAGGGCCCAAAAGCCATGCCGAGGCTCGACACCATGGTGGCGGCGCCAAACACCGATCCCATGATCCGTGGGCCGAAATACTCGCGCGCGAGCACGGCGTAGAGCGGCATCACGCCGCCATAGGCGGTCCCGAACACGATTGCGAGCGCGTAGAACTCGCCGAGCTTGCTGACGTAGAGATAGGTTCCGATCGCCAGCGCTTGCACCAGCAGGCCGCCGATCAGAACCCGCTTCGCACCGAGCCGATCGGCGAGAATGCCGAGGAGGAGGCGGCCACCCAACCCGGACAGGCCTTCGACGCTATAGATGCTGACCGCGGTCATTGCCGGGATGCCGCAGAGCATGGCGTAGCTGACCATGTGGAAGATCGGTCCTGAATGCGCGGCGCAGCAGGCGAAGAAGGTCAGCGCCAGCACCAGGAACTGCGGCGAGCGCAGCGCGCGGCCGACGGACCATCCGGCTCCAGGATCGCCTACAGCACCCTTTGCGGCACCTGACGGCGTTGCCGCCGGCGCCTGCCGCACCAACAGCGCGGCCGGGATCAGCAAAGCCCACGCCATCAGGCCAATGGTCATCATGGCGGTGCGCCAGTCGTAGGTCGAGATCAGCCAGCGTGCGAACGGTGAGATCGTCATCGGCGCGACGCCCATGCCTGCGGACACCAGCGAGACGGCGAGGCTACGGTTGTTATCGAACCACGTAGTTGCGGCCGCGATCATCGGCGCGAAGAAGGCGCCCGCGGCGAGGCCGACCAGGATTCCGTAGGTGAGCTGGAATTCGACCAGGGAGCTCGCGCGGCTGGCGAGAAACAGGCCGAGGCCGAGAAGCAGCGCGCCGCTCAGGACAACAGGGCGCGTCCCGAACCTGTCGCTGGCGGCCCCCCACGCGAAACCGGCAATTCCCATGGTCAGGAAATCGATGGTCATGGCCCCTGATATTCCGGCGCGCGACCACCCGGTTTCCGCAGACATCGGCTCCAGATACACGGCAAGCGAGAACATTGCGCCGATGCCAACGCACGTCATCAGCGCGCCCGCTCCGACGATCACCCAGCGATATGACGGTCCCATGCGTAAAATGCTCCTTGTTCGATCCGCGCCACGCGAAGTGGATGCGGCTTTCTCGAACAGGACGAACGGGAACCGGCGAAGGATACTGGTCCGCCAATTTTATTTCTGAGCTAGTGTTCGGGAAAATGGCGGGCAGGGAGGCAATGCATTGGCCGGGTTTGTGAAGATCGAGAGGGGCCTCGGGCCTGAGGGCCGCATCGCGGTCGTGCGTTTTGACCGCGGCGACGGCATCAATGCGATGTCGCCGGAGGCGCTGCGCCAGCTCACGGATGCCGCGCGCAGTTTCGAGGATGACGGCGATACCTCGGTCGTGGTGCTGACCGGCGGCGCCAAATCCTTCACCGCGGGTTTCGACCTGAAGGATCCGGAAGGCCGCTCCCGCAAGTCCATGGACCTCGGTGCGCTCCGCCGGCACCTGAAGCTTGGACCGCGGCTGACGCGGGCCTGGCAGGACATGGAGCAGATCACCATCGGCGCGATCGAGGGTTTTTGCGTGGGCGGCGGCGTGGCGCTCGCGGTCGCGCTGGATTTCCGGGTGATGGCCAGCGACGCCCACATGCGCGTGCCCGAGATCGGGCTCGGCATGAACATGAGCTGGCAGAGCGTGCCGCGCATGCTGCATCTAATGGGACCGGCGCGCACCAAGCAGGCCGTGATCCTGGCCGACCAACGCATCTCGGCCGCCGAGGCCTACGAATGGCGGCTGGTGGAGGAGGTGGCCGAACCCGGCAAGGCGTTCGACGCCGCGATGGCGCTGGCCGCCAAGGTCGCCGCCCAGCCGCCGCTGTCGGTCGCCATGACCAAGCTGACGGTCAATCGCCTGGCGCATGCGCTCGATGATCTCGCCAGCCATATGGACGTCGACCAGTTTGCGCTGGCGAGCATGAGCGAGGACCACCAGGAAGGCGTCGCGGCGTTTCTCGAGC
>Ga0207689_10003078_pt1 | contig 15347 bp, 10 predicted proteins | sample KBSMisM52_FD_184312 | JGI IMG/M metagenome (GOLD analysis project Ga0207689, IMG submission 184312) | Miscanthus rhizosphere microbial communities from Kellogg Biological Station, Michigan, USA - KBS Miscanthus M5-2 (SPAdes) (version 2) | ecosystem: Host-associated > Plants > Roots >... | reverse complement strand
AACGAGGAAATGCTGGCTAAGCTGCAGGCCGGTTCCACGGGTTGGGACTTGTTTGTGCCGACCAACTACACGATCTCGACTTACAAGAAGCTTGATCTCATCGAGCCGCTCGATCTGAAACTAATGCCGAATTATGATCCTGCAGCGCAAGATCCACGCTTCACAGGCCCCGGCACGATTGATGGCGTGACTTATGCCGTTGTCAAGGATTGGGGCACCACAGGTTATGTGGTTGATACACGCAAGGTGAAGGCTATGCCTCAAACCTGGAAGGATTTTTTTAATCAACGGATCCGCTGGGGCAGCAAGGCAAGGTTCTATGATGATAAAAGAATATTTTGGACCCTGCTGCTGGTATATCTTTTTAATCTTTCTTTTTTAATGTTACTGGCGGCTGGGTTTTGGTTTCACATTTTATGGCTCTATGTAGGAATTTTGTGGATCGCAAAAACAATTGTTGAATTTCCCTTTGTCTATTCGGTCGCCACGTTTTTTGATAAAACCTCGCTTTTAAAATATTTCCTCTTTTTTCAACCCCTGCATATCACGTACACTATCATAGCCGGGTTATTCGGTCAATTTGGAAAGTATGAATGGAAAGGAAGAAAGGTGAAATAGGCAAGAACAACAATAATCATTTGCCGGTTAAAATACCTTTCTGACCCTTAGCTATTGCGTATTGCCTATTGTTCTATATCTTCCATTTATGTCCTCACCTTCTTTCTCGTTTCAACAGGCATCATGGCGGAGACTTAAAAAAAATAAAGGAGCCATGTTTGGACTTATTGTGATTGTTCTTTCTGTTTTACTCGCCATTTTTGCATACTTCATTTCTCCCGATCCCTCCCCATATGCCAACCGCATCATTCTTGAAGTGGCGAGACAGAAACCGGGCTATCGACAAATGTTTTTGAAAATAAAAAAAGAAAGAAACGTGTTGAACCCTGGGTTTTTTAAGCGGCTCTTATCGGGCAGAGAAGATAAATATTACTATGTTCCAATAACGAGCTCCCAAACAGCTCGTGATAGCATCGTTGTTCAAAAGTTTATTGACGAAGGAGTAACAGACCGCCAGTCATACGCACTTTCGGAAACAGATATCCGTCAACCTGTTGTTACAAAAAAATTTTGGTTAGGAACAGATACTTATGGCAGGGATATCTTAAGCCGGCTGATCGTGGGTGTACGAGTCAGCCTCGGAGTTGGGTTAGTCACTGTTATCATTTCTCTTACTATTGGTTTATCGCTGGGTGCGGTGGCCGGTTATTTTCGTGGACGAACTGATGATATTGTAACCTGGTTTATGAATGTGATTTGGGGCATTCCAACTTTATTATTGGTATTTGCTATTACGCTGGTGCTTGGTAAGGGTTTTTGGCAGGTTTTCATAGCTGTGGGTTTAACTATGTGGGTAAGTGTTGCAAGACTGGTTCGCGGACAGGTGCTTAATGTTAGAGAATTGGAATATGTGGAAGCAGCGAAGGCTTTGGGTTTTTCGAATGCAAGGATCATTGCCCGTCATATCATTCCGAATATTATCGGACCAGTAATGGTTATTGCAGCTTCTAATTTCGCATCAGCGATCGTTATTGAAGCTGGCCTTAGTTTTTTAGGTGTTGGAGTGCAACCACCGCAACCAAGTTGGGGGCTCATGGTAAAAGAGAACTATAATTTTATCATTACACAGAATCCTATGCTTGCCCTTGCACCGGGTTTTGCAATCATGTTGCTGGTTCTTGCATTTAATCTGTTTGGTAATGGTCTTCGGGATGCTTTGAACGTGAGGGGAAGAATTTAAATAATGGTAGGCGCGATTCTCAAATCTTTAAAGCGAATAATTCAATAGTTGTATTCCGCCCCTTTAATTCGATTGGACCAAGACTTTTCACTTGCCAGTCCTCAAGTTCGATCCTGTCAAGAAAATCTTTTGATACAATAAATTTTTGATTGAGCTCATTGCACGCGGTTCTGATTCGGGCCGTGGTATTCATAGTGTCACCACTCATTACTAAATCTTTTTTTATAATTCCAATTTCACCTATGGTTACCTCGCCAACATGAACACCCACTTTATATTCAGGAACAACACCGTATTTGTCGAGAAATTTATTGAGATGTTTGTTCACGGATTTCCTTGCTTCGATCAGTGCATAGATGCACTTTTTAGCGTTTCGTCTTGTATCGGGCCAGGATACAACAATCTCATCCCCCACATATTGATAAATACGCCCGTCATATTCCATCAGCCCGGTAGATATGTAATATATAAAGTCGCGAATGAACTTGAAATATTCTTTGTGACCCAGCTTTTCGGCAATCGGGGTTGAATCTCTCAGGTCAATAAAAGCAATGATCCTTTTTTCATCCTTTGGTTGTACATATTTTCCAAGGATTATATCAAAAAATACACCGGGAGAATACTTTTCATTGATCTCGATGATCAGTTGTGTAAGTACGAACAGTATGATCCATTCCGGGATTTTTTGAAGAAGCCATGGAGTTTCAAAAGTATTTCGGTAGAAACTTTCCACCGCATATGACGCCGGGTGTTTGGCAATCAGGACAGCATAGGTAAAATGGATGAAAAAGTTTATGATGAAAGCAACAGCGATCAGGGACAGTGCCTTCAAGAGCATGTTAACCCAGAGCGAAGACTTTCTAAAAAAATCTTTCATGAAAAAAACCAGGAAATAAGCAGATAGCATCGCAAGGAAAAAAACATTTAATTCTCGTAAGAGTATTGTCTGGACCGTGTGCTCCTGAAACAGTGAATATTTTGAAGGTATTGATTGTTCAGTGAGACGAAATAAATAGAAAAGAGAATCGATAACAGTCCAGGAAGCGGCGACAATCAGGATCATTCTAAGTTTATAACGCTTGATTACCGAAAAGCTAGTCGATATAGGACGGATCGGTTTCATTGCTCCTTAATGTAATTGTAAATGCTTTGCTGAGCATTTACTGTATTTCCATTTGTGCCGGCTTTTATTTGCCTCATGTTTTCGTCGAAGAACACCGCCTTGTCATTGTCACTCCATTGCAATTCGAAATAGTCGATCAGTTCTTTCTTACATGTCTCATCATCAATGGGAACGCAAACTTCTATCCGGCGGTGAAGATTCCTGTTCATCCAGTCGGCCGAGCCGATCATAACTTCGCAATCGTCGGCCATTCCGAAAATAAAGATCCGCGAATGTTCGAGGTAGCGGTCGACAATTCTCTTTACAACAATATTTTCACTTAGCTCTTCCAGTGATGGGATGATGCAGCAGATGCCACGAATGATCAGTTGGATCTTTACTCCTTCGCGACTCGCTTTATAAAGGCTATTGATCATTTCTTGTTCTTCGAGATTATTCAGTTTGATGCGGATCAATGCTGGCATTCCCCTTTTTTGTTTGCTGATCTCGTTTTCGATCAGCTCGTTAAATCGCTGTATCATGTTGAACTGTGATACCAGCAGTTTTTTGAATTTCAATTCGTTCGTGCTGACCGGTAGTCTCCTTTCTCCCAGGAATTTAAACAGTCGCTGTAACTCATTGCCAATGGTTGCAGCAGTTGTCAGCAATATATGATCGGTATAAAACTTTGCCGTTGTCTCATTGAAATTCCCGGTGCTCAATATCGAATAGTTTATAGCATTTTCTTTTTGTTGCTTTTTTACAAGCGCAATTTTTGAATGAACTTTGATACCCGGGATGCTGTATATCAATTTTACCCCGGCCTCTTTCATTTTTTTGCTCCATTGAATATTGTTGTATTCATCAAACCTTGCTTTTAATTCAAGAAATGCAGTCACCTTTTTCCCATTCCTGGCTGCACTGATGAGAGCATTGGCAATATGTGATTCAGAGGCGACACGATAAAGCGCAATGTATATTTCCGAAACATCGGGGTCAATAGCAGCCTGGTTAAAGAAGGACAAGATTGTGTTGTAGGAATGATATGGGAAATGTAGCAAAACATCGTTCAACAAAATAAGATTAAAGATATCGCCATTTCTTACAAGCCTTTTCTGAACTGGTTCAAATGCATTATACCATAATTGTTTTCCGAAGGCAGGGAGTGTAATCAGGTCTTTCAGATTGTGATAGCGACCACCACCAAACATTTCATCAAGTTTGAGGTTCAGAACAGACGTAAAGAATAATTGAATGTTCAGCGGCATTGTTTTTTCAAACAGAAACCTGGACGGCTGACCGGAATTTCTTTTGTTAAGTTGTCGCTCTATTTTTTTTAAGACATCAGCATGGTATTCTTCTTCAAAATCCAGTTCGGCATCCCGGTTGATTTTAAAACTGTAAACGCTGAGGATCTCAAAGCCGGGGAAGATGATTTGCATGTTTTCCCGTATGATATCGTCAATGAATATTACATAATTCATCTCCTCTTCGGGCGAGAGGGTGAAAAATCGAGGAAGCTTATCGGATGGAATATTCACCACGGCATGCCTGATCAATTCTTCATGCTCTTTTTTCAAAGCAATGGCAAAATATAATTGATTGTTGGCGGGATTGAAATTGTTTTTGCCTTCCAGCAACAAGGGTTGAATAAACGATAACACCTGCGAAAGGAAGATATCTGTGATTTCCTGTTTATGATTTTCATTTACTGGCTCGCTATAATACAGATAGATCCCGTTTTTCTTAAGTTGAGGCAAAACGTCGTCCAGGATTCTCCCGAACTCAAGCAACTGTTGGCTTATTTCCTCATGGATCGCTGTTATCAATTCACCGGGACTTTCTGTTGTAATTTGTTTTTGCGTCTTTTTTTTTAGGGAAGACAAAGCCAGTATAGCCGGGTACCGAACCCGAAAAAATTCATCAAGATTGGAGGAAAAAATTGAAAGAAATTTTAGACGTTCAAACAGGGGAACTGAGGGTGAAGCGGCTTCTTGCAACACCCTGTAATTAAAACTGAGCCAGCTTAATTCCCTGTTGTAAAACATAGATCATCATTTATAAAGGCGACCTGGTTGGCGTTGTAATGACTGTGGTAGTTTCAGGGCTTTTCGTAAACACAGCAATGGTAAATGCGATTACTGAGATCACAACACCGACCATAAAAATATTATAGGCTATTCGCAACAACCTGTATTTTTTACCAAGTACGACACCCAAATAATAAACATCTTTGATCAGTGAGCCGTATAAGTATTCCGGGTCGCGCATCATGATGCCCATGCCCCATCTGAAATCTTCGAGAGAGGCTTTATAGAAATTTCCGAAAAATAAAAGGTTGACTTTTTTGTTCGTAATATCTTCTTTGGAAAATTGTCCACCCGTAATGGTAGGTCGCGTTGCCAGTATCGATAGAACAATGGTAATAACGGAAGACGTCAAAAAAATAATGGTTGGAGCGACCAGAAACGGATCAGTTTCAAATTTTCTGAAAAGAACAGAAATGCTAACAGAGATGATGATGGCATTGACAGATATGAGAATGTTAGCTTTTCTGTCGGCCATTTCACTAAGCCGCAAATTGTTTTGGGAGGCCAGCCGAAGCATAGTCTGAATGCCCTTTGAAATAAGGCTACTGGTTTGCTTATTCAGTTTAGGATCATTGGGCTTTTCAGGGCCAAATAGTGTATTTTGATCAGAGTTCACGGTACGCTCGGCAATTTTATTCCTTAGTCTTTCTATATTTTCTTCCTTTCCCTTATTTAGCAATTCTTTGCAGTAGGATGTATAATATTTGTGGCTTTCGAGAAATTCCAGGGTTTTAATGTCAAACTCTTCCTTTGAAATGCCTTTCTCCATCAGCATTTCCTTTCTCACCTGTTTATTTGTCCTTTTGAATTCTTTTGTTCCCAGGTGGTACGTATCGGCGTCACTAAGTATTTGCTGCGGAATTGTAGTAGGCGTGGCAGCCCGCTTGGTAGCAAGTATGCATCCGTCTATAACTTGTATTAGCTCCGCGTCCGGACAATTGATGTCCATGAATGATTTCATGAGCTCAGCGCTCTTTTCTTCATGATTTTCAGGCCCCGTAAAAATGCGGCCCGTGTCATGAAACCATGCAGCAATATAAACGGCGAGCATCTCTTTTTCACTGAGTTTGTAGTGGGCGGCAATTTCTTTAGCTCGTTTAACTGTTTCCTGCGTGTGTTCTAATGTGTGATAAAAGAGTCTGGGCTTTTTATTTGTTTCAAATAAATTGGTTACATGTTCTTCGACAAGTTTATAAATGTTGTTGGCCATATTTTAACTTTAAAATGTCAGGTTTAGTTTTGTTCCCAACGAAAAATTGAAAAGTCTTTCTTCTTCCGAAAATGCGATCGTAGCAGAAATGATCACCAATTTAAATGGTATAAAGTAAAAACCTCCTCCAAATGCATCATGCCACTTAGTAGATGATTCGTTCTTTATCCAAACCCTGCCCACATCATTGAAAACCACCAAACCCAATATTCCCGGAAATAAATACGATTTGACATTGGCTAATTTTATTCGAGCCTCAAAACTGTTATAAGCTACCGATGAACCGGAAAATCTTGTTTTACGAAAACCGCGTAAAAAATTATTGGCTCCCAGGTTCAATGCCTGGAAGTATTCAAAATTTTTGCTGAAAATGTGCCCGCCGCCAAAACGTGCAACCATAATAAGATTAGCCGCTTGGCTGACGCTTGCATAGACACTCATATCTGAAGTGACGCTTGTGAAATTGTTGGCGGTTTTGGTAAGTGCAGCCAGTGACTCGAATTCTGTATTCCACATCACACCCCGCGTGGGAAACAGTTCATTGTTTAAATTATTAAAGTTGACGGCGAACTTTCCGCCGAGGTAATTTTTTTTCGTATATACACTTGACGAATCCAGCCCGATATCTGAAGGGTCTTCTAAAATTTTGCCGACATTGTCTGACTTGTTATTCCAGTAATTATAGGCTACCGGTCCAAGTATTATATGTAGGCGTTCGAAAAACCGCCGGCGGAAAAGAATTTCTGATTCTGCATAGTTGTAGCGCGTGCGATAAAAGTCAATCTGGTGTTGTTCATCTATTTTTGTCTTATTGCCAAAGCCGAAAAAATTATCCAGGGTTGGATTTACGTAATTGATATTAATCAACAGGTCATAGTTCCTGAAGAAATGATTGAACTCGCCCCTGTATTTTATCTGGTAGGCATGTTGGGCCAATGCAAACAAAGTAGCTAACCTTTGGTCTGTTGCATAGGGTAAGTTCCTAAAGCCGTATGTCCGCCTGAAGAATCCAACACCGGCAAGCACACCATCTTCTGCATTATACCCAAGACCCACCTTGGGAAAACGTGTCACCGGGTAATTAAAGCCTAGAATGTTATAGTAATTGACGGGAGGTTCACTGGAAAAAAGATTTCTTGTTCGTCTTTTGTGCTCGATAAAATTTTTTTCGGTCTTGAGATCATAGAGATAATTGATGACTCGCCCTTTAATGTCGAACGTATCATTTCCCTTGCCGCCGATCACAAGTAACCTGATCCTTGATCGTGCTGTTGAGTCTATTTCAAACTTGTCATCGCCATTTAAACCATATAACCGTAGATCTTTTGTGACATGTGGGTCAAAGGTCCTGTCGTACATAACAAAACTTGTATCACTTTTATTTTTTCTTGCATACACTATCACCCTCAATTGTTTGCCAATTCCCGTTACTTTAAAATATTCTTTTTCGTTACTGCCGACAATATTTACTTTTCTTGAAAGAAAGCGGTAGTATCTCATCCCGCGTGTCTCAAGAATATTCCTTCGGCTAATCAGCCTTTTTACCATTGCAGCACTATCTATTTTAAAAATTTGGGGAGGTAATTTTTGCACCGAGGATATAATGAGCGAATCAGTAACGGTTTTTTGAAAATCCGCAATTCCTTTTTCCCATTCATCGGCATCAAGGTCGGTCAAAAATAATCGGTCAAAATCCCTCGCGGCCCATGCCAGCCAATTTACCCTTGGCATTGAGTATTGAAAACCTTTCAGCATTGGTAAAGCCCTTTCCGCTGCGAGCGCAATGATCACTCCATTGGACCGGAAGAAAGCCTGGTCCCTGTCTTTTGGAATCGGATAATAGAGTTTTCCCTTGCCCGTATCTGTAGTGACCCATCGCCACTGGTCAAAATGGCGGTCAAAGTCTCCCAGAAGAATATCAAGCAACCTGGCCCGCAACACATATTCCTGGTCAACGCGATGAGTATTGTCCTCGATCAGCTTGTCAAAAACTTTGATCGTGCTTTTGGTCTCCTTTCCATCGGGGGAGGGATCTTTTTCTTCAAGAGTACAAACAGTATTGGCAAATAGTGGCCTGTAGAAACCAAAGGCCGGATCATCAGGAACAAAAAACAATTCCGGGTTTGCTGTTACGATTCCAAGCCCTGTAGCAAGAGGAGGAACTACAAGAGGCGCATAAGGGTGGGAAGCCGAAATGAAATCCTGGACAATATCTGATTCAAGTGTATTTCTAAAATTTTCGGGAATGGCATTCGCAGGGTTCTTGTCTATTGTCCGCAGCTTCCATTCTTTCCCATTGGCATCAACGAGCGTTAATGATTTTGTCTGCTTTCCTCCTCCCAGGCTTACGATCTTTAAACCACCTTTTTCTTTTTGAATGTTGAGCACCTTCATGTTGATAGGGGTTGACCATTCCTTTCTGTAATTTGTTCCAACCATGACCCTTCTTGCCCAACCGGCGCTATCATATTTCTCACTTCCAGAAATTGTGATCGTGTCTTTGTACTTGGCAGCTGCCTCATTTTCTATTTTCCTTGTCGAAGAATCGGCAATGGGTGTTGGTATTTTAGAAAAATTCTGGATCACTTCTGAATAAGCCATCTTGATTGAGTCTTCAACAGTATAAAAGCTTACCCGTACATTTTTGTTTGTAGAGATGTCCAGGACAGCAAAGCCATTGGTGGTCGTCGCGAAAGGAGTTCTTTTATTGGTTGAAACTCTGTTGTGTTTTGAACCACCCCCACTAACGACATAATTAAAGCTACTGTCTTTGATCAGCTGTAAACTATGTTCATGACCGCCCGTAAAAATAATATTCGGATATTTTTTTGCCACCTTTTCTACGGAGTTGATCATTTCTGTATAACCCGGGTGCTTTAAATCCTGAGGCGTTCCAAATACACTTCTGGCAATGGGGTAAACAGACCCAATGATCGGTAGAGGAATGTAGAGATTTGGCGAGATGTCAGTGAAAGGAAAAATGTGCTGTTTTAATTTAAAATAACCTCCGTGAACGCCACTGCTTTTGAATGTATGGTGCCCTGCCAGGATAATCAATTTTTTTGAATTTCGACTAAAGATGTCATCGAGTTGCATAAGCAGTTCATCTTTGGTCTTATAATCGCAATCAGATTCAATTTCCGGCTTATCGTACGGATGTATCCACCATTGGGTATCGAACATGACAAGTATAACATCCGGAGTTAAGGAAACTTCAACAGGGCCAGGGCAACCGTTCTCGGGATAAAACTTGACATTTTTCTTTCCTAATTGGTCAACGTATTGTTGTTCGCGGATTACGGTCTCCCAACCACCAGGTTTACCATTCTCCCAGTCATGATTGCCAGGTATCATGTAAATTTTTGCCGGGGTGTTGTCGGCAATTGACAATTCTGTATCCAGCACACTTCTGGATGCCATGTAATAACTGTATTGTTCATCGGGTAAGCCTGCCCTGTATAAGTTATCTCCGAGGTAAAGAATTGTTGTTTTCTCATCCAAAGGGATCAATTGCTTTACAGCATCCACAACAGGATGATGACCATTGGTCAACTGGCCGGCATCTCCAATTAAAACCACTCGCGCATCAATTGTATCTTTTTGTCCTTTCGCTGCGATGGATGCAAGAAAAGCGATTATTAAAATCAAGGAAATTCTCATTGCCGGTTATTAGGTTTATTATACTTAAAAATTAATAATTCTCCTACTCCTTTATCGGCAGCTTCATTGGAAATTATAAGATCGCCATTTGGTGCGAAAGTTAATCCTTCCGGCTGTTTAAACAGGGCGGGATTGATCTTATAGGCATTTTTTACACTGTGATCTTTGTTTAGAATAACAAGAGCGCGATTGACTGATGCGATGACATAAAGCTCGCCCGTTAAAGGATGAATAGCAGCAGCGGAAGGCTTAAATCTGAATTTTTCATCTTCACCAAGTTGCTCTTTTATTGTTTCGGTTTCGACCTTGAAGGCCGGAACAAAAGAATCATTTGCCATGTCAAAGGCCCAACTGCTAACTTCTTTCCTGGTATCCTGCTCGCAATTCTTACAAATTACTATTAACTGATGTTTTGCGCTGTCATAATATAAAGTTTCAAATTCGTTTTTCCCCGCACTTATCGGCAATGACTGCAGGGAAACAGAATCAGGAGTGGCAAATTTGAATTTTTCAAGAACGCCTTTGCTTTTTAAAACGTAGAATGTGCTGTCAACAAGGGAAAGGTCTTCATAGTCGGCTCCGTTTGAAAATTTCCATCTCTCAATTTGCAGTGGGTTTTTTAAATGAATTTTAAACAACCATCCCTTTTCATCCTGAATCGCAAATATGCCGGAGTCCTTTGGATAAAAAAACAGGCCCGAGATCTCGTCTAAAGCAGTTGGTAACTTGTAAATGTAAGGTTTGCTGAAGTTGTAGCCGGGTGGGCTCGGATACGATTTGGAGTTGCGCGAATTACAAGATTCGCCCAAAATGATGACGCTCGAAAAAACAACGAAAGCCCACCGATAAAAAGCAAATTTTTTCAAGCAATGAGGAGATAGTCCAGTATTCATATTTCCAAATCTGCTATTCGTAATGCCATAAGTTACACAAAAGTTCTGCCAAAGCAATAATTAGTTGCTTTTCAGAAATCTTGCGAACCCTAATGATTATTTCGACTAGGTTGGTCATGGAAACCCAAAGAAAAGAAGCCGGGTGAGCAATATTTTCCCTGCGCCCGGCTTTTTCTATTTATCGCCAATTAGTTGACCCGAGGTCACTGAAGATAACTGTATGTCATGTTCAGCATTGTAGTTTATTTCGACACGAAGGGCCTTTAATCCAATGACGCCCTGAAGTTCTTCAAGCTCAAGCTTTTCAATTCCAGGTTTTAATAGCTGCCTTGTTTGTAAAAATTCTATATACTCTTCATATTCTGCGGCTTCTTTTGGCAATGAGTAAACGATCGAAATTTTTCCAGGCTGCGTCAGTCTTTCCTTTGTACTCTTAATACGAACCTTATCGATCCTTTTCTTAATAATTTCGTAGCGGCTATTGTACGCACCATCAACATCAAATTTTCTTTCAGACGTCCTGAAGCTGATGCTTATGGGGATGCTATGAGCAAGGATCAGTTGAGTAGTGTTAAGTATATGTGGTAAAGTGTTTTTAAGTTCATGGGCCAGAGCCGCAGCTCTTGTAAGCACTTCGAGTTGCCAAATCTTCATGTTCCGCAGGTACAGTTCATCAAATTTTTGTGTAGGAACAATTGATTGACCAATGTAGACATTAAAATCAACACCATCTGTTACGTAGCGCTCAAAATAATGTGGAAACACTTTTTGAGCCTCCGCCTGCTCCCGGTCAATGAGACCAGCTAATGCATCGTTCAACATATTAATGCTTTCTTCAAAATGTTGGCGATGACGATAAACCAGATTTTTCTGGGGATCAAGCATAGAGAAATACAGATCGATGTCTTTTTTCAATGAAGGCTGTGTAATACCAAGGTGATGGAAAATTTCTGTCACCTGGGTCTGAAGAAAATCGTATACCTGTAATTCATCTTCTGAAAGGAGGATGTCAGTGATAGAATTGATATATTTATCCGTTTTAAAGGCGATGTTTTCCAGCAAGGGAAATTTAATTTCCGTTAACGCTTTCTTCACCACTTCCTGTACCATTTGTAATTGCTCTATCAGGTCAAGCTGAATGACCTGCATTCTTTCTACCGATGAATTTCTAATATCAATACAACCATATAAAGGATAGACATCGCTAAAATTAACGCGTTCTATTTTTTCTGCCTTGCCCAGGTCCCTCGCCATTATATACGAAAAGGCGGCCTCCGTAAATTTCCATTCCACCACCGGTTGAATAGCTGTGAAATTCTCTTTGATTACTTTGTCGATCTGTATATCGAGGTTCTCCAATGTTTTTCCGACAGCCAATGTAAATAGGGAGATGACTTTTTCAATCTTGAATATATGGTGGTTCGTTAATTTGCCAGGCGAGTCTGACATTATTTCCAATAAACCGATCAGCTGGCCATTTTCTCTTAACGGGCAAAGAATAAGACTTCTTACCCCAAGTTCATGATATAGTTTTAATGCCTCCGATTCAATTATATTTTTTTTGTCGAGTTCTTCATACACCACAGGTTGATTGTAGTCTTTGAGAAGGTCCTTGAAACACTGACTTGTCTTATTTATCTCCTTTACGGCATCAGCATGTTTAAAGATTATACTGTTGCAGGTATCCATAGCCGAGTAGATATAATGATTGTTCATTTGAAAGAACGGAGTGATACCTACTTTTATGTCCGACATCGCCAAAAGACTTTGCATCGACGACTGCAATTTCTCATACACTGAAGCATCAGTAAAGCTATGAAGACCTAAAAGCGCATTTTTCATTTGTGAAACGATCTCTTGCTCCGTTACATCATTGATCTTAATGATCACCAATCCTTCAAAAATGAATTTATCAAGGGGAAGTTTTTGTCTCAGTTCTTCCAGCGCCATCAGGCGATTGGTTTTTTTGCAAATGGCATTTTCAGGAACCGGGGGCAAATCTCCAACCAGGCTCACATCCACAAATTGTGTATCGAGATTTAACTCAAGGTACCGGGTTACGCTTGTCGACGGATCGGTGTAAGGATAAACTACAAGCGATGACTCCTCAGATTGATAACCAAAGAATTTCTTGAAAATAAGTCGATAAGCAAATTGTAATTTCTGGCTATTCATATTGTGGCCTATCTTACTGTCGGGGATCGCAATCTCATTTGAATCCGCCCTTAGGAACATATGTTGAAAGAGCCGGGAGGAATAAATCGCATTGAACTTAAAGGGAATCGAAACAGCATAAAGACTTTCCTTTTCTGATATTGATGGCGGAAACAAAGTAGCCAGCAACATTTCGATGATGTCCCCATAGGGTTTTGCCAGTGATAGATCTGAAAAGGGTTGAAGAAGTTCAGGAATGGCTTCGATCTTTTCGATCAGCTCACCATATAATTTTTGCGCTCCGGGCTTGCCTTCGTTTATATTTTTCTTTAAAGTATTTAGTAATGGTTGAAATGAAAGCCGACTATTAAAAAGGGATTCATCAAACTCTGCATTTTTCTTTGTCATATTGTTCTTTTTTATGGTCCGGCGGTGAATTCAAATTTACAAAGCGGCTCTTACTATGTATGCGTGATGACGAATAAGATCCGTAAATATTGTAATTACTTCGGCGAACAAACAAAATCGCAGGATGAATGGATGTCGGCCAGGATCAACTTTGCGCCGAATAATTCTTTTTGAAATATTTACAGGCAGGTTTTACACCACAAACCTCGCAACGCGGGGTTCTTGCTACACAAATATATCGTCCATGTAAGATGAGCCAATGATGGGCTTTGTGTATGTATTTTGTAGGAATGTTCTTTATCAGTTCTTTTTCTACTGCAAAGGGTGTCGTCGCCGATGCCGGAACAAGCCCAATTCGCTTGCTCACCCTGAAAACATGTGTATCCACTGCCATGTTTGGCTGTTGATCAATCACAGATGTAATTACATTGGCCGTTTTTCTTCCTACCCCGGGCAATTGAATCAATTCTTCAATGGTCATTGGAATTTTTCCATTAAATTTTTCAACTATGGCTTTCGCCATGCCAATTAGATGTTTTGTTTTGTTATTGGGGTAAGAAATGCTTTTGATATAAGGAAATAATTCTTCAAAACTTGCTTTGCTGAGAGCTCCGACATTCGGGTATTTTTCAAAAATAGCAGGAGTCGTCATATTAACCCGTTTATCTGTGCACTGAGCTGAAAGGATAACAGCTACCAATAATTCGTAAGGATCATCATAAATCAATTCTGTTTCTGCGTCGGGGTTGTGTTTCTCGAAATAATCAATGATAAATTGGTAACGCTGCCTGAGGGTCATAATACAAAGTAAAGGAACCGGATCCAACAAAGCCCCAAGGCTGTTTATTAAAAATGAAAAGCATCCACCTGGGGTGGATGCCAAATAATTTGCCGCGTAGCGATTGAAAAAGGTCCAAAAAATCAGGAAAGTCGGTGATAAGATTTACTTCACCACCTCGCCTTTCTTTCTTGCATAATTCAAAACATTCAAAATGGCACGGGTGCTTGGGGATTTTTTGATCCCGTCCAGCCTTTCTAAGGATGTTTTTAAAACAGCAAGTTTTTCACGCAGGGTCCAGTCCTGCTTTAAAGCATTTTCAATTGCGGTTGTCTGCTCTTCCGAGGCTTCTTTGTATAAATACAATAGAAGATCCTCCGGGGTAAGATTTGCCATTTGCAAGTGTTAATGTCCAATAATTGTGTGTCCTGATAGGGATATGTGAAACGTCCTACTGTATAAACGGTTCTAAAACTCCCTTATTGTATAAAATTAAAAATCAATTGCCCTGTTTCTCAGGGATTAAGAAAAGGTCCTCATTATCACGCTTCATATAGTACTTTTCCCGTGCATATTTTTCGAGGGTGGCGGCAGTTTTGAGGTTTTCCAGTTCGGTTTTTTCGTTATTTATCTGGTCGGTATAATACTTTTTGCTCTCTTCAAGTTCCCTTAATTCCTGGCGATGGCGCTTCATCGTAAAAAGGTCCCTTTCATCGAAAAAGAGCATCCACACAGCAAAAGCAGCGAAAGCGATAAAAAATTTATTGCGGAGCCAGGCCGGTAATTGGGTTAGCAGTTTCATCGAATGGATTTGCTATAAAGTTAATCATTTTTGTCGTCGGCGATGATGCCTGTTAATTTTTCTTTTGTTTGGGGCCATTCATCATCAATAATGCTGTATACAACAGTATGCCTGACTGAACCATCATTGCGATATCCGTGTTTGCGGAGGATGCCTTCTTTTACAGCTCCTATCTTTTCGACAGCTTTTTGCGATCGCACATTTTGGTGGGCTACTCTCAGTTCTACCCGGTTGAACTTCATGTTCTCAAATGCGTATTGGAGCAGGAGTAGTTTGCATTCTTTATTATATACCTTTCCCCATACCGCCGGAATGTACCAAGTGTAGCCAATAAGTACTGTTTTTTCTTTGGGACTGATCTCGTAAAGACGGGTCATCCCGATAATAGAATCGTCGCCTGTTTTCTTTATCACGAAGGCTTGTTGTCCGCCCAGGCCGTTCTTATCGAGTGC
>Ga0207689_10003077_pt1 | contig 15350 bp, 11 predicted proteins | sample KBSMisM52_FD_184312 | JGI IMG/M metagenome (GOLD analysis project Ga0207689, IMG submission 184312) | Miscanthus rhizosphere microbial communities from Kellogg Biological Station, Michigan, USA - KBS Miscanthus M5-2 (SPAdes) (version 2) | ecosystem: Host-associated > Plants > Roots >... | reverse complement strand
CGTGGGCTTTTTCCAGCATGATCTTTCCGAAATTGATATCATCTTCAACGACCAGCACTACCTTATCGGTGCTTAAAATATTATTACGGTCGTCACCCACATCGTTGATGATCTCATTCAATACATCGAGATCGTCACCCACCTTGATAGTTGGTACAGATTGAAGAGACACATCATCATTGCTGTCCGAACTTTCAGCTAATTTATATTGACTCACCTTGCGGCTGCTTTGTTTTTCTCTTCTTGTTGTGGTTACCGAAGGATCGTACTCAATGGGCAGGAACAGGGTGAACGTGCTTCCCTTGCCGACTTCGCTTGACAATTCAATAGACCCTCCCAACAGGTCGGCGAGTCCACGGCTGATTGAAAGTCCAAGGCCAGTTCCTCCGTATTTGCGACTTGTCGAACCTTCTGCTTGCTGAAAAGCTTCAAAGATGATGTTTTGTTTGTCCCGTGGGATCCCAATGCCTGTGTCCTTGATCTCGAACGCCACGACACGTCTTGCTGTGTCGAGACTTGGATTCCCTTGTTTCCAATTTCGATCGGCTTCATAAATCCGAAGTTTAACTTCACCCTTTTCAGTGAACTTAAATGAGTTGGAAAGAAGGTTTTTGAGAATTTGATTAAGACGTTGCGCATCTGTTTCGAGGATTTCGGGCAATTTTTCATCCACATCAATGCTGAAACGCAAATTCTTATTTTCTGAAATATGCCTGAAGGTAGTTTGAACAAATGCTGAAATTTCCTGGAAACGCAAATTGACAAAATCAGTTGAAATATATCCTGATTCAATTTTAGACAGATCAAGAATGTCATTGATCAGTTGAATAAGGTCATCGCCACAGCTATGAATGGTTTTTGCGTAGCTCACTTGTTTTTCTGAAAGATTGCCGTCAGCATTTTCGTAAAGCTGTTGAGCAAGGATAAGCAACGAATTCAATGGTGTACGTAACTCATGCGACATATTTGCCAGGAACTCCGATTTGTATTTGGAAGTTATCTGCAACTGTTCCGCTTTTTCTTCCAGTGATCGTCTCGCTTCTTCTACCTCCTTGTTCTTATTTTCTACTTCTTCTTTTTGCTTTACCAGCAGGTGTGCCTTATCTTGCAATTCTTCGTTGGCTCTTCTTAATTCTTCAGTAAGTGATTGCGATTGCTCCAGCAGACCTTCTGTTCTTGAATTGGCTTCAAGGGTATTCAACACGATACCGATACTTTCAGTCAACTGGCTGAGGAAGTCCAGGTGGGTTTCACTGAAATTATCAAAGGATGCCAGTTCAATCACAGCTTTGATTTCTTTTTCAAACAGCACCGGCAATACAATAAGATTAGCAGGCGACGCCTTTCCGAGCCCCGAGCCGATCTTTATGTAATTTTTTGGAACATTCGATAACAAGATCCTTTTCTTTTCCAAAGCACATTGTCCCACCAGGCCTTCTCCCAAAGAAAATTCTCTGGCCGTTTTTACCTCTTCACCGTAAGCATAGGCAGCAAATAATTTTAATTTCTGCTCATTGGTATTTTCAATTTGTTCAAGAATATAGAACATGCCTTTTTGGGCATTCACCACCTGTGCTAATTCGGAAAGGATGCGGTGAGTAACCGTATTCAGATCTTTTTGACCCTGCAACATCTGTGTGAATTTTGCAAGGTTTGATTTCAGCCAGTCCTGTTCCTGGTTTCTCAATGTTGTGTCTTTCAGGTTTGCGATCATCTGGTTGATCGTATCCTTCAATTCTTCCACTTCTCCTTTTGCTTCCACACGTATCATTTGGGTTAGATCACCTTTTGTAACCGCAGATGCCACTTCAGAAATCGCACGTACCTGTGTAGTCAGATTTTCTGCAAGCTGGTTCACATTTTCAGTTAAATTTTTCCAGATACCCGATGCTCCCGGCACACTGGCCTGTCCTCCCAATCTTCCTTCAACACCTACTTCACGTGCCACTGTTGTTACCTGGTCAGCAAACACCGCGAGTGTGTCGATCATTTCATTGATCGTTTCTGTTAATTGTGCTACTTCTCCTCTGGATACGATGGAAAGTTTTTGTTTCAGGTTACCCGTTGCTACGGCAGTTACCACTTTTGCAATTCCGCGTACCTGGTTTGTTAAGTTGGAACCCATCATGTTCACCGAATCTGTCAGATCCTTCCAGGTACCCGCAACACCCTGCACTTCGGCTTGTCCTCCCAATTTTCCTTCGGTACCTACTTCACGGGCCACCCTTGTTACTTCAAATGCAAATGAGTTCAACTGATCCACCATGGTGTTGATGGTATTTTTCAGATCAAGGATTTCTCCTTTTACATCGATCGTTACCTTTTTCGTTAAGTCACCTGATTGCACAGCCTTTGTTACTTCCGCAATGTTTCTCACCTGCGACGTAAGGTTACCGGTCATGTGATTTACCGAGTCGGTCAGATCTTTCCATGTACCACCCACGCCGGGTACAAAAGCCTGTCCTCCTAATTTACCATCAGTACCCACTTCACGTGCCACACGGGTTACTTCAGAAGCAAATGCACGCAATTGATCGACCATCGTATTAAGCGTTTCTTTCAACTGCAAGATCTCTCCGCGTACATCCACCGTAATTTTCTTACTCATATCGCCATTTGCCACGGCAATGGCTACTTCGGCAATGTTACGCACCTGCGCTGTCAGGTTACCCGCCATCTGATTTACCGAGTCAGTCAGATCTTTCCAGGTACCACCTACACCCGGTACACTTGCCTGTCCTCCCAACCTTCCTTCTGTACCGACTTCACGCGCCACACGCGTTACTTCCGACGCAAACGCACGCAACTGTTCCACCATCGTATTGATGGTATTTTTCAACTCAAGGATCTCACCTTTCACATCCACTTCAATTTTTCTCGACAGGTCACCATTTGCCACTGCTGTTGTTACTTCTGCGATATTTCTTACCTGTGATGTAAGATTGGAGGCCATTTTATTCACAGAATCCGTAAGGTCTTTCCAAAGTCCTTCCACACCGGGAACATCAGCTTGTCCTCCGAGTTTTCCTTCAGATCCTACTTCACGTGCTACACGGAATACTTCGGATCCAAATGAATTCAATTGGTCCACCATCGTATTGATGGTATTTTTCAATTCAAGAATTTCACCTTTCACATCCACGGTGATCTTCCTGGAAAGATCTCCTTTTGCCACTGCTGTTGTAACCTCTGCGATATTTCTTACCTGCCCTGTTAGGTTTGATGCCATCTGGTTCACCGAATCAGTCAAATCTTTCCATGTACCACCAACTCCCTGCACTTTGGCTTGTCCACCAAGCTTTCCTTCGGTACCTACTTCAAGCGCCACACGTGTTACTTCCGATGCAAATGAATTCAACTGATCCACCATCGTGTTGATGGTGTTTTTCAATTCAAGAATTTCACCCTCAACATTAACGGTGATTTTTTTCGAAAGGTCTCCATTTGCTACGGCAGTTGTTACTTCTGCAATGTTTCTTACCTGCGCCGTAAGATTGGAAGCCATTTGGTTTACTGATTCCGTAAGGTCTTTCCAAGTACCACCAACATCCTGCACTCTTGCCTGTCCGCCCAGCTTACCTTCGGTACCTACTTCAAGCGCCACGCGTGTTACTTCCGATGCAAATGAGTTCAATTGGTCCACCATCGTGTTGATGGTGTTTTTTAATTCAAGGATCTCACCTTTTACATCCACAGTGATCTTCCTCGAGAGATCTCCTTTTGCCACGGCTGTTGTAACCTCCGCAATATTTCTTACTTGTGCCGTCAGGTTACCAGCCATCTGGTTTACGGAGTCGGTCAGATCCTTCCACACTCCACCGATCCCCTTTACCGTTGCTTGTCCACCTAACTTTCCTTCACTTCCCACTTCTCTTGCTACACGGGTAACTTCCGAAGAAAAAGAGTTTAGCTGGTCAACAAGATTATTGATGGTATTTTTCAATTCAAGGATCTCACCTTTAACATCCACCGTAATTTTTCTGGACAAGTCACCTCGCGCCACCGCTGTTGTTACCTCTGCAATGTTTCTTACCTGCCCGGTTAAGTTGGATGCCATTTGATTCACCGAATCTGTTAAGTCTTTCCATGTACCACCGATCCCTTTTACTTCTGCTTGTCCTCCCAGTTTACCATCGGTACCCACTTCCCTTGCCACACGGGTAACTTCCGAAGAAAAGGAATTCAACTGGTCCACGAGATTATTGATGGTATTTTTCAATTCAAGAATTTCACCCTGCACGTCCACCGTGATCTTTTTCGAGAGGTCACCTTTTGCTACAGCCGTTGTTACTTCTGCAATGTTCCTTACCTGTGCAGTAAGATTACCGGCCATCTGGTTCACTGAATCTGTCAAATCCTTCCATACACCGGCGACACCTTTAACTTTTGCCTGTCCTCCCAGTTTTCCCTCTGATCCTACTTCGCGTGCTACCCTGGTAACTTCCATGGAGAAAAGGTTGAGCTGCTTTACCATGTCATTTACTTCCTTGGCGATTTTTGCAAACTCACCCTGTAACACGTGGTCTCCAATCTTCAACGGCATTTCCTGGGAGAGATTTCCTTTTGCCACCGAACTAATAACGTGGGCAATTTCGATCATAGGATAGACAAGGTCTGAGATCAAACTATTGATGGAATCAGCACCGGCATTCCAGGAACCTCTTGCATATTTGGGGAGCACTACCCGGTGGTTTAACCGCCCCTGTTTCCCGATCGTGTTTCTTGCGACCGTTAACTCTTCAACTAAAATTTCATTAAGAGAAATAATGTCGTTTAGTGTATCGCAAATTTTTCCATTGATGCCCAGTTTATCAACAGGCATTCTCACACTAAAGTTCCCATTTCTTACTTCGGACAACACTCTTAAAAGTTCTTGTGCATCCAGCTCATTGTGCGTGATGCCATTTGTCGAGATCTTGTTTTTAGGTTTTCCATTGGCGCCATTCGTTTTTTTAATAATGGCTACGGATTCCGGAACAAGTCCGGCAGTAATGTTTGATGGGGACATAGATTTGGCCGAAGCCTTGGTTTTCCTTTTCATCCTATAATATTAAAAGTGTATTGGGCTCTATTAAAAGTGTATTGGGCTGTTTGAACAAACATTATATTAAAGACTGAATTTGTCAGGGGACGTTCAAATGTTTCAGGGCCTGTAATAAACGATGGAAATGCCTATCTTAGAGAGTTATTACACGTAAACATTGTGCCATACAGCCACCAAAATGAGAAAAATTTGACGGAAAAAGTCCCTTCGTCAAAATTCATACTCCTGGGCGAGGATGATATTGATGATGAAGAGCTTCTGAAAGAGTTATTTTCCTCCCTGGATGACTCTTTTGAACTAACGTTTATAAATAACGGACGGCATCTGGTCGAGCATTTAGATGCGCTTTCCGACAATCATTTACCATGCCTGTTGATATTGGATTATAACATGCCTGAGCTGAACGGCGCCGACATCCTTGAAAAGCTAAAAACCAGGCAGCGATATGCTGATATCCCTAAAATAATATGGAGCACTTCGGGTACCGAAACTTATAGAAAAAAATGCCTCGAACTGGGTGCTAACGACTATATCATAAAACCCTCCAGGGTCAGTGAATTGGTGCAAGCCATTAAGTACATGATCTCCTATTGCTGATAATTGGGAAAATTTTCCACACTTTTTTAACTGACAGGCTAAAAATGACCGAAATGTACTCAGTATTGCCAGCGCATTTTTAGGTAATAATTTTGTTATTTATCGCTTCAACATGCATAAGGATGAAATAAAAACATATAAGGAACCGGTTTCAGATTTTATCGAGGCGGCGGCTCACGACCTACATGCACCTTTGCGAAAGCTATCCATTTTGATTGACAGAGTTTTTACCAAACACAACGAACAATTTTCAGACGATGCAAAAGAATATGTTACACGAATAAATACCTGTATCGAAGAAATGAGATCACTAATTGATGGTTTAACTGAGCTGGCGATGGCAGATGCGCATACATTCGCGATTGTTGATTGCGATCTGAATGTAATTGTACATGAAACATTGGATATGATGAATGAAGAGATCAAAGAAAAAGGTGCAAAGATTGAAGTGAATCCCTTGCCCGTAGTGAAAGGAAGTGTTATTCAATACCAACAGCTTTTTAGAAATCTTCTTGAGAATGCGGTCAAGTTCAGTCGTAAAGATATCGCGCCGGAGATCTGCATAAGTTGTGAATCAATGGGGAAAGATGAAAAAATTTTTTTCAATCTTCCGCTGGATGAGCAATATTATAAAATTGAGATCGGCGACAATGGCATTGGCTTTAACCAGGTGAATGCTGAAAAAATATTTGAACCATTTGTACGCCTTCATCCAAAATCAGAATATGAAGGAAGTGGCCTTGGTCTTTCCATCTGTAAAAAAATTGTAGACAATCATCATGGAATCATTTATGCAGAAGGAGACGAAAACAAGGGTTCGCGATTTACATTAATTTTACCCGAAACGCACTGACCATACATGTTAAAAGGAAATCAGATCCGCATTGGCGTTATTGACGACGACAAAGATGATTTTTTTATAATCAATGACTATCTCCATGAGATCGAGAATGTGAATTTCGTGATTGAATGGCTTGACAGTTATAAAACTGCCATTGATAAAATAAAGGCCAATGCCTATCACCTTTATTTTCTTGATTACAGGTTAGGGAATGAAACGGGACTGGAGCTCCTGCAGGAGGCAACGGCCATGCAATGCGACTGTCCGATTGTTTTATTGACTGGTAAGGGAAATAAGGCCATTGACATCAAGGCGATGCAAAGCGGGGCCACCGACTACCTGGTAAAGTCAGAACTGAATGCAGAAAAGCTGGAGCGATGTATCCGTTATTCGCTTGACCGCGCTGAATCCTTACGAGAACTGAAAGCCAGGGAAAACAAATACCGTAATCTTTTCAAGGGTTCAAAGGACGCTGTTTTTATATCGGATAAGAACCTGGTTTTTACCGAATATAATCATGCTGCCTCTGTTTTATTCGGTTTCACCGATGGCGAGCTTTTGGCTCGCAATCTCTTTGAATTTTTAAAAGATGAAACACAGAAAGAAATCCTTCGCTGTGTTTTGGCAAAAGAAGAAAATGCAAGTGATATAGAAATACAGGTGCAGGATAGGCATGGAGAAGTAAAACACTGCCTTCTTTCTCTTTCATTCCAGCTTGATTCACATCCTCATCGTTTGATACATGGGATCATCCATGATATCACCAATATCAAAAAAGCAGAGCAGGCAAATATCCAGGCACAAAAACTGGCTGCCAATGAGCGGTTAATAAGGATCCTGGCTCACGAGATAAGAAATCCTTTGAATAATATCATGCTTGCTGTTGAGCAACTGAAAGCACCAAGCGACGACGAAGAAATTCAAAACTACCTTGTCGGTATTGTGCAACGGAACTGTACACGAATAAACAAGATCATTACGGAGTTGCTTGACCTTACCAAACCACTGGAATTGAAATTTGAGAAGCACTCTCTCCAGGAAATACTGGATGAAAGTCTTTCTCTCGCAACCGATCGTATCAACTTACAACATATCAAGGTTCAGAAAAACTATCCGGATTCTCCTATAGAGCTTGAGGTTGACAGGTCAAAATTGATCATTGCGTTCACCAACCTGGTGATAAATGCCATTGAAGCAATGGAAACAAATAAAGGTGAGTTAGCGGTCTCCATAGCTGAATTGCCCACTGCATATAGTGTTTCTATTCGAGATAATGGCAAAGGGATACCCGACGAGTTTATACCAAAACTTTTTGAACCATTCTTTACCTCTAAAAAAAATGGAATGGGTCTTGGGCTTGCAGCTTGTTATTCGATCATTGAATCACACAAAGGAACTATCCAGGTAGAAACCAAGATTGATAAGGGCAGTAATTTTATTATAAGCTTTAACAGGTAGTAACCTATTACTGAAACTTTGCGAACCTATTCCAAAATACGCCGGAGATAATTTACTTGCCCGAGATGATAATTCAAATGAGCCAGCAATTGCACTAACACATAGCCGTTCGAAGTTTTCGGTTTGTCAAAAAATGTGGGATACTCCGCTTCCAGGTCCCTTGCGTTCACTGTTTCGGTGATCATCGGGATAAGCTCTTCCAGCCGAGCGACGAGATATTTTCTTTCTACATCTTTGCTGGTAAATTCCTCGTCGCGATTGCGAACATACCCGCTTTGTGCAAGTGTAGCACCGATAAGATGGTTCAGGCCTCCAATAATATGCAAGACAAGATTGCCACTTGAGTTTTTCACTGAGCCCTGGGTTCTCCACAGGTCTCCTTCGTTTTTAAATAACATGATTTCTTCAATCAGCCTGCGAATGTCCCGCTCGTAAAAATTTGCCAAATCACTATTCAGCATAATAAGAATATTTAGGTTGCAGATTATGAGCAACTCGTCGCGGAGACCCGCTATACGGAACTGCGCGTTGTGCGCAGCGCGATTGAGCTCATTGGTAAATTTCGGAATGTTTAGCTCTCCTCCGTGATTTCGGTTGGATAGAAATCATTTTCTTTGAAAAGCAAATCAAGATCAAAACCTGATTCCTTGGGAATATGAATAAATGCTACACCACCCATGGCAACTTCCCAGCTACCTCCCACTGCAATTATTGGATCCCCAATTCTTTTTGAAAAATCGATGTCCTTAGCATAGGGGGTTAATAAAAACTTTCGTGTTTTATATTGGGAGACTCGTACAATTCGAACCAAAATCAATTCACCTTTATCGTTGGGTAGCGCATTGACCACAGTTCCATAATTAATTCTGCGTGAAAAAAGAGGATTTTCTAAGAGCATATAACTATCATCGCTGACTTGTTCAGCTCCGATCTTCTCTATTATGCCATTGGAGCTCTCAATGATTATATCCCGAATTGTAGACTCTTTCATAATAATTGCACCTGAGTCATAAAAATACGCTAATACTTGTTCAGTTATGTTGTTCTCAGCACGAATTTGAACAATGTAAATTATTTATGTTTTCGGTTTTCTCCTTTTAACCAGCAGCAGCATAACTGCACCAAAGACCAGCATCAGGCCGCCCATCCAGAGATTGACGTTATGGGAAAAAGACTTTTGATACATTTCTGCATCATTGCGGCTTATAAATCCATAGATCGTCAGGATCACGCCAAAAACAAAGAACATGAGACCGATCGGAATTTTTATATCTAGCATAGAATAGTTTTTACCAGAATAGGATAGATAAAATGACAAAAATGATCAAGACCAATAGCGCCAGCGTGTTTGTTCGTTTGAGCCAGGGAATATTTTTTTCGCTGATCTTTGGTGTCAGCGAATAAACAAGACCCTTTAGTTCTTCATCAGTTTTCGTTCGTCGGGTCACCAATGAAATACTTACCGCGAGAAGGGTTGAAGCAGAACAGGCATAGATAGCTGTCCAGAAATTCTGGGCCATCTCTACGGGATAAGTGTGAATTAAGCTCAACCAGCCACCTTTTACCAGCGTAGTGGCTCCGGCAGGAGCGGTGAGGCCATGATGTGTCAGCGCCACGAGGAAACCTCCCAACAATCCTGCAAATGCACCATTCGCTGTTGATCGTTTCCAAAACATCCCGAGAAATATTACTGCAAAGAGGGGCGCATTGATCATGGAGAAAATGGTTTGCAGAAAATCCATGATGTTTCCAAAAAGCCCGGCAAGATAGGCGGCGGCAATGCTCACCAATACACCAAAAATTGTCGCCAGTCTTCCCACGCGCAGATAATGTCTTGCATCACCAGCGGCATCATTTGTTGAAGGACGGATATAACTTTGGTAAATATCATAGGTCCATACCGTATTAAATGCAGATACATTTCCTGCCATGCCCGACATGAATGAAGCAAGCAAGGCCGTAATGCCCACGCCCAGCACACCAGCGGGCAAATAATGTTTCAACAGCATAATGATGGTCAGATCATAATTCGGTTTTCCATTTTCCATGATGCTAAATCCTGAACCCGGATTATTAATGAGTACCAGTGCTATGATGCCAGGCACGATGATCAGGAAAGGGATGAACATTTTTGGGATCGCACCGATGAGTGGGGTTTTGCGCGCAGCGATGGTGGACTCTGCAGCCATGGCCCTTTGTACGATCAAAAAATTAGTACACCAATAACCAAATGAAAGTACAAATCCAAGACCGGCAAAAATGCCATACCATTTCACGCCCATCGGATTTGCATTGGCATCGCTGGTATATTTCCATGTCGTTGTTAAAGTATCCGGCGCAAAACCTTTTTGTGTAGCGATAGGTGCCAGGCCTTCTTTCAAACCACTCCACCCACCTACTTCCATTAAAGCAAGGATCACAATGGGCAACAAGCCAATGAGGATAATGAAGAACTGGAGCACTTCATTATAAATGGCGGAAGACAAACCACCAAGGTATGTATAGGCAAGGACGATCGCAGCCGATAACCAAAGACTAACATTGAAATTCCAGCCCAATACTTTTTCCATGAGTAAAGCAAGCGCATACATGGAGATGCCGGAAGCCATAATTGTCATCACCGCAAATAAAATAGCATTTAGTGCACGCGTCTTTTCATCGAAGCGTAATTTTAAAAATTCAGGAACAGATCTCGCTTTCGAGCCGTAATAAAAACGCATCATGAAAATGGCAAGGAACACCATGGCCGGAATGGCGCCGATCCAATAAAAATGTGTTGTGAGCATTCCATATTTTGCGCCGGAGCCGGTCATGCCCATTACTTCCAGGGCACCGAGGTTGGTAGAGATAAAAGCCAGGCCCGTGACCCATGCCGGCAGCGAACGGCCCGCTTCCAAAAATTGTTTGGCGTCTTTCATGTATTTGCGAAGGAACCAACCAATGCCCAGTACAAACACGAAATAGATCACCATTATGATGTAATCGATCAGGTGCAGTTGAACTTCCATTGTAAATTTTTATGTTTAAAAATTGACGTGGTAGCTTTCAGGGAGGGCGATTGTATCCATTGCCGTGGCTTAGGTAAAGATAATAGAGAATACGGTATGCTGAATAGTAGTAGGCTCCAGCTTAATTTTTTTACCACGTAGGCACTGAAAGAGCCATGGGCATCACATAGAAGCTATGTGCATCATGTGTCTATATTCCTATGTAGTGAATTACTTGTTGCAACCTACTGTGCTATTTATTTTTCTTTTTGTATTTAAAACTATCCGCAATGATCTTGAGGAGATATTCTTTCTTATCGTTATTGTATTCCCAAAACATCGCTCCTGCGAGATGATTCTTCTTTACATAATTACATTTTTCTTGCACGGATCGTTCATCGTCATAGGAAATAAAAACATTAGTTTCTGAATTAAAAAGATAAGGAGCCATGGCCGCGGTATCCCAATATTGCTTATAACCATTTTTATCAACGACGCTGTCTTTTAAATAAGTGAATCCACCACCGCGTGCCGGCTTTAATGCCTTCCTGTATAAACCATTGTTATCGCCCGATTCCATTTGCCAGCCCTTTCCATAAAACGCAATCCCCATCACAATTTTAGATGCGGGCACACCTGCCGCTATAAATTGCTGGATTGACCGGTGTGCAGAATATTGACCGGTGTCCTTTGAAGAAGTGTACAGGTTAGTATGATGACCAGAGATCGTATCCGATCCATCGGCATAATCATAGCTCATAATATTTATGAAATCGGTGTATTGCTGCAACTTTCCCATTTCGGTGTGATCAATGTAATCCTGCCAGCCGCCAACCGCTGTTGTTACAAAATATTTCAAACGTGTAATTTGTTTGAGACTGTCAAGTGAATGTCTCAGATCCCGGAAAAGAAGAGTATAATTTTGTTTGTCCTCGGGGCGAAACACATTACTGTCACCCATCATGCCCGGGTATTCCCAGTCGATATCGATCCCATCCAAATTATATTTTGAAACAATGGCCACTGCACTCGAAACGAAATTTTGCCTTGAAGTGTCGGTCAGAACGGCGTCAGAAAAATTTTTACTCCACGTCCACCCGCCAATGGAGATCAATATTTTCAGATCACGATTACTATTTTTTAATTCACTTAATTTCCTGAGATTGATCGTATCAGTTGCTTCATGATGCAACCACGCCCGGTTATCTTTTATGTCAATAAAAGCATAATTGATGTGCGACAGGCGCCACACGTCGATCGAATCGGTACTGATCAACCCTCTGAATCCCCCCACATAAGCAATAATAACAGGTTTGGGTTTCGGTTTGCCAAGGTGGGGCGACAGGATGACCGTTGTGCTGCAAAACAAAAAGCTTATATTGTAAACGATCTTTTTCATTTCATTGAATTTTGATAAGCGTTTTTGTATTTAGTTCAATGTCAATTTACACCTATTTTACATCAATCTTCCTGTTCAACCTGATATGCGCTACAACCACCTGAGCAACGAGAGGATTTTATCTATTGATGCTTTTCGGGGCATTACCATCCTTGTCATGATATTAGTCAATGAGCTGGCAGGCGTTCATGATATTCCGACATGGATGAAACATATGCCAAGAGACGCTGACGCTATGAGTTTTGTCGATGTTGTTTTCCCTGGTTTTTTATTTATCGTAGGCATGTCGATCCCTTTTGCCATTAACCAGCGTTTGAAAAAAGGTGCAGGTTTTATTCAATTGCAGCAACATATTCTTTTCCGAACCCTTGGTTTATTGGTCCTCGGTTTCTTTATGGTAAATGCAGAAGGAGATTATGATGAAAAAGCAATGGGTATTTCCATTCATCTCTGGGCAATTTTATTTTTTACCGCTGTGATATTGATCTGGAAAGTTTACCGAACACCCAATAAGATCCTTATTTACGTTTTAAGGGCCATTGGATTTATCATATTGATAATTCTCGCTTTTATTTATCGCGGAAAAAACGGAGAGCATATTACGCCACGCTGGTGGGGCATTTTGGGTTTGATCGGGTGGGCTTATTTGTACTCGTGCATTTTTTATCAATTATTTTCCGGAAATAAATATTTGCTTACACTCATGGTAGCCGTATGTGTGCTATTTTATGCGCTCGGTAAGATGCCTGTTGTTGACCACTCTCACTGGGGGCATTGGATCAGTGCAAGACGGGGAGACGCGGCACACACCTCGATCGTATTATGCGGTATAATAGTAACGTTATTATTTTTTGACAAGGCAAAGCCGGTAACAGAAAGCATGCGGTTCTTAGATGCGATCTCTTTTGCTCTGTTTTTATTTATAGCAGGCTATTTCCTGAGGCCTTATTTTAAAATATCAAAGATCTATGCTACCCCGACGTGGTGTTTATACAGCGCCGGTTTCTGTACTATTATATTTTCTTTTTTGTACTGGCTGATCGACCGGAAAAAAATACAAGGCTGGACAAATTTTTTCAAACCAGCCGCATCGAACCCGTTGCTTACCTACATTATTCCCGATATCATTTATTACGCGACAGCATTGATGGGAATTGTCATTGTACCACATTTTTTCAGATCGGGATGGCCGGGAATAATATGGTCAGCGTTTTTTGCTGTTGCGGTGATGGGCGTGGTCATTTTATTGAACAAAATGAAATTGAAATTGCAATTGTAGATAAAAATAAAACTGACTGGCTCTTTGTAAAAATCTTTGTGTCTTTGTGATTCCTGGTGAGCTTTGTGACCATACTTTATCGCAAAAGAAAGTCACGAAATGCACAAACTCCCGATAGCTGTCGGGGCACAAAGAACACTACACATTTAAATAAACTAAAACCTGCTTGTCATGAAATCTTCTTCACGCCGTAAATTTTTACAAAACTCAATAAGCGGTTTAGGCGTATTAGCCATGCCTGCCGGATTCCAGGCGCCAACTAATCCACCCGTCAAAAAAATGAAAGTGGTTTGTGTGGGTGGTCATCCCGATGATCCTGAAAGCATATGCGGAGGCACACTGGCAAAATTTGCCGCAGCGGGTCATGATGTTACTATCATTTACCTGACAAGAGGTGAAGCCGGCATTGAGGGTAAATCGCATAATGAGGCAGCGGATATAAGAAGCAAAGAAGCTGTTGCAGCATCAAAGATCCTGAATGCGAGACCGGTTTTTGCCGGACAAATAGATGGCGATACAGTTGTGAACAATGAATGGGTGATGAAGATGCAGGAATTATTAGCAGCAGAAAAACCTGATATCGTATTTACGCATTGGCCCATTGATACACACAAGGATCACCAGGCGGCTAGTTTGCTTACTATCCAGGCCTGGGTAAGATCAGCTAATAAATTTGATCTTTATTTCTGTGAGGCCTGTCCTGGTTCGCAAACATTGGGCTTTCATCCCGATTGTTATATTGATATTACCGGGACGCAGGAACAAAAACGTAAGGCCATTTACTGCCATACCAGCCAGGATCCGGCGAGTATCTATGATTGCGGGCATGCCACCTCGGAAGATTTTCGCGGAAGAGAGCTAGGTGTAAAAGCCGCCGAAGCGTTTGTACACATGACCGGTAAAAGAAAAGGGAATCTAATTCCTGAGGTGAGTGGCGAGGAGTAAAGGATCGGTAATGCCTTATCTATGTTCCTATTTGTCTATCTGGTTCAATAAATCCCAAACCGGCACTACCGAGGCTTATTTTGTTTTAAAGTTTAATGCTTTAATGTAGCCTTCATTCAAATAACAGTTTTCAAAACGGCAATTCAGAAGAAAATCGGATAAAGCTTTCTTAACAGCGTCCATATCGCGAGGCCTGTACTGCTGAATATTTTTAAAACTTTCCCTGGTGGTATCTGCATAAGCTGCTATGACACTATAAGTTTCCGGTTGTTTGAAACTAACCATGCAGCGACTGTTGTCCATTTTTTTGTAAGGCCAGAAATGCCAGCCAATATTATTGCTGTCGAGCATCTGACGGAAACTGGTTATCCATTCATCTGTGTTTTCTCCTGTTTCACCACAGTATATCGGGACGTTATAGCGGTTTCCAAAATCAATGTAGGGTTGAACAACCTTTCGGGTCGGGGGTGTCCAGTATTTATGAAAAGTGTAAACAAGATTGTTATCAAATGGTTTGCCGAATACATCGAAATTGTAATCCCATTGTTATTTTTCTTCTGCGCGGCGGCGTTCGCGCAGACCCGGCCCGCGGCCGGCGAGCCGCCCTCCGTTACTCCGGCGAACATCATCGGCGGGGACGCCTATGCGGGCGGAGAAAGGTGCCGCTCCTGCCACCGGGTCTCGCGGGAAAGCGGGACCCCGCAGGCGTCGGAAGCACGACAAATGCCTGCGTCATAGGAGGATACCGCCTTCCGACCGACGGCAAGTATGCGGGCCAAGCCGTTGAGCGGAAAGCGGTT
>Ga0207689_10003074_pt1 | contig 15374 bp, 14 predicted proteins | sample KBSMisM52_FD_184312 | JGI IMG/M metagenome (GOLD analysis project Ga0207689, IMG submission 184312) | Miscanthus rhizosphere microbial communities from Kellogg Biological Station, Michigan, USA - KBS Miscanthus M5-2 (SPAdes) (version 2) | ecosystem: Host-associated > Plants > Roots >... | reverse complement strand
GATTTCGCCGGAGCGCCGATCCACCGCCCGGATCGGGAGCGTGAACGTAAAGCGGCTTCCCTTCCCCACGATGCTGTCCGCCCAGATCGCGCCGCCGTGGAGCTCGACGAGCGACCGTGCGAGCGATAGGCCGATCCCCATTCCGGCGTGCTGGCGGGTCGGCGAGCCGTCGACCTGGCGGAAGCGCTCGAAGACGTGGGCGAGTTCCCCCGCCGGGATGCCGATCCCGTCGTCCTCGACGCTGACCAGGTAGCGGTCCGCGTCCCGCTCCACCCGGACCACGACCCGGCCGTGACGCCGGGAGAACTTGATCGCGTTCGCGAGGAGGTTCCACAGAATCTGCTGGAGGCGAAGGGGATCGGCCTGGACCGGGACGATCGTGGTCGCGGGCGGCGCGAAGATGACCGCCACCGAGCGCCCATCCGCCATCATCCGGACGGTATCGATCGAGCGCTGCACCACCTCCGGGAGCGACACCGGCTTCCGGTCGAGGGAAAGCGATCCCCGCTCCATGCGGGCGAGATCGAGCAGGTCGTCGATCAGCGCCAGCAGCACGCGCGCGGACTGCCGGACCTGCGCGAGACCGCGTGCGAGGGTCTTCTCGTCCAGGTTCTCTTCCATGAGGAGGTCGGTCCACCCGACGATCGCGGTGAGCGGCGTCCTCAGCTCGTGGTTGACGTTCTGGAGGAAGTGATCCTTCAGGCGGCTCGACCGGCGGAGCTCCTCGACGGTCCCCGTCAGGGTGAGGTAGAGCCGTGCGTTCTTGAGGAGGAGGGATGCCACGTCGGCGAACGACGTGATCGCGTCGACCTCCTCCCGGCCGAAGCCCCCCGGCCGATTGATGGCGACCACGACGCCGAGCGTCTCCTGCTCCGTCTTGAGCGGTGCGAAGAGAGCGTTCTTCGCGTCGAAGAGCTTCCGCATGTCCGCGTGGACGTAGGCGTCGTGCTCCAGGTCGTTCGAGTAGTAGGCGTCGCCGCTCTTGAAGACCGAGATCGCGATCGATCGCGCCTCCATCGGGACTTTCACCTGGCCGGCCATCTCCTCCGAGATGTTCCAGCCGGGCCAGGCTCCCTCGAGCCGATTGGCGTTGGGATCGTGGAGCATGAAGATCACGGTCTCGGCGCGCGTAAACGCTCCGATGGCCTCGCTCGACCGCGCCAGGATCTCGTTGACGTCGGTGGTGCGATAGCCGGCGCGAGACAGGTGGTGCAGCCGCCGAAGGGTCTCGACCCGCCGCGCGACGCGTCTCCCCATCCGCTCGATCGCGGAGGCGAGCCGTCCCAGTTCGTCGCGGGAGCGGGGCCTCGCCAGTTTGACGGGCCGCCCCACCCCGATCTCCTCGGCCGCGGCCACGAGCTCGAGCACCGGCTCCGAGATCCGGCGCGCGATCAGCAGCACCGCGCCGAACACGGCGACGACGAGATAGAGGAACAGAAGCACGACGTCGCGTTTCAGTTCCGAGTACGAACGCGGTTCGAGCTCCCGGCGCGCGGTCGCCATGACCCGCGAGAGCGCAGGGGCGGAATATCCCTCGGCGAAAGTCCAGCCGCTCGAAGGCACCCGCGCGGAGGCGAGACGCCAGCCGCCGGTCCCGGCCGCCGGCCCGGTCGGCGGCGTCCCACGCCGAAGTGCCTCCCCGAGGTCGCGGCATTCCCCGGACCCGGACGCGGACAGGGGGCGAACGCCGAGGTCCGCGCAACCGAGCAGGGGACCCGCCCCCGCCGAAGCTGCGATGAAGTTTCCGGCGGCGTCCGTGACGATCCAGAGGTCGCCCGGCAGGCTTGCGCCCTGGAGAGACTCGCGGACGAAACGGCGCGCGTCGACGTCCATCCGGACCTCGCCCAGCAGCTTGCCGGTGGGGCTTCGCACGGAGGTTGCCACCGAGGCGATCGGACGATCCCCCACGGTCTGAACTTCGCGCCAGGACGGTCCCAGCTCCTCGGCGGAGGTGAGCGCGGCCGGTCGAGAGGAGTCCGGCTTCCCGGCGCGCGGGAGGGGCTCATTCGGGGCGGCAATCCGGAGGGGCGATCCCGAGATCGGAGAGACCGTGATTCCCAGAACGTTCGGCCGCCGCGCCAATACGCGGCGGAGAAGCAGCTGAGCTTCGCGGGTCCCCGGGGCGGCGTCCCGGCCGGAGGAGTCGTTCCGCTCCTCCGCCGAGCGGCCCGCCGGCTCCTGCAGCGCATACTCGAGCGAGTCGGACAGGTTGGCGGCGGCCTCTCCGAACGTTCGCGTCCGGCGGTCGATCCAGTCCGTCCGGAACGCGACGTCCTGTGACACGCGCGCGAGCGCATCCGAGACGCGGATCCCGGCGAGCTCCCGGGCCGACGACCGTTCGAGCTCCGTCAGCCTTCTCTCGAGGAGGAAGACGAACGCGCTGCCCGGGATGCAGAACGCGAGGAGGAGCCCCACGACCAGTCGCGCCGCGACGCTCGACCGCGGATCGAGGCGCCGCCAGAGGGAGCGCACGGCGCTCCCGGACCGGCGCTCGAAAGCGGACCGATCCCCCGGGCGATCCGGACGGGTTTTCATCGAGAGGAAGGGAGATTTTAGCGCGATTCCGGTGCGGGAGTGACCCCGCGACCGGCGCTACTCGTATCGAAGAGCTTCGATCGGATCGAGCCGGGACGCCTTCCGGGCGGGATAAAAGCCGAAGAACACGCCGATCGCGGCCGAGAAGCCGAACGCGAGGAGGATCGACTCGGGCGGCAGCGCGATCGACCAGCCCGACTTCCACGCGAGGAACCGGGAAGCTCCCACTCCCAGCAGGATGCCGATGCCGCCCCCCGCGATCGAGAGCGTCAGCGCCTCCACGAGGAACTGCGTCAGGATGTCCTTGCCCTTCGCCCCGATCGCCATCCGGATCCCGATCTCCCGGGTCCTCTCGGTGACCGAGACGAGCATGATGTTCATGATGCCGATTCCGCCGACCAGCAGCGAGATCGAGGCGGCCGACGCGAGGAGCAGGGAGAGCGTGTGCGACGTCTCGTTCGCGGTCTGCGCGATCTCCTGCTGCGACCGGATCATGAAGTCTGCATCCTGCCCCGCTCCGAGCCGATGCCGCTGGCGGAGGAGCGCGTCGATCTCGGCCTGGGCCTGCGGCACCGCATCCTGCGACACGGCCGAAGCCATGAACATGTCGATCCGGTTCCGTCCCTTGAGGAGTCGCATGACCGTCGTGTAGGGAGCGACGACCGTGTCGTCCTGGTCCTGCCCCTGCGTGTTCCCCCCCTTGGTCTCGAGGACGCCGACGACGCGGAAGGGGAAGTTCTTTATCCGCACGCTCTCGCCCACCGGATCCTGGTCACCGAACAACGCGTTGGCGACGGTGGAGCCGAGCAGACAGACCTTCGAGGCGGAGCGGACTTCGCTGTCGCCGAAGAAGCTGCCGGAGGACGTGTTCCATGACCGGATGAACGGCCACTCGACTCCCACCCCCTGGACCTGGGTGCCCCAGTTCAGGTTGCCGGCGACGATCTGCCCCGCGGAGCGCGACATCGGCGAAACGTAGGCGACCGAGGGGCACTCGGACTTGACAGCGGTGACGTCGTCTTCCGTCAGCGTGGACTCGCCCGTGAAGATCCGGGCGCCGGACTGTGTCGCAACCCCCGGAAAAACCATGAGGAAGTTCGTCCCGAGCGCCGAGATCTGCGACTGGATGGCGGCCTGCGATCCCTTTCCCACCCCGATCATCGCGATCACGCAGGCGACGCCGATGATGATGCCGAGGGCGGTCAGCGCCGAGCGCATCTTGTTGCGCGCGATCGCCTTCAATCCGACCTTGAGGATCGTCAGGAACTTCATTTCGCGGCCTCCGGTCGGTCCACCCCCGGCGCGCGCCGCTGGACGGCGGGTCGGTCTTCGACGACCTTGCCGTCCCGGAAGACGACGATGCGCCGCGCGTACTCCGCGATGTCGGGCTCGTGGGTGATGAGGACGACGGTCTTGCCCCCGTCGTTCAAACGCTGGAAGACCGCCATCACTTCGTCGGAGGTCTTCGTGTCGAGGTTGCCGGTCGGCTCGTCGGCGAGCATCAGCTTCGGCTCGTTGATCAGGGCGCGCGCAATCGCCACCCGCTGCTGCTGACCTCCGGAGAGCTGGCTCGGAAGGTGGTTCTCCCGACCCGCGAGGCCGACCTCCGCGAGACACTTCCGCGCGCGCTCCGCGCGGGTCTTCGCGACGTTGCCGTCGGACGAGTAGACCAGCGGAAGCTCGACGTTCTCGAGCGCGGACGTGCGGGACAGGAGATTGAAGGACTGGAAGACGAACCCGATCTTGTTGTTCCGGATCTCGGCCCGCTGGTCGCGGTCGAGGCCCGAGACGTCGATCCCGTCCAGGAAGTACCGGCCGGCGGTGGGCCGGTCGAGACAGCCGACGATGTTCATGAAGGTGCTCTTGCCCGAACCGGACGAGCCCATGATGGCGACGAACTCGCCGGCCGCCACGGCGAGGGACACGCCGTCCAAGGCGCGCACCTCGACCTCTCCCATCTTGTAGACGCGGGTCAGATCCTCGGTGCGGATGACGGCCGTCGCCGCAGCCGGCGCGGGCCGCTCGGCCCGCGCGGGCTCAGAAGCCACGCCGCCCGCCGCCACCCCCGGCGCCCCGCGCGCCGCCGAGCGGGACCGCGCTCGCGGACGACCCCGCCTTGACGGTCGCCGTCCCGGTCACGACGTCCTCGCCCGCCGTGACCGCACCGGACACGATCTGCGTAACGCGACCGTCCGAGATCCCGGTCTTGACGTCGACGGGGAGCGGGTCCTCCTTCCCGGTCGGCAGCTTGTAGACCGTCTGCGTGGCGCGGGGGCCACCGCTCCCGGAGCGCCGCCGTCCCGAACCGCCGGAGCCGCCGCGTCCGAAACCGCCGCTTCCGCCCTGGCCGCCGCCCCCGCCCTGGGTCGACCCGACCTGGCGCGCCACCGCGGCCGAACCGCCTCCCGCGCCGACGTTCGCGGCGCGCTCCTCCGGCGAGGGGGCGCCCTCCTTCGCCTCCGGCTTCCACCGCAGCGCGGCGTTCGGAATGCGCAGGACGTCCCGAACGCGCGCGACCTCGATCGCCACGTTGGCCGTCATGCTCGGCCGGAGCATCTGGTCCGGGTTGGAAACCTCGACGATCACGGGATACGTGACCACGTTCTGGTTCACCGTGGCATTCAGACGGATCTGCGAGACGCGGCCGCGGAAGTCGCGGTCCGGGTACGCGTCCACGTTGAAACGGACGGGCTGTCCGACCTTCACCGTGCCGATGTCCGACTCGGACACGTCCGCGGCGACCTGCATCTTGGTCAGGTCCTGGGCGATCGTGAAGAGCGTCGGCGCCTGAAACGACGCCGCGACGGTCTGGCCCACGTCGTACTGCCGCGCGACGACCACGCCGTCGATCGGCGCCACGATCTTCGTGTACTTCAGGTCCGTCTCGGCCTGCTTGAGGGACGCGGCTGCCTGTTGCACGCTGGCGCGCGCCGAGTCGTAGTTCGCCTGCGCCTGGTCGTAGTCGGCCTGGGGCGCGAGCCCCTCCTTCTTCAGCGCCTTCTGGCGATTGAGCGAGATCTGCGTGTTGCGCAGCTCGACCTGCGCCTTGTCGAGGCCCGCCTGGCTCGCGTTGACCTTCTCCTGGAACGGCGTCGGATCGAGCTCCGCCAGCAGGTCGCCCTTGTGGACCTGGCTGTTGAAGTCGGCGTGCAGCTTCGCGATGATGCCGGACACCTGGCTGCCGACGGCGACCGAGGTGACCGCGGAAACCGTCCCCGTGGCCGTGACGGTCTGGGTCACGTCGCCCCGGTCGACCTTCGCGGTGCGGTACTTCGGCTCGGACTTCTTCCGCGTGCCCAGGATCAGGAAAACCGCGGCGACGATCCCGACGGCAATGGCAGCCCAGACGAACTTCTTTTTCATACGACTACTCCAAACGCTTGTCCGGGCTCATCTTGTTCCCGCGCCAAGGGGCGCGGGAGCTCCCTTCTCGGAGAGACGAGCGACAGCCCCCGATCGGTTACGCGAAAGGCGTGCCGTTCACGTTCCGATCGCTGCGAGGACCGCTTCGAGATGCGCCAGGCCCGTGCGCAGAAGGAACGTCCGCGCCCGTCCGTAGCTCTTCGCGCCCAGCAGGTAGAAGCCGGGCTCCCCCGATCCGAGATCGTCCGGCGAGACCGCCGGCACCGAGAGGCAGTCGCCCACGTTCGCGAGCGCCCGCGAGAGCCGCGCCGCCCCTTCGGTCGCCGGAGAAATCTCGAGCGCGAGCTCCGACAGAAACGAGAGGTCGGGCCGGAAGCCGGTCAGGGCAACCACCGAGTCGAAGTCCTCCTCGCCGCCCGAGGAGAATCGGACGCGGATCGAGCGGTCGCGGGGCGCGAGGCTGTCGACCGCGGCCTTGCGGCGGACCTCCAGGAACGGAGGCGGATCGGCCGCGAGGTCGTTGGCGCCGCCAGCCACGCGCTGCCGCTCGGGCAGCGGATCCGGCACCGCCTCGGCGACCGGCCGGCGGTTCGGGGAACGGACCGCCCAGGTCACCCGCGTCGCGGGCTCGCGGGCCGCGAGTTCCGCCAGCCGCAGGAGGGCGGTGGCGCCGGAGTGGCCGTGCCCGACGAGCAGGACGCGGTCGCCCGCGAGCGACTCGAACCGGTCGTCGAGAGTACCCAGGTCCCGCACGAGGCGATCGGAGAGCGCCCGCTCGCCCGGCGCCGGGATCCCTCCGGATCCCAGGAAGTTCGGCCGACCCGTGACGCCCGACGCGTCGAGAACGACGTCCGCCTCGACGCGACGCTCTCCCGTGGGCGTTTCGATCAGCAGGTGAAACGGCCGTTCGGCGCGGAGCGGATGACCCGCGTAGTCGCCGCGAGTCATTCCGGCCCGGCCGATCGCGCGGACCCGATGACCCGAAAGGATCCGTTCCGCGAAGAGCGGCAGCTCCGCCACCGGCCGCAGGACCAGGTCGACCATCTCCCTCCCGCTCAAAAGGGCGTCGTCCGGCGGCAGCCGGCCATCGAGCAGCGCGCGGAAGCCCGCCGGGACGTTCATTCCGAGGGGGCTGAAGAAGCGCGTCTCGCCCCACCGGGTGAGCGCGTGGCCGACGTCCTCGGCCTCGAAGATGGTCGCGTCGTGGCCGAGCTCGCGGCACCGGAAGAGCGCGGCGAGCCCGATGGGCCCTCCTCCGACGATCGCGACCCGGCGCAGCACGCTAGCCCCTCCGCGTCATCGTGTTGCAGGCCTGAACCCAGTGAGCGATCGTGCCGCCCCCCCGGATCGCGGCCGCGACGTTGACCGCTTCCGCCATCTCTTCCGGGCTGATGCCGGCGTCGCTGCAGGCCGAAGCGTAGGAGTCGATGCAGTAGGGCTCCTGGATCGAGAACGCGACCGCGAAGGCGATCAGCTTCTTCGTCTTTTCGTCCAGCGCGCCCTTCTCCATCGTCGCGCTGTACCACTTCAAGTAGAGGTCCCAGAGCTTCGGCTGCGTCTTTCCCATGTCGGGGAACCGGGCGAGGTCTTCGGACAGGTAATAACTCGGCATCGTCTCTCTCCTTGCTCAGAACTTTCCGCGTTCACGCTCTTTCGCTGGCAGGATCTCGAGGCACGTCGTCCACCAGCCCGTCGCGACGGTCTCGACGAACTCGGCGGGAAGTCTCTCTTCCGTCATTTCGCGGGCGAGGCGCTCGAAGTCGTATTCGACCGGGATGAAATCCACTTCGACCTCGGGGCCGAACGTCAAGCGCGTGTACCAGACGTTCGTCCGGCCGTCGTTGGCGGGCCGGCCGAGCACGCCCGCGTTCACGACCATCCGCCCGGACGGAAGCCGGCGCTTCCAATGCAGTCCGGTGTGCGTGCACACGAGAACGTCGGCGTCGAAGTCCAGGAGCATCTTTTCGAGGAATGCCGGCGGGGACGTGGACTCCCAGAGGAACTCGTTGATCTTCCGGGGAGACCCGTGGACGAGGAGGACCCGCCGCCCGCCGACCTCCAGACGCCGGGTCTTCGGGAGCGCTCCCATCCACGACTTCCACTCCGCGGAGGTGTTCGACGCCGTGTAGTCGTAAGAGATCCGGGCGAAGTGGTTGTCGCGCGGGTCCGTGTAGCCGCAGTGGCAGTCCTCCGCGCCGGAGGAGAGCGATTCCTCGTAGTTCCCCTGGATGCACTCGACCGCCTCCCCGCGGAGGATGGGGAACACCCGGTCGGGATGGGGCCCGAATCCGCCGAAGTCGCCGAGGGCGAAGAGACCGTCGACGCCGGAACGTTTCGCGTGAGCGACCGCCTCCGCCAGGGCAATCGAGTTGCTGTAGACGCCGCCGAAGAACGCCAGCTGCGTCACGTCCGACACGTGACCCCGTACTCGTGACAGGTGAAGCAGGCCGCGTAGCGGAGCTCGAACGGCCGGAGAGTCTCGGCAATCGACGCGCCCATCCGGGCCCGGGGCTCGTCGATCAGGATGGGACACACGTAAACGCCGCGCGAGGTGACCATCCGGCAGGACGAGCACTGGAGTTGACCGGCCTCGTCGCCGGTGAGCTCCCTTCCCCGGAGCGACTCCCACGACTCGTACGCCCGGAGGCGGCGCTCCTCCGCGCCGATCCGGAAGAGCGACAGGACCTTGAGGCGCGGCCGGTTCAGGCCGATCGAGCGCATCCAGTCGAGGAAGCGCGCCCTTCCCTCCGCGGTCCCGAGCCCGTCGCAGGCCTCGGTGACGGTGACGACCGGGTTGACGCCGGCTGCCGCCAGATTCTCGATTCCGCGGAGGATCTTTTCGAACGTCCCCGCGCCGCGGATCGGATCGTTCTGTTCCGCGGTGTAGCCGTCGACAGAAACACGGACGTCGAGGGAGTACTCCGAGGCGGCGAACAGCTCGCGAAGGCGCCGGCAGCGCTCCGGGGTCAGAAAGAGCCCGTTCGTCAGGACGGTGGCCGGGCCGTGACGCAGGGTCTCCTCGAGGATCTCCATCATCTCGGGATTCAGGAACGGCTCGCCACCCGTGAAGTAGTACTCGCGGACGCCGAGCGCCGCCGCCTCGGCCAGCCTCGCGCGCACGTCTTCGAGCGTGAGCATTTCGTGGCTGTGGTTCGTGGGAGAGCAGGAGATGAAGCAGTGCGTGCACTTCAGGTTGCACAGGGTTCCGGCGACCTGGAACCAGAGCGTGTCGAGCGACACCGACGGCACGAACGGATATTCCGAACCGACGGGCGGAGCGATCGACGCCGGCAAAGACCGCGCGGGCAAGACACCTCCTGCGAAAGAGAGAGATCGGGGAAAGCGGGGATCAGGCGGCGAGCGGAGGTCCGCGGGGGATCCGGGAGTCGACGTCGTGCGACGCGGAGGGCCGAAGGTCGAAACGGCTTTCCGGGTCCCGCACCTCGGCGAGCACCGCCCGGGCGAGGAGGGTCAGCTCCGCGTTGGCGAGAGAGGCCGTCCGGAGGAGCCGGCGGAGCTCGCGGCGGCCGTCGACGTCGGCGGCGGCTTCCACGATCGCCACGCGGCGGCTCCGGAGCTCGAGAGACCGGCAGAGACTCCGGAAGAGCGCGGCGTCGCGCGGGACGAAGCCGCCGAGAAGGTCGAGATCCTCTTCACGAAGCGAGACGAGGGAGACTCCGCCGTCCCGCGCCGGCGCCAGGACCGCCTCGGCCGAGCCTTCGCGAAGCTCGAACGCCGCGGCGAGACTCGGTGCCGACGGGGCAACGTCTCCCCCGACGAGGACGACGCAGCCGCCGCCCGACGCGGCGTACCGGGCGGCGAACCGGAGCCGGCTCCCCAGCGAGGAGCCGCGCTGTTCGATGAGATCGAACCGCGTACCCGGGAGCGCACGCCTCCAGCCCGAGCGGTCACTGTCGGGCGTCGCGACGATGAGCCGGGCGCCGCACCGCGTCGCTGCGTCGGCCCAGCCCCGGGCGAACGCCGCGAAGAGCCGTTCCCCGGACGCGGCCGGAAGGCCCTTGTCGCGCGCTTGGCACCCGGGTTGCCGGGCGAAGAGGACCAGAACGCGCGCGGCCATCCCGGAATCTTACGCCGCGGGACGCCGCGCGGTTTTCCCCTTTAGGAAATGTTGCGGTCGATGAACTTGACGAATTCGGAGCGGGGCAGCGCGCCCAGGACGCGATCGGCGACGCGGCCGTCCTTGAAGAGGATGAAGGTCGGAATCGAGGTCACCTGGTACTGGAAGGCGACCTGCTGCGACTCGTCGACGTTCACCTTCGCGACCTTCAGTTTTCCGGCGTACTGGTTGGCCAGGTCGTCGACGATCGGCGCGACCGTGCGGCACGGCCCGCACCACGGGGCCCAGAAGTCGACCAGGACCGGCGTCGAGCTCTTCAGGATGTCGCCCTCGAAGCTCGTGTCGGAGACCTCGGCGACGTTCGGGTTATTTGCCATTCCGTTCCCTCCAGACTGCAAATATGCAGGATCGCGGCCAGTGGATTCAAGATGCAGCTGACTCAGTGGACGTGCGCGTGCACGCGTCCCCGCACGTGCGTCAGGCCCTCCCGCAGGAACCACGGGACCATGAGGAGAGAGAGCGTCGGGTCGACCCATCCGGGAGCTCCGAGCAGACCGGCGACCATCGCGACGAGGGTGAGGGAAGAATCGATCGAGCAGACGATCGACTCCTTCGCTTCGGCCGCGAGGCCTTCGCTTCCAAGCTTCCGCGCGGTCCTCCATTTCCAGTAGCCGACGAACGGCATGCCGAAGGAGGCGAAGAGCGTGAGCAGCAGACCGAGCACGCTCTTCTCGGCCTCGGACCCGTGCGTCAGCTCGTAGACCGCGCGGACGAGCACGTACACCGCGAGGAGCAGGAACGAGATTCCGATCCAGCGCGCGAGCGTCCGGTCCCGCCGCGCGTGGTCCTGTTCCCGGTCGGAGAGGAGACGCAGATGGCGGACCGCGAGGAAGGCGGCCCCCCCCTCGATGACGCTTTCGATCGCGAAGGCCAGGAGCGCGAGGCTCCCGGTTCGCACCGCCTCGTAGAAGCCGAGGCCCCCTTCCCCGAACACGTGGATGAAGGTCAGACCGAGCAGCCAGTACATGCGGCGCTGCAGCGCGGCGCCGTCCGACGACGTCCCCGCGAGGATCCCGGGATCGGTCGCGGCGTGGTCGCTCACGGCGCCATTCTAGGCGGGAGTCCTGGCGGCGCCGCGGGCGAGGAATGGCGCCCGGACCGCTCCCGTTTGACGTTAGGATGTTTCCGTCGATGGAAAAACCCCGCAGGCTTCGGGCCGTGCGCCTGGCGATGCTCGCCGCAGCCTGCCTCGCCGTGTCCGCGGGGTTCGGACTCCACCCCGAGCCCGGTTCGTCCGGCGCTTACGCCGGAGCGGGCTTCCACGGGCCGGCGCTTTCCGACGGAAATCCGGCGGCGCACGATTGCCTGGCCTGCCGCGCCCATCGTCCCGTCGTCTCGGCTCCGGCCCCCGCGCAGGTCCTCGGGGCCCGGGCCTGGACGGCGCTCGCGGCCGCGCCCCGGCCGCCTGCGATCCGGGTCTTCCCGCTCCTCCGGCCGGACGGCCGCTCCCCTCCCGCGACCTCCTAGCCCGGCCCCGGACCCCGCACGCGAGTTGCGCGCGGGTGTGTCCCCACGCCAAGGAGGTCGTCGTGAATCGTTCTGGAGTACTCATCCTGGCGCTCGCGCTGGGTGTCGCGCGCGCGGGGCTCTCCGCGCAGGAGACCCCCTCGCCGACGCCGACCGAGGCGCCGTCGCCCCAGCCGACGGAGGCGCCTCCGCCCGAGCCGACGCCGGCCCCCGAACCGACCTCCGCGCCGCAGCCGCCGGAGGCCGCGCCGGCTTCGGCCGGATCCGGGAGCCCCACCTATTTCAATCCGGCGATCGCCGTCATCGGGAACTTCCTGGGCGTCGCCGGGAAGAACCGGGTGGAGGACCGGCCGTCGCTCGAGATGCGCGAGTCGGAGATCTCCCTGCAGGCCATCGTGGATCCCTACGCGAAGGCGGATTTTTTCGTCTCGGTCTCCAACGACGGCGTCGAGCTCGAAGAAGGATTCGTCACCTTCACGCACCTGCCGGCGGATCTGCTCGTCAAGGTCGGCAAGTTCAAGGCGCAGTTCGGAAAGGTGAACACGCAGCACCTCCACGTGCTCCCCTGGCCGGACGAACCGCTGCCGATCGTCAACCTCCTCGGAAGTGAAGACGGTTGGAGCGACGCCGGTGTGTCGATCGCCCGCATCCTTCCGCTGGGCGACACGTTTTCCGAGCTGACGGCGCAGGTATTCCGGGGCAAGACCGAAGGGCTGTTCGACGCTCCCGGAAGGAGCGATCTCTCCTACCTCGCGCAATACCGGGCCTACCGCGACTTCGGGGACGACCACAACCTCGAGATCGGGACGACGTGGGGCCGCGGGTCGAACGGAACGACGGACTCGGCCCACACCACTCTCGAAGACATCCACCTGGTGTACCGCTGGAAACCGCTCTCCGGCCGCCCGTACCGTTCCTTCGTCCTGCGAAGCGAGCTCCTCCGAAGCCGGCGGGAACAGCCCGGCGGGAAGCAGACCTCGAGAGGATTTTTCGTGGGCGGCGACTACCAGCTCGCGCGGCGCTGGTTCGGGGGCGCCCGGTACGAGTTCTCCGACCGGGCCGACGACGACTCGAAGCGGGATCGCGGCGAGGCCGTCACACTGACGTTCTGGCCCAGCGAGTTTTCGCAGGTTCGCGGGGAACTGCGCCGGCGCCGATATGCCGGAGGGATCACCGCGAACGAAGCCCTCGTGCAACTCCAATTCGCGATCGGCGCCCACGGCGCCCATCCTTTCTAACGACTTCGAGGAGAAAATGAAAAAAGCCGTCCTTCTCGCCTCGTTTCTGCTCATCGCGGCCGCGCCCGCCTTCGCGACCGTCCAGGTCGTGTCGAGCATCCAGGACTTCGCCTCGATCGCCAGCTCCGTCGGGGGCAAGCGCGTCGAGACGTTCTCGCTCTCGCGCGGCTACCAGGACCCGCATTTCGTCGAGCCCAAGCCTTCCTTCATCCTGAAGCTGTCCCGGGCCGACCTGCTGATCGTCGCCGGTCTCGAGCTCGAGGTCGGCTACCTGCCGCCGCTCCTCGACCAGAGCCGCAACAGCAAGATCCGGCCGGGTTCTCCGGGATACCTGGACGCCTCGACCGGTTGCGACATCCTGGAGCGCCCGAGCGGCGTCGTGACGCGGGCCATGGGAGACGTCCACCCCTTCGGCAACCCGCACTACTGGCTGGACCCCTCCAACGGACGGGTGATCGCCCGATCCATCGCGGCGAAGCTGACGGCGCTCGATCCGGCCGGCGCCGCGGAGTACCAGCGCAACCTCGCGGCCTTCGAGGCGGCCCTCGCCGCCGGAGAGAAGAAGTGGGAAGACATGCTCGCGCCTTACAAGGGAACCGAGCTCGTCACGTACCACAACTCCTGGCCGAACTTCCTGAAGCGCTTCGGACTTCAGGCCGCCGGCTACGTCGAGCCAAAACCGGGGGTTCCGCCCTCTCCGTCGCACACGGTGGAGCTCATCAACCTGATGACGTCCCGGAAAATCCCGGTCATCCTCATGGAGCCCTACTTCGACGAACGGACGCCGAAGTCGATCGCGAGCAAGTCCGGGGCGACGCTGCTGAAGTTCATTCCCTCCGTCGGAGGGGTGCCCCAGGCCGGCGACTACATCTCGCTGTTCGACTACGACGTCAAGCTCCTCGCCGACTCTCTCGCGGCGAAGAAGGCGGGGCGTTGATGAGCGTCTTCCAGCTTCTCCTGCCGGCGTTCGTCGCCGGTCTCGTCCTGACCGGGATGCTCTCGTACCTCGGCCTCCACGTCGTCGAGCGCGGCGTCATCTTCGTCGATCTCTCTCTCGCGCAGATCGCCGCGCTCGGCACGACCGTTGCGGTGCTCTTCGGTCGCGACATTCACTCGACGACGGCCTACCTCTTCTCGCTGGGATTCACGATTCTCGGGGCGGCGATCTTCGCCTCCTCCCGCTTCCACCGGAGGACGCGGATTCCGCAGGAGGCGATCATCGGGATTGCCTATGCGGTCGCCGCCGCCGCCGCGATCCTCGCGATGTCCAAGGTGACCGGCGAGACCGAGCACTTGAAGGAGATGCTCGTCGGCAACATCCTTTCGGTCTCCTGGCCCGAGCTCGGGAAGATCGCCGTGCTCTACGCCGCGATCGGCGCGCTCCACTGGATCCTGCGCAAGAGATTCCTGATGATCTCGCTGGACGAGCCGGAGGCCGAGCGGCAGGGAATCTCGATCCGGTTCTGGGACTTTCTCTTCTACGTCTCGTTCGGTTTCGTCGTGACCTCGTCGGTGCCGATCGCCGGAGTTCTCCTCGTTTTCTCCTACCTGATCGTGCCGGCGGTGTCCGCGATGTTCTTCTCGAACCGGATCGGCGCGCGCCTCGCGATCGGCTGGGCGATGGGGGCGATCGTGACCGCGATCGGCGTGTATCTCTCGTACGCCTTCGACCTGCCGACCGGAGCGACGATCGTCACGACTCTCGGAGCGGCGCTCGTCGTGCTCGCAGGACTTCGGGGGCTCGTGGGAAGGCGTTCGCCCGTGGCGTGAGACCGCCGGTTATTCGAAGAAGTATTCCTTCCGGGCGCGCACGACGAGATCGGGCCGGTTGACCCGGACATCGATGCGGTGCCACGTGCGCGGTTTCAGGCCGGCGCGCGGCGTGTACGTCAGGAAGTACTGGCTTTTCAGCTCCGTCAGGATCTCGGCGAAGGTGTCGGAGAGCTTGCGGATCGACCCGATGAAGTACGACCGTCCTCCCGTGTTCTCCGCGAGGCGGTCGAGGAATACCTTCAGGGTCTCGGATTCGTTCGCGCCCTGTGCGACCGAGTAGATCGATACTTCCGAGGCGCGCGCCATCTTGGACACCTGTTCGACCGAGAGGCGGCTCCGGTTGTCGTCTCCGTCGGTGAAGAGGATGACGGCCTTGCGGCGCTTCAACGGTTTGAGCTTCTTCAGGGCCATCGCGGTCACGTCGTAGAGCGCGGTCTCGCCCTGCGTCTGCGCGGCGTCGATCGCCTCGTGGAGCGGCGCGCGGTCTTTCGTGAAGTCGACCGTGCCCACGACGGTGGTCGAAAAGGTCATCAGCCCCACCTCGTCTTTCGGCTTCAACGCGTCGACGAAGGCGTGCGCGGCGCGGCGCGCCTCGTCGATCTTCATGAGCATCGAGCCGGAGACGTCGAGGATGAGGATCGCGGAGAGCGGCGAGTCGGCGGCGTCGAACGTCTCGATCCTGCGCGGCTGGCCGTCGTCTAAGAGAGTGAAGTTCTTTGCCGTGAGCCCGGGAACGTAATGGCCCTGGCGGTCGGTGACGATCGGCGCGACCGTAACCGCGTCGGCCGACGCGCGCGAGCTGAAGCCCGCGTTCTGCGTCTTGACGCGGGCCGATGCCACCTCGCGCCCGGCGCGCCGCA
>Ga0207689_10003073_pt1 | contig 15374 bp, 3 predicted proteins | sample KBSMisM52_FD_184312 | JGI IMG/M metagenome (GOLD analysis project Ga0207689, IMG submission 184312) | Miscanthus rhizosphere microbial communities from Kellogg Biological Station, Michigan, USA - KBS Miscanthus M5-2 (SPAdes) (version 2) | ecosystem: Host-associated > Plants > Roots > Rhizosphere... | reverse complement strand
TGTCGACCACTATAATTTCGAAGGCAACGTCTCTCGTTTCTGCTCGCACCGAACGCAAACATTCAATTGTCATGTCGCGCGTGTTGAAACTAACAATGATAATGCTGAGATCTATCATCGCCGCTGTGCTGTTCATCGTACTAACTTCCCTGTGGCTCGTTTGCAGCTCGGGGGGCAGTTAGACGCAGGCCTGGACCCAAGCATTGACTGATGATTGCGCGATTACCTAGTAATGCATTTAGTGCTCGAACAGTCGTGTCATCGCAGCCACATATCGATTCGCCTCAGCCTCCCACACGAAGTCACGCTCTGCGAGCGCCTTTGCCTTCTGCCCCAACTCATGCCGCAACTCGGGATCATGGATCAAGCGCGCCACTTGCTCGGCGAGCCCGCTTGCGTCCCCCTGTGTGGCAAAGAGTGCTGCATCCTTTAAGAGCCGCCGTGTTTCAGACAGATTGAAAGCAACAATGGGTAAACCCATCGTGGAATACTCAAAGACTTTATTCATGCTTATTTTGTCGTTGTACGGGTTGATTGGGTCCGGGATCACACCGATATCAAATTCCGAGAGGGCTTCGATAAGTTCGCTTCCCGACAGGTAACCCGTGAATGCAATGTACTCAGATACACCAAGCTCAATGGCGAGCGACTTAACCGACGGAAGTGCCGGTCCATCACCAACAATCACGCAAGTAAAGTCGTCCAACGAATATTTCCGGGAAAGATCCCGGGCCATTCGTACAATATTGTCAACGCCATCCTGTTCACCAACAATCCCAACGTAGCCAATCACTATCTTTTTGTCATTCCTGATAACCGCACCGACTTTGGTTGGGGATCTTGAACTGGCCTTGCTAAAAAATCGCTTGTCTGGAATTGAGTAGACAGCAACAACGTCTCCGGGCGACTTTCCACCCCGACTGATCGCCAACTGCCGAAACGATTCATTGGCCGAAATAACGAGATCAGCTGCTTTGAAAGTTAGCCTCTCAGCCAACACCAGGAGAGGCTGCATAAATCGCCTGTGGCCGAATTTTGCCTGCATTAACTCGGGGCAGATATCGTGATGGTCAAAGACAACTTTCTTTCCAAACAGCTTCCACGGCCACGCCACTAAAAACATCAGGTCCGGAGGATTGCAGATCTGAACTATATCGAAATCGCAAGACCATCGAACTAAGCATAAAAGTCGTGCTTGATGGAACAAGGCCATCGCGTATTCAGCAAGGAAGCCCCATATACTGCCATTCGCCTCGAGCGGGAGCGAATGCCGAAATATTTCGATACCATCAATAGTCTCGCGTCGAGCGGGAAATCGCTCAGTCGCCGGGCAGATTACGGAGACGGCCCAGCCAGATTCTCGTAGCGCGCGCGCCTCCTGCCATACCCGACGATCTAACGGTACGGGAAGGTTTTCCACGACGATTACGCAAGACGGCATCAAAAACACCTTCAAAATGGGCGCAGTTTTAATGGGAGGCGGATAGCCGCCCCCAGTATAACCAAAATGGCGCGCAGATTTAATAATAACTCTTGGTTTACGAGATTTTAATGATAATTCATGGTTTATGGCGGAGAGCTGATCGCCCAGAATAATGATGTTGAACTATCAAGCCTGCCGTTCAAGCCCACCATTGGGCGGGATATATAATCAATGTATAATCATACGTCACGCCCTTCGGGCGCGTGCAGGGAATAGGTCTTCGGCCCGCGTTGACGCTGCTCCGAGCCCGCTGTTGCCCTCGATCTAACCGGGCAATGTCGCGGATCACGCGGCCCAGATGGGTCCGCAGCTTCTTGAGCTTCAGGTTGGCACGCTTGAACCGTGCGCTATCCGCACCAGGTTCTCGCGCGCCCGGTTCAGAAGTTCCGCGCCCGTGGGAAACATCACGTTCTTGGGCTGAACCGTGGCGTCGACGATCACCGCCGGCGCGTTAGCAACGAGGCATCAGAACACCACCGGTGCTGGAAAAACTCCTCGCCGCAGAAGCCTCGCGCCGGATTCAAGTTCATTTTGCATCCGGTTAAATCAATTTCTCCTGTCAAATCTTTGGAAGGTTGCACCGGATATTTCCGCGGGAGCATGAACGAAAAGATCGCCCGATCCATTTCCAAATTGGCTATCGAAGAAGGCGATAATGTACTTGCTTAATATTCTGGACGCCCGGTCGACGCTCACTGCGCCGGGATACGCGATGGAATTCAGCGGCGAGTAAAAAGGGCCATCCGAAAAAGATCCGTGGCTTTGGCCGGGAAGGATCATCAAATATCCTCCTGACTCCGAGAGGGAGCGGGTAATTTGATTAAGTTGGCTGAGATCGAATTCTGCTTCACGTTTGGCGGCGCCGTCGGCCAAAGCAGCTGTTTCCGAAGGTGACGGAAAGAGGCTGCCAAATACGAAGAAGAAAGGCGCTCTTGTACCCTGGCTTTCCGACTCCGCCGCGACCATTCCATCAAGGTCGACTCCGGCACGAAATCGACTATCAAGCCAACATGCCTGCGCTGCAGTGCCTCCGCCAATGGAATAGCCGAGTATCCCTACGCGTTTCATATCAAAACGCGCAGTCAACTTGTGATCGGGGTCATTCGCGTTGATGCGTTCAAGCGCATCGAGAAGCGACTGAGCGTCCTCGGCCCTAATCTTGACCTGCTCGTCCGCCGCCGCAATGAACGTCTTAAATGCGGCGTCCGACGAATAGTCCTCGCCAACGATCAGCTTCGTATGTGCCGCACGCCCGTCCGGGAAAACCGTAAGTCGCGTGCTATACGGGTGATCCATGCCAACAACGATGTATCCGTGACTGGCGAGCCCTTCGGCCTGGAACGTGGCTTCGCTTCGGCCACCCCACCACGAAGGAGCGAAAACCACCACCGGATAACTATCACGTTGAGCCGATATCGGAGCTTGGACGATTGCGTGCGTCTTGGCCAGCGAGTATCGCGCATTCCAAAAGGTTGTCTCGTCTTTCTGGCGATAGCTGGAGAGCGGCCCCTTGGTCGCAACGTCCACCGGATACCAAATCTGTATCATAAGTTCGCGGGGTTTTGTCCCCACCGAAGCGAACGGATCGCGGCGCTTCAGGTCAACAATATGCCGGACTTGCGTGCCTATTTTGTACGGCCCCGTTGGCGCAGGCAATTCAAAAACGGGAAGTACGGTGCTCAGCACAATTCCTATGCCAACAGCAAGCAAACCTCCTAAACCAGCCGGGTAATCCAACCCAGTTGGCATCATCGATTTATCACCTGTGATTAACTGGACCCCTCCATAAAGAAAGAGAATAAGCGCAGTCAGATAGATCGGTGCCATTTGCCAACGTACACCCTCGACTATGACCTGGCAGCCAATCAGTAAGAGCGCAACAATAGCGATAGCCGCGAACCAAGGCCTTTCAAAGCGACCTGAAAGAAGGCTCAGTATTGATACGACGACGCATAAGGCCGCTGTAATTTCAAGAGGCCGCACTTTCGTGACTCCGTTGACAACCGAACTACCGAAGCTGACCGACTCCACCGAGGGTCCGGTCGGGATGCTAATTTAGAACTTGTGGTTTCGCAGGGATTTGGCACGCCCGCGAGACCAACACTTCCCATGCCGGCATGTCGATACCCGGACCGTGGATGTGACTGAACGCAATCTCCAAACAACCCGCTTATCGACCCGGAGGATCTGTTTGGACGACCGGGCCTGGCCTAGAGACCCGCTCAAATATCAAGCTTGTGCCCAGGCTCTGATCCTACCAGGCGCTCTCCGATTTGCTTCGCTAGCGCCTCCACATGAGGCCTGGTCATCATGGACGTATGATCGCCTGGGGTTTGGATTACTCGAAGAACGTTTCCTGCAACTTCACCCCATCCCAAGGTCTTATCGATACCGTATTCCGCAGTTCGGCCTTCAGCTACGAAAAGCAAGAACTCTCCATTGTACGGCCGCGGAACGTAGGCACGCGACGCATCAGCAAACAGATCAACATTGCTGCGAAGTTGCTTGGGCATTGTCCGGCCCATATGCTTGCTGATTTTGCGGCCAGTTTTCCAGACCAAATGGCGTATTCTGCTGCGGAAGAAAAGATCAATGTCGGCGGCAACATTACCGATCGCGCCGCGCATCATGTTCCTAAAGTACTTTCGCAGGCGATCCACAAGATAGATAGATTTAAATCTCAACAAGACGAACGGCGACAGGTTTTTATAATAGGCCGGATTTCCGGTATCGAATAACGCCAAAAGCGCAACTTCCTCACCCTGATCAACCAGAATCGTCGCAATTTCATATGCCACGATCCCACCAAATGACATACCGCACAATTGATACGGGCCACTTCTCTGAACGCGCCGGATTTCGGGAATGTATCTGAGAGCAAGCTCCTGGACCGTCGGGGACTTCTGAGCGCCATCGAGTTCTGGCGCACGCACGCCGAACACTGGCTGGTCATTATCCAAGCACGAGACCAAGTCGCGGTACCCCATAAGGTGGCCACCTCCGGGGTGAATGCAGAATAGTGGCACCCTGGCTCCGGTCTCTCGCAGCGGAACAATAAGCGAATCCCCTCCCCCAGTTCCTCCGCCTAGCCTCTGAGCTAATTTCTCAATTGTTGGTGCGACTATGATTTCTGATAGATCAAGTGTGGTGTTGAATTCCTTCTCGATCTCGTGAATTAGGCGCGCCGCAGTAAGTGACTGTCCTCCGAGTTCGAAGAAATCGTCTCGAATTCCGATCCTGGATTGATCGAAAATGCCTTCAAAGACCTTGACGAGCCGCGTCTCATGCTCGCTTCTTGGTGCAACGTAATCCTGACTTGGCTCATTGCCGACCAACGGCGTCAGACCTGACCGCAACGGCGCGACTATGATGTCCGAGATAGGTTGCTCAGGGGATGACATAGAGTTCTGCAACAAATCACAGTAGTCGCTGAGCACACGACGGATGGTGCTACCGTCAAACAAATTCGAATTGTAGTCCATCTGGAAGTGAATTTCGTCCTGGCGCTCGATAATTGCCAGTTGAATTTCAAACGGTGTCCCCACCGTCTGGCTCGGAAGCGGCGCAACGTTCAAGTTCAGAAATTCGCGAGGGCGAATAAAAGCCGATTGATAAGTGAAATAAAATTGAAACAATGGATTCCGACCGCGCCTCGCACGTGGCTGCAACTTTTCAACAAGCGTCATAAACGGCAGGTCAGAATTCGCCAACGCGTCCATCGTCACATCGCGCGCCTGTCGCACGACGTCTCGCAAAGTGATATCATCCATCACATTCAATCGAAGGGCGATGGGATCAGCAAAAGGTCCCACCAATCCCTCGGTCTCTGCCCTTCGCCCCGCCATCGGCGATCCGATGACAACGTCCTCGCCACCCGAATGACGGCAAAGGACGATGGCGAAACATGCCAACGTCAGCATGAACATGGTGACGTTTTCAGACCGACTAAATTGCTTGAGAGCGCGACCAACCTCCGGCGGCAGGACGACAACCTCCATTGCACCCTTTGCAGGAGGTAACTTGGTGGGCGGGCGATCGGTCGGGAAGTCAAGGGTCGGCAGCGGCGCCGACAATCTTTTCATCCAGAAATTCAATTGCTCATGCGCAGCGGCGCTGTTCAACCACTCTTCCTGCCACACCGAAAAGTCACTGTATTGGATCGGCAAGGGCGGCAACTGTGGCACCCTGTTTTCAGCGAGTGCTTGGTACACCTCCCAAAGCTCTCGTTGTATCAATCCCTGCGACCAACCATCGCAAGCGACATGGTGGATAGTTACGACCAAAACATGGTGGTCGGGGTCCAAGCGGAACAGACATGTCCGAAACGGCACATCGCGGACGAGATCGAACGGCGTTGCCGCCTCAGCGCGAACCATATCAAGCATCGTGCCCTCGCGCTCCGAAGCTGCGACGGCCTCCAGGTTCGATACTGCGAGCTCGACCGTATAAGAGTCGGCGACTATTTGAAAAAGATCGTCGCCAGTCTTTCGTAGTTTGGTGCGAAGAATTTCGTGTCGTTCAACCAAATACTGTAAGCTCTTCTCGAGCAACTTTTCAGAGAGAGCGCCGGTAATACGAACGCAAGCCGGCACGTTTAGCATCGAGCTGCCAGAAGCAACCGTAGAGAGCAACCAAAAACGCTTTTGCGCGATACTGGCCGGAAATTTATGCGCGCCTCCGGAAACGGCTTGGCCGGGTGTTTCCACGGTAGCGCTACCAGCACCCGTAAGAGAGCTATCTTCGGTCGCTGGCACTTCAGCAAAGCGTGGTTCGTCAATCGGCGAAGCACCCTTTAGAATTTCGGAAATTCTAAGCTGCGGACTCGCTGCGACAACGTCGAGCACATGCCGAAACGTCTCAAGCATGCCCCTTGCGGTGGCCTCCACGTAGAGGTCAGTGTTATACTCCAGCGAGAGCCGCCACCCCGAAGCGCGCTCCACGATGAAAAAGTTTAAATCATAAAGCGCCCCTTGTGACTTCGAGGGCATCGAGGACATTCGTATTCCCGAAAATTCAAATTCAAAAGTTGAAGCATGGCCGTACTCGCGCTGGCAACTGAAACTGACCGCATAACCTGATTCATGCCGAAGTCGCGAATTCGGATGGATCGCCTTCATGACCTCCTCGAGTGGGATGTCCTGATTGGCGAAAGCTTCCAGCACCGTTTCACGCACAACAGCGGCCATTTCGACAAAGGTCGGATCACCGGAGAACTGGACACGGAAGATAAGATGATTGAGGAATAACCCGACAAGATTCTCAATGTCAGTGCGCGTGCGCCCAGCCATGGGCGACCCCACGGAAATATCATGGGCGCCAGCATAGCGATGCAGCACCAGCATGCAGGCAGCAAGCGTCGTAATGAACATCGTGCCGCCATTCTCGTCGCTGAACCGCTTCAGCGCGCCTGTCAGATCGCGCGGAAGCATTTGCGAAACAATGGCACTATTCACAGACAGTCCAGCAGGACGTGTGTGGTTCGTTGGCACTTCGAACCGTTGGTAATTGGCCAATTTCTGCTGCCAGTAGGCAAGTTGTCTTGCGAGCTCCGGACTCGCCAGCTGCTCATTCTGCCAAACGGCGTAGTCTCCAAACTGGATCGCGAGCTCGGAAAGTGGGGAAGGTTTACCCTCCGATATGGCAGAGTAGAGCTTCGCCAGTTCCTCCATGAGAATGCCGATCGACCATCCATCACAGACAATATGGTGGATCGTCAGCGTGAGAATGCTGCGCTCGCCTGCCATCCTGATCAGGCCAACACGTATCAAAGGACCTTTCTTGAGATCGAAGCCGCGTTGGGCTTCCTCGGAGCACAAGCGGTCCATCTCGGACTCGGCTTGCTCCGGAGCCAGCATCTGCAAGTCGATAACGCCGAGATGAAGTTCAAGCGTGGGATTAACGAGCAACACTGGCTTGCCGTCGATCACCCGGCAAAGTCCACGAAGAACTTCATGCCGCTTCACCAGGTTATTTAAGGCCTTCTCGAGAATTGCCTGGTCCACCGGACCCACGAGGCTCAGCCGAAAAGATCCATTGTACGCTCGATTGCCGGGATTTGCGCAATCTGCGGCCCAAATGCGCTCCTGGACCGCCGTCATCGGAAAGGCAAAAAAATCACCCTCACCGCTGTCAGCCGGAGCAGCGGACCCCGGTTGTGGCAGCGGATCAACACTCCCGTGAAGATGATCAACCAGCGCTTTCATCCTGTTTGCAATTCCGTGATTCACTCAGCGTTGCCACCAACGCGATATTTTTGCCTTGCTACGCGAGTTATTGTAGGCGTCGGTTTGGTGACAACGGATTCGGACTTGTCTAGTTCGGCGAGTACATCCTGGATCGTTCGGAATTGCAGCACCATCCTTGGGGTAATCGGAAGACCTGCTTTCACCGCACGCGAGGTAATCTGGAATACGTGCAGTGAATCGGCACCAAGTTGAAACAAGTTGTCCGTCAAGCCCACACGCTCAATACCAAGAACCTCCTTGACGATGTCGGCAATCAGCTTCTCTCGTGCGGTATTCGGAACAACATATTTGTCCGACTTCGTAGCGGTCTGCGGCGCGGGAAGTTTTGCCCGATCCACTTTACCATTTGCTGTGAGCGGAAGGACCTCCAGCGCGACGATCGCGTTCGGCACCATATATTCTGGCAGATTTGATCTTAAGTGCTCACGTATCGCGGAATCGGTGGAAGCGGTTTCTTCTGCTGCCACATAGTAAGCAATCAGTCGCGTGACCGCCGTACCCGCACGTTCGGCGATGACGCAGGCCTGCCGCACGGTCGGATGGCGACGTAACACGGCCTCGATCTCATCGAGCTCGATTCGATATCCGCGAAGCTTGACCTGGTTATCGTTACGACCGAGAAATTGAACCGCACCGCTCGGCAGGAACCGTGCCAGGTCACCTGTCCGGTAAAGTCGTTCAACTGCTCCCGAGGACGTCAAACGTGTGATGAACTTCGCATCATTCAGCTCCGGGCTATTCAGATAGCCGCGCGCGATCCCATCACCGCCGATAAACAACTCGCCGGTCTTGCCAATCGGAACCGATTGCATATCGCGATCCAGAATGAAAACGCGGGTATTTGAAATCGGATAACCGATGGGCACCGGATCGAGCAGTTCTTTACCGCCCTCAAACGTGTAGCAACATGTAAAGGTTGTGCCTTCGGTCGGCCCATAGCCGTTAATTAAGCGTAGATTTGGCAGCTTCTCGAGCACTTGGCGGACATGCCAGGGTGAGAGCACATCGCCACCTGCCAAAAGTTGACGCAAGGGACGCAAATCCTCGAGATGCTGCTCTACCATCAAGTGGAACAGCCCCGCCGTCAGCCAGAGGGTTGTGACTTTTCGCTTGCGAATGACGCGCCCAAGATCTTCTAACGATAAGGGCTGCGCCGGAAGAACAACAAGAGTGGCTCCATTCAGGAGCGCTCCCCAGACCTCGAAGGTTGAGGCATCGAAAGCAATCGGCGCGAACTGGAGGAAGACCTCCTGCGGTCCGAAGCTGCAGTAGTTCGTATTTTTGACGAGCCGCACGACCGAACGGTGTTCGACCAATACGCCCTTCGGTTGTCCCGTCGATCCCGATGTGTACATCGTATAGGCGAGATTTTCCGCTGCTGGCGACGATGCCGGATTGGCATTACTGGCCGAGCGAACCGGCGAGGTCGGATCATCAAGTGCGATGATGGATGTATTCAAGACAGAGAGCCCGAGATCAACCAGCGCTTTCTGCGTTACCAGGAAACGCGCCCCCGTGTCTGCGAGAATGTAATCTACACGGCTCTTCGGAAGTTTCGGATCGAGAGGGACGTACGCGCAGCCGGCCTTGAGAATGCCAACTATCGCGACGATCAAATCCACCGAGCGTTCAAAGCAAATTGCCACCATCTCTTCCGGCTTGACGCCGAGATCAAGAAGATGATGGGCGAGCTGGTTGGCTTGTGCATCAAGCTCACGATAGGTAAGCGACCGGTCATCCGACACGACCGCTATTGACTCTGGAGATTGCGCAACTTGTTCCTCAAACACGCGAACGATTGACTTGTCTCGCGGATAATCAGTAGCCGTGTCGTTCCATTGAGCGAACAGCTTCTGATCGACCGCCGAGAGATGCCCCGTTTTGCTCTCGTTCGCTGGACCTGCGTCCATTGGAAGGGCATCCACGGCCTGGGCCGAATCTGGCTGGGCAGACAGCAAAAGAACTTCCAGTGAGTGGAGCCAGGAAGCAATCGTTACTTCGTCGAACAAGTCGGTGTTGTAGTCACAATCGAGCTTAAGGCCCCGATCTGACTCGACGACGTTCAAGAAGATGTCGAAATTAACCGCACTCTTGGGATTGGGATCGACTTCTGTTTCAACTCCGGCAAATGCCCCCCCTGCCCCGAGCCGCTCCAGATTGAACTGGACCTCCATCAACGGCAGGCGACTCGGATCACGTGGGATGGCGAGTTTCCGAACCAGGGTACCATAGGTATAGGTCTGATGTTCGTAGGCATCGAGCAACGACTTCTTCATCTGCGCGAGCAACTTGGAGAACGCCAGCCCCTTTGAAAATTGTCCATAGATGGGAAGGAAGTTGACGCAATGCCCCACCAAATTCCCGCCTTCAACCAGCGATTGGGCGGCAGTCGGTATGCCAACAACGATATCATTCTGGTTGGAAAGGCGGTGGAGGACCGTCTGAAACCCGGCCAACAGAGTCACGAACAGCGTGCAGCCATTCTTTGAGCCCAGCTGCTTTATCTTGCTCAAGGACTCCGTGCCGATATACGTACGGTAGGTTGCCCCAGCATAAGTCTTGATTGACGAACGCGGCCGGTCCAACGGGAGTTCGAGAGGAGGCGGAATGTTCTTAAAAAGGCCTAGCCAATAAGACTCGCACGCTGCGTACTCGGCGGACTTTTGCGCTTCGATTTGGGATTGCGCATATTTGCTAAATGGAATGGCCGGGGGCAGCTCGGACGCACGACCTTCCAGCTTCGCTGCATACAACTTCGAAAGCTCGTCAGTGATGACGTTCGTTGACCATCCATCACAGACAATGTGATGCGATGTGAAATGCAAGGCGTGAAAGTCAGGCTCCAACTTCAGAAGCTGAGCACGCACCAGCGGCCCGTTCGCCAGATCGAATGCTGTATGTGCATCCTCCGCCAGGATGCGCTTCAGCTCTTGATCCCGCAAAGACTGCTCGAATCCAGTCAGGTCGCGCAAGGCAATCTCCAGCTTCAGCTCTGGCGCGAAGCGCAGATTGCTGCCGTCCGGGTCAACCGTGGCACGAAGCGCATCGTGGCGTGAAATAACAGCATTCACCGCCTCTCTCAGCGCACCAACATTCAAAGGGCCGCGCACGTACCAGTTAAAAGATTCGTTAAACGAGCGGGAAGCGTCCTCGCCAAGCATGGCAGCCAAGAAGATCTCGCGCTGGGCCTCCGTCATCGGAGCGGCCAAGGGATCCCGCGAATGATCGGCCATCGGAGCAGATTCGTTTGGGCTGGTGGAAGCCGTCAGAAACTGCGCCTCCTGCATCTCGATGATGCATTCCTTGAACCTTCGAACAATTTCCTCAATGTCCGCATCGGAATGAGCGGTCGTAAGGAAGCATGGGAATCCTTCCCGAATATGAATTCCCTTTTCTCTCATATAAAAATAGAAAAGACCTGCCAGGCGATCGTCCGCCGGGAATGAGACATAGAAAACACTTCCAAAATTCTCAATTTTTGTCGGCACGTTTCGTTGCTGCAAGAACTCGTTGAGCGTTTTGACCATTTGCTCGGTACGCTTGGTTAGCCCCTCCTGCAGAGACGGACCTTCCTCCTTGAGGTGCATCAACACTGCCTTGGTAGGAGCCAGCGTGAGCGGATGGCGAACGAACGTGCCCGCAAAGAAAGTAACGCCAACTTCCGGGAAGGAGTCGTCCCCGAATTGCCACGCTCCTCCGTCAAGAGCGTCCATGAAGCGCGACTTGCCGGCGAGAATCCCAATTGGCATCCCGCCTGCAACAACTTTTCCATAGGTCGCAAGGTCGGCCCGAATACCGAACAGCGCCTGGCAGCCACCCGGATGCACACGGAAACCCGTAATAACTTCGTCAAATACAAAAGCAGTTCCTGCTTGTTCGGTAATCTTCCGAATCTCTTTGAGAAACTCGACCGGCTGCAGACTCGGGTGACGACTTTGGACCGGCTCGACGATTACCGCCGCGAGATCGTGGGCGTTTTTGCGAATCCACTCGAGTGATTCCGGTGTTCCATAATCCAACACGATCATATTGGTCACGTTTTCCCGGGGAATACCCGGAGCGATCGGTACGGACTGAGGCTTGCCTTCCTTGTTCCTGAATCCCTTGACGAGCACCTCGTCGAACATGCCATGGTAGTCGCCTGAGAAGAAAACGACCTTGTTTCGACCCGTCACCGTACGCGCCACGCGCATGGCCGCGATCACTGCTTCAGACCCGGTGTCGCAGAACGTCATGCGCTCGTTGCCGGTCATCTGGCAGAACATTTCCGCGATTTCTCCTGCCAAAGGAGACTGCGGCCCAATTTCAAATCCTTCGTGCAGCTGTTTCTCAATTGCGGCCTCGACAAAATCGGGCCGGTGGCCAAGCATGATCGAACCAAATCCATTGACGATGTCGATATATTCGTTGCCGTCAATGTCCCACAGGCGCGATCCCTTCGAGCGATCCGTGACGAGAGGATAAGTCATCTCTTTCCATAGCGAACGAAAGCCGGACACCACTCGCGGATCAGCGAGAGACCGCCGATTTTTTTGGATCAATTGCTTAGACTTGGGAGTCCGCTTGGTATAGCGCTCAATGAGCACCCCGAGGCGGGAAGTCTGGCTTTCTGTTAGTCCTTCGCTTCCTCCCCCTTTTTGCGGAGGCTTATAAGGTCCAAACGACTTGGATGGCTCCGCAGATGGCGCAGCTTCAGATTTTGTCGGTGCCGCGCTTGCCACCGGGCGCGTTGGCTCAGCCGGCGGAACAACGGCCGCGCGCGGTAACGCAGGCGCGGAGTTCGCCGGAACGCCGCGCAGCGTGTCCAATTGCCGCGCAAACAACTGATTCATGGCCTGTAGTTGCTCGTGCATCAAGCGCTCGACCGAGCCCCGAGATGCGGTGTCATCACTGGTGAAAACAGGTGCAGATGGCGCGATGGATGGGGAGGAAGATCCAGTTACATCTGTGTCCGTGGCGGCCGCCAAAACTGGCGCAACTGGTTCGGGATTCGCGTCGGCAGGGAGGTTACGATCTAAATAACCAGCAAGGGCATCGAACGTGGCTTCATCTCCGAGAAGCTGACGAAACGTAACCTTCAGGCCGAATTTGGTTTGAATCGCCTGAGTCACCTGAGTCAGGAAAAGAGAATCGAAGCCCATCTCAAGGAATGTGGAAGCGCCATCGACCTCCGATAAATCCATACCCGACAGTTCTTCAAAAATTTCCGTCAGTTGCGCGCGAATTCGTGGCGTGCGGCTAGCTACTGTTGCGACCGGCGCTGCCTGAGCTACTATGTTCATGACTTTTCTCTCTTGATACATCTGAGAAGGCGTATCGGGCGATGATTGAAGGTTTTCGTTGCGCAAGTTCGATTTGGCATTGTCGGAGCTGTCAGGCTCATCCAGCCAATAGCGCTTGCGTTCGAATGGATAAGTCGGGAGCGATAGACGTTGCCGACGATCGCCTTGACACAAGGCAGACCAATCCAGCTTGATACCCGCAAGCCAAAGCGAGCCAACAGCCTTAAGTAGACTGGCCGAATCTCCGGCTCCCGTGTGGCTGCCGGATAGCGAAGACACAATGACCTGCTCAGCGGAGACTCCGGCCTGTTGACGGGCCAAGGTGCCCAGCACATTGCCGGGCCCAACCTCGAGGAGAATTGCGTTTGCATTCTTCCGAAGTTCGGATACGGCCCGAGCGAACTGCACCGGTTGACGCATATGCCGCGCCCAATAAGCCGGATCGGTCGCCTCGCGTTCTGTGATCCAGGATCCGGTAACACCGGACACGTAAGGGATCCGTGGAGCGTTCATTTTCATTTTCGCTACAACGGCAGCAAATGGCTCAATCAGCGGATCCATCATTGCAGAGTGGAACGCATGCGAAGTCACCAACCTGCTGCATGCAATTCCCTCGCTCGTAAGGCTCCGCTCAAATTGTTCGAGCTCATCAAGGGGCCCCGCCACTACGCATAGCGCGGCTGAATTTACGGCCGCCAGTGACAGCGTTCCATTCAGTCTTCCGACAACCTCGGATTCGGGCAATCTCAAAGAGAGCATCCCACCTGGCGGGATGCCTTGCATCAGCCGTCCGCGCGTCGCAACCAATTCAAGCGCATCCTCGAGCGAGAACACGCCGGAGACACACGCTGCGACAAATTCGCCCACGCTGTGTCCAACCATCGCCTGCGGGCGAATCCCCCAGCTCATCCATAGCTGTGCGAGCGCGTACTCGACGACAAAGATTGCCGGCTGAGCGAGGATTGTCTCGGTGATCCGCCGCTTCGCCTCATCCTTGGTGGCCTCGGTCGGGTAAAGAAACTCTCGCAAATCCAAACCCAGATGCGGCTCCAAAATCTTGGCGCAGCGATCGACTACTTTGCGGAAAGTAGGCTCATTCTCATAAACTTCGCGCCCCATATCAGGATGCTGAGACCCCTGACCCGGGAAAAGAAAACTGACGTCAGCATCCTTAATCGGCCGCAACCGCGTCTGAACCTTCTGACGATCCCGCCGCACCAACGCGTCGATCGCTTCACCGACGGTATTTGCAACTACAGTCCGGCGGCACGCGAAGGCTCGACGCCCGACCTGAAGCGTCCAAGCAACATCCGATAGTCTGACGCCAGAATTTGCCTTGAGAAATTCGGCAAGATTTTCGCTGGCCCGGTCGAGGGCCGCTTCGGAACGCGCTGAGATAACGAGCAGTTGTGATGTTTCTGTTTTTTCAGAAGTCGGCTGCTCGGGCGCCTGCTCGATCACGACGTGGGCGTTGGTACCCCCCACCCCGAAGGAACTTACCCCGGCGCGGCGAGGAACCCCGTTTGCCTTCCATTCAGACTTCGAAACATTTACGCGAAAGGGGCTATTCTCGAAATCAAAGTTGGGATTCGGCTTCTTGAAATTCAAAGTGGGAGGAAAAATCCCATGCTGAACGATAAGCGAGGCGTGGATCAATCCAGTTACGCCCGACGCAACATCGAGATGACCTACATTGGTTTTTGCCGTTCCAATCGTGCAGAATTGCGTCTTTGCGGTGCGCGCTCGAAAGCCCTGCGTCAAACCGGCAAGTTCGATAGGATCACCTAGGGGCGTGCCTGTCCCGTGTGCCTCGATGTATCCTATGCTGGCTGGATCGATTCCCGCGGTTTCATGGGCCAGGGAAATGACTCGGGCTTGCCCATCAATGCTTGGTGCGACGTAGCCTACTTTTGTCGAGCCGTCATTGTTGGCGGCAAACCCGGAGATCACGGCATAGATCTGGTCTCCATCGCGAAGCGCATCTTCCAGGCGCTTCAACATCACCACGGCCACGCCGCTGCCAAAAACGGTGCCCTTCGCATCGGCGTCGAATGCTCGACAGCGGCCATCGGGCGACGTCATCCCACCTTCCTGATAGTGGGTGCCGCGCTTTTGTGGAAATGTGATCGAAGTACCGCCTGCCAACGCCATATCGGCCTGATATGTAAGCAAGGCTTGGCAAGCCTGCGTAACCGCGACCAACGAGGTTGAACAGGCCGACTGAATGGTGAAGCTTGGACCACGCAAATTAAGCTTGTAGGATACCCGCGTAGACAGAAAATCCGGACTATTACCCATCATTTCCAAATAATTGGCGACCTGATAACCGCCGGTGAATTTCTCAATAAAGTTCGGCTCCGCGCA
>Ga0207689_10003070_pt1 | contig 15386 bp, 15 predicted proteins | sample KBSMisM52_FD_184312 | JGI IMG/M metagenome (GOLD analysis project Ga0207689, IMG submission 184312) | Miscanthus rhizosphere microbial communities from Kellogg Biological Station, Michigan, USA - KBS Miscanthus M5-2 (SPAdes) (version 2) | ecosystem: Host-associated > Plants > Roots >... | reverse complement strand
CTAGGTGAAGAGGTGATGGAAGTGAAGTGAAGGAGTGAAGGAGTATTCCGTCGCTCTTGCATAAGGGGGAGGGGTAGGGTCGGATTGACGCTTCGCGTTCGCCAAGCTTTTCACCCATTCACTCCTTCACTCCTTCACTCCTTCACTGCTTCACTCCTTCACTCCTTCACTCATTCATCTTTCGAGGAGAACCAATGACTCAAAACATCTCAGCAACCCTGCTCGCCGCCGCTCTCCTGGGAGTCTGCGGAATCGCATCGGCCGCCGACGTCGTCGTATCCCCGGAAATTCAGGCCGTCGTCGATAGTCCGGACCGCAGCCAGGCGGACCGGGAAACAGACAAGCGGCGCCATCCTGCCGAGTTGCTCGCGTTCTCGGGAGTGAAGCCGGGCATGGTCGTATTCGAGGTCGGCACTGGGCGCGGCTACACCGCCGAGCTGCTGGCGCGCGCCGTAGCCCCGAGCGGACGGGTCGTCGCACAGAACGATCCGTTGATCGTGGAGAAGTTTCTAAAGAACCAGACCGACCCGCGCTTTGCCCAGCCGGTCATGAAGAACGTTCAAGTCGTTGTGCGTCCGTTCGATGATCCGATCCCCCCGGATGCAGGACCGTTCGATCTGATCACAGTGATATTCGAGTATCACGACACGGTCTGGATGGGACGCGACCGCGCTGCGATGAACAAGGCGTTCTTCGATGCCCTAAGGCCTGGCGGTCACCTCGTCATTGCCGATCATGCCGGCAATCCGGGGACCGGTGCGACGCAGACCGACACCTTGCATCGGATCGAAGAGAGCGTGGTTCGCGACGAACTGGAAGCTGCAGGATTCCGCCTGGTGGCAGAAGCGCAATTCCTCCGTAACCCCGACGATCCTCGGGACGCACCGTTCTTCAAGGCGACCGTCCCGGTAGATCAGTTCGTGCTCAAGTACCAAAGACCCGTGGGATACAGATAACGTCGCCTGCGGCGAGAACTCAACCGCGGAGCATTCTGACCAACTCCCCGCTTTGAACCAGGGCGTCGAGATCACTCGCACCGCCGATCAGCACACCCTTGACGAATATCATCGGGAATGTGGGCCATCCGGTCCACATCTTGAGCGCGAGGCGCCGATGCCAGCCACTGAGATAGCTGCCGTACTCCAGATATTTGTATGGGATAGCGTGCGCATCGAGCAGCTTACGCGCTCTCCTGGGGTGGGGATTCTGCGCCATCCCCACCACCACGATATCGTTCGACGCGACAATCGATTGAACTTCCTGCACGGTGTCCGCCCGATACGCGCTCATAGCCTGGCGGATCGCAGGGTGCACATGGGCTTCGTCAAGAATATTGCGAGCCACTTCCAGGCCTACATCGAATCGAGAGCGATCGCGCGGCTCAGTGCGTAAGGATGTTCGCTCAAGCGAAACGGCTGCGTGCCAGCGCTGCGCCCGCGCCCAACGCGGTGAGCTTGGCCTCCGCGATATCGCGTCCCATTGGCGCCATGCCGCAATTCGTGCAGGGCTGAAGCCTCTCCTTCGGAACGTATTTCATCGCCTCTCCGATGATTCCTGCGACTTCCTCCGCTGTCTCGACCTTGTCGCTTGCTACATCGATCACTCCCACCAGCACATCCTTGCCCGCCAATAGCTTCAGCAGATTCATCGGCACGCGCGCGTGGATGCACTCCACTGACACCTGATCCAGGCGGCTCTTTGCCAGCGCCGGAAAGATTTCTTCATACTGCCGCCACTCTTCTCCCAGCGAGTTCTTCCAGTCGATGTTGGCTTTGATGCCGTAGCCGTAGCAGATATGCACAGCCGTCTTGCAGCGCAGGCCTTCGATTGCGCGATGCAGGGCGTCGATTCCCCAGCGCTTCACGTCATCCATATAGACGTTGAAGGCTGGTTCGTCGAACTGAATCACGTCCACACCCTGCGCCTCGAGCGCGCGCGCTTCGTGGTTCAACAGTTCCGCGAAGGCCATCGCCATCTTGACCTTGTCGCCGTAGTGCGAGTCGGCAATAGTGTCGACGATGGTCATCGGGCCGGGCAGCGTGATTTTGAGTTTTCTCGCGGTATGTGCGCGCGCAACCCGCGCTTCCGTCTCGTGCACGCGGGCACGCAAACGCAGCGGCGCTACCACCGTGGGCACCATCGCGTCATAGCGGTTGTTGCGAATGCCCATTTTGACCTTGTGTTCGAAATCGATCCCGTCGACGGATTCGAGAAATCCGTGGACGAAATGCTGACGAGATTGCTCGCCATCGCTCAGCACGTCGATGCCGGCGTCTTCCTGCGACTTGATCCAGAGAAGCGTCGCGTCACGCTTGGCTTCGACGAGCGCTTCACCCGAAAGCTTCCATTGCGGCCAGAGCTTTCCGGGTTCGGCCAGCCAGGACGGCTTCGGCAGGCTGCCTGCGATCGTGGTCTCGAACATGTTGTAGGTATCCTGATCGGGTTGCGGGTAAGAACGCCCACCCTGACCTGGGAGCGGCAAGCCGGGCGCTTGGCGTTTGCCTCTCTTTTGGGCGGTCTCTCTTAGAGCGCACCATCATAGCGCGCCTTTTGTGTCTTTGAGAAATGCTGGCGGTTTTGCATCCGTGCACCATATCGGCGACAATCCTGTCGCGCTCGGTCCGGTGTTCAGCGCGCAGGCGACCGATGAGGCCCGTTACCCAGAGGAAAAGAGGCAGCGAAGATGAACGTACTATTGGCGATCTCGCGCGCAATCGACGCGCTGAACGAGCGCGTAGGACGCACAGTTCTATGGCTCATCCTCGTGATGGCCTTGGTGAGCAGCGCCAACGCAGTCTACCGCTACGTTTTCAACAACAGTTCGAACGCTTGGCTCGAACTTCAGTGGTACATGTTCGCGACCGTATTCCTGCTGTGTTCGGGATATACCTTGCGGCACGACGAGCATATCCGCATCGACGTCATCAATTCGCATCTCTCGCGACGCACACAAATCTGGATCGACATCTTCGGCACCATCTGCTTCCTGCTGCCGATGACGATCTTCATCACCTGGCTATCCTGGCCGATCTTTGTCAACGCATGGGTTAGCGGTGAGACATCCAGCAACGCCGGCGGTCTGATCCGATGGCCGGCACGGCTGCTCATTCCTGTCGGTTTTTCCCTGCTCTCGCTGCAAGGAATATCGGAACTGATCAAGCGTATTGCATACCTGCGCGGCCTCATACCCGACCCGGTGGAGAAGCACAGCGACCCCGCGCTTGAAATCGCCCGCGCTGCAGATGAGGGCGCGAAATGACTGCCTTCATCGTCGCGAATATCGCACCGCTGATGTTTGCTGCATTGGTGGTATTCCTGCTGCTTGGCTACCCCGTTGCTTTCTCGCTGGGTGCCATCGGACTCTCCTTTGGATTCCTTGGAGTGCAGCTCGGTTTGCTGCATGGGGAATTGTTTCAGGCGCTTCCCGAGCGCCTGTACGGGATCATGGGCAACGACACGCTGCTGGCAGTGCCGTTCTTTACCTTCATGGGCTTGATTCTCGAGCGCAGCGGCATGGCCGAGGATCTCCTCGATACCGTCGGCCAGTTGTTCGGGCCGGTGCGGGGCGGTCTCGCTTATGCAGTCATCCTCGTCGGCGCCCTGCTCGCCGCGACAACAGGGATTGTCGCGGCATCGGTCATATCGATGGGGTTGATATCGCTTCCCATCATGCTGCGCTACGGTTACGACCGCCGGCTGGCATCGGGCGTGATCGCCGCTTCCGGCACCCTGGCGCAAATCATTCCGCCGTCGCTTGTACTCATTGTTCTGGCGGACCAACTCGGAAAGTCCGTGGGCGACATGTATGCCGGGGCGTTCATTCCCGGTTTCATCCTGACAGGGCTATATGTCCTCTACGTCCTCGGGCGAACCACAATCCATCCGCACATGGCGCCGGCCCTCCCACTGGAGGCGCGCACGCTGCGCGAAGTGGACGGCTCAAGCGGGGTTAAGTCACTTGGCGTGCTGGCACTGGTGGCAATCGCCGTCGGCTACGCATTCGGTAGCTGGTTCCTTAGCAATCATCCGACCGCGGCGACCGAGGAGTTGGTAGTGCTGAGGCTGATGGGGAGCATCGGCACCGCATTCGTGCTAGCGGTCGCCAACCGGGTGCTGAAACTTCGCCTGCTTTCGAAGATGGCCGAGCGTGTGACCTTCGTGTTGATACCGCCCTTGTCCCTGATCTTTCTGGTCCTCGGGACGATCTTCCTGGGCGTCGCCACCCCCACGGAAGGCGGTGCCATGGGTGCCACCGGAGCGCTGCTCCTGGCCATTATCAATCGCCGGCTGAATTTGTCGCTACTCAAACAGGCGATGAACTCGACGGCCAAGCTGTCGTCCTTCGTTCTCTTCATCCTGGTCGGCTCGACCATTTTCAGCCTGACGTTCCGCGGCGTGAACGGTGACCTCTGGGTCGAACACCTGCTGATCGGCCTTCCTGGCGGTCAGATCGGTTTCCTGATCGTGGTCAACCTGCTGACGTTCGTCCTGGCCTTCTTCCTGGACTTCTTTGAACTCGCCTTCATCATCGTACCGCTGCTGGGACCCGTGGCAGACAAGCTCGGTATCGATCTCATCTGGTTCGGCGTGCTGCTGGGCGTCAACATGCAGACCTCCTTCATGCATCCGCCGTTTGGCTTCGCGCTGTTCTATCTGCGCAGCGTCGCTCCCTTCAGAGAGTATCTGGACAAGATCACCGGCAAGCGGATCGCACCCGTCACGACCGGCCAGATCTACTGGGGTGCCGTGCCTTTCGTTGTCATTCAGTTAATCATGGTTTCAATTCTGATCTTCTTCCCGGGTCTGGTAACGAGCGGCTTGACGAAGAGCAAGGTGGACCCATCCAAGATAGAGATTCTGGTCCCCGCACCGGATTTCGAGCAGCAGCAGCACGAGCGCGACACATCGCCGCCGGACTTCGGGCCGGCGGGCCAGGACAAATCCGGGAGCGCTCCCGCTAAACCCGACGACGCCGCCAAGCATGGCAATGAACTCGAGGACTTGTTCAAGCAGAAAAAATAGGCCGTGGGGGCTGACGCCGCCCACGGCCTGCGGATTGTCGACGCGGAAGAATGTCTCGAGGTAAGCGAAGCGCCTCGCTACTTACCCTGACCGAGTTTCGAATAGAACACGTAGTTGTCGTAGGTGGCCTCGGCCACACGGAACCACAAAAACTGTTCGTCACGGAACTTCTTCCACTGCGGATAGACTCGCTTCCAGTGCTCGCTCTTGGTCTGGAGCTCCCCATAGAGTTCGTAGGCGGCATTCTCGCAGGCTTCCATGACCTCCTTGGGGAACGGGCGTAGCTTAGTTCCGCCCGCGACCAGTCGCCGCAGAGCTTCGGGGTTTTGCGCATCGTACTTCGCAGGCATCCAGACGCAGGCCTCGCCGCAGGCCGCATGCAATGCCGCCTGATACGACTTGGGCAACTCGTTCCACTTCTTCTCGTTGATGAGCATGGTGCTCAGCGGACCACCTTCCCACCAACCCGGGTAGTAGTAGAAGGACGCAACTTTGTTGAAGCCCAGCTTCTCATCGTCGTAAGGACCAACCCATTCGGCCCCGTCGATGGTGCCCTTTTCCAGCGCTGGGTAAATATCTGGGCCCGAGATCATCTGTGGCACTGCACCGAGCTTGGCGAGGACGAGACCGGCCATGCCCCCGATACGAAACTTCAGGCCCTTCAGGTCTGCGACCGTCTTGACCTCTTTGCGGAACCAGCCGCCCATTTGGCAGCCGGTGGTGCCCGCAGCCAGCGCGATACACCCGTACTCCTTGAACAAGGGTGCCATCGCTTCGGCTCCGCCTCCGAAAAACCACCATGCAAAGTTCTGACGGGAATTGCCCCCGAATCCGATCGAAGTTGCGATCGCGAAGGTCGGATCCTTGCCATAGTAGTAGTACGCCGCCGTGTGGCCCATTTCCACGGTGCCAGCCTGCACCGCATCGAGCACCTGCAGACCGGGGACGATTTCGCCCGCCGCAAAAGTACGGATCTGAAACTTGCCGTCCGTGATCTCGCCCACGCGTCTGGCGACCAGTTCCGCAGCGCCGTATATGGTATCCAGGCTCTTGGGCCAGCTCGCAGCCATCCGCCACTGGATGCTGGGCTGCGACTGCGCAATGGCCGGCGCCGCGATGGCGCCCGCTGCCACACCGACGGCAGTCTTCTTGATAAACGATCTGCGCTGCATAAAATTCCCCCCGGCAATCGATTCGTGATTATTGAAAACCTTCGGTGCGCGCCTTGCAGCGCAGCAGCCGTCTCGACGGACTCGCAGTCGCGATTCTATCCCGCATTTTCCGCAGGGTCGATCAGCCGCCCGCGCGCAGCTTGAAGCGCTGGATTTTCCCGGTGGCGGTCTTGGGCAATTCCGACAGGAACTCGATCCAACGCGGGTATTTGAACGGCGCGAGCCGATCCTTCACATGCTGTTTGAGGACTTCAGCGAGAGCGGCGTTCTGGGTCACGCCGGCCTTGGTGACGACGAACGCTTTGGGTTTGATGAGTTGGTTGTCGTCCGGCACGCCGATCACGGCGACTTCGAGCACATCGGGGTGCGTAACCAACGCTGCCTCGACCTCGAATGGCGAAACGTACATTCCGCTGACCTTGAGCATGTCATCGGAGCGGCCGCCATAAGTGTAGTAGCCGTCCTCGTCGCGCATGTACTTGTCGCCGGCGCGAGTCCATTCTCCGACGAAGGTGGAAAGCGTGCGGCCGCGGTTGTTCCAGTAATGTGTCGCGCTGGTCGGCCCCCTGATCTGCAATTCCCCGAGCTCGTTGACGCCGGCTTCCCCACCCAGGTCATCGATCAAGCGAATCTGATAGCCAGGCACCGGCTTCCCGGTGGTGCCGTAGCGAACTTCGCCTGGCCGATTGGAGAGGAAGATGTGCAGCATTTCGGTCGAGCCGATGCCATCCAGAATCTCCACGCCGAATTGTTGCGTCCAACGCTTGCCGATATCAGCAGGAAGCGCCTCGCCCGCCGAAGTACATACACGCAACGCAAGCTCCTCTCGCCGCGGCAAGTCGGGGCTGGCAAGCAAGGCGCCAAACAGCGTGGGCACGCCGTAAAAAATCGTCGGCTTGTGCTCCTTCAGCCGCTTGAACACGGCAGCAGGCGTAGGCCGCTCGGCCATCAGCACGGCAGTCGCGCCAATCGCCAGCGGAAATGTCAGGGCGTTGCCCAGCCCATACGCAAAAAACAGCTTCGCGGCAGAGAACAAGATGTCGTCGCCGCGGATGCCGAGGATCGGTTTCGCGTACAACTCTGCGGTTTGAATCAAGCTGGAATGGATATGTACCGTTCCTTTCGGAGTACCGGTGGAACCGGACGAATACAGCCAGAAGCAAACATCGTCGGCCGTGGTCGGGGCTGGAGTGAACGTCGAATCTGCTCCCATCATCATGTCCTGCAAATGCAGATGCCCGTGCGAATCTTTGCCAGAGACGATGATGTACTTGAGAAACGGGGAGGCACTCAGGATAGGCGCGAAGGTTGGCAGAAGCTGTTCCGATACGACCAACACTTTGGCGCGGCTGTCACCCAACATGAACTTGTAGTCTGCGCTGGTAAGCAGGGTGTTGGCCGCGACCGGGACGATCCCCGCCTTGATCGCGCCGAGGAATACGCTCGGGAAGTCGATCGTGTCGAGATGGGCCAGCATGATGCGGTCTTCCATCTCGAGCCCCAGGCCAGACAGCGCATTGGCGGCGCGATTGACGCGCTCTGCCAATTCGCCATACGTATAGCGCCCGGCATCATCGATGTAGACGACTTTGCCTTCGCGCCCCGCCACGAGATTGCGCTCGATCAGATCATAGGCGGCGTTGTAGTCTCGCGGAATATCGATGATCGGCGGACTGACACTGTGGTCGGCCGAGCTGAGTCCTGGCACGCCCTCTCCTCCTTGGGTTTTGTTCTAGCGAGAAGATATATCAGTGGCGAAGCTGCGTCACGCTAGACGCTAGACAGAAGCCTCGGCAGCAAGTCGCTCCCGGCACAACGCGACCCATCCTTCGATCCATTCCGCGGCGACTTCCTCGGGCATCGTGCCGGCGCTCGCGTCATGCAGCAGCACCTCGCCAATGCGTTTCGCCCCCAATTCACCAAGGATCGTATCGAAGCGCTTCCCACCGTTGCAAAACGTCTCGGCGTAAGTGCGATCGCCTAGCGCGATGACGCCGTAGCGAACATGCGAAAGATCGGGCCGTGAAGCCTGCAGCGAGTCGTAGAGCTGCTTCGCATTGTCCGGGACATCACCTTGCCCATACGTGGAGGTGCAAACGAGAAAAAGGCCACCGCGGGCGAACACGCCTGCGTCCAAATCGTCCATGAGCTTGGCAACGGCACGAGTGTCGCCATCGTCGAGCCGCAGTTCGAGCTCTTGCCCGACTAGCTGTGCGGTGCCCGTCATCGTGCCAACCAGAATAGTGAGGTCTAGCGCCATCACATTCCTCGTTCAATTAGTTCTGCTTGCCTTATTCGCTATATGCATTATACTGCAATTGTTGACCTTAACAAGCATTATAATGCATATCAACCAAGAGGCTCCCAGTGGGCGGTCGAGAACTTAAGCTGGCGCGCGGGGCGAGCACGGAATCGAGTCAGGAGGATGCGGCATTCCTGCAGCTGCTCGGGGAGCGGGTGCGCAAAGCGCGCGCCCAGCGCGGGATGTCGCGCAAGATTCTGGCCCAGGCCTCCTCCGTTTCCGAACGTTATCTGGCGCAACTCGAGTCCGGCCAGGGCAATGTCTCGGTGCTGTTGCTGCGGCAGATCTGCAATGCGCTCAGCCTGCCGTTGACTGAGTTGTTGCGTGAACAAGGCAGCCAATCGGTGGAGTTGACGCTCATCGACGAGTTCTTGAAGCGCCTCCCGGCACAAAAACTCGCGGAAGTCCGCTCGAAGCTGATGCAGGAGTTCGGGAACAGTCCGGCCGATCGCATGAAGCGGATTGCCCTCATCGGCCTGCGCGGCGCGGGCAAATCCACGCTTGGTGCAAAACTGGCCAAGGATCTTGGCGCTTCTTTTATTGAATTGGACGCTGAGATCGAGCGCGAGGCTGGCACCAACTTGTCCGAGATTTTTCTGCTGTACGGCCAGGCCGGATACCGGCGTTACGAACGTCGATGCCTCGAGAAAGTGTTGGAAAACCATTCGCGTTGCGTCATCGCCACAGGCGGTAGCATTGTCTCGGAGCCCGGAACTTTCGACCTGCTCCTTTCAACCTGCTATACCGTATGGCTCAAGGCATCACCTGAGGAACATATGGCGCGCGTGATCGCTCAAGGCGATACGCGCCCGATGGCAGGAAACAGCGAAGCGATGGATGATTTGCGCCGTATTCTGGAAGGCCGCGACATGCTTTACGGTCAGGCCGATGCAACGATAGACACAAGCACACGAACCGTTGAAGCAACTCTGAAAGATCTGAAGCGCGCCATACGCGCTCTCAAGGGCTAGGGGGAACATCTATGAGCGCCGTCCTGGAGCAAGCATCGCCCGACCGCCGCGCGTTGGTCACCTACGACACGCACCCAGATCGCTATCGCCACTGGAAGCTGACCTTCGATGGCCACGTCGCTACGCTTTCAATGGACGTGAACGAGGATAAAGGGATCAAGCCCGGGTACAAGCTCAAACTCAACTCCTACGACCTGGGAGTGGACATCGAACTGTACGACGCGCTCAACCGCATTCGTTTCGAGCATCCTGAAGTAAAGTGCGTCGCCATCACGAGCGCGAAAGAGCGCATGTTCTGCTCGGGCGCCAACATCTACATGCTTGGACTCTCCACCCACGGCTGGAAAGTCAACTTCTGCAAGTTCACCAACGAGACGCGCAATGGCATAGAAGACTCGAGCCGGAACTCGGGTCTGAAGTTTCTGGCAGCAGTGAACGGCACCGTAGCCGGAGGCGGTTACGAGCTTGCATTGGCTTGCGACGAAATTCTGATGATCGACGATCGCTCCTCCACGGTGAGCCTGCCGGAAGTTCCCTTGCTGGGCGTGCTCCCCGGGACCGGCGGCCTGACCCGCATCACCGATAAGCGCAAGGTGCGGCGCGATCTCGCCGATGTGTTCTGCAGCACCACCGAGGGAGTACGGGCGGACCGCGCAAAGCAGTGGAAGTTAGTCGACCATATCGCCAAGCCGCAACTATTCGCGCAGACGCTCAAGGAGCGCGCCGCCGCACTCGCTGCGCACAGCATGCGTCCGGATTCAGCCACTGGCATCGCGCTGACGACGCTTGAGCGTGCTATCGACGAAGCGGGCTATCACTACAGCAACATCGACGTCGCAATCGATCGGTCAGCACGAACCGCGACCATCACGGTATCGGCACCCCGAGGCCCGCAACCTGCGGACCTCCGAGCCATTCACGCAGCCGGCACGAACTGGTGGCCACTGGCGCTGGCGCGAGAGTTGGACGACGCCATCCTAATGTTGCGCTCCAACGACCTCGACGTCGGTCTGTGGGTGCTCAAGACCCGCGGCGATATCGATGCCGTGCTGGCCGCAGATGCGTTTCTCGCACAAAACGCATCGGACTGGTTCGTGAAGGAAACGATCGGCTGGCTTCGGCGCACACTCGCACGGCTGGATGTGTCTTCGAGGACCATGTTCGCCATCATCGACGGCAGTTCGTGCTTCGCCGGCACGCTGTTGGAACTGGCACTGGCCGCCGATCGCAGTTACATGCTGCTGTCGCCAGATGACGATCCGCAAGCACCTCGCATCGCGCTATCCGCATTGAATTTCGGGACCTACCCGATGGTAAATCACGAGACCCGCATTACCACCCGGTTCTGTGGAGAGAAGAATCCGGTGCAAGCGGCGCGCGGCATGGTTGGCGACAAGCTCCCCGCGGCGCTTGCGGAAGAACTCGGCCTAATCACTTTTGCCCCCGACGACCTCGACTGGAGCGACGAAGTGCGTATCGCGATCGAAGAGCGCACCAGCCTCTCGCCCGATGCTCTCACCGGAATGGAAGCCAGCCTGCGCTTCACCGGCGCCGAAACCATGGAGACGCGCATCTTCGGACGATTGTCTGCATGGCAAAACTGGATCTTCAACCGACCCAACGCCGTTGGCGAACAAGGCGCGTTGAAGGTGTTCGGAACAGGATCGAAGGCGAAGTTCAATTGGGAAAGGATTTAGATGAAGAGGTGAAGAGGTGATTGAGGTGAAAAATTGAAGAGGTGAGAGTGAAGCGCAACCATCGTGATTTGCGAGCTTGGCAGGACGCAATGGTACTCGTCGAGCACTTGTATCAGGTTACGGCGACCTTCCCGCAATCGGAACTGTATGGATTGACCAACCAAATTCGCCGGGCCGCAGTGTCTGTCCCAAGCAATATTGCAGAAGGGGCGGCCCGGAGTGGCGCCAAGGAGCTTCGTCAATTTCTGTCTATAGCGCAAGCATCTCTATCGGAGTTGGACACATTGGTTGATATCGCCGCCCGCGTAGGCTACTTAGCGAATCCGACTTCCACAGTAGAAAGGATCGACAGATTGAGTGGCTTGGTTTCCAAACTGCGTTCCGCAATCCGTACGGCGTAATGACATTCACCTTTTCACCTTCTCACCTCTTCACCCTACCCGGCAGAAACCCAACCGCGGGAGTTACCATGACCATCGACTACAGCGAACGAATCCCCAACAATGTAGACCTCGCCAACGACCGCACGCTGCAGCGCGCGCTGGAGCATTGGCAACCCAGGTTTCTCGATTGGTGGCGGGAGATGGGGCCGCACGATTTCGCTGCGGCGGATGTTTATCTGCGCACCGCGGTTGGAGTGGATGCGCAGGGATGGGCGAGTTACGGCGCGGTCAAGATGCCGGAGTACCGCTGGGGCATCTTTCTGGCGGAGCCGATCGCCGACCGCACGATCGGATTCGGCGACTACTACGGTAAGCCTGCCTGGCAACAAGTGCCGGGAGAGTTCCGCTCTCAGTTTCGCCGCATCATCGTAACTCAAGGAGACACGGAGCCTGCGTCGGTGGAGCAGCAACATCTGCTTGGTCATACCTGTCCCTCGCTCTACGATCTTCGCAATCTGTTCCAGGTCAACGTCGAAGAAGGCCGGCACCTATGGGCGATGGTGTATCTGCTGCACGCACACTTCGGCCGGGATGGACGTGAGGAGGCGGAAGAACTGCTCGCCCGCCATTCCGGCGATGTGGACAAACCGCGCATACTCGGAACTTTCAATGAGCCAATCAGCGACTGGTTATCGTTTTTCATGTTCACCTACTTCACCGACCGCGATGGAAAGTTTCAACTGAAGAGTTTGGCTGAGTCGTCGTTCGATCCGCTGGCGCGCACCTGTCGCTTCATGCTTACCGAAGAGGCCCATCACATGTTCGTGGGCGAGACGGGTGTGGGGCGCGTCGTCAAGCGCACGCTGGAGGTGATGAAGGAGTTGGGTACGGATGATCCCTCGGCAATTCGCAAGCATGGTGCGGTCGACCTGCCGACGATTCAACGCTACATGAACTTCTGGTTCACATCCTCGCTAGATCTGTTCGGCTCCGAAGTATCGTCCAATGCTGCGAGTTCGTTCGCAAACGGCATCAAGGGTCGTCCCGACGAAGGGCAGTACGAGGATCACGTCTGCACCGAGACATCGTACGAATTGGAAACTCCACAAGGCAAGGAAAACGTGAACCTGCGCAATGCGATGAACGAGGTGATGCGCTCTTCCTATATCAAGGACTGCGAGATCGGCGTCAAGCGGTGGAACATGCAGATTCAGCGCGCCGGATTCGAATTCCGACTGGCGCTTCCCAGCCCGCGGTTCCATCGCTCGATCGGAGCCTGGGTCAATGTGCCGACCGACCCACGCGGCAAGGCTATGAGTCAGGAGGAATACGATCGGCTGCTGCCCAGTTGGCTTCCGAGCGAGGGTGACCGCACGTTCGTAAAGAGCTTGATGCAGCGCGTGATCGAACCAGGAAAGATGGCCGGTTGGATCGCCCCGCCGGACCGCGGCATCAATAACCTGCCTGTGGCTTATGAGTATGTCCGGCTGGTGTGAATGAGTGAAGGAGTGAATGGGTAAATGGGTGATTGAGGACGATAGGTTGACCCTCACCCTACCCCTTATTGCATGGGGGAAGGAATACTCATTCACTCCTTCACCCATTCACTCCTTCACTTCACTCCACCTGCACCCACTGCATGTAACGCCGCCGCCAGTCTGGCTCGAGGAATGTCTCTTGAGCGTTTTGCAGGCTCAGATCGCCGTGGCATAGCGCCTTGCAAACCCAGGTTTCCAGCTGGTCTTTGACTTTGTAATTCCAATCTCCGCTCGCGCGCTGCGGCCACAGATTGCGCGGGTCGGTCGGATGCCCCCCCGCACACAGGGGCACGAGATGGTCTTCGTGATAGTCCGATGGATCGCCGCCAAGTTGCAGCGCCGCAATCTGCTTTGCCTTGAGCTCGTCGATATATGCTGGGGACGGCGATACCTTTGTGATCCAGGCGGATTTGCATACCGTGTCTTGAACATTGTCCCGGGTCACTTCGGGGTTCAGCGCACCAGGTGTCTCCTTGGGATCTGGGAAATACATTTCCGCACCGGAAGCGGCCGAGGATGCCATGATGATCGTCAGAACCATCCAGGTATGCCGCATAACTCTCCCCGATTCTTATTGGTTATCAGTCGTTGACGCAAAGCTTACACGTTAGCTTGATTCCACACTTGACTCTGGAGAACGGTCGAGATGGACCACTAGAAGTTCTTCCGTATACCAACCACCAAACCGGGCGAGCATAGTCTGGCCGAACCTTTGCACTCCGAACTATCCGACGTTGCACCGACGACACTGACTTCGAGCACGACCTGCCGAAAGTCGAACACAACACCAATGCGAGCATCAAACTGTTGCGTGTCGTTATAGGTCGAATGATAAGGGTCGGCGGGACCGGTGACCAACCAGCCCACCTGTGCGACCACCGAAACGGTGTCTGTCAGACTGCGAGACGCGGACGCGGACACATATGCGGAAGGGGCGCCCGTACCGGCGTAGTCATTGCTGAGGTAGACACCGAACTGCAGGTTCTCGCTCCCAAGTCGCGCGAACACTTCGGCATAGTCGGGCGATCCGCCGCTGATCTCACCGGTGAATAGATATCCTGCGAGCCCTGCGCTCCAGGACCACGTGGAGGATATCGGCGCCGTGTACCCGCCGAAAGGCTGCAATGACAGTCCCGGGTTGTTTCCATTGCTGCCCAGCCTTACCGTCGAGACAAACATCCCGGCGAACACGCCGCTTCCGCCAGTCCAAGCAATCTGCCCCTGGAGCGCGGGCTTCTTATCGCTCAGCGAAACACCGCGGAAGCGATAGTCGGAGACTGCCGCTGCGCTGCCGTCGATCTGCGCATGCGCGCAGGCAAAGCACGCAACACAGACCAGCGCGCAGACGAGACGGGAGATGGCATGGCGACGAATGTTCACTCCGCCATAGTGTCTGCCGAAAGGCAGCGATACGCCAGCAGACGAACCTCTGCAACTTTTGCCTAACGGAGCCCCGCCGGGTTTGAACGATCAACGGCTTCTGCGAGTGGAGAACAGCGGACGCTCTCGCCCTGGCCTCTAAGCGCCGTCAAGGCGGCGCACGGATCGACCAGCGCTTCAGCTGAAATGCCGCCGGGATTCGTACCGGTTCGACGCAATACTTCCTCGATCCGTTTTGGCGTCAGGTCGGGGGAAACCTCCAAGAGCAACGCCGACAACCCGGTCACGTGCGCGGCCGAGAAGGAGGCTCCCGATTTGAACCCCCAAGTCGCATTTGGCGTTGTGGTCAAAACGTCTTGCCCGGGGGCAAGCAAAGTCCGTTGGCCTCTGGGAGAGGCGCGGCTGCCAACTGCTATTACGCCGGGATGGTTGGCCGGGAAACCGGAACTCGTCCCTCCATCATCGGCTGCCGCAATGATTGCGATGCCTTGTGCAGTTGCACGATCGATGAGCCGTCCCAATAGGATATCGTGCGGACCTGTCAGGCTCAGGTTGATAAGTTGCACATCTCGACGCATCGCATATTGCAACGCCTTCGCCAAGCTGAAACTGTTGCAGGCGGCGGCATCGACCTCCCCAGTTTCCCAGCACGCACGCAGCAACATCACCCGCGCCCCCGGTGCGATGCCCACCAGTCCGATATTGGTGTCCGGACGCGCGACCATCACGCCGGCAACCGCGGTCCCGTGGAGTTCGGGGACGAAGCCGTTGCCGGTTACGAAGTCACGTGCCTCGGTAAATTGACCAGCAAGATCTGGATGATTCAGATCGACGCCGGTATCGATCTGAGCGATCGTCACCCGCCGGCCGGTCGCGATGTTGTGCAGTACCTCCAGATGGCGCCAGCGCGCTCCTGCAGCT